>ENA-UOIY01000078-UOIY01000078.1-human-gut-metagenome-genome-assembly--contig:-P114-NODE-78-length-156684-cov-8.041684_pt1 | contig 156684 bp, 118 predicted proteins | sample MGYA00242335_ERZ723882 | MGnify/ENA metagenome assembly ERZ723882 | reverse complement strand
AGCCCTTCGTAGTTGCGGTCGAAAGCTGTACCTATCAGGTACGCAAAGTGCGTATCCGAAAAATGTTTTCCGGGACACTTCCGGCAATGGGATCCGGCACGTTTGCGGCATCTCGGGAAAATGGCTACTTTTGCCGTTGTCGCGCTGTGTTTATCGTGGCTGTAAAGCCCTGCCGCTGCCGCCCTGCCGCGGACTCCGGTCCTTTCGGCCTCCCGCACCGCCGCCGGCGTCCGCGCATTCCCTGCTTTTTTGCGCCCCCGGTCCGGAAATTCCGTCGCTCCGGCGCCACTAATATAACAAAACGTTCGTACAATACCATAAAACGTTCAAACAACCCAAGCCGATATGGAACCCGAAACCCTTTCCGAACTGCTCTCGTTCGACCGCGAACACCTGTGGCATCCTTATACCTCGATGGCCGATCCGCTGCCGGTCTATCCCGTGGCGCGCGCCGAAGGGGTGTGGATCGAGCTCGGTGACGGCCGCCGGCTGATCGACGGCATGTCGTCGTGGTGGTCGGCCGTGCACGGCTATAACCATCCGGCGCTCAACGCTGCCGCACAAGCCCAGCTGCGGGAGATGTCGCACGTGATGTTCGGCGGCTTCACGCACCGTCCCGCCGTTGACCTGGCCCGCCGCCTGCTGCGGCTGACGCCTGCGGGGCTCGAAAAGATCTTCTACTGCGATTCGGGCTCGGTAGCCGTCGAGGTGGCCGTCAAAATGGCGATGCAGTACATGTACGCGCAGGGCACGCCGCAGAAGAACACGCTCGCCACGATACGCAGCGGCTACCACGGCGATACGTGGCACGCGATGTCGGTGTGCGATCCGGTCACCGGCATGCACTCGCTCTTTTCGGGCCGCCTGCCGATCCAGCACTTCGTGCCGCGTCCGGAGGTGCGTTTCGGCGCGGAGTGGGACGAACGGGACTTCGCCCCGATGGCCGAACTGCTCGAGCGCCACCACGACACGCTGGCGGCCGTGATCCTCGAACCCGTCGTGCAGGGGGCGGGCGGCATGTGGTTTTACCACCCGGAGTACCTGCGCCGCCTGCGCGAGGCGTGCGACCGTTACGGCGTCCTGCTGATCGCCGACGAAATCGCGACCGGGTTCGGCCGCACGGGCCGCATGTTCGCCTGCGAGTGGGCCGGCATCACGCCCGACATCCTGTGCGTAGGCAAGGCGCTGACGGGCGGTTACCTCTCCTTCGCCGCCGTGCTGGCTACGGATCGTGTGGCGCAGACCATTTCGGCGGGCGATCCGTCCGAGTTCATGCACGGGCCCACCTTCATGGGCAACCCGCTCGCCTGCGCGGTGGCCGGCGCGTCGCTGCGGCTGCTGGAAGAGAACTCCCCGCTGCCGCGCATCGCCGAAATCGAGGCGCTGCTCGGCCGGCTGCTCGCTCCTGCGCGCCAGTGGCCGCAGGTGGCCGACGTGCGTGTGCTGGGCGCGATCGGTGTCGTCGAGATGCGCCGCCCGGTGGATATGGCGACATTGCAGCGGCGCTTCGTCGAAGAGGGTATCTGGGTGCGCCCGTTCGGGCGGCTGGTTTACCTGATGCCTCCCTTCGTCATCCGGGACAACGAACTGGAAGCACTCGCCCGCGGCCTGCTGAAGGTGATTTCGGAAGTGGAATAACTCCAGGGTAGATCTTCCGTCCTCCGTTGCAGGGGGGCTTTTCGGAACCCCGGCGCATGCGCCGGGGTTCTCTGTTGCCGTATGTCGTATTTTCGTGTGCCTGTACGCGTTTGCGTTTGGTCCTGTTCCGGTATCTTGTCCTGTGTTTTGCGGGGGGCACCCCTCTTTCCATGTGCCGTTTCCGTGCCGCAGTGTGCGGTACCGGTATTTCGGCGTCCCGTCCTGTATTGCTGCGCGCAGCTCTTGCGTGGCGGGATGCCGTTCTTTTACGCTCCCGTATTTCGGGTTGGGTGTCCGGGATGCTGTTCGTATGCTTTTGTACGCCGTATCCGGCGCGCCCCTTTCCGTCTTTTGGTTGGCTTTCGGTCCGGTCTTACCGGTGGATTACCCCGGAGCCGACCAGCTCGTCGCCGTCGTACCACGCGGCGAACTGCCCTGCGGTGACGCCGCGCTGCGGCCGGTCGAAGACGATGTAGCCGCCCTGTTCCGTGACGTGCAGCACGCCGCCCTGTAACGGCTGCCGGTAGCGGATGCGCATCGAGAAGCGGGCGCTGCCGCCCGGCTGTAACGCGCGGTCGGGCCGGATCCAGTGCATCTCTTCGGGCAGGATCCGCAGCGCACGCCGGTAGAGTCCCGGATGCTCCTGGCCCATGCCCACGTAGAGTACGTTGTGTTCCACGTCGCTCGCGATCACGAACAACGGTTCCGCGTAGCCGCCCACGCCGAGGCCTTTGCGCTGGCCGATGGTGAAAAAGTGTGCGCCGCGGTGCGTGCCCGCCTGCCTGCCCGCTTCCGGCGTATACCGGTAGGGTTCCGCCAGCGCGTCGAGCTGCTCCTGCGAGAACGGCCCGTCGGCCGGAAGCTCCCAAGCTGTACTGCGCTCCCCCGGTGCCGCAATCCGCCCGCGCAGCGCATACCCCGGCCACGAGGCCGGAATCTCGACGATCGCACCCTCGCGCGCCTTGAGCTGCTGCTGCAGGAAGACCGGCAGGTCCACCTTGCCGACGAAGCAGATGCCCTGCGAATCCTTGCGCTGCGCGGTGGCGAGGTGCTGTTCGGCCGCGATGCGCCGTACTTCGGGTTTGAGCAGGTGCCCGATCGGGAAGAGCGCGCGCGAAAGCTGCTCCTGCGTAAGCTGGCAGAGGAAATAGCTCTGGTCTTTGTTCGGGTCGCTGCCCGCGAGCAGGCGGTAGACCGGCCCTTCGGCCGTTTCGGTCACTTCGCGGCGGCAGTAGTGCCCCGTGGCGACGTAGTCGGCGCCCAGCTTCAGCGCCGCTTGGAGGAACGCGTCGAACTTGATCTCGCGGTTGCACAGCACGTCGGGGTTCGGCGTGCGGCCGCGCCCGTATTCGGCGAACATGTAGTCCACCACGCGGCGGCGGTATTCGTCGCTCAGGTCGATGAAATGGAACGGGATGTCGAGCCGTTTGGCGGTCAGCTCGGCGAACATCTGGTCGTCGTACCACGGGCAGTCGCCTTCGAGCGTGCCGGTGGTGTCGTGCCAGTTGCGCATGAACAGTCCCACCACGTCGTAGCCCTGCTCCTTGAGCAGGTAAGCCGCGACGCTCGAATCCACGCCTCCCGAGAGGCCTACTACGACCCGTTTCACCGTTGTATGTCTTTTTGTTTTTGCATTTGTCGATCGGGATACTTTCCGGAGCCCCGGGGCGGGATTGCAATCGGAAGAGGGATCAGGAGCTGTACTCGAGAACCGGGATCAGGGACTGCGATCCAAGGGTTAAGTGCGGCAACCGGAACCATAACCATACTCTCGGAGGTTATCCGGACGGTAACCGGAAACTTGCCCGGTGCGGTTATTTACACAGCGCGGCCGCCCCGGCGATGATCGCGGTGGTCGTGTCGGCCATCGCCACCACCGGGATCTGCACGCCCTTTTGTTCGAAAGCGGCGCGCAGCTGCGGGAAGAAAAACTCCTCGGCGCGCACCATGCCGCCGCCCACCACCAGCGTGTCGGCGCCGAAGCGCTGCACGAACGGCAGCATGATCTCGGCGAACGTGCGGGCGAATTCGTCGAAGATGGCGCGCACCTCGGCGGTGTACTTGTCCGCGTGGTAGTAGTCGATCATCGGTTTGACGCCGGTGATGGCCACGCCGGTGATCTGGCGGAACTTCTCTTCGAACCAGCGCGTCGAGACGAAATCCTCGGCGATCCGGCCCCGGAACGGGTAGTCCCACAGCTCGCCGCCGATGGGTACGCCGGGGCCGTAGGTGGCGTAGCAGCCGTCGACGATGAAGCAGGCGCCGAATCCGGTGCCCAGCGTCACGCCGATCAGGTGGCGCGCGTTGCCGCCGCCGAGGCTCCAGGCCCCCATGCCGAAGCCCGCCGCGTCGTTGGTGAACAGGATGCGCGACGGGTCGATGCCGGTGAGGCGGTGCAGTTCGGCGCGGACGTTCATGCCTTTGATCGATGCGAATTTGTGTTCGGCCATCGCGATTCCCTTGATGAAGTCGAACGGCGAGGGCATCGCTACGCCGAGGCCCGTGATGGCGCGCGCGCCGGCTTTCTGCATGCAGGCTCCCAGCGCGCTGTCCCACGCGGCGAGAATCTTCTGCGCCGACTCGTTTTCGGCGATTTTGACTTCGGTGTAGGTCTCCCCGACGGGGCTGCTGCTGCCGAGCTCGACCACCTGGCAGGCGATGTGCGACCCGCCGATATCGACGCCGAGGGCGTATTTTTCGTTCATGGCTGTTGGTTTATCTTGTTTGTATTCGGTATTCGCCTTTGTTTCGCTTTGTCGGGGCAGGCGGCACGCCCGTGCGGATTCCCGGCCGGATCGCTTCGCCCGCTCGCCCCCATGTTGTTGAACGCCGGACGTTTTCTTTCCGGTCCCGCGCGGTCTCTCCCGGCGCCCTGCGGAATATCGCATCCAAAGATACAAAAATAACCGGAACCGCCGCTATCCCTCCGTTCGCGCAGGTAGTTCAGTGACAAAAAGACAATATTTTTTAACAGCTGTTTCCGGTAGTATTTATGCGCTTTCCGGGGGATTTTTTCATCTGTCGCAGCCGGGAAATAAGTTATTTATCTTGTTTGCTGTCAGGATTGTCTGTAACTTTGAACCGTGAATAAAAATAGACCTATAATGTACAGATCAATTCTGGCTGTCGCATGTGCGGTGCTTGCCGTATCGTGCGTGAAAAATCCCGGATCGGAGACTCCCGATCCCGGCACGGACACTCCGGACGTGAGCCATTTCCAGACAGCGGAGCAGTACACGGTGCCGACCAAAGCGGGGCAGATTACCACGGTGAAGATGAACGGCGTGACGCTGGCCGAAGCGTCGAGTCCGATGAAAATTTGGATTCCGCGCTACGCCCGGACAAAGGCGGCTGCCGCCCCCGAGGTGATTTATACTCCCGCGGACGAGTATCCGAACGGGTTTGCCGGGAACAAAGCGCAGCTGTTTCAGGTGGTTTGTTTCGAGGATTCCCGCTCGGGCGACTACGACTACAACGACCTGGTGATCCATGTCAAGTACCAGTGGAGCGGCACGCGTTTCGGGTTCGGCGTGCACCCGATCGCGCTCGGCTCGACCAAGGAGGTCCGTCTCGGAGCCGTGGTGTATAAAGGATCCACGCGCATCTTCAGAGGGCTGCTCGCACCCGGGAATGCGGATGCCCGGACCCAGTATTTCCAGTCGCAGGCCGGCTTTATCAATACCGGCGCCGACCGGCAGATCAACCAGCGGATCGACGGGCGGGTGACCGGCTGGAACCAGTACCTCGGCTCGACCTGCCGTTGCTGGGATCTCTCGAAGATCGCGGACGACGGTGCGGTACGCGTCGAGTGGTACATCCAGGTGGACGGAGACGTCGAGCTGTATGCCCTCTCGACCGCCTACCTCAACCAGTCGTTCGATAAACAGGGCCGTCCTTATGGACTTGTGATCACGCAGACAGGCTCCTCGTATACCGAGGACGGTAAAGGCGTGGTCGGGCTCGACTGGTTTAACTATCCGTGTGAAAATACGCCGATTTCGGAAGTCTATCCCGAGTTGTGGAACTGGCTGACGGGCTCCGCCTCGTATGATTTTTCGGAAATTTACGACCGGAACGCCGTCCCGGCAAACGCCTTCCCGGCAGCCGACCTGGGGCTTTTCAGGACCAAGAGCGACGTGAACGTGACCGACGGCAAGTATTTGCAGAACTGACCCGGCACTCCTGGCGCCCCGGCTTTCGTGGTTCCCGCAGTCCCCGTGGCTCCCGTGGAAGGGTTCCGGCGCCTGGGGCGGAGTCGTGACGTTCCGTTCGGGCCGCTTTGTGCGGCTCTCCCGTTTTCCGGTTTTCCGGTGTCTGTCCGCCGATTGCGGAATGTTCGGAATCCGGCCGTCCGGTACCGGGTTGGCCGGTCCTCCGGATGATCGGTTCACTTTCGGACCCTTGAGGGGGGATGTGAAGCGAAATAGGGACTGTGAAAGCAAAAAGAGAACGCCCTGCTCGATGAGCGGGGCGTTCCTGTTGATGGGAGTTGTGCCGGTTGAATGGTCGGATCGGTTTGTCCGGTTGCCCGCGTCCGGCGGGGCGTACCGGGAACCGGGGCCGGCCCCGGACGGTGGCGGCTATTCGGCCATCACGAGCTTCAGCACGTCGTCGTTGGTCTTCACGTAGTGGAACGTGAGCCCTTCGAGGTATTCCGGCTTGATCTCGCTGATGTCCTTGCGGTTCTCTTCCGAGAGGACGATCTCCCTGATCCCCGCGCGTTTCGCGGCGAGGATCTTCTCCTTGATGCCGCCTACGGGCAGCACCCGTCCGCGCAGCGTCGTCTCGCCCGTCATCGCGATGTAGTCCTTTACGCGGCGGCCCGAGAGGGTCGAAACCAGCGAAGTCATCATCGTGATGCCGGCGCTCGGGCCGTCCTTGGGGATCGCCCCTTCCGGCACGTGGATGTGGATGTCGTTCTTTTCGAACTTTTCGCGGGCGATGCCCAGTTCGTCGGCGTGCGCCTTGACCCACTGCAGCGCGATGGTGGCCGACTCCTTCATCACGTCGCCCAGATTGCCGGTCATCGTGAGGGCGCCCTTGCCCGGGGTGAGGATCGACTCGATGTAGAGGATGTCGCCGCCCACTTCGGTCCAGGCGAGGCCCGTGACGATGCCCACCATGCCCTGGATGTCGTAGATGTCGTTGGTGAAGCGCGGCACGCCGAGGATCTTCTCGACGTCGGCGGGCGACACCTCCGGCTTGAACTCCTCGCCGAAGCCGATATTTTTCGCCCGCGTGCGGACGATCTTCGCGATCTGCTTGTCGAGCGACCGGACGCCCGATTCGCGCGTGTAGTCGGCGATCACCTTCTCGATCACCTTCGGGGCGATCTTCAGGTCCTTGGCCGGTACGCCGTGCGCCTTGAGCTGCTTGGGCACGAGGTGTTTGCGTGCGATCTGCACCTTGTCCTCGAGGATGTAGCCCGGGATGTTGATCATCTCCATGCGGTCCCTCAGCGCCGGGTTGATGTTGGCGATGTTGTTGGCCGTCGCGATGAACAGCACCTTCGAGAGGTCGTACTCGGTGTCGAGGTAGTTGTCGTGGAACGTGGTGTTCTGTTCCGGGTCGAGCACCTCGAGCAGCGCCGACGACGGATCGCCGTGGTTGGAGACGGTCACCTTGTCGATCTCGTCGAGGATGATCACCGGATTCGACGATCCGGCCCGCTTGATGGTCTGGATGATCCGGCCCGGCATCGCACCGATGTAGGTGCGGCGGTGTCCGCGGATCTCGGCTTCGTCGTGCAGTCCGCCCAGCGAAATGCGGCCGAACTTGCGCTTGAGCGCGGCGGCCACCGATTTGCCCAGCGAGGTCTTGCCCACGCCCGGGGGGCCGTACAGGCAGAGGATCGGCGATTTCAGATCGCCTTTGAGCTTGATCACGGCCAGGTGTTCGAGGATGCGGTCCTTCACCTCCTCGAGGCCGAAATGGTCGCTGTCGAGCCGCTTCTTCGCGCGGTTCAGGTCGAGGTTGTCGGTGGTGCAGTGCTCCCAGGGCAGTTCCGCCATCAGCTGCAGGTAGTTCAGCTGCACGGAGTATTCGGCTACGGCCGGATTCATCCGTTCCAGCTTGCCCAGCTCCTTGAAGAAGAGCTCTTTGGTCTCATCCTTCCACTGCTTCTTTTCGGCTTTCTTGCGCAGTTCGTCGATGTCCTTGTCGGCCGGGTCTCCGCCCAGCTCGTCCTGGATCGTGCGCATCTGCTGCTGCAGGAAGTAGTCGCGCTGCTGCTGGTCGATATCCTGCTTCACCTTGGTCTGGATCTCGTTCTTGAGTTCGACCAGTTGCTGCTCGCGGATCAGGATTTCGAGCAGGCGGCGTGCGCGCGCCAGCAGGCCCGGGGCCTCCAGCAACCGCTGGCGGTCGGCGTCGGGCAGGTCGATGTTCGAGCAGATGAAGTTGATGATGCCGCGCTTGCTGTCGATGTTCTTGATCGCGAAGGCGGCCTCCTTGGGCATGTTCGGCGAGATGTTGATGATCCCGAGGGCCACGTCCTTGATCGAATCCACCAGCGCGTCGAACTCGATGTTGCTGCGTTCGGGCACGCTGTCTTTCAGCGGGGCGACGCTCGCTTTGAAATAGGGTTCCGCGGTGAGGTACTCCTTGATCTCGACCTTCTCGAGGCCATGCAGGATCACCGTCAGGTTGCCGTTGGGCATCTCGAGGATCTTGAGGATACGCGCGGCGGTGCCGACACGGTACAGGTCGTCCGGGCCGGGCTGCTCCACTTCGGGCTCCTTCTGCAATACGGCGCCCATCAGGCCGCCGGCGGCTTCCACGTCGCGGATCAGCTTCATCGAGCGCTGGCGCCCCACGGTGATCGGCGTGATCGAGCCGGGGAACAGCACCGAGCTGCGAAGGGTCAGGATCGGCAGCGTGTCGGGGACTTCCGTGTTTTCGGCCTCCTCCTCGTCCTCGTTCGAGACGATCGGAATCACGTGGTGCTTACCTTCGAGCATGTCCGAAATGCCGGAAAAATCCTCTTCGTTATACTGTTTCTTACTCATTGTTTTCCTCCTTGATAATCTGCAAATATAGTTTTTTTTGTCCAAACCCCTGCATCGGGGCGGTGTTGCTGCCGTTCTGTCCGCTTCCCGACGCGAAGGCAGGTCGGAGCCTGCCATCCTGTCAGGTTTGCGGCGCGGAACCGGGGGTGTCCCGGGGGCTCTCCGCCGGCTGCGGAAACGGCCTGCGATGGCCGCCGCGTTGCCTTTTCGTCCCGGAATGCTTTTCGTTCCGGATGTTGTTTGCTGAGAACTAATGCCTTGCAGCGCTCCGGCCTCCTGCGTCCGGGGCGTTGGCCTGCCTGCTAAAAATTAAACGTTCGGGGCATTTTATTATTGTAAAACACTATCTTTGCAAATTGGATGCAAATCCTGCGCCGCAGCTGCATTTGGCGGAAAATAGCGGGGGGGGACCGCCCCGCCGGCCGGAACATGACAAAGAAAAAAGATCAAAACATAACAGAAAGAGAGACGACTATGGAAATCGCAGCGAAATACGCTCCGCAGCAGATCGAACAGAAGTGGTACGACTACTGGATGGAGCACGGCTTCTTCCACTCGGTTCCCGACGCGCGGGAGCCCTATACGATCGTAATTCCGCCCCCCAACGTGACGGGCGTGCTGCACATGGGTCACATGCTCAACGAGACGATCCAGGACGTGCTGGTGCGCCGCGCGCGGATGCAGGGCAAGAACGCCTGCTGGGTGCCGGGCACCGACCACGCGTCGATCGCCACCGAGGCGAAAGTCGTGGCCAAGCTCAAAGCCGAGGGGATCGACAAGGGTTTGCTCACGCGCGAGGAGTTTTTGAAGCATGCGTGGGAGTGGAAGGAGAAGCACGGCGGCATCATCCTGAGCCAGTTGCGCCGCCTCGGCGCGTCGTGCGACTGGGAGCGGACGAAGTTCACGATGGATCCGGCGCTGAGCCGGAGCGTCATCAAGGTTTTCGTAGACCTCTATAACAAAGGGAAGATTTACCGCGGCGTGCGGATGGTCAACTGGGACCCCGCCGCGCTGACGGCCCTCTCGGACGAAGAGGTGATCCACCGCGAGTCGCAGGGTAAGCTCTACTACCTGCGCTATATGATCGAGGGGACGGCGGACTACCTGGTCGTGGCCACGACGCGGCCCGAGACGATCCTCGGGGACACGGCGTTGTGCGTGAACCCGAACGACCCGCGCTACCGGCACCTGCCCGCGGACGCCCGTGTGATCGTACCGCTGGTGAACCGTTCCGTGCCGGTGATCCGCGACGAGTACGTCGATATCGAGTTCGGTACCGGCGCGCTGAAAGTGACCCCGGCGCACGACGTGAACGACTACATGCTTGGTGAGAAATACGGCCTCGAGACGATCGACATCTTCAACGACGACGGCACGCTCAACGCTCATGGCGCGCAGTATGCGGGCATGGACCGCTTCGACGTGCGCAGGCAGATCGAGACCGACCTTTCGCAGGCCGGGCTGCTCGAAAAGGTGGAGTCCTACACGAACCAGGTGGGCTACTCGGAGCGTACCAACGTGCCCATCGAACCGAAGCTCTCGATGCAGTGGTTCCTGAAGATGGAGGAGCTCGCCCGGCCCGCGCTGAAGGCGGTGATGGAGGATACGGTACGGCTCGTTCCGGCCAAGTTCAAGAATACCTACCGCTACTGGATGGAAAACGTCAAGGACTGGTGCATTTCGCGCCAGTTGTGGTGGGGGCAGCAGATTCCGGCCTACTACCTGCCCGAGGGCGGTTACGTGGTGGCCGAGACGCCCGAAGAGGCGCTGGAGGCGGCCCGCGAAAAGACCGGCAACCCGTCGCTTTCGCTCGCGGACCTGCGGCAGGATCCCGATGTGCTCGACACGTGGTTCTCGTCGTGGCTCTGGCCGATTTCGGTCTTCGACGGCATCAACAACCCCGAAAACGACGAGATCAAATACTATTATCCGACCAACGACCTGGTGACCGGGCCCGACATCCTCTTCTTCTGGGTGGCGCGCATGATTATCGCCGGGTACGAATACCGCGGCGAGAAACCGTTCGGCAGCGTCTACCTGACCGGAATCGTGCGCGACAAACTGCGCCGCAAGATGAGCAAGTCGCTCGGCAACTCGCCCGACCCGATCGAACTGATCGACCGCTACGGCGCCGACGGCGTGCGCGTGGCGATGCTGCTCTGCTCGGCCGCCGGCAGCGACCTGCTGTTCGACGAATCGCTCTGCGAACAGGGACGCAATTTCGGGAATAAGATATGGAACGCCTACCGGCTCGTGCAGGGCTGGCTGGTGGATGAACAGTTGGCGCAGTGCGAAGGCAACCGCCTGGCGGTGGAGTGGTTCGACGCGATGCTGGACCGCACGCTCGCATCGGTCGAGGCCGATTTTGCCGCGTACCGCATCTCCGAGGCGCTGATGCAGCTGTATAAGCTCTTCTGGGACGAATTTTCGGGCTGGTACCTCGAAATGGTGAAGCCCGCCTACCAGCAGCCGATCGACCGCGCGACGCTCGATGCGACGCTCGGTTTCTTCGACAAGCTGTTGCGCGTGCTGCACCCGTTCATGCCCTTCTTGACCGAGGAGCTGTGGCAGAACATCGCCCCGCGGAAAGATGGCGAAAGCCTGATGATGAGCCGCCTGCCGGAGGTGAAATGCGCGTGCGGCGAGGCTTCCGGTTCCCGGGATGCCGGGGCGGAAGGATTGCTCGCCGGGGCGGAACTGCTCAAAGAGGCGGTTTCGGGCGTGCGCAACATCCGCAAGGAACACAACCTGCCGAACAAGGAGGCTCTGGAGTTGTGCGTGATCGCCGACGAGAACTACCCGGCGGCTTTCGCCCCGCTGCTGGAGAAGATGGCGAACCTCTCCGCCGTGCGCACGGTGGGGGAGAAGCTGCCCGATGCGGCGGCGTTCGTGGTCAAGACGACGCAGTATTTCGTGCCGCTGCCGGGGAAGATCGACGCGGCCGAAGAGCTGCCGAAGCTCGAAGCCGAACTGGAATACCTCGAAGGGTTCCTCGCTTCGGTAAACAAAAAGCTCTCGAACGAACGTTTCGTGCAGAGCGCCCCGGAGAAAGTGGTCGCCAACGAGCGGGCCAAGCAGGCCGACGCCGAGGCGAAGATCGCGGCGCTGCGCGAACGGATCGCGGCGCTGAAATAGCCGCAGGACGGGTGCGTCCGGCAGGGTGCGGTTCAGGTACTGTTGATATGGGGCGCGTTGCCGGGACGGGATGTAATTGCGCTATGCCGCTGCTTTACGGAAAAAGAGCGCAGGAGATGAAAGCGAGCCACGGGCAGATGCCCGTGGCTCGCTTTGTTCAGGTGCGGCTCCGATGGATGCGGACGCGAATGATGCTGCTTTTCCCGGTGCGGCGGTAGCGGTCGGGCCGGTTCCTCGAAATGTGTGGCGAATGTACCCGGTCTTATCTCTCAGGCGAACGGAAACCCACCGCGCGGATCGTGCGGCGCGAACGGTCGAGTTCGGTCTCGACCACCCCGGTCAGCGCGTCCGGAGCGTCGTGGCGGCGGTTGGCCCGGTAGAGGCGGCGGTAACCGAGCAGGTCGCGCGCGAGTTCCGGCCAGCGTGCCTCCCAGCCCCGCGGCCAGCGTGCGAGGCGCTGCACCGTGGCCGAATTGGAGAGGATGCGCGCCTCCTTGTTGCGAGACTGGTGCGTCCACGCGATGCGCACCTCCGGCACCAGGCGCCCCACCGCCCGCGCGAAGCCGCGCCCGCCGTTGTTGCTTTCGAAAAGCGCTTCGCGTACGTCCGCGCGGCGCAGCATCGCGGCCGCCTGCGGTTCGGTCGCCTCCATCGGCTCCGGCGTGTAGAGCGCGTCGGTCAGGTAGATCATGCCGTCGCCGCCCACCGCGTAGCAGAGCGAGCAGAGGTAGTCGTCGCCCGTATCGGCGGTGTCGGTGTAGTTGCCGCGTTTGACCACCGTCGCGGGCAGTTCGTCGTAGGTGGCGAACCCTTCGCCGTAAAGCAATCCCTCTTTTGAGGCCGGGCGCCCCTGGTAGAGCGCTTCGAACAGGTGCGGGTCGAGTCTGCGCCGCGCGTCGAGCAGCGCGCGCGAATGGCGTGCGGGCCACAGCGCCTCGCCCTTGCTGCGCGGATCGGCCGGAGTGGGCGGCGACTCTTTGATCGCTTCGAAATTCAGCATCAGCCAGCAGTCGGGCGGCAGCGTGCCGAGCTGAGAAAAGTCGGTCAGCCCGACGACCCGTTCGTGCGCGGCGATGCGTCCGGGCAGGTCCTCTTCGTGCCAGCGGGTGCCGACGATCAGCTCCTGCGAGCCGTTGTGCAGGCGCGTGCGCGCTACTGCGTTGTACCACTCCCACGCGTTGTCGCGCACCAGCGGAGAATTGGCCTCCAGCGCGTCCTTGAACAGGTCGTCGAGGATCAGCAGGTCCACCGTGTTGCCGGTGAGCGATCCTTCGCGCCCGACCGCGAGCAGGCCGCCGCTTTGCCCGGCGAGGTCGAACTCCTCGGCGGTGCGGACCAGATTTCCGGCCCCGGCGGCGGAAGGGGCGGCAGCCTCTTTTTTGTTTCCGGTACCTCCGTGCAGCGGTTTGAGCCGGGTGTCCGGGAAAAGTTCTGCGTAGGGAGCGCTGTCGATCAGCTGCTGGATGCGGCGGTTAAAGCGCGACGCGAGCCGCAGGTTGTACGACGCGAGCGCGATGCGCAGGCCGGGGCGGATGCCCAGCGCATAGGCGGGCAACAACACCGAAGAGCCGAGCGACTTGCCGTGCTGCGGCGGTACCGAGACGATCAGCCGCCTGACGAGCCCTTTGGCAAAGGCGTCCAAGGTACGGTAATAGGCGGTGTGGAAAGGTGTCGGGCAGAAGCCGGGAACGCACCGTCGCGCGAAGTCCGGCAGGCTGCGCCGCGCCAGTTCGCTCTGGACTGCCCGGCGCGTGATGGTCAGCCGGGGCCGGGGATCGGGAACGGAATGCAAGTTTATAGCGGCGGCCGGACTGGTGCTCGGGGTCGGAGTTCGGCCCGGGGCGGTATCCGGGAAGGTCTCGCCGGAGCCGGGCGGCTGCGGGGTGTTTGCGGGAAAGGTTTCGTTCATCGTGCGGGTCGGGGCTGGAGTTGAGGCCGGCTTCGGTTTGAGGTTTGGTTTCGGCTGCGGGCATCGCGGCGCGCCATTCGGGCAGTGCGGAGAGTTCGGCCAGCGCGGCATCGGAGAGCGTCGAGAGGTCGATCGGCGTATCGTCGCCGGGCGCGCCGTCGTCCGGGGTGCGGGGAGTGTTCGCGCCGCTGCGTTCCGGGCTGGTTTTGCCTGCTGCGCTTTTCACGGCTGGGCCCGGAGCGGGCTTCGCCTGCCACCGGTCCGGGTTCAGGTTCGTCAGTGCGAAGAGGATCGCGTCGAGGTCGGGTGCGACCGTGCGGCGCGTCACCACCTCGCTCTTGAGCCGCCGCCCGCCCTCCGGATCGGGTTCGTACGTGCGTTTGACCTCCTGCATCGTATAGCCCCTGACACAGCGGGCCAGTCCTTGCAGCGCCTTCTTTTCGAGCGCACAGCGCTGCGCCTCGCCGGGCGGGTACCCCGTTTCGGTTTTGACGGTTGCTGCTTCCGGTACGGCTGTTTTCGGAACTTTTGCATTCGGGTTTCCCGAACCGGGAAACCCTTCGCACGGGAGCGCCTGTCCCGGAGCGCCGGTTCCGGCGGAGGGAGGGCCGGGCGATTCCGCTCTGTCGGCAAGGACCCTGTTTTCGGTTAGCTGCCACCCTTCGGGCAGCTCCAGGTTCCAGAGGCCTGCCACGCAGGGATTTACAAGATTTGATTGCATTTCGATCGGGTTGTTTGGACGGAGCGGCAGGAGTCCAACCTGCCGGACGGAAGATCGTCCGCGGTTCCGGCCCTGACGGGCGTCCCCGTGCCGAAGGGGGCCGGAAGGTCGAGAAGCGGGGCGTCCCCCGGTGGGCGGGTGCCTCTCGCGGCGTCGCCTGACGCATGCGCTCCGTGATGCGGATACCCGAAGAAATTTCCGGGTCCGGGCTTGGATTTTCCGTGGAAAATCCGTTTATTGAAGATGTTTTCTGAACGCTCTTCGCCTGTGCTCCGGCTGTTTCCTGCTATGCGGGCGGGATGCCCGGCAATGCCGGGCAGCGTGTTCTGCCGGCGGAGCAAGCAAGGAACGCGCGGGGTGAAGAAGTGGTCGGTCGTGCGCTAGGCTTCGAGAAAACGGCTCAGCTCGCTCCAGCTGAAATCGGTGAGCACTTCGCCGTCGCGTTGGTGCAGGTGGTATTCCCACCACACGGGCGTGGCCGATGCGAGGCGTCCCGTGTCGGGGTCGTTGCGCAGGATCAGCGTGCAGGTGAGCGTGGAGTAGAACTCTTCGGTGTCGTATTCGAGCTGGCCGTTGAAGAACTCCTTCCCGGTGAGTTCGTCGCGCAGCTGTGCGGCAATGGCCTGGTAAGTTTGGTCGTCGATGGAAATCATGGTCGTGTCGTTTTTTACAAAAGTAGCCTGCCGGGAGATTGGCTGATTATACAATTCTTGAATTTCCGGACGTGAAACAAAAGAATTGACTGCCACTGTATTTGGTTAATAAAATAAAACCTCTTAACTTTGTCTTACAAATATAAGTTCAAATTTTGGATTTTGTACTCTTTTTGCAAGAAATAATTGCAAAAAAAATCTTTTCGATATGAGGGAGCGATTGAGGTTGATACGCAAAGAGTTGGGGTTGACGCAAGAGGCGCTCGCCCAAAAATTGGGCATCGGGAAGAGTGCGCTGTCGATGATCGAGACCGGCCGCGCATCGCTTTCGGAGCGAAATAAAAATATTATTGTTCAGGAATTGAACGTTAATCCCGAGTGGCTCGAAACCGGACAGGGGCAGATGTTTTTCGAACAGCGGCCCGAGGCGGTCTTCACGAACCGCACCGACCGCAGACTGCCCACGCAGAGCGTACCCCTCTATAATATAGAGGGAACCGCCGGGCTGGTGCCGCTTTTCCTGGACCGGGAGTCGGTGCGCCCGGTCGACTACATCCACATTCCGAACCTGCCCCGCTGCGACGGTGCGATCTACGTGGTGGGCGACAGCATGTATCCGCTGCTCAAGAGCGGCGACATCGTGCTCTACAAGCAGGTGAGCGGCATCGAGAACATCTTCTGGGGGGACATGTACCTGCTCTCGATCGATATCGACGGCGAGGAGTACGTGACGGTCAAGTATATCCAGAAGTCCGAAAACGAGGGGTGCGTGAAGCTCGTGAGCCAGAACCCGCACCATGCCGACAAGGAGGTACCGGTCGAGCGGATCCGTGCGCTGGCGTTCGTCAAGGCGAGCATCCGCATGAACTCGATCCGGTAGCGCGCGGCGGGGTGCCGTAGGAATCCGCCCGATTGAATCCGGGGGCGGCGGCACGGATACAATAGAGGTGTAATAGATATGGACAAGAAAATGTTTCGGGTACGGGCCGAAGTCCGGCACTCCCGGAGCGTGACAAAATAACCCAACCGATATGGACGTAAAGATATCGCCCCGCTGGAAAGAGCTGCTCGGGGCCGAGTTTGAAAAACCCTATTTCGCCGAGCTGGTGCGGTTCGTCAAACAGGAGTATGCCACGCGGCGCGTTTTTCCCGCCGGGCGCAACATTTTCCATGCGTTCGACATGTGCGACCCGGACGACATCAAAGTGGTCGTGATCGGGCAGGATCCTTACCACGGCGAGGGGCAGGCGCACGGGCTCTGTTTCTCGGTGAACGACGGCGTGCCGTTTCCGCCGTCGCTGGTCAATATATTCCAGGAGGTGCGCGACGATACCGGGGCCGCCGTGCCCGCGAGCGGCAACCTCGACCGCTGGGCGTCGCAGGGCGTGCTGCTGCTCAATGCGGTGCTGACCGTGCGCGCACACGAGCCCGCCTCGCATGCCGGCAGGGGCTGGGAACAGTTCACCGATGCGGTGGTGCGTGCGATCGCCGCGCACCGCGACCGGGTCGTCTACATGTTGTGGGGCTCTTACGCGCAGCGCAAGGGCGCGATCGTCGATCCGGCGCGCAACTGTATCCTCAAGGCGGTGCATCCGTCGCCGCTGTCGGCGTACCGGGGTTTTTTCGGCTGCCGCCACTTCTCGCAGGCGAACGCCTACCTCGAGGCCAACGGCCGCACGCCGGTCGTGTGGTAAAGCCGCCGGGAGCGCCGGTTCCGCAGGGAAAGAGGGGATTACCTGCCGCATAGACCGGACTGCGGGATAAACGGCGGCGATAGAATGTACGGCCGGAACGGGGATAGGTGCAACCGTCCGGGAAATTTCCCGTGCCGGGACGGGGGGAAGATTATAGTCGCATGCAACAAGCCACAGTCTTGACTGTGGCTTGTTGCATCGGGTGGATGCATGGATGGCCGGGAGGTAATTTATGCCGTATTGTTGCTTTCTCGCATTTGCGTGCCGGGCAGCCTGCCGAACCGGCTTGAATCATTTTGTCTGAGCCGATTTTGATATCCTGCGATATTTCATTTGCAGTTCTCGTAAAAATAGCTTATATTTCAAGTAATTGGAAGACGCTGAACCCCGATCCGACATCTGACCGTTCGATTACTGAGCTTCTCACCCGATAATGTTTTGATCATGAAAAAAACTTTTATCGTAATCGCGGTAGTGAGCGTATTGCTTACCGTCTTTGCCGCCTGTGTGAATGAACAGTATCCGCAACCGGATGATATTTCCGCGGTACCGGAGGGCATGATTACGGTCGACGAAGCCAAAATCTATTTCTTCCGGCATTCCGACGGTTCGGTTTCGGCCTTGAACCGGGATCGATTGTATCTGCAAAATGCGTTCTTTGCTGCGTCCGGTGGCGATACTGCGGGCGTTCTCACGAAAACTTTTGCGACCTCATCCCGCTCCGGGCTGCCCCTTTGGGAAGAGGCTGTGGTGATCGTCAACCCAAAATATTCCACGTTGCGGGTGCCCTTGTCCGAGAATGTGTCCGGAATTTCGCGGATAGGTTTCGGAGACGATAAAAACCGGATCGAATATCGCGAGGCCCGCACCCGGTCCAGCCTGATTGTGCAAATGCTGCATGAAGACGGCCGTATAAGGCAGTATGTCGAAACCGTTATCCGGTCGGATCGCAGTCTGACCGGGGATTCTTACGTGCTGATTACCGATGTTGCGGGCGAATTCCTGTGGTGCGACCGATGGAAAAACGGGAAACGGACGGATATGGCGCTGGTGGGTAGCAGTTTGCCATCTTCTGCATCTGCCGACAGCCAGAAATTGCTCTTGTACGGCATATCGCTGAGGTCTATCTGGGACACCAACGAATTGGGCGAGGTGGGTGTTCCGGCACGTCCGTGTCCGAGTTGCCGTCACGACCCCTGCACCTGTTGTTACCGTTGCGGGCACGATCCCTGCGTCTGCTGTACGAAATGTAACCAATATCCGTGCGAGTGCTTGGTCTGTCCGTATTGCGGCAGCAAGTTCTGCGATGGAAAGCAGTGTCAGGCGCCTCCGGATAAACCCGACCCCGGCGATCCCGGCGGCAGCGGTTCAGACCGTCCGGAATCGCCCGGTTTTCCGCTGGTCAACATGAAAATGGATACGGCCACGCAAAAGAAACTCAATAAATTACTCAAAAAAATCCATGAGGACTGCATGGGGCAAAAGTTGCTGGCCGCGTTGAATTATAATTTCAATAGAGAACTTACGATCAAGTACAATCCGGATATTATGGTAACCGCACGCGTCAACGGCGTCTATACTCAATCCACGCATACGATTACCATAGGCACGGAATCCCTGTCCACGTTTACCGAAGAGCTTTTTCACGCCTACCAGGGGTACGATCCTGCAAAACCCTATACTACCGACGCCAAGCTTAATTACGAGGTGGAAGCGAAAATAGCGGCAACGCAAATCATGCAACGGAGTGGTCAGGCTATATTCCAAAATGATGTGGACGAAGCGTTGAGCGAAATGTTTTTAAGCTATGCTAAAGCTCCTTCTGCCGCACAATACACCCGTATCGTTTATATTTTACGGAAAATAGGCTACAAAACACAGGAATATCCCGAAAGCCCCGCTTACCGGAATATAGATGTCCTGAAAAATCTGTCTGTCGATTGCAAACACGATTAAAACCGCATATTATGAAACTTTTTTTAGCTTTTCTCCTGCTCTGTCTCGTCGGTTTTTCCTTCGTTCCGGTTTATGGCCAGATCGGGATACCGTCCCATTCGATTGTCAACCCCGATTCGGTGAGCCATAACTTTTACGAACGAGAAACCGTCAAAGGGAATACCATTACTTATAAGATAGATCATTCTTATCCTATGCTTTACCGTATTGGTAATGCCTCTAATACCCGGCTCGGTGAACTGATGTCCTTGAAGGACGGCTCGACTCCCACGGAGCCTGTCGATAGGGGAGGTGGTTTGGATGTGGTTTCTTTAAAGCCTGTCTATCAGGCTTTCTTGGAGACTTTCACCCCCGAAGAGATGCGAGTGTTGGCACAGAATAATGATGTTATACGTATCCGTTATGCTTTAAACGAGAATGGGGTTGTTTTGGAAGTTGGTTTTACGATAGAGTCCGATCGTCCTCATCTGTATAATATACCCCCGCAATACTTGGAGAAGTTAGAAACCAAACTCAAATCTACGGTATCGTATATTATCCCTCCGCATATGGCATACCTGCGGGAGTATAAGTTTATCACCGTTTCTCAAGTTTTCCCATTTAAAAGTCTTTTGGATAAGCTTTGATTTTAATAGGTATCCAGTATGAAAAAATACGGATTCGTTATTCTTTTGCTTTGTCTCGTCGGTTTTTCCTTCGTTCCGGTTTTCGGCCAGATCGGGATGCCGTCCCATTCGATTGTGAACCCCGATTCGGTGAGCCATAACTTTTACGAACGGGAAATTGTCAAAGGGAATACGATTACCTATAAAGTCGATTATTCTTTAGGTTCGCTGTATCAGATTTCCAATAGCGACAACACCCGCGTCGGTGAACTGATGTCTTTGAAGGACGGTTCTATACCCACCAAACCGTTAGGCATAGGTGATGAATTGGACATTGCATCTTGGGTGCCGGTTTATTGTGCTTTTCTGGAAACTTTCACGCCGGAGGAAATTCGGGCGCTAGCACGAAATAATGCCTCCCTTAATGTAGGTTATGCTATAAACGAGAATGGAACGGTATTAGAAGTCCGCTTTACGATGTTGCGAGACCGTCCACATTTGTATAATATTCCTCCGCAATACTTGGAGAAACTCGAAATCCAACTCAAATCTACGGTATCATTTATTATTCCGTCGCATATGCAATATCTGCGTGAATATAAATTTATAACGGTGTCTCAGGATATTTCTTTTTCATGGCTTGAAAGTAAATTGTGATTCGAATATGACGTGTAAGATGAAATCTCGGTTCGTCGCTCTTTCGCTTTGTCTCATGGGTTTTTCCTTCGTTCCGGTTCTCGGCCAGATCGGGATACCGTCCCATTCGATTGTGAACCCCGATTCGGTGAGCCATAACTTTTACGAACGGGAAACCGTCAAGGGGAATACCATTACTTATAAGATAGATCATTCTTATCCTATGCTTTACCGTATTGGTAATGCCTCTAATACCCGGCTCGGTGAACTGATGTCCTTGAAGGACGGCTCGACTCCCACGGAGCCTGTCGATAGGGGGGGGGATTTGGATGTGGTTTCTTTGGAACCTGTCTATCGGGCTTTCCTGGAGACTTTCACCCCCGAAGAGATTCGTGTGTTGGCTCAGAATGACGAAGTTTTGTTTGTCGGTTATGCGCTGGACGAAACCGGATCGGTACTAGAGATTGATTTTACGATAGAGTCCGACCGTCCTCATCTCTATAACATTCCCCCGCAATACCTGGAGCAGCTAGAAACCAAGCTCAAATCTACGGTATCGTATGTGATTCCTCCGGATATGGCCTATCTGCGGGAGTATAAGTTTATCACCGTTTCCCAGGTTTGTCCGTTTAAAGGCCTTTTGGATAAGCTTTGATTTTAATAGGTATCCAGCATGAAACAATACGGGTTCGTTATTCTTTTGTTTTGTCTCGTTGGTTTTTCCTTCGTTCCGGTTTTCGGCCAGATCGGGATGCCGTCCCATTCGATTGTGAACCCCGATTCGGTGAGCCATAACTTTTACGAACGGGAAATTGTCAAAGGGAATACGATTACCTATAAAGTCGATTATTCTTTAGGTTCGCTGTATCAGATTTCCAACATCAACAACACCCGCGTCGGTCAATTGATGTCGTTGAAGGACGGCTCGACTCCCACGGAGCCTGTTGATAGGGGAGGGGATTTGGGAATCACGTCTTTGAATCCCGTTTATCAGGCTTTTCTGGAAACTTTCACCCCCGAAGAGATTCGTGTGTTGGCTCAGAATAACGAAGTTTTGCTTGTCGGTTATGCTTTGAGCGAGAGCGGTTCAGTATTGGAGGTCGATTTTTCTATGTATCGCAATCGTCCTCATCTGTATAATATTCCCCCGCAATGCCTTGAAAAATTGGAAGCTAAACTCAAATCGACAGTACATTATGTTATTCCGGAATATAAGCGTCAACAGTTATGCAAATACAATGTTATCACCGTTTCTCAAGTTTTCCCATTTAAAAGTCTTTTGGATAAGCTTTGATTTTAATAGGTATCCAGTATGAAAAAATACGGATTCGTTATTCTTTTGCTTTGTCTCGTCGGTTTTTCCTTCGTTCCGGTTCTCGGCCAGATCGGGATGTCGTCCCACTCGATTGTCAACCCCGATTCGGTGAGCCATAACTTTTACGAACGGGAAACCGTCAAGGGAGTAAGTAGAGTTATGTGTCTTCGGCATTTATCGGATATCGAAAGTGATGTTACCCGTCTTTTGGAATGAGACAAAAAGCAATGCTCATCAAAAGGTTTTTGACTTTTGATGAGCATTGCTTTTGATTTTGTAGCGAATAGTCGTTAGCGCAGGATGATTTCGTTGGAGCCGATCAGGTGGCCGTCGATGTAGATCATCACCTGGTACTTGCCGCCCGTGATGCCCGTACCGTTGTAGAAGAGGCTGACGCTCAGGTCTTCGTTCTGGTAGTCCACCTGGCGCGTGGCCGAGTAGGTGATCATGTCGCCCTCGTAGTTGAACGCGGCGTTGCTCCGGTTGGCCAGCACGTAGCCGTCCGGGCCGATGATGCGGGCATAAACGTTGCGTTCGCCCGGCTGCGAGAGTTCGTTGCCCACCAGCACGAAGTCTACGCGGAGCCGTTCGGCCCTCGCTGCGCGGCTCACCACCTTGTCGCTTCGGTTCAGGGCCACCAGCGCGATGTCGCGCGCACGGATGACGGCCCCCTTCTGCACTTTGGTCGAGAGCTCCTGCGCCTTTTCCTCGGCTTTGTCGGCCCGCAGGCGCGCTGAGGTAATCTGCTTGCGGTAAGTGATATTTTCGTTGACAAGTTTCTGGTTCAGCGTGTTGAGCGAGTCGATCTGGTGGATGTACCCCTCCATCACGGTGCGCATGTAGCCGAGCCGTTTCTCGTAATCCTTGATTTTGCGGCGCGTGAGGACGCGTTCGTTCTTCAGCGTTTCGAGCAGCGAGTCGGCCTTGAAGCGCTCGGTGGTCAGGTGCTGCGCGAGCGTGTCGTTCTCGGTGCTGAGCGTGTCGTAGTTGGCCAGCATCATCGTCAGGCGGGCCGTCAGCGTGTCGCGCGCTTCGGCGTAGTCGGCCTGCATCTGTTTGACCTGCGTGAAATAGAGTACCGACAGCGCGCCGAGGATCACGGCCAGGATCACGATCATGATCTTGAGCCCTTTGATCGACTTTTGCGGCGGGGTCTGCTGCGGCGGGTAGCCGCCGTATCCCGGGTCGTACCCCTGGTTATAGCCCTGATTGTAATCCTGCTGGTAGTTGTTGTTGTAGTTGTCCATCTCTCAAAGCTTTCGGAAAGTGTACGAAGACAAAAAGACTACGGTAAATTATGATGCAAAGATAACAGAATGCGGTTAAATTGCTGCCTTTTGCGGCGGTTTTGTGTGACTTTTCCCGTTCCGGTGCCGTTATTCCGCTTCGGTTCGTCCCTTTTTTGCCGTTCGTCCGGGTGTCCGGGTCCGCTACCCGCAAAATCCGTGCATTTTTGCCGGGCTGTCCCGTTTGCGGGGGCGGACTTCGTTCCCGGCGCCGCTTCTCTGCAGACGGCCCGTTGCCTGGCCGGGAAGGAGGGCCCGTTACCGTTACAGGGAAGACCGTACCGTCCGGCTGAACCGCCTATTTGATTTTGCTCGTCAGCGGGTATTTCAGGTTCGACGCGTCGAGCAGCCGCACGCGCACGGACCCGATGCGGATCGGCGATTCGAGGTAGAGCGGAATCTTGTTCAGGTCGTCCGATATCCAGAGGTAGAACTCCGAACCGTCCTTGAACGATTCGCCCGAGGAGGTGGCCAGCTCGCAGACGAACTTCAGCGTGCGGAACTTGCCCACGCCCTTGATGTTGCGCACCTCGCGCCCCGCGAGGCGGTAGTTGATGCGGCGGATCGTGTCTTCGAGCACCATTTCGAGCGTATGCTTCTCGCCGGGGCGGAACTTTGCGGCATCTTCGCAGCGCAGGTTGAAAAAGAGTGCGACCGCGTCGAAACTCCCTTCGGTGAGCGGCATCGTCTTGAGCGTCGCGGTGGGGTTCTTGTGGTTGCGGAACGAGGTGTGCACCTGTTTCGCGTCCCAGTCGTAGGTGTATTTGCTCGAGGTGCGGTACTTGCCCTCGCGGATTTCGGCGCGCAGTTCGAGCGGACGCAGCGTCCGGTAGTCGAGGCTGCTGTAATAGGAGTCGTTCAGGTCGAAAAACCAGCGGAAGAAGGGGTAAACGCGGCCGTTCGCGTCGATCTGGTAGACTTTGGTTCCGTCGAGCCATCCTTCCCGCGTGACAAAGGTCACTTCGGCCACGTCGGTATTGATACCCGCCTTGTAGCTGACCACGTAGGTGAGTTTCTCCCCGTGCGTGAAGGCCGGGTTTTTGGATTGGGCGGCGTCCGCCGGGGTGCCGGAAGTCTGCCCGCAGAGCGGCGTCCCGAACAGGCAGGCGGCGAGCAGGTATAAGGTCGTAAACAATTTGTTCATGCGCATCTTTCAGTCTGTTTGTAGGTCTGCGGGGTGTTTCTTCCCTTAATTTTCACCTGTGCGGCCCGGTGTGCTGCGAAGCCGGCCTTCCCGCTGGAACGGCCGGCCTGTAAGGCGGCCTGGTTCGCTTCACGGCGGCCGGGGCCGACGGCATTGCCGGGAGGACCGGGATTTCCCGAACCTCATTTTCAATACAACGCAAAATCCGGCCCAAAGTTATGAAATCATGCTGAAATCCATCACTTTTTGCGGACGGTACCTTTCGGCCAGTTCGCGCAGCTGCCGGTTTTCCGGCTTCGAAAGTCCCGGATCGTCGTCGAGAACCTTTTCGGCCGCCTCCCGCGCGAGGGTGAGTATCTGTCCGTCCTTGCCCAGGCTCGCGATCTTCAGGTCGAACGCCAGCCCGCTCTGCTGTGTACCGGTCATGTCTCCCGGGCCGCGCAGCTGCAGGTCCAGTTCGGCCAGCTCGAAACCGTCGGAAGTTGACACCATCGCGCCGAGCCGCTTGCGCGATTCCGCCGAGAGCTTGTCGCCGCTCATCAGGATGCAGTAGGACTGTTCCCCGCCGCGCCCCACGCGGCCGCGGAGCTGGTGCAGCTGCGAGAGGCCGAAACGCTCGGCGCTTTCGATCACCATGATCGACGCGTTGGGCACGTCGACGCCCACCTCGATCACCGAGGTGGCCACCATGATCTGCGCCGTGCCGCTCTTGAAGAGGTTCATGCCGTACTCCTTGTCGGCGGGCTTCATCTTGCCGTGTACCACGACCGTCACGTACTCCGGCGGCGGGAAGGCCTGCGTGATGCCCGCATAGCCGTCTTCGAGATCTTTGTAGTCCATCTTTTCGGACTCCTTGATCAGCGGATAGACGATGTAGACCTGCCGGCCCTTTTTGATTTCGTCGCGGATGAAGCCGAACACCCGCAGGCGGTGCGAGTCGTGGTAGTGCACCGTGCGCACCGGTTTGCGGCCCGGCGGCAGTTCGTCGATCACCGAGACGTCCAGGTCGCCGTAGAGGGTCATTGCCAGCGTGCGCGGGATCGGTGTTGCGGTCATTACCAGCACGTGCGGCGGCGAGTCGTTTTTGAGCCACAGCTTCGCGCGCTGCTCGACCCCGAAGCGGTGCTGCTCGTCGATCACCACGAAGCCGAGGTTCCGGAACTGGACGCCCTCTTCGATCAGCGCGTGCGTGCCGATGAGGATGTCGCATGTGCCGCCGAGCAGTTCCGAGGCGATCTCCGTGCGCTCTTTCTTGCGTGTCGAGCCGGTCAGCAGGCGTACCGAAGCGATTCCTTCGGTCAGCCGCGAAATGGTGGCGAAGTGTTGTGCGGCGAGGATTTCGGTCGGGGCCATCAGGCAGGCCTGGAAGCCGTTGTCGACCGCGATCAGCATGCTCATCAGCGCGACGAGCGTCTTGCCGCTGCCCACGTCCCCTTGTAGCAGGCGGTTCATCTGGTGGCCGGTGGCGGTGTCCTGCCGGATTTCGCGAATCACGCGCTTCTGCGCGCCGGTGAGCGGGAAGGGGAGCCGCTCGCTGTAAAAGCGGTTGAACTTTTCGCCGACGGTGGTGAAGAGAAAACCGTTGTTCTTGCCTACGCGCTGCTGCCGGTCGGCGAGGATTACGAGCTGCACGCCGAAGAGTTCCTCGAACTTGAGCCGCAGTTCGGCGGCTTTGAGCCTCTGGTCGTTTGCGGGAAAGTGGATGTCGTGCAGCGCGTCGCGCAGCGACGGGAGCCGGTACTCTTCGAGGATGCGCTGCGGCAGCGTCTCGGCGATCCGTTCCCCGGCGAGCGCCCACGCGTTGCAGACGAGGTTGTAGATCGCTTTGGTGCCGAGGCGTTTGTTGTTGAGCTTTTCGGTGGTGCTGTAGACGCCCTGCACGCCTGCGGCGGGCCGGTTCTGCTGCGCGAGGGTCGATTCGACCTCGGGGTGCACGAGGCTGAGCGAGCCGTTGAAGAAGGCTGGGCGGCCGAAAATGATGTATTCACGGCCCATTTCGAGCTGCTTTTCGATCCAGCCGATTCCTTTGAACCAGACCAGTTCGGCCGTGCCGGAACCGTCGCTCACGGTGGCGACGAAACGTTTTTTCGCGCCGCCTCCCGCGTGCTGGAAGCCGGTGATGCGCGCCCGGAGCTGGATGTAGGAAAGCGAATCGTCGCGGATTTCGCCGATGCGGTAGAAGCGGGTGCGGTCGATGTAGCGGTACGGGTAGTGGCGCAGCAGGTCGCCCACGGTGCGGATGCCCAGCTCCGTGCGCAGCAGGTTCGCGCGCGCCTCGCCGACGCCCGTGAGGAACTTGATATCGTTGTCGAGTGGCTGGCTCATGTCGTCGTGTTTCGCTCTCTTCGCCGGTGCGGCGGTAAATCCGCTCCTGTTGTGTAAAGATACGCGAATTTATTAAATTTGCGAGGTGCCCGGTCCGTTTTCGGCGACGGGGCACAGCTTCCGGGCTGTCCGGACGAATTTCAGGCCGTGGTCGGAATACGGTGGCCCGGCGGGTTTTAGGCCCGATTGTCCGGTTGGTTGCCGGGGCCGGTTTTCCGGAAGCGCCGGGGAAGCGGGGAAGGGAGAGGGTTCCGGGCGAACGTTTGGCCGAAGGGGAGCCGCTAATGAATGAAGATTCGATAAAAAGAGCACCATGAGAAAATATTGCGATTCGCTTACCGCTTATGCGCGTGCGGCCACCCGTCCGGTGGCGGTGGGAAGCGTGGTGATCGGCGGGGGGAATCCCGTGCGGATCCAGTCGATGACCAATACCGACACGAACGATACCGAGGCCTCTGCGGCGCAGGTGCGGCGCATTGCCGGGGCGGGCGGCGAGATCGTGCGGCTCACCGCGCAGGGACGCCGCGAGGCGGCGAACCTCGCCGCGATCCGCGCCCGGCTGCGGGAGGAGGGATGCTCCGTGCCGTTGGTGGCCGATATCCATTTCGTGCCGGAGGCGGCCCTCGTGGCGGCTGAAAATGTAGAGAAGGTGCGCATCAACCCCGGTAATTTCAACGACCGGGGCGGCCAGTTCGACCGCCTGGTCGCCCTCTGCCGCGAGCACGGCACGGCGCTGCGCATCGGCGTGAACCACGGTTCGCTGTCGGCCGCCGTGATGGAGCGCTACGGCGATACGCCCGAGGGGATGGTCGCTTCGGCGGTCGAGTACCTCGCCCTCTGCCGCGAGCGCGGGTTCGATCCGGTGGTGGTGTCGCTCAAGTCGAGCAACGTGCGCGTGATGGTGCAGGCTTACCGGCTGCTGGCCGCCGAGATGCGCGAACGGGGCTGGGACTACCCGCTCCACCTGGGCGTCACCGAGGCGGGCGACGACATGGAGGGGCGCATCAAGTCGGCGGTGGGCATCGGCGCGCTGCTGGCCGACGGTCTCGGCGACACGATCCGCGTCTCGCTGACCGAGGCGCCCGAGCGCGAAATTCCCGTCGCACGGCAGCTGGCCGATTACTTTGCCGCCCGCGAGGGACACGCGCCGATTCCGGCCGTGGACGAATCGTTTTACTCGCCGTACGAATACCGCCGCCGCCGCTCGGAGCCGGTGGAGGGCGTCGGAGGCGACCGGCCCCCGGTAATCTGGAGCGAGCTGCCCGAGGCGCTGCGCGGGAAGGTCTTTTACGCCGATATACATTCCGTCGGGGAGGTGCCCGACGGGCGTATCGTGGTGCTCACTACCGCGAACGGCAACGGCGTGGCCGAGCAGCGCGCCTTTTTCCTGCGCATGGAGCAGGCGGGCAAACGCAACCCGGTCATTGTCAAACGCAGTTACCGCGAACGCTCGCTGGAGGCGTTGCAGGTGAAGGCCGCCGCCGACACGGGCATGTTGTTTTTGGACGGTTACGGCGACGGGCTTTGGATCGAAAACGAAACGCCTGCAGGAGACGGACCCTCTGCCGCAGGCGGCCTGAGTGGTGCCGCAGCGATATCCGCCGCTGGCGAAGCGCGGGTCGGGGATGCGATGTCCGCTGCGGGCGGATGCAGTGGAAAAGAGCAGGCCGCGCAGATGGCGGGTCCCGGAACGCCGGTTCCCGGGGCGGACGATACGATTACCCCGGAGCGGATCGACGCGCTGAGCCTCGCGATCCTGCAGGCGGCCCGCGTGCGCATCTCGAAGGCCGAATACATCGCCTGCCCGAGCTGCGGACGGACGCTCTACGACCTGCAGGAGACGCTCGCGGCGATCAAGGCGCGCACGGCGCACCTGGTCGGGGTGAAAATCGGCGTGATGGGCTGCATCGTCAACGGTCCCGGTGAAATGGCCGATGCGGATTACGGTTACGTGGGCGCAGGCCCCGGACGCATTACGCTCTACCGCGGCCGCGAGGTGGTGCGGCGGGGTATCCCGCAGGCCGAAGCGCTCGACGAGCTGGTCGCGCTGCTGCGCGCCGACGGCAAGTGGCGCGAACCGTAGCCGGAGTTTCCCTCTGTCTGTGTTTCGATTCCGGCATGCTTCCCGGTTCGGCACGGCACGTGCAGGGTACACGAAAAATACATAGTTATGCGTTTTGGATGCGGTTTCCTGCAGACAGGACAGAGTGGAAACGGTCCGGTGATGCCGGGTAGTCCCGTTTCGGAACGATTAAAAAAGAGAAGATGAAAAACCTGAAGAACCGTTTTTGGCTGGGAGCCTGCATACTGGCGCTCGGTCTGGGGTCTTGTTCCGTGCGCGTGCGTACCGGCCGGCCGCTTCCTCCGGGACAGGAAAAACCGCTTCCTCCGGGACAGGCCAAGAAGATTACCGGCAGCCAGTCGGCCGCTCCTTATGCGCCCGGGCATAACAAATAAACCGCCGAAACAAATCCGGACCGAAGGCCGGATTTGTTTCGGTTGTCCCTGATGTACTCTGGTGCCCCGTTTGTGATTCCGATGCTCCCCGATGCGTCCCGGTGTTCTGATCTACCCCGATGTACAGGGAGTTACAGGTAGGGTAAATAAGTATCACGATCCCTGTCGCGCTGCCGGCAGGGATTTTTTGTTAAGGGCTGTCCGTTGCCGCCGTAAGGAGGTTCTTATTCGATCTGTTCCGGGGGCCTCGGTGTTGCGGGATTGCTAAAGGTCGGCGAGTGGCGCGGACTGCAGTCCGCAGACACGGGCGGGGACTTACCGGTCCGGGTTGTCCGGGGTTAGCGAGCCGAGCCACGAGGTATAGTCGGTATCGAGCTCTTCGAGCCGGGCGAGCGTGCGGGACATCGCGTCGCGTGCGGCGCAGCCCGTGCGGTAGCTTGCATGGGAACGGGACGTCGCGAGGATGCCGTTCAGTTCGTCGAGCAGTTTGCGGCAGGTGGCGATCCGCTCCCGGCATTCGGCCTGGGCCCGGCGCATCAGTGCGCCCGTTTGGGCGGGGAGCGCTTCGGCGGCCGGGGCCGTTGCGAAAGCCTGCGCCGGGACTGCGGACCTCGCGGGGACCGGGTCGGCCGTAGGAGTTTGCGCTGCCGGGGCTTGCGCCGTTGCTCCGGTTTCATCCCGCAGTGCGGACCGGTCGAGCTTGCCGCTGTCGGGACGGACAATTTCCGCTTGACAGGGATCGGCCGGCGGGGTCGGATGCGGGAAGTCGGGCGGACTGGACGATACCGGAAGACCGGGAGAGGTCGGCCGGAGGGCAGCCTTCGATCCGGATTTGGAAGAGTGCCGGGTCATGAGGGGTCGGTGTTGTCCCGTCCGGTCCCGTGACGGAGATGCATGAAAAAAAGCGTGAGACCGTTGCCACTTACCCTGTCCTGAAGGCCTACGACAGCCCTGTCATGAATAAGCGCAACGGCTCACGCCGATGGCATGAACCTGTACGGGCATAACTCATGCCGGACGTGAGCCCGGCCAAGCACGTTGCACTCATTGCTCCATGACGTTCGAAAGGTCGTAGTTTTCAGAACGAAGCAATATGACAAACGCTTTCTGACCGTTTGTCATAACAAAAGTAATGAAAAAATGCGGAAATGCAACCTGCCTTTGCTCAGGGCGTTCGCATTGTGCGCAGCGGCGGGACGCTACCCGGTTCCGGCCGGGATTTCCGCGTCCGGACAGGCTGGAAAATTACTCGTTGGCCTGGCGCGTTTCGCGTGCGATGATGCACGAAAGGTAGTAGCCGTTCAGCGATTCGAGCTTTTCGAGCACCTCGGTCAGCTCGGTGATCATGCGGCGGTAGTTGTTGATACGCTCCTGGCAGCTCATCAGCGCCTGCACCACGGCGGTGTAGGTTTCGAAATCGGGGGCTGTTTCGGCGGCCGCAGGATGTCCTGTTTCGGCGGCCGCAGGATGTCCTGTTTCGGCGGATGCGGCTTGTTCGACGGCCGGATGGCGTGCCGGTGCGCTGGCGTCGGACGGGGAGCGCTCGGCCGCGATCATGTCAAAGGCGGTTTTGGAGGTGGACATGGCGGTAGGTGTTGTCCGGCCCGGTCCCTGCGGCGGGAGAATGAAGAAAAAAGCGTGAGACCGTTGTCACTTACCCCCATGAAGGCCTGCGACAGCCCTGTCCTGAATAAACGCAACGGCTCACGCCGTAGGCATGAACCCATACAACATAACTCATGCCGGGACGTGAGCCCGGCCATCAGCACGTTGCGTTCATTGCTCCAGGAACATGAAAGGTCGCAGTTTTCAAGGGGAGCAATATGACAAACGCTTTCTGACCATTTGTCAGGTCAAAGGTAGTCAAAAAAAAGTGAAACGCAATGTTGCCCGGTTCTGTCAGAGGGGGCCGTATGCCGCTTCCTGCGGTGCGGCTCGGACGGACGATTTTCCGGTCACCGCGGGTCGGCTTTCCTCGTCGTCCGGGGCGTTTCCCCGGTTTTCGGGCCGGAAGGATAGCAGGAGTGTGGTCGGGGAGATAAAGCGGCCTTCGGGGGCCCGAGGAGGGATAAGGGGCGGTATTGGCGGGTGCCGGGTGCCGGAAAAAGCCCCGCTCGGGAGTTGGGGAGAACGGTATATGCTTTACCTGCCACCTGCCCGTGCTACGGCATGGTCGATCGCATCGAGCAGGATGCGGCACGAGGCGTCGATCTCGTCGTCGGTGATCGTCAGCGGCGGTGCGATGCGCAGCGCCGTGGGCCAGAAGAGGAACCATTCGGTGAGCAGGCCCGTCTCCACGGCGCGCTGTACGACCCGCTCGCAGAGCGCCGCGTCGCCGAATTCGACGGCCATCAGCAGTCCGGCGCGGCGCACCTCTTTTACGGCCGGGTGCGCGCGCATCGCCTGTTCATAGCGGGCTCCTTTCGCATCGGCCTGCTGCATCAGTCCTTCGCCGAGGAGGTATTCGAGCGCCGCGAGTCCCGCCGCGCAGCAGACCGGGTGTCCGCCGAAGGTGGTGATGTGCCCCAGCACCGGGTTGGTCTTGAGCGTAGACATGATCCCGTCCGACGAGATGAATGCGCCCAGCGGCATGCCGCCGCCGAAGGATTTTGCGGTGCAGAGGATGTCCGGGGTGACTCCCGCCTGCTGGAAGTAGTAGAGCGTGCCGGTGCGGCCCGTGCCGGTCTGGATTTCGTCGAAGATCAGCAGGGCTCCGGTTTCGTCGCAGCGGCGCCGCAGCGCTTCGAGGAAACCGGGTGCGGGCAGCTGGATACCCCCTTCGCCCTGCACCGGCTCGACGATGACGCAGGCCGTGCGGGCGGTGATTTGCTCCAGGTCTTCGGGACGGTTGAACCTCAGCTGCCGCACGTCGGGCAGCAGCGGACGGTACGAATTGCGGTACTCCTCCCCGCCCATTACGCTCAGCGAGCCGTGCGTGCTGCCGTGGTAGGCGTTTTTAAACGAGACCAGTTCGGTGCGGCCCGTGTAGCGTTTGGCCAGCTTGAGCGCCCCTTCGACCGCTTCGCTGCCCGAATTGACGAAGTAGACCGATTGCAGTCGGGGCGGCAGCAGTTCGGCGATGCGGGCGGCATAGCGAACCTGAGGCGACTGGATCACCTCGCCGTAGACCATTAGATGCAGGTAGTCGCGCGCCTGCGAGCAGACCGCTTCGACGACCGTCGGGTTGTTGTGGCCGACGTTGCTGACCGAGACGCCCGAGATCAGGTCGATCCACTTTTTGCCGTTCGGGCCGAGCAGCCACACGCCTTCGGCGCGCTCGACCTCGAGGCCCATCGGGAAATCGGAAGTCTGTCCGACGTGTTCGAAAAAGAGTTGTCTGAGGTTCGGTTTCATCGTATCGGGAGGTTGTATCGACGTGTAGTGTCGGGGTGTCGTAATCGGTTGTCGTGCTTTTTTGCGTTGCCCTGGGGCGTGCGGAGCGGGCGCATCCCGGGGTGTGTTCGGGCTGCCGGTGTGCCCGGCGACGGAGCTTTCGGGGGCCGGAGAGGCCGCAAGAACAAACGTGTTCGGAATGTACGGGGGGTATGTCCTGGGGTGTCCGGCACCGCGGTTATCGTCCGCGTGCGGTGTTGAGCCGGGCGAGCGTTTCGGTCAGCGCGACGGTCAGGTCCACCTGCTGCCGGTTCGCCTCGGCGAGCAGTTCCCAGAAACGGCGGCCCAGTACTGCGGCGGCCTGTGGGTCGGGGGGGGCGATCCGTGCCGGTGCGGCAGCTGTAACCGGCTCGGGTGCCTGCGTCGCGGCGGGGGATGTGCCCGGGCTGGCAGGGGTTGCCGCAGTTGCCCGTACCGGGGAGCCGTCCCCTTCGTTGCCGCAGGTGCAGCGTTCGACGGGATGCTTCGCATTCCACACCTCTACCAGTTGTTGTGCCTCTTCGATCGTCATCGCTGTTCGGTTAAGTCAGTTTTGTGCCCGCCGCTTGCGGCGTGCGGTTTTCGTGCGGGTGCCGTCCGTTGGCCTTCCGGTGCGGCTGGGCGGTGCGGTGCGGTGCGGTGCCCTGTCGCGGGTTATTCCCGGTTCTGCGAATCGATCCAGATCGTAACGGGGCCGTCGTTGACCAGCGCGACCTGCATGTCGGCGCCGAAAACGCCTGTCTCCACGCGGCCCGTGGCGCCTTGGCGCACGGCGGTCACGAACGACTCGTAGAGCGGCACCGCCTTTTCGGGCCTCGCGGCGCGGATGTACGACGGCCGGTTGCCTTTGCGCGTCGAGGCGTGCAGCGTGAACTGGCTCACGATCAGGATATCGGCTCCGGTCTCTTCCGCCGAACGGTTCATCACTCCCGCTTCGTCGTCAAAGATACGAAGTTTCAGTAATTTTCCGCACAGCCACTCCACGTCCGTGTCCGTGTCGGCCTCCTCGATGCCTGTGAGCACGAGCATGCCCGCGCCGATGGCGCTGTGCCGTTCGCCGCCGATGTCGACGGACGCTTCGCGCACCCGCTGGATCAGTATTCTCATGGTTGGGTCGGTTTTTACGTCGGTAACATGTATATTCAGGGGCCGTCCGGGGCCGCAACGTTTTTTTATGCGCTGTGGGTCAGCAGGGCGGGCGTTTCGACCTCCTCCTGCATAAAGAACGACCAGTCCTTCCACACCGGGTCGAGCCCTTTGGCCCGGACGGCCGCTTCCACTTCGCGCGGGGTGCGGTTGTCGTTGATCGACCACTGTTCCAGTTCCCGGTTCGGGTGCGCGTAGCCGCCGGGAGTGGTTTTCGACCCGGCGCTGATGACCGTCACGCCGAAAGGCATCACCCGGTCGCGGAAGTCGGCGCTTTCGCGCGTGGAGATCGACAGCTCGACATCTTCGCTCAGCAGGCGGTAGGCGCAGATCAACTGGAATAGGTTGCGCTCCGAGGCGGGATGTTCCGGGTTGAAGCCGTCCTCGCCCACATAGGGCCGCAGCCGCGGGAAGGCGACCGAATACTTCGTGCGCCAGTAGCGGTTTTCCAGGTAGCGCAGGTGCAGCGCCGTGAAGTAGGCCTCCGTGCGCCAGTCCTCGAGCCCGATCAAGTTCCCCAGGCCCACCTTGTGCACGCCCGCTTCGCAGAGGCGGTCGGGCGTCTCGAGGCGGTAGCGGTAGTTCGTCTTCTTGCCGCGCAGGTGGTAGACCGGGTAGCGGTCGCGGTTGTAGGTCTCCTGGTAGACGTAGACTGCGTGCAGGCCGTAGTCTTTCAGCAGGCGGTATTCGTCGGTGTCGAGCGGCTGCACCTCGATCGAAATCTGCTCGAAGTACCGCTGCATGATCTTCATCGAATCGGCCAGGTATTGTACGCTCGAACTGCGCGGTGCCTCGCCCGTCACGAGCAGGATGTGCTGGAACGGGTCGCGCTTGATCGCCTGGGCTTCGGCGTGGATCTCTTCCGGGGTGAGGATCGCGCGGTGGATCTTGTTCGTGCAGTTGAAACCGCAGTAGACGCAGTGGTTCTGGCAGATGTTCGCGAGGTAGAGCGGCACGTAGAGCTGCATCACGTTGCCGAAGCGGCGGCGCGTGGTGGCGTAGCTTTTCGAGGCCATTTCGCCGAGGTATTTGTCGGCGGCGGGCGAAACCAGCGCCGCGAAGTCGTCCATCGTCGGCCGTTCGGCGGCGAGCGCCCGTTCGACGTCGGCGTCGTTCTTCGCATAGATCGCCCGGCGCGTCGTCTCCCAGTCGTAGCGGAGGATCGTATCGTAGTAACTCATTGTATGCTTGATTTTGTTGGTGTTCGGAGTTTTGCGGGGCCGTTCCGTATAACCGCGGTACGCGGCGCGGGGAAGGGAACCGGTGCCGTTGCGTCCGGAGGAAGTTCGGCTGTCTGTTGCGGGGCTGTCTGTTGCGGGACAGCTCGTGCACGGGTTTATTCGTTCACGGGACTGCCTTTATTCGGGCCTGCCTGTTCGCGGGGGGGGCGCCCGGCGAAGCGGATGCGCCAATCGGGTAACCGGTTGCGCCGGCGGCCGAGGGGGTACGCAGGCATGCCTATACGGGCAAGTTCCTCCGGCTATTTCCGGCTATTTCAAACTCAGCACGTCGTCCAGCAGCGGCTGGATCGGGCTGGTGGCGTGTGCGGCGCTGCTGACCGGCGCGAGTTTCGCTTCGAATGCGGTACGGCCCGCCTCGACGGCCAGGCGGAAGGCGCGGGCCATCGCCACGGGGTCCTGCGCCACGGCGATCGCGGTGTTGACCAGCACGGCGTCGGCGCCCATTTCGAGCGCTTCGGCGGCATGCGACGGCGCGCCGATTCCGGCATCGACCACCACCGGCACGTTGCTCTGTTCGATGATGATGCGCAGGAAGTCGCGCGAGGCCAGCCCTTTGTTCGAACCGATCGGCGCGCCCAGCGGCATCACGCACGCTGCGCCCGCCTCCTCGAGCCGTTTGCAGAGCACCGGGTCGGCGTGGATGTAGGGCATGATGACGAAGCCGTCTTTGGCGAGCTCTTCGGTTGCCTTGAGCACCTCGATCGGGTCGGGCATCAGGTAGCGCGGGTCGGGGTGTATCTCGAGCTTGAGCCAGTTCGTGCCGAGCGCCTCGCGCGCGAGCTGCGCGGCGAAAACGGCCTCCTTCGCGTTGCGTACGCCCGAGGTATTGGGCAGCAGGCTTACCTTCTGCGTGTCGATGTGGCTGAGGATGTCGTCCTGCGGGTTGTTCATCTCGACGCGTTTGAGCGCTACGGTCACCATCGCGGTGCCGCTTTCGGCGATCGCCGCGCTCATCAGCGCGCTCGAAGCGAATTTCCCGGTTCCGAGCAGAAGCCTCGACGGGAAGCTCTTGCCTGCAATTACTAAATCTTTCATTTTCCAGTTTCTATTATTTCTGTAAATCATTTTCGTTTTTGCCGCGCTGCCGGTGCCTGCGGATTTCTGCTGTTTCGGTTCAGGGCGTCACGATGGTGCGGTGGGCGGCGACCAGCTCCGTGAAGCGTGCCGTCGCCGCGGCGATGTCCCCGGCCCGGGAGATCGCGCCGCTCAGCGCGATGCCGTTCACGCCGCAGGCCATCACCTGCGGCACGTCCTCTTCGGTGATGCCGCCGATGGCCGCCACCGGGAGCCGGATACCCGCACGGGCCATCTGCCGCAGGATGCGCCGGTAGCCCTCTTCGCCGAGGATCGGCGAGAGGTTCTTCTTCGTGGTCGTATAGCGGAACGGCCCGAGGCCGATGTAGTCGGCCGAACTTTGCGCGATGCGTGCGATGTGGGCGAACGTGTTGGCCGTGCAGCCGATAATGGCCTGCCTGCCCAGTATGATGCGCGCCTCGTCGGGCGGCGTGTCGTTCTGCCCGAGGTGTACGCCGTCGGCGCCGATCGCCTTGGCCAGCCGCGGGTCGTCGTTGACGATCAGCAGCGCGTCGTAGCGGCGGCAGAGCGCGAGTATCTCGCGGCCGCGCGCGATGATCCCCTCGGCGGGGGTATCTTTCATGCGCAGCTGCACCCAGCGTCCTCCGCCCTGCAGGAAGGCCTCTGCGGCGGCCGGATCGCCGTCCGAAATGAATTGCAGCGTACCTCCGGCGGCCTGCCAGCGGCGTGTGAGCCGTTGGTAGTTGCTCAGCGTGGCCGTGAGGTCGATGCGGGAGATGTCGTGGGACGGAGTGCCGGCGGGGGGGCGGTTTCCGGGGGATGGCGTCCGGTCGGAATTTTTGGGGTCGGGCTGCGGGCCGGTACCGAGCCATTCGGTCGTCCAGACCGCGCCGATCACGGCGGCCCCGTCGAATGCCGCGGCCCGGGCGACGGAGATATTATCCGGGGTGATGCCGCCCAGTGCGATGATCCGGCTCCCGGAGCCGGAAACGGGTAACTCTGCCGGGATGGCGGCGGGGATTGGCTTCGCGGTTTCGTCCGTCCGGCGCCGTAGCCTCCGGCACGCGTCGGCGGGGTCGATTCCGGCGAGGTAACCGGGCTTCGACACCGAATCGAACAGCGGGCTGAGCGTTACGTAATCGCACAGCGGGGCGAGCCGTGCGGCCTCTTCCCACGAGTGGGCCGGGGTGCTCAGGCGCGGCGTATACGTGTCGTTCCCCTGCTGGGTCTGTTGGGTTTGTGTTTTTTGAACGTCCGGTGCGGATGCTCCCTGCGCTGTCGCGTGCCGTTTGTCCGGATGCTGCCGCAGCCACTCGCGCAGGGCCCCTTCGCGCAGGTGGATGCCGCCGAGGCCGTAACGCCGGGCGAGGGCGGCATCGTGGTGCAGCGTCAGGCGCGTCATGTCGGCGCCCGCATCGCGCAGTTGGCGCAGCAGCGCTTCGACTTGTGCGGCCGGGGCGTCGGGTTTGCGGATATGGATGACGGGTGCGCCCGCGTCGAGCAGCGCGCAAAGGGCCTCGGCCTCGCCGTCGTAACAGCGCGGCAGCGTGATCGCAACGGGCTTGCCCAGGGGGAAGTGTAAGGGGGTGTCCATCGCGCTATCCTCCTTGTGTGGCGCGGATTACCGTGACCGACGCACCGTCGTGCAGCGGCGCTGCATTCCACTCCGTGCGGCGGACCACCTTTCCGTCTACGGCGACGGCGGTGCCGGGCGTGGCGATGCCCTGCTCTTCGAGCAGTTCGGCGAGGGTGGCGGCCTGTGTGTGGGTAGGGGTGCCGTTGAGCATGATTTCCATAACGTTCTGCGTTTTGGGAAAGCGACGGCGGCGGGTGCGAGATGGTGCGGAAAAACTCCCTCCGACGGTACGAGCCGTATCAGGTGCTGGGGTCTGATCTCAGCCGCTTGCCTCCTTCGCCTGCCGCGCGGGGAGTTTCCTGCCCGGCTTTTCCGTCCTTTCGGCGGACGGTCCGGAGCGCGGGGTCATCTTCCCGGCGGCGGGGCGGCCTGCGGCACCCCCGTCTTCCTTCCTGTGTTGAACATTGCAAAGTAATAAAAAAATATCGGAAGTTGTCCGTTTTGGGGCCGGAAGTTTGCGTACGGGTTACTGTGGGCGCAATTTTCTCACACTATTTTAGTATATTTGTATAATATTTAAAATGCGGTCCGGCAATCTTTGCGTGCGAGCCCGCGCCATTGCACGCGCCTTCACTGTTTGCCGCGGGGCCGCCCCGGGTGTGACCCGGCCGTTTGGGGCCGGGTGCGTTCCGGCGGCAAGGAGGGGGGAAGCCGCGGGAGAGACGAAATCCGGACAAGCGATAAAACGGGAAACGATGGGAAAAGCGAAAAAACATGCGGGACTGGCCGTACTGCTGGCCGTACTGCTGGCCGGCTGCCAGTCCGGGCCGCAGCGGCGTCCGCAGACGGTGATCGACGGTTTTGCGCAGGGAGGAACCTACCACATCGTGCTGGTGGGGGACAGTACCTCGGGAGGCCTCAAAGGACAGCTCGACTCGCTGCTGTGGCGGGTGGACAATTCGATGTCGCTCTACAATCCGACCTCGCGCCTGAGCCGTATCAACCGCGGCGAAACCGATACGCTCGACCGCTTTATCGCCAACTGCATCCGGACGGCCGACACGATCAGCCGCGAGAGCGGCGGCCGTTACGACATCACGATCAAGCCCCTGACGGCCGCCTACGGCTTTACCGGCGACCGTCCCGTGCAACAGCCCAACGTCGATTCGTTGTTGCAGTTCATCGGGTATGATAAAATCCGCATCGACGGCTGCCGGCTGGTGAAAAAGCACCCTTCGGTGCAGATCGACCTCAATTCCATCGCGCAGGGCGCGACGGCCGACTACGTCGCCCGCTGGCTCGATTCGCTGGGGTGGAAGGATTACCTGGTCGAGGTGGGCGGCGAGATCTTCGCGCGCGGGCACAACGCGAAGGGCGGCCTGTGGCGCGTGGGTATCGACAAACCCATCGAAGGCAACGTGATTCCCGGCGCGCAGCTCCAAGTGCGCATCGGCATCAGCAACCGCGGGCTGGCCACTTCGGGCAATTACCGCAAATTTTACACCGACAGCCTGGGCCGCAAGATCGTCCATACGTTCGATGCGCGTACCGGGGCGCCGGTAATCAGCAACCTGCTCTCGGCCACGGTCGTCGCGCGCACCGCGGCACAGGCCGACGCCTACGGCACGCTCTGTATGGTGATGGGCCTGAACGAAAGCATCCGTTTCCTCGAAAGCCGTCCCGACCTGGAGGCCTACCTCGTCTGGTCGGACGACCGGGGCAATTACCGTACCTACATGACTCCGGGCATGGAGTCGCTGGTGCTTCAATAAAAATTCCGGTCCGGCGGATGCGTATCCGCGGCCAACGGCCGCAGACGGGACGCCCCGGGCCATCACGCGAACAGAAAAGCTATTATGCAACCGGTTTGTTTCCTCTATAATCCTACGGCGGGCGAGACCGTCATTACCGAGTGGCTCGACACGATCATTTCGATCTACCAGCGGCGCGGCTGCACCATCGTACCCTACCGGCTCGGGTTCCGCGCCGGCGAGCCGGAACTCATCGCCGACCTGCTCGGACACGGTTACCGCCATGTGCTGGTCGCCGGCGGCGACGGCACCGTGAATTACGTGGTGGGGATCATGAAACACCACGGCATCGACCTGCCGGTGGCGGTGCTGCCGACCGGTACGGCCAACGATTTCGCCGGCATGCTCGGCGTGCCGGGCGACATTTCGCGCGCGTGCCGCGCGATCCTCGACGGCGAGGAGCAGCGTGTCGACCTGGGTGTCGCGGGCGGCGAGCGGTTCGTCAACGTCTTCAGTTGCGGCCTTTTCACCGATGTGTCGCAAAAGACGCCCACCGTGCTGAAGAACAATTTCGGCAAACTGGCTTACTATTTCGGCGGCCTGGGAGAGTTGCCGAACTTCCGCAAGATGCACATTACGATCCGTTCCGAAGAGGTCGATTACGACGGGACGTCGCTGATATTCTTCGTGTTCAACGGCCGGACGGCGGGCAAGATGCGCTTCGCGTACAGCGCCGAGATCGACGACGGGCTGCTCGACGTGATCGTCGTCAAGGGTGACGGCCCGATCGGGACGCTCCGCGCACTGTTCCATTTTATCCGGCAGAATGCGGGATTGCGCCGCCTCGATCCGGGCGATTATCCGGAGGGGGTGCTGCACTTCAAGAGCCGCGATTTCGTCGTCGATTCGCCGATGCGCCGCAACGAAGTGACGGACATCGACGGACAACCCGGCCCGCGTTTCCCGGTGCGCATCACCTGCGAGGCCGGCGCGCTGCGCGTGATCCGCCCGGCCCACCACCGTAAAGATTAGCGGGAGGTTCTCGCAATCCTTTGTAAATCGTGTGCTTGTTCGTGCGCCGGTCCGTCCGGGTTACAGCGAAACCGGGAAGAGGTTGTAGGCGATCATACTGACCAGCAGCAGCAGGTAGGCGATGCCCAGCCAGGTGCTTTCGCGGCGGTTGAAGCAGGTGGGGATAATCACTGCGAGCGGGACGGCCAGCAGCATCAGCTCTCCGACCGACCGGCCCGGCGGGATCAGCGGCAGCGCTGAGAAGAACAGTATCCAGATAAAATAGAGGTAGGATTTGTACGGGCGCGTGCGCATCGAGTGTGCCTGGCGGACGAAGATCACGAGCGACCAGACGGTGAGCACGGCGATCATCGCCCAGAGCAGCAACAGCAGCGGATTGAGCCAGTGCACGAGGAACGCCGGGGCGTACCACGTATCGCAGAGCGCCTCCCACAGCCGTACCGGAACTTCCGTCAGCGGCCGTCCCAGCGCCCACCAGACGTACGAGCAGATGGCCGTGGGCAGGACGAGGCCGGCCAGCGCGACGATCCATTCGCGCCACCGCTTGCGGAAAAGCACCAGCGCCACCGGAAGCAGCGGAATGTAGACCGCGGCGGGGGCGTATGTCAGCAGTGCGATGCCCAGCAGCAGCGACGCATTGAAGATGTGCGTGTAGACCACCTCGCGGCGGAACGAGCCGATCGTGCGGTCGAACGAACCGATCATCAGCAGCGTTGCGGCGAAAAGGTCGAGTGCCGTCGGGTCGTACCAGCTTCCGCATCCGACGATGAGGAAGATGATTGCGGGCATGTAGGTGCGTTCGAGCAGGATCATGTTGCGCGCGATGAGCCGTGTGATCCAGATTCCCCCGATGAACAGCATCCCGAGCGCGGCCAGGTTGCGCAACGGGCCGGGCAGCGCTTCGCCCCAGCCGCGGAGCAGGCCGCCCAGCGGCATCCTGAGGGCCGTACCGGGCAGCGCCTCTATCGGCGCGGCGGCGTAGCGGTGCCACAGCACCAGGCACAGTGCCGCGAAAAGCAGCAGCGTGGAAGCGAGGTTCTGGCGCGTGATGTCGACTTTCATAACTATCGTAAGCAAAGCCCGGGCACCCGCTCGTACAGAGCGGACGTCCGGGCGGCATGTATCCGGGTGAGGCGGTCGCGCCTATTTCAGCAGTCCGATCAGGTCCTGCCCGATGTCGCGCCGGAAATTCTTGCCTTCGTAGGCGATTCCCCCGATGGTGTCGTAGGAGGCGTGCAGCGCTTCGGCGATCGAGCCGCCCAGCGAGGTGACCGCCAGTACGCGGCCGCCCGCGGTGTAAGTCCTGTCCCCTTTGGCTGTGGTGCCGGCGTGGAATACGATGCTTTGCGTCGGGGTGTCCAGGCCGCTGATTTCCATTCCTTTGGCGTAGTCGCCGGGGTAGCCGCCCGAGACGCAGACTACCGTAACGGCCGTCTGCGGGGAGACTTCGAGCGCGTAGCGGTCGAGCCGCCCGTAGGCGATTCCCTCGAACATCGCGATCAGGTCGGAAGTGATCCGGGGCAGTACCACTTCGGTTTCGGGGTCGCCCATGCGGACGTTGTATTCGATCACGTACGGGTCGCCCGCGACGTTCATCAGCCCGATGAACAGGAAGCCTTTGTAGGCGATTCCGTCCTGCTGCAACCCTTCGACGGTCGGGCGCACGATGCGCTCCTCGACCTTCTTCATGAACGCCTCGTCCGCGAACGGAACCGGGGAGACGGCGCCCATGCCGCCGGTGTTCGGGCCGGTGTCGCCCTCGCCGATGCGCTTGTAGTCCTTCGCGACCGGGAGTATCTTGTAGTTCTTGCCGTCGGTGGCGACGAAGACCGAGCATTCGATGCCGCTGAGGAACTCCTCGATCACCACCGTGTTGCCGGCCTGTCCGAATTTGCCGGAGAACATCTCGGCGAGCTCGGCTTTGGCCGCCGCAGCGTCGTCGAGGATCACCACGCCTTTGCCTGCGGCCAGCCCGTCGGCTTTCAGCACGTAGGGAGCCGCGAGCGAGTCGATGAAGGCCTCGGCTTCGGGGAGCTTGCCTTTGGTAAAACTCTGGTACCGGGCTGTAGGTACGCCGTGGCGCGCCATGAAGGCCTTTGCGAAATCCTTGCTTCCTTCCAGGCGCGCGCCTTCCAGTGACGGGCCGATCACCGGGATGTTGCTGATCTGGCTGTCCTCGCAGAAGAAGTCGTAGATGCCGCGCACAAGAGGTTCTTCGGGGCCGACCACCACCAGGTTGATGTTGTTCGAAAGCACGAACTGCTTGACTGAACCGAAATTATTGGGGTTGATATCGACGTTGGTGCCGCATTGTGCGGTACCTGCGTTACCCGGTGCAATGAACAACTTGGCTACGCTGGGGCTTTCGGCGATCTTGCGGGCGAAAGCGTGCTCGCGGCCGCCCGAGCCCAGCAGGAGGACATTTAACGAGTTGGAGAATTTCATCGGTTTTCTTCTGTCTTATTGTAGGTGTGCGTTCCCGTGGAGGGAAACGGCACGGATGGTATTGCGGATTCGGTTGTGGATTCCGTGCCTGCGGCCTGAATACGGGCGGACAAGGATGCGTAAAGGTATTAAAAATCGGGGGAATAAAAATGTGCTGCCGTGCGAAAATTATCAACTTTCGATGAACGGCCCCAAAATGGCGTCCAGCTTGGCATGTTTGACCAGGAAGCCGTCGTGTCCGAAATCCGAAACGATCAGTTCCATGCGGCAGTGTGGGATGTGCCGCCAGAGGGCTAGCTGTTCGCCCACGGGCAGGATGATGTCCGAAGTGATCCCCACCACCAGCGTGTCGGCCCCGATAGTGCCCAGCGCGCGCTCCACGCCGCCGCGGCCGCGCCCGACGTTGTGCGAGTCGAATGCCTCGGTGATGCGCCGGTAGGAGTAGGCGTCGAAACGGCGGCTCAGCTTTTCGCCCTGGTGCCGTTGGTAGGAGCAGGCGCGGAATCCCCGCGTCTTGTCCGGGTCGTCGTGTTCCTGCTGCGTCGCGTTGTAGGCCGACGAGCCGCGGTAGGTCAGCAGGCCGATCGCGCGTGCGGCTTCCATGCCCCGGCGCCCGGCGTCCGGAGAGTCGGTGCCGAACGTGGTGTCGGCCTCGAGGGCCATGCGCTGCGCTTCGTCCGCAGCGATGGTCCACGGCTGGGCGCGGGCCGCCGTGGCGATCAGGATCAGCTTCCGGGCGAAACCGGGCCGTTCGAGCGCCATCTCGAGCGCCTGGAAACCGCCGATCGAACTGCCGATCACTGCGCGGGCGTGCGCGATGCCGAGGTGGTCCGCCAACAGCAGGTTCGCCCGCGCCATGTCGCGGACGGTTACCGGCGGGAAGGCGCCGTAATAGGGCTTTCCCGTGGCGGGGTCGGGGCTCGCGGGTCCCGTGGTGCCGTAGCACGAGCCGACGATGTTCGCGCAGACCGTGAACCAGCGCGCCGGGTCGAGGAACTTGCCCGCTTCGACCGTGTGCGGCCACCAGTCGGCTACCTCGGAGTTGGCCGTCAGCGCGTGGCAGACCCACAGGGCGTTGTCGCCCGTGAAGGTACCGTAGGTGTGGTAGGCGATCCTTAGCGGAATCGCCGCGCCGCATTCGAGCCGGAACGGCCCGGCGGGGGTGAAGTACCGCACGTCGGCGGGAAGGGGTATGGTCTGTTCGGGCATTGTTTCCGGGTCGGTTGTTTCGGGTTGGTCGGATATTGCGTTGTGCGGGCGTGCGGTCGGTTCCCCGGGACGGCTCTCCTTTCGGGACCGGCGGCGGAACGTTTGTCGGACCCGCATAATTCCTCCCCTAACCGCAGGGGAGGATTCGGGAGGGACGGTCGGAGCCGGAGAGCCGGCGGATGTGCCGGCCTTCGGTTATCGGCGGCGTATCATGGTCGGGCACTTTACCCGGTGCTGAGACGTGTCTCTCCGGCTAATTGATCCCGTGGTGGATTTTGTCCTCGGCGATTTCGATCCGCGTGTGGTCGATGCCCGAGTCGCTGCGGGCTTCCAGGTCGTTCATCCCTTCGGCCATCGTCACGTTCTCCCAGGTAAAGACCCCGTTCACGCCGGAGCGCTTGCCGAGCGAAACGCCGTTCAGCAGCATTTCGACTTCCGGTGCGTTGGAGTAGACCTTCAGCGTCTGCGTGCGTTTTACGCGGCGGTCCCAGCGGCGTTCGGCGATGTAGACGAACGGTTCGTCGGGGTTCCAGTTGGCCTTGTAGAAATAGAAGGCGTCCTTGCGGTATTTGCGGTCGAAGGTGACCAGTCCGCGGTCGTCTACGCCGGTGCCGTCGCCCCATTCGCGGCCTGCCGCGCCGTAGTCGAACATGTTCGCGATGAAGACGCCCCAGAGGAACGGCGCATTTTTCGCGAACGAATAGTATTGTTCGTGCAGGTAGCTCTGCCACCGCTCGGGATGCCAGTTACCCAGGTAGTCGGGCCGGTAGAGCGAGTCGTCCTGGTGGTAGATGCTTGCGCCCGCGCCGTAGCTGAGTCCCGAGTTGAGGTTGCTCCAGTTGGCCTGCAGCTGTTTCAGCCATACCGAAATATCGGAGGGAAGGCCCTCTTTCCAGCCGAAGATGTGGTCCCAGACGACCAGCTTCGTGATGAAGTTCATCTGTCCGTCCTGGTTGCTCGCGCCGACGGTCATGCGCGTGGGATCCTCCTCCCGGGCCACCGTGTTCAGCTCCTTGATGTACGGGGTGGGGTCGTCGCCGCGCATGCTCTGGTTGCTGAACAGCCCCCACATCGCGATCGAGGGGTGGTTGTAGTATTGCGAGATCATCTCGCGGAGTTGCTGCACGCCGTTGGCGCGGAACGACTCGGTGCCGATGTAGCCGCGGTCGGTCAGATAGGACGGGCCCACGAAGGGCAGGTCGCTCCAGACGATCAGCCCGCGGCGGTCGCATTCGTCGTAAAACTCCTGCGAGTGCGGTCCCGGAGAGGTGCGTACCGCGTTGACGCCCATCTCGACCATGTAGTCGAGGTCTTCGCGGATCTGGTATTCGGTCAGCGCCGGGCCCACGCTCGCACGGTCTTCGTAATAAAACACGCCGTGCAGCTGCAGCGGCCGTCCGTTGAGCGCGAAGCCCGTTTTCGGGTCAACCGAGAAGTAACGCAGCCCCAGCGGCACTGCGAGCGAGTCGCAGGTGACGTTCTGGTCGGTCACTTTGACGATGACGTTATAGAGGTAGGGGTTTTCCACGCCGTTCCACAGCGTCGGGGACTCCAGTTCGATCGGGATCGTCACCGTGCCGATGCCCGAGGCCGGCACGCGGAAGCGCGAGGCCTGGAAGAAGATCGTATCGCGGCGCGGCGTGGTGACCGCGAGGTTCACCAGCAGGTTGCGGTCTCGCTGCCCGTCGATACGGATGACCGCATCCACTGCGGCCCGTTCCGAGGAGACCGCTTTCTGCACGAGGCGGATGCCGCCTTCGGAGGCGCGGATGACCGACTGCTCGGTGACGATCAGCTCGACGTCGCGGTAGAGGCCGCCGTAGACGTTGTGGTCGCCCGCGGTGGGCAGTACGTCCATCTGCGGCGAGTTGTTGACGATCACCCAGATCGAGTTCGTTTCGCCGAAGCGCAGGTAGGGCGTCAGCTCGAAGGTGAAGCCGGTGAAGCCGCCCCGGTGCTCGCCCACATGGCGGCCGTTCACGGCGAGGTTCGCCACGTCGCCCGCCGCGCCGAAGCGGATGAAGACCCGCTTGCCGCGCCATTCGGCCGGAACCTTGATATCCTTGATGTAGTTGCCGATGCCGCGGTAGTAGTCGTTGTGGCCGCCGAGCGCGTCGCGGTTCCAGGTGTGCGGCAGGTTCACCATCGTGGCGTTGTCGCTGGTGTGGCTGTTGCTGAAAAAGCGCCAGTTGCGGTTGATGTTGATCACTTCGCGCGCCCGGGCCTGCAGGGCGCTCCCTGCGAGCAGCGTACCCAGCAGCAGGGTGAGGATCAGGGCTCTGTTTTTCATCGGAAATCTCATCGGGAAAGGTATTTTAATGTGCCCGCCGCGGGTTTCGTTCCGCAGTTCGGTGGCACGGGTCGTTCGTTCCTGTACGCGGGGCGTTCCCCGGGATATTCAGCCCGGTGGATTGGTCCCGCCGGCTGCCTGCGGAGGAGCGTGCGATCTGCATACCGCAGCACCCCGCCCGGTCCGCAGGCGGCCCGGATGGCATGCATGCCGTCGTATCGGCCTCCTGCGCGAGCTTTCGCGCACGGCCGGCCGATTCGTGTACAAAAATAGCGAAAAGAAAATAAATCGCTATATTCGTATCAAAAATTGCACCGGGATCGACCGGGGCCGGGGCGTACGTGTCCCAAAGACTTAAAAGGGAAATGACCGTTTTCGATATCGTATGCGGGCTGTTGCTGGCCGTGGGGGCGTGGAAAGGATGGCGCGACGGGATCATCGTGCAGCTTTCGGGCATCCTGGGGCTGCTGGTGGGGGTCTACCTGGCCTACCGTTACAGCATTCCCGCAAGCCGCTGGCTCGGTTCGGAAGGAATGACCGGACAGGCGGCGGGGTTCCTGCTCGTTTTCGGTTTGGTGCTTGTGGCCCTTGCGTTGCTGGGACGCCTGATGCGCGGCTTGTTCAAATTCGCGGGCCTCGGGCTGTTCGACCAGCTGGGGGGCGCCGCGCTCGGGATTGTGAAAGTGGCGCTGCTGGTGAGCGTACTGCTCGGCGCCTACGAGTCGATCAACCTCACCCGCCACTGGACCGACGGCGAAAAAACGGAGCGGTCGTGGCTCTACCGCCCGGTGAAAGAGGCCGGGGAGCTCGCATTTCCCTACCTGAGATCGCTGAAAGAGCAGTTTCTTTAAGGTTGCCCGGAGTCGTTCCGGGGGGATGCGAAGGCTCGCTTCGGTTTTTTATATTACAACAGTTTGCCCATGGAAACCATACGTACCGCAGTTGTCGTCAAGGCGACAGGCAGCCGCTACATGCTGCACGACCTCGCCTCGCAGGCCACCGTCGAGGGGCGCCTCAGGGGGCGCCTGCGCCTGAGCGGCAGCCGCTCGACCAGCCCTGTGGTGGTGGGCGATATCGTGGATTACGAACCCGAACTGCCGGCCGGGATTGAAACGGCCGGAGACGGAACGGGGCGGACCGCGCCCGGGACAGAGGGGGATGGAACCGGCGGCCGTGCGGCGGGCGGTGCCGGGGCGGCCGGCGTACCGGGAAAATCCTGTACGTCCGGAACGGTCGTGGCGCTGCACCCGAGGCGCAACTACATCATCCGCCGCGCGTCGAACCTCTCGAAGGAGTCACACATCATCGCGGCGAACATCGACCAGGCTTTGCTGGTGGTGTCGCTCGTCCGTCCGGCTACGAACAGCGAGTTTATCGACCGTTTCCTGGTGACGGCCGGGGCGTACCACATTCCGGCGGCGATCCTGCTCAACAAAAGCGACCTCTATACGACCGGGGAGCTGCAGCAGCAGCGGGCCCGGTTTATCGAAACCTATACCCGTGCGGGCTACGACGTGGTCGAACTGTCGGCTTCGCGCGGCGAAGTATTGCGCATCAATCCCGCGCGCGCGCGGCGGCAGGAAACCCGGACGGAAGCTACGTCCGGCCTCGGCAGCGATGCGGATTCCGGGAGCGGCGCGGGAACGTCCGTGATGTCCGGCATGGGGACGGAACCGTTGCTGGAGCGGCTCCGCGACCGCGTGACGCTGCTCTCGGGCAATTCGGGCGTGGGCAAGTCCACGCTGATCCGCGCGATCGATCCGTCGCTGGAGGTGAGGATCGGCGAGGTTTCCGACGCGCACCACAAAGGCCGCCATACGACCACTTTTTCGGAGATGTACCCGCTCGCGGAGGGGGGCTGGCTGATCGATACGCCGGGGATCAAGGGGTTCGGGCTGATCGACCTCGACGGGGCGGAGATCGCCCGTTATTTCCCCGAACTGTTCCGCCTCGCACCGGGCTGTTCCTATTACAACTGCACGCATACGCACGAGCCCGGCTGCGCGGTCAAAGAGGCGCTCTCGCGAGGAGAGGTGAGCCTCTCGCGTTATGAAAGCTACCTCAAACTGCTGGACGACGATGAAAAATATAGAAGATAGCGCCGGATTTCCGGACGAACTGCTCGCCCGCAGGATCGAATACCTGTCGGGTTTTATGACCGCGGAGCGTTACGCGACGCTGTGTCGCGCCGTGGATATGCGGACGCGTTATATGACCGTCTGTATGGAGAATACGTTCCATCCGCAGAATGCGAGCGCGCTGGTGCGCAACTGCGAGGCATTCGGCGTGCAGGAGCTGCATGCGGTGGAAGAGTTGTGCCGTTTTTCGCCGAACGTGCAGATCGTGCGCGGCACCGACAAATGGATCGAAATCCGCAAGCATCCGACGACGGCGGAGCTGATCGGCTCGCTGCGCGGTCGGGGTTACCGGATCGTCGCCACGACGCCGCACCTGGACGACGCCACCCCCGAAACGTTCGACGTGGCGGCGGGACCGTTCGCGCTTTTCTTCGGCACCGAGCACGCCGGTATCAGCGACGAGGTGAAGGCCGGGGCGGACGAATTCCTGCGCATCCCGATGTGCGGGATGGTCGAAAGCCTCAATGTGTCGGCCTCGGCGGCGATCCTGCTCTACTCGCTTTCGACCCGCGTCCGCGCGATGGACATTCCGGCCGGTACGGGCGTCGTGTGCACTGCGGACGCTCCGGCCCGGGCGGTGTGGCAGCTTTCGCGTCGCGACCGCGACGAGGTGCTCTACCGCTGGATGCAGCAGACCGTGCGCGATCCGGCCGGGGTGCTGAGCCGCTTCAGGGGGGAGTAGGTATGTGCCGGAACGCCGGGCGGTCCGTTTCACTCAGGTAGTATGCAGCCGCGCCGCGTCCCGGAGCGCCTTCCCCGGTCGAACTTTCTGGCAGCACGTTTTTGCCGCGCACCTTGGGCCGCAGCCGGAATATTTTGACCCGGAACGCAGACGCAACCGCCGCAGGAGTCCGGAAAGTCCGCTACGTACCGCCTGCGCCGCCCAAACTGTGCCGGTGAGCGTTGCCGGGCCCACCGGTTTCAAAATCAGGCACAGAAACGGCTCCCCATTCGAAGCTTTTCCGGTATTCCTGCCGACGGTTGCGCTACGTCCTGCGGATGCCGGAGCCATGCCCCTTGCCGCATCCGATCGCGTTATATCGGTAACGTCGCGTCCTGCCGCGCCGTATCCCTGGACACCGCACCCGTTTTCCCGCACTGCGCCACAAAAAAAGGACGCAGATACAACTGTGAACAGTAGGCCTTAGGGAGCCTGAAACCGGCAGCTGCACTGCGCCCAAGCTATACCCGGCAGGATCTGCCGCCGGGGTATAGCGAGGACTAGCAACTTTTATTCCCGGTTCAACAACCTTCCGAAGAAGGCTCCCTAAGTTGACTGTTTAGGATAAAAATTGTGTCTCTGATATATTTACGGCTTACGCCGTGTATGTATCTGATACGAAGATAGTATAAAATTCTTATTCCCGTATCCGGACGTCCTGTTTTTTTCGCCGCATAGTGATGACGGCGCGGGTTTTTACTCCGTTTTGCGCTCCTGCGGGGTGCAGTAGAGCACGCCGCCCTCGATGCGGGTGACGGTCACCGTGCGGCCGCGCGCGACGAACAGGCCGTCCTCGGCCGCCGCGTCGTAATACCGCCCGTCGACCATCACGCGGCCCGAGGGGCGCAGCACCGCCATCACCAGCGCGGTGCGACCCACCAGTTCCGGTTCGATCTGCGGGTGGCTCACGTAACCCTCTTCGGGCTTCATTTCTGCGGTCAGCACCACCTTTTTTTGCAGCGGCGAACGGCCCGTGAGAAAACGGCGTCCCAGGACGATGCCCCCGACCAGCGCCGCCGAAGCGGCGATGATCACCACCAGCACTGGCCTCAGCAGCCACGCGAGCGTCAGTTCGCCCGTGGAGAGGTGGCGCAGCAGGTCGTTGTCGATCGCCGCGAACGAGAGGCCGGTCACCGCCGCGACAATCCCCGCGACGCCCGCGATGCCGAAGCCCGGCAGCACGAAAATCTCGACGGCCAACAGCGCCAGCCCTATGATAAAGAGGATCAGCTCCCAGTTTTGCGCGACACCCTCGATGTAGAGCGGCGCGAAATAGAGCACCGCCCCGAGGATCACCACCACCAGCGCGAAGCCGATGCCGGGGGTTTGCAGCTCGAAATAGATGCCGCCGACGATCATCATCACGAAAATGCCCTGCACCACCGGGTTCATCAGCCATCCCAGCAGGCGGTCGAGCCGCGTGGGGGTGTATTCGTGCAGCGTGTACTGCTGTACGCCGCCCTGTGCAAGCACTTCGTCCACGGTGGAGGCCGTCCCTTCGCTGTAATGGTGTTCCGACGCTTCCGACGCGGTGAAGGCGAGCACCCCGGCGGTCGTGCTGTCGCCTACCGTGCGTCCGACCATCGCCTCGGCGACCTGCGGGTCGCGCCGCCAGCGCCAGAGGGTGTCGTCGCCGTCGATGCGTTCGATCACCTTGCCGTGCGCTTCGGCCGTCGCGCGCATCGTCGCGCGCATGAAGCTCTGGAACTTGTCGGGCATCGGCTTGCCGTTCTGGTCCACGACCGAGGCTGCGCCGATGCTGCCGCCCGGACGCATGTAGATACGCTCGGCCGCGATCGCGATGAGCGCCCCGGCCGAAGCGGCCTGGTTGTCGATAAAGACCCAGACCGGTACCGGCGAATTGAGGATCATCGTGCGGATCGAGTCGGCGGCGTTGACCAGTCCGCCGTAGGTGTTGAGCCGGATCAGCACCAGTTCGGCGCCGCCGGAGCGGGCGTCGGCGAGGCATTTGGCCACCAGCCGCTGCTGCGCGGGCATGATGTCGCCGTCGATCGGGAAGGTATAGACGACCGTGGGCTTTCCCTGTGTTCCGGCTGCGGTGGCGTCCGGCTGGCCGTCCGCGTGCTGCGGGGCGTTGCCGGCGGTGGCGTTCTGTGCTCCGGGAGTGCCGGATTGCGCGGCCCCGCGCGATCCCGGGACGACGTACTTCTCGCCCGATGCGCCGGCCACCGCGTCGATTCCGGTATCGTCGCCGTCCTGCCCGGCGGGCTCTTTGTGCAACGAAGAGAGGGTGGCGGGGAAGGCCTGCGAAGCCGCAGCCGGAAGGATGCTCCCGCTGAGCAGCAGCGCGGTCAGTAAACAGAACGTAGCGATAGGTCTCATCGGATTCGGGTTCAATCAAGTCTTATAGCTGTCGGAGCCATGCGCCGGGGTATTTTTGTTGCGGCTCCGGAGGCGGACAGGCAGTTGTAACAAAGATAGCTTTTTTGTCGCATTCCCGCACTCATTCAGGAAGGTTCGTTTTGTTTTTCGTCGGGCGGCAAGCCGTCCGAGGGTTGAAGAAAAAATGCGGAAGGCGGGCGGAAGTGCCGTTTTTTTCGTTACCTTCGCATTGCGGAAGAGCGCCCGGATGAGGGCGCGCGTCCTGCCAGGCAGCCCGGAAGGCCTGCGGGCCCCCGGAGAGTATCCACCAATTTTGACGCTGTATGGATGATGACGCGAACCCGGATAGTCGCCGTTTCTTACCTCAATACGATACCTTATATATACGGTATTACCCGTGCGGGCGGCAGCCTGCGCGAAGGGTTGCTGCTGTGTCCGCCCAGGCTCTGCGCGGAGGCGCTGCGCACCGGGGAGGCCAATGTGGGACTGATCCCGGTGGCCGCCATTCCTGAAATTCCCGACCTACAAATCATTACCCCCTTCTGCATCGGCGCCAGCGGCCCGGTGCGTACCGTCGTGCTCGCGTCCGACTATCCCGTTGAGGAGCTCGACACGATCTGGCTCGACAGCCATTCGCGCACATCGGTGCGGCTGGCCCGCATCCTCGCGGCCGAAAAGTGGGGTATCGCCCCGCAGTGGCGCCCGCTGACCGACTATTCGTTCGGAACCGGTGCAGCGGCCGGCACACACGGAACAATCCCCGCGGCGGAAGCAACCGGGACAGGCGGTGCGGCCGGAACTGGAACTGGAACCGAGTCCGGCTATATCCTGATCGGCGACAAGGTGTTCGACCACGAGGCGCGGTTCCGCTACCTGTACGACCTCTCCGACGAGTGGCGCGCGATGACGGGGCTGCCTTTCGCGTTCGCCGCGTGGGTGGCGCGCGGGGAGGTGCCGCAGGAACGGGTTTCGCAGCTCGAAGAGGCCCTTCGTTACGGAACGGCGCACATCCCCGAAGCGGTGGCGTGGTCCGGGTATGCCGCGCGGCCTTACGCCTGTGATTACCTGATCCGAAATATCGACTTTGTGCTCGACGCGCCGAAGCGCCGGGCGATGGAACTATACTGGCAACTCGGACGGCGGTACGACCCCCCGTCCACCCCCGGCTGAGGCGCCTTGGGGCGCTGAGGCCGTTTCCCGGCAGATCTGGCGTACTGGATGCCGGAGCGGGGAACGGTAGCCGCCGAAGGAAGCACCCCGGACGGCGCGGAAACCGCCCGGGAGGCGGGTGCGGCGGGGAGCCGCAGAGTACAACCGTAAAGAGCCGAAGCCATGATTACCATCTACCTCAAGCAATTCAACAAGATCGTCCGCAACGCCGACGTCAAGCTGTTCGACGAACTGGGTTACGACGACATTCTGTGGATCGACCTGCTCACCCCTTCGATCAAGGAGCAGAAGGCGGTCGAAAACTTCATGGAGATCAACCTCCAGACCCAGCAGCAGGTCGAGGAGATCGAGAGTTCGTCGAAATACTCCGAAACCGAGAATGCGATCATCTGCAACTCGAACTTCTTCATGCCCTATACAGAGACCTTCGCCATCGAACCGGTCTCGTTCATCATCGCCGAGGGGGTGCTCGTCTCGGTGCGCAACGCCGAGTTCCGGACCTTCACCGAGGCGGCCAAGCGCCTGCAGATGAACTACCGCGCCTATGCCACCGGCTACCATGTGCTGGTGTCGATCCTCGAGGTGCGCATCGACTACGACGCCGACCTGGTCGAAGCGCTGGCCAAGAACATCGCCGCGCTGAGCAAGGAGGTGAACATCAGCGAACAGATCGGCCGCGAAACCCTCCAGCGCATCAGCCACCTGCAGGAGAATACGATGCTGATCCGCGAGAACATCTTCGACCGGCAGCGGGTGCTGTCGGGCATCCAGCGCAGCGAACGCTTCCCGAACGACGTCTATCCCCGCCTGACGCTGATGATCAAGGACGTCAATTCGCTGATCAGCCACGCCGACTTCAGTTCCGAACGCCTCGATTACCTGCAGGATACGGCGCTCGGTCTGATCAACATCGAGCAGAGCAACGTGACGAAGATCTTTACCGTCGCGGCGCTGTTCTTCATGCCGCCGACCATGATCGCGAGTATCTACGGCATGAACTTCGCCTACATCCAGGAGCTGCACTGGAAGTACGGTTATCCGTTCGCGCTGGGGCTGATGGTGGTCGTCTCCGCGCTCACGTACCTGTTCTTCCGCTGGAAAAAGTGGCTGTAACCCCTCCGCCGCGGGAATTTGCTCCTTGGACAATGAATGTCTGCGGGTACCCGCAAAGGTCCCGCGTGTCGGCCGGTACTGGCCGGGCCGGTGTTGCGGATCCCTCCTCGGCAGGATGCCGGCTCCGGAATGTTCCCGGCCGGCCGGAGACTATTTGTCCCCCGAAAGCCGGGATTTGTGGTCTGGGAGCCGAAAAAATGAGGATTCTTCGGGGATTAGTTGCTTGGTTTTGAAAAAAATATTAGTTTTGCAATCGCTTTGAGAAGACTTTCTTCTGAGGGGGGAAGTAGCCAAGGCGAAAAAAACCAAATAAATTACACGAAATGGGTTATTTAGAATCAGACAAAAAGCAGGAGCTTTTTGCAAACTACGGGAAGTCTAACACCGACACCGGCTCGGCAGAGAGCCAGATCGCGCTGTTTTCCTACCGTATCAGCCACCTCACCGAACACATGAAACAAAACAAGCACGACTACGGCACGCAGCGTTCGCTGCTCCGCCTGGTGGGTAAGCGCCGCCGTCTGCTTGACTATCTGAAGAAGGTGGATATCGAGCGGTACCGGGCCATCATCAAGGCTCTGAACCTGAGAAAATAGCCGCGCACCGTATGCGCAACGAGATGAATGGGGCTGTCCTTACCGGGGACAGCTTTATTCTCTTTTAAAAAAGCCGTCCGGACCGCCCGGAAAGGGCCGGAATCGCCCGGGCTTTCCGGTTGGGCCGGAGCAGGCGGGCAGCGCGCTCCGGACGATTCCGGGGCGGATAGGCCCGGGAAGCTGTGAGAGTGCCGGGACTGAAGGCGCGCAGACGGAAAAATGGACGAAGCAGAGACAAGAGACAGAAAACAAATAATTAACAGGACAAAGGATGTTGTATAATGCCACACAGAAGGTGATTCAGCTCAGCGGAGGCCGCGAGATCGTCATCGAAACAGGAAAATTAGCGAAGCAGGCCGACGGGTCGGTCGTTGTGAAACAGGGGAATACGATGCTGCTGGCCACCGTAGTTGCCGCCAAGGAGCCCAAACCCGACTGCGATTTCATGCCGCTGTCGGTCGAATACAAAGAGAAATACGCCGCTGCGGGCCGTTTCCCCGGAGGCTTCCTCAAGCGTGAGGCCCGCCCTTCGGATTACGAAATCCTGGTTTCGCGACTGATCGACCGCGCGTTGCGCCCGCTGTTCCCTTCGGATTTCCACGCCGAGGTATTCGTACAGGTCAACCTCATTTCGGCCGACAAGGACATTATGCCCGACGCGCTGGCCGGACTGGCCGCTTCGGCGGCGCTGGCCGTATCGGACGTGCCGTTCGCCGGCCCGATCTCCGAGGTGCGCGTTGCCCGCATTAACGGCGAGCTGGTGATCAATCCCACCTTCACGCAGAATGCCGACGCCGACCTGGACATCATGGTAGGCGCCACCTACGACAACATCCTGATGGTCGAAGGCGAAATGAAAGAGGTTTCGGAAGCCGAGATGCTTGAAGCGATCAAGTTTGCGCACGCCGAAATCAAAAAGCACTGCCAGGCCCAGATGGAATTGAGCAAGGAGCTGGGCAAAGACGTGAAGCGCACCTATTGCCACGAGACCAACGACGAGGCCCTTCGCGAGAAGGTGATCGCCGAAACCTACGACAAGGCTTACGCCATTGCCCGCGAACGTTCGGCCAAGCACGAGCGCAGCGACAAGTTCGATGCGCTGGAGGAGGAGTTCTGCGCACAGTTCTCCGAAGAGGAGCTTGCCGAGAAGCGCCCGCTCATCAAGCGTTACTTCCACGACGACGTATTGAAGAAAGCGATGCGCAACATGATCCTCGACGAGGGGATCCGCCTCGACGGCCGCTCGACCACCGAGATCCGCCCGATCTGGTGCGAAGTGGGTTACCTGCCCTGCGCGCACGGTTCGGCCATCTTCACCCGCGGCGAGACGCAGTCGCTGACGACCGTTACGCTCGGTACGAAGCTCGACGAAAAGCAGATCGACGACGTGTTGTTCAAAGGTTCGGAGCAATTCGTACTGCACTACAACTTCCCGCCGTTCTCCACCGGCGAGGCCCGTCCCGCACGCGGCCTCTCGCGCCGCGAGATCGGCCACGGCAACCTCGCCTGGCGCGCCCTCAAACCGATGGTTCCCGTCGGAGAGGAGAATCCCTACGCCGTACGCGTGGTGTCGGATATCCTCGAGTCGAACGGCTCGTCGTCGATGGCTACCGTCTGCGCCGGTACGCTCGCGCTGATGGATGCCGGCGTCAAGATCAAAAAACCGGTTTCGGGTATCGCGATGGGTCTGATCACCGACACGAAATCAGGAAAATATGCCGTGTTGTCGGACATCCTCGGCGATGAGGACCACCTCGGCGATATGGACTTCAAAGTGACTGGTACTAAGGACGGTATCACTGCCACCCAGATGGATATCAAGGTCGACGGCCTCTCGTACGAGGTGATGGCCAACGCATTGGAGCAGGCCAAACAGGGCCGCATGCACATTCTCGGCAAGATTCTTGAAGCTATGCCTGCACCGAGGGAGGACTACAAACCTTTCGTGCCGCGTATCGTCCAGATCACTATCCCGCAGGAGTTTATCGGCGCCGTGATCGGCCCGGGCGGCAAGGTGATCCAGGAGATCCAGAAGACCACCGGAACGACCATCACGATCACCGAGAAGGACAGCAAGGGTTTCGTGGACATCTTCGGCGAGAACAAGGAGGCGCTCGATGCTGCGCTCGACCGCATCAAGGGTATCGTAGCGATTCCGGAGGTAGGCGAAATTTATACGGGGAAAATCCGTTCGATCGTCGCTTTCGGCGCGTTTGTTGAGATCATGCCCGGTAAGGACGGCCTGCTGCACATCTCCGAGATCGGCAACAAGCGTTACGAGACGATGGAGGAGACCGGACTCAAGGAAGGCGACACGATCGAGGTGAAACTCATCGGGTTGGATCCCAAAAACGGCAAACTCAAACTCTCCCGCAAAGTGCTGCTTCCGGGCGGCGAAAAGTCCGAGGAGAAGGGCGAAGGCCGTCCTGAACGCCGCGAAGGTCACCACGCTCACCGCAGGGAGGAACGCAAATAGGGATAAACGATAGATTGTGAACCGAAAGCGCTGCAGCGCGCACACCGAAAAAAAATCGGAAAAGCTTGAGGTTTTCCAAAATATATTTCTATTTTTGTGGCTACCAATGCGATTAGTGCAAAACGAAAGAGAATACATATTTAATTAACTTTAAAACACTGATTATGAAAAGGTTTGTAAAAGTAAGCTTGATGCTCGCTTCTGCAGCGGTCCTGCTCTCCAGCTGTAACTGCTACAAGAAAATGGCAAAAAACGCTGACGATGTGAACATCACCTGCACGCCGACCGTGCTGTCGCTGAAGGGTAATACCGTTTCAGCCGATATCACCGTTACCTACCCCGCCGCCTACTTCAACAAGAAGGCGGTCCTGAAGGTGACCCCCGTTCTGGTATTCGAAGGCGGTGAAATCACCGGTACTCCGAAGTACGTTCAGGGCGAAAAGGTGAAAGACAACTACACCGTTATTGCCAAAAAACAGGGCGGCTCTTACACTCAGACCGTGACTTTCCCGTACGATTCTCGCGCTGACCTCTGCACGATGGAGCTTCGCGTGGAAGGCAAATGCGCCAAGGGCAAGCACAGCGAATTCACCCCGATCGCCGCTATCCCGGTGGCCCAGGGCATCAGCACCATCCAGAAGCTGGCTGACAACGCTGCCGGCCTGGCCATCATGCCGGACAACTTCAAACGCGTGACGACCATCTCTCAGGGTGCCGAGATCATGTACCTGATCAACCGTGCGAACGTTCGCAAGGGCGAGCTGACCAAAGAGCAGATCAAAATGTTCGAGGATTTCGTGAAAGAGTATTCGAACAAAGACCGCGCAACGCTGGGCAACATCTACGCCAAGGGTTACGCTTCTCCCGACGGCCCGCTGGCTTTCAACGACAAACTGTCGAAAGAGCGTAGCCAGACCGGCCAGAAGGCTATCAGCGAGAAGCTGAAAGACGTGAAAAACGCCAAGTACGACATCGCCGCTTACGGTGAGGACTGGGAAGGTTTCAAGGAACTGGTTTCTGCATCGGACATCAAGGACAAGGATCTGATCCTGCAGGTTCTGGCCATGTACGACAACCCCGTGAAACGTGACGAAGAGATCCGCAACATGTCGTCGGTATTCGACGTACTGGCTAAGGAGATCCTGCCGCAGCTGCGCCGCACGAAACTCTCTGCCGACGTGGACATCGAAGGCCGTACCGACGCTGAGATCCTGGCTGCCGTTTCCGGCAACATCGACGTGCTGAACGAAGAGGAGATGCTTTACGGTGCAACGCTGACCGGCGATGCTGCCCTGAAGATCAAAGCTTACAAGGCTGCCGCTACCAAATTCAACAGCGCCCGCGGTTACAACAACATGGGTGTGGTTCTGGGTCAGACCGGCAAAGCCGGCGAGGCTAAGAGCGCTATCGAGAAGGCCGCTACGCTGAGCAACGACCCGATCATCAGCAACAACCTGGGTGTTCTGGCCCTGATGAACGGCGACGTTGCCAAGGCTAAGAGCTACCTCTCCGCACTGAGCATCCCGCAGGCTCGCAAGAGCATGGGTCTGGTGAACCTGGCTGAAGGCAACTACGCTGAGGCTGCCCGCGCACTGGACGGCTACAACCTGGCTGTCGCAGAGGTGCTGAACGGCAACCTGGCAAAAGCTAAATCGGTTCTGAGCGGTGACAACTCCGCACAGGCTGACTACCTGAAAGCCATCATCGCTATGCGTGAAGGCAACAGCAGCTCGGCTATCGCCAACCTGAAGAGCGCCATTTCGAAGAACAGCGCTTACAAGGCTAAAGCTGCCAAAGACGTAGAGTTCGCGAAACTGTTCGGTACCACCGAATTCCTCGCCCTCTAATCTTTAGCGAAGGACTGCGCCCGTCCGTAAGGAGAAGCGCAGGATGAAACGAGCAGGCCGCCCACCGGGCGGCCTGCTTCATTTTTTGTTTTACAGGGCCGCTGTCGGACCCGTGAAAACCGTATTGTATGTGGGGGCGGACCGGGAGCGGTACGCAAGTGGTGAAACCGGCGCAGTCCTGTGGTCGTACGGGAATCCGGATCGGTTGCAGCGGAAGTAGGGAATGGCGGTCATTTCCGGCACGGTTTTTTCAGCATCGAAAGTGTTGATTAAAAAGCGTGTGCAATGGTTGAAAGTATTGTGGTCAAAGTCCTGGTCGGAATGCTGGGAGTCCTCTTTTTCCTGCGGATTTCGGGGAAAACGCAGATGGCGCAGCTCACGCCGCTCGATTCGGTCAATGCATTCGTACTCGGGGCATTGGTCGGCGGCGTGGTGTACAATCCGGACCTCTCGGCCTGGTACATGGTCCTCGCGCTCGGCGTCTGGACCGTGTTCAACCTGTTGATCCGCTTCCTGCTGCGCTTCAAGCACCTGCGCAGGCTGATCAAGGGCGATACGGTGATGATCGTGCAGGGCGGCAAGATCAACCTGAAGGAGTTCCGTCGCAACGGCCTCGAGATGGAGCAGTTTCGTACTATGCTGCGTGAAAACGGTATTTTTTCGATGTTCGAAGTGGATGAAGTGCGCTTCGAGACGAACGGCCGGCTGACGGTTTCACGGCGCGGCGACCGTTTGCAGTCTTACCTGCTGGTGAACAACGGCGCCGTGCTGGAGAGTTCGCTGCGCAGCGCCGGACAGACCGCGGAGTGGCTCGCCGAAAATCTCCGTAAATTGGGGTACGACACGCCTTCGGACCTGTTTTGTGTCGAGTGGACGCCTTCGCAGGGGTTTTACATACAGCCCAAAAACGAACCGGATGCTGCGACGGGAGCCGTGTCCGATCCGGTAGAGACGGTTTGTAACTGATTGTCCCGTCCTTTCCGGATTCTTGCCGGTGAAAAGGATCGGAAGGCTTTGCGGCAGGATATCCCATGCCCTGTGCCGCCGCGAATATCGGCAGGGGGGCGATGGGAATCCGCTCGGAAGCAGCAGGCTGCTTCCGGGTGAATGCCTCTATATATTGAACATTAATGCAGAAGAACGATTATGAATACAAGTGAATTCGCTCAAACTTTGTTGCATTGGATCAAAGAATTTCTCTCGTGGATAGGTATTCCGAGGCACATGCTCGATCAGCTGGACGAGGCGCTGTTCCTGGTCCTGATCGTCGTGATAGCCTTCGCCTTTGCCGCTATCGTTCATACCTTGGCCGTGCGTTTTACCCGGAGGATATTGGAACGTAAGAATGTCAGCTTCCTCGGTTCGTTGGCCAAATATAACGTATTGCGGAAACTGACGGCCATTATCCCGCCCCTGATGATTTCGGCCCTGCTGCCTTTCGCTTTCGACAGCAAATCCGAGTGGTACGTCGTCAGTGAGAAAGTTACGTGGATCTATTTTTTCATAGCATTGATCTTCTCCGTCAATGCGATATTGAATACGGTGGGGGATGCGCTGAAAAGTGAACAGCAGCTGCAGAACCGCCCGATGAAAGGCTTTATCCAGATCTTCCAGGTGATTTTTTCCTGTATCGCCGTGATCGTCATCGTCTCCATCCTGATCAACAAATCGCCGTTCAACCTGATTACGGGACTGGGCGCTTTTGCCGCCGTCCTGATGCTGGTCTTCAAGGATACCATTCTGGGTTTCGTCGCGGGAGTGCTGATTTCGCAGAACGACATGGTCCGTATCGGCGACTGGATAGAGATGCCGCAAAACAATGTGAACGGGGTTGTGACCGATATCTCCCTGAATGTCGTCAAAGTCCGGAATTTCGATAATACGATCGTTACCGTTCCCCCCTATTCGCTGGTATCGGGCTCTTTTATCAACTGGCGGGGCATGAGCGACTCCGGCGGTCGCCGCATCATGCGCGAATATGCGCTGAAACTCGATTACATAAAACCCTGTACGCCGGAATTCCTGGAGAAGATGAAGGCTTTCGACGACGAGCTGGCGCAGTTCATCACCGGCAAGCAGCAACAGGCCGCCGAAGGCCGGGTCGCCAACACGGATAACCCCGCCGGGTTGGTGAACGGTACCATCGATACCAATGTCGGTTTGTTACGGGCTTATATGGCCCTGTATCTGAGGCGCCATCCCTTTATCAACAAGGATCTGGACCTGATGGTGCGCACGCTGGCCCCGACCGGGAACGGACTGCCCGTGCAGATTTACTGCTTTTCCTCCAACAAGAACTGGCCGAGCTACGAGTCCATTCAGGCCGAGATCATGGAACATTTCGTATCCGTATTACCGGTGTTTGAATTGTATGCGTTCCAGAGCGCCGATGCGCGTGATACGATCATCAGCGGTTTGATCGAGTCCGGGAAAGTCGATTTGTCGGCTGTCGGGGGGATCCCCTGGCTCAGCGTGCTGCCGACAGGAGGCCAGGAGTCACCCGGGAAGCCGGGAGCGACAAAAAATTAGATCGTCCCTTCTTTATGTGCCCGTACCTTCGCATGGGGCTTGGGTACACTTTGGGTACACGGTGCGGGAGCCGGTCGGTTCTCCTTTGTGCGTCAGCTCGGTCTCGCTTCGCGTGTCAGCTGTTCAGCGCGGAACCCGCCCTGAACCAGCCGATCTGCTGCTCGTTGTAGGTGTGCAGCGCTTCGAAGCTCTCCGAGGTGCCGTCGCTGTGCAGCAGCGTGATCGTCATGCGGCTGCCGGGTGCGAACGTTTTGAGTCCGGTAACCGAGATGCGGTCGTCCTCGCGGATGCGGTCGTAGTCGGCTCCGTCGGCGAAGGTGAGCGCCAGCATGCCCTGTTTTTTGAGGTTCGTCTCGTGGATGCGTGCGAACGATTTGACCAGTACGACCTTCGCGTTCAGGAAGCGCGGTTCGAGCGCCGCGTGCTCACGCGACGACCCTTCGCCGTAGTTCTCCTCTGCGACGATGATCGAGCCGATGCCCTGCGCCTTGAGCTGTTTGGCTACGGCCGAAACGCCCTCGTATGCGCCCGTGAGCGGGTTCAGGACGCTGTTCGTCTGGCCGTTGAAACGGTTTACGGCTCCCATCAGCAGGTTGTCCGAGATATTCTCCAGGTGGCCCCGGAAGCGCAGCCAGGGACCTGCCATCGAGATGTGGTCGGTCGTGCATTTGCCTGCGGCCTGGATCAACAGGCGCAGCTCCGTGAAGTCGCCCCCGTCCCACGGCGCGAACGGTTCGAGCCGTTGCAGCCGTTTCGACTGCGGGTCGATCGCCACCTCGCCGCGGTTCGCGGCGTCGGGCGCGATGTAGCCGTTATCCTTCACGCCGAAGCCCTGGCGCGGCAGCTCGTCGCCCTGCGGCGGGTCGAGGCGCACGGGTTCGCCCTTTTCGTTCGTGAGCGTGTCGGTGAGCGGGTTGAAAGTCAGGTCGCCCGCGATCGTAAGTGCCGTCACCAGTTCGGGCGACGCGACGAAGGCGTGCGTGTTGGGGTTGCCGTCGGCGCGTTTTGCGAAGTTGCGGTTGAACGACGTGACGATCGAGTTCGGGCGCGTCGGGTCGTCGGTGTGGCGGGCCCACTGCCCGATGCAGGGGCCGCATGCGTTGGCCATGATCACGCCGCCGATGGCGGTCAGGTCCCCCAGGATGCCGTCGCGCTCGGCCGTGTAACGAACCTGCTCCGAGCCCGGGTTGATGATGAACTCCGCTTTCACTTTCAAATCTTTGGCTTTGGCCTGACGCGCCACCGAAGCGGCGCGGCCCATGTCCTGGTACGAGGAGTTCGTGCAGGAACCCACCAGGCCGACCTCCATCTGCTGCGGGATACCCTTTTCGCGGACGAAGGCGCCGAATTCGGAGATCGTGTGCGCGGCGTCGGGCGTGAACGGCCCGTTGATATAGGGTTCGAGCGCCGAAAGGTTGATCTCGATTACGCGGTCGTAATACTTTCTGGGATCGGCGGCTACCTCGGCGTCGGCCTGCAGGTTGTCGCCGAGCGCGTTCGCACCGTCGGCCACTTCGGTGCGGCCCGTCGCCCGCAGGTAACGTTCCATCGCCTCGTCGTAGGGGAAGAGCGAACAGGTGGCGCCCACTTCGGCGCCCATGTTGCAGATCGTGGCTTTGCCGGTGGCCGAGAGCGCCGCCGCACCGTCGCCGAAGTATTCGATCACGGCGTTGGTGCCTCCCTTGACGGTGAGGATGCCGGCCAGTTTCAGGATCACATCTTTCGGCGAAGCCCATCCGCCCAGTTTTCCGGTGAGCTTCACGCCGATGATCTTCGGCATCTTCAGCTCCCAGGGGATGCCCGCCATCACGTCGACGGCATCCGCGCCGCCCACGCCGATCGCGATCATGCCCAGGCCCCCGGCGTTGGGGGTGTGCGAGTCGGTGCCGACCATCATGCCGCCCGGGAACGCATAGTTCTCCAGCACGACCTGGTGGATGATCCCGGCGCCGGGCTTCCAGAAGCCGATGCCGTAGCGGTTCGACACGCTGCTGAGGAAGTCGTACACTTCGCGGTTCGCACTGTTGGCCGTGGGCAGGTCTTTGTCAGCGCCCATGTCGGCCTGGATCAGGTGGTCGCAGTGCACCGAGGCGGGGACGGCCGAACGGTCGCGTCCGGCGTTCATGAATTGCAGCAGCGCCATCTGCGCCGTCGCGTCCTGCATCGCCACGCGGTCGGGACGGAAATTGACGTAGTCCGTGCCGCGGACGTAGGCGTGCCCGATGGGCAGTTTCGTCCCGTCGGCGTCGAACAGGTGCGCGTAAAGGATTTTCTCGGTGAGTGTCAGCGGCGTGCCGGCGGCCTTGCGGGCGGCATCGACGCGGTTGGCGAAGGTTCCGTAAACGGTACGGATCAAATCGAGGTCGAACAGCATCTTTTCTATCGTTTGTCGTTTGTGTTTTGTGTCGGTTCTTTGGCGGGTAATCCGGCTCCATCCGCAGGCGGGGTGCCCTTCCCGCCGGACGGCTCCTCTTGGAACGGTTCCTTTTGAGATGGCGGTGCCTCCCGGGTGCCGGCGGCTTTGGCCCGTGTGTTTCCGGGTGCAGTGCTTTCCGGTAGGATGCTTTCGGGGGAGAGTTTGCCTGCGGCGAGCGCATGGCGGTAAATCTCTTCCCGTTTCCGGTCGCGGGCCACCGTGCAGAGCGTCACCAGCAGGTCCGGATCCGGGCAGCTGACGATGTAGATATCTTCGTAGATGTCCTCGATCAGCACCAGCTGCTTGCGTTCGGTCGTGTACAGCTTGCAGATCGTCCAGTCGCTGAGGTGGAACCAGTAGCCGAAGTAGCCGCCGAAACCGTAACTGCCCAGCAGCGGGATCATTCGCCGGAAATGGCTGCGGTCGATGCGCCGGACCGTCTCGATCTCCTCGACGTGGATGCGCGTCAGTTCGACGATGCAGTGGATCTGGAGCGTGTCGTCGTCGATGGTGAGGTAGCGCGGGAACGACAGCACGAACAGCGTGATGATACAGAGCAGCAGCAGCAGGAACCAGGCCGGAAGGTAGGCGCCTCCCCAGATGAAGTGGAACCCGACGAAAAGTGCGGCGATCGCGGCGAAGGTCCCCCACGTGATGCGGCGGCTGCGGCGGTCGAGGTGGTATTTGAATTTCGTAGCGGTCATCTTCCGGTAGGGCAGTCCGTTTAAGAAACGTTTGTGTGCTGAATTTGTTGCGGCCTGTTGCGGCTCGTGTCCCGGCGTTGGGTCCGGAAAGTTCCCGCCCGGCTTTTGGGCACCGGGTCTTTTCAGCGCCGGATGGGGCTCTTCCCGGGCCACTCGTTTCCGGAGAGCTTCCGGGGCTTATGTTTTACTCTACCTGAGAGGGGCTTCCGTTGTCCGTGTCGCCGTTGTCCGTCGCGGGCGGGGGAAGTTCGCCGAAGTATTCGCGCACCGAGCGTTCGAAGTGGCGGATCGTCTCCTCCATCGTGACGAAAGACTTGCCCCCCGCAGCGTTGCGGTGGCCGCCGCCGCCGAAGTAGCGGCGTGCGAAGACGTTGACGTCCACGTCGCCGCGCGAACGCAGCGAGACGCGGATGTCGCGGTGCGTCTCGATGAACATCGCCGAAAGGTTGATTCCCCGGATCGAAAGCGGGTAGTTGACGAATCCCTCCGAGTCGCCCTGCTTGAAATTGAACCGGCGCATCTCCTCCTCGGTCAGCCCCACGTAGGCGGTGCCGTGTTCCCACAGCAGCTTCATCTTGTCGTTGAGCACATAGCCCAGCAAACGCATGCGTCCCTCCGAGAAATTGTTGTACACGGCGCTGTAGATGTGCGGCACGTTGATGCCGCGGTCGATCAGCACGGCTACCGCGCGGAACAGGTCGGCATCGAGGATGCTGTAAGCGAAGTTGCCCGTGTCGGTCATGATGCCCACGTAGAGCGATTCGGCCATCGGCCGGGTGATCGCCTCCTCGCCGGCCAGCGCCATGATGAGCCGGTAGACGATGTATGAAGTCGAGCACGCCTTCACGTCCGAAAAGGAGAGCGCGTATTCGTCCAGCGGCGGGTGCAGGTGGTGGTCGATCAGCACGCGGGTGGCCGTCGTGTTGGCCTGTACGGTTTCGGTCAGGCGGTCGAGCCGTCCGATCTGGTTGAAGTCCATGCTGAAGATGATGTCGGCCTCGGCGACGAAACGCGCGAGGGCGCCGTCGCTGTCCTCCTTGAAAACGCCGATCTGCGCGATATCGCTCATCCACTCCAGGAAGTAGGGGTATCGGTTCGGTGCGATGCAGCAGGTCGTGTGGCCGAGCCGCTCGAGGTAGGCGCGCCAGGCCAGCGCCGCGCCGATCGTGTCGCCGTCGGGGTTCGTGTGGCAGAGCAGCGCGATCCTGCGGGGGGCTCCCCCGATCAGTTCGCGCAGGCGGTTCAGTTTGTCGGCTGAAAGCATCATCTTCGTGGCGGTATCAATGGTTCTTGACTGAATTTCCAAAGGTACGCAACTGCCGGCGAAAATCAAAACGCGGCCCGGCGGTTATTTCTTGCGGGGAGCGGCGGCGGCCCGTTTCCGTGCGTGCCGGGTAGGGGGTTGGGCGGGGGCGTTCCCCTGGGGCGCTGTTTTCTGCTGCGTGGCGTAATACCGGCACCAGGGGGTGAGGCCGCAGGCTTCGCAGTGCGGTTTGCGGGCCGTGCAGACGTAGCGCCCGTGCAGGATCAGCCAGTGGTGTGCGAGGGGGAGCACTTCGGGCGGGAAACCTTCGGTGAGCTGCATTTCGGTTTGCAGCGGGGTTTTGGCTCCGGTGGACAACCCGAGGCGGTCGGCCACGCGAAAAACGTGCGTGTCGACCGGCATCGCTCTCTTGCCGAAGGCTACGATGCCCACGACGTTGGCCGTTTTGCGTCCCACGCCCGGCAGCCGCTGCAACTGTTCGATATCTTCAGGAACGGCGCCCCCGAACTCTTCGCAGAGCATCCGCGCCATGCCCGAGAGGTTTTTGGCCTTGTTGTTCGGGTAGGAGATGCTCCTGATATAGGGGTAAATCTCTTCGGGATCGGCGTCGGCCATCGCCTGCGGAGTAGGGAACCGGTCGAAGAGCGCCGGGGTGGTCATGTTCACGCGTTTGTCGGTGCACTGCGCCGAGAGGATTACCGAAACGAGCAACTGGTACGGATTCTGGTACTGCAACTCGCTCTCCGCAACCGGCATGTTTTGCTGGAACCAGTCGGTGATGCCGCGGAAGCGCTGTCGGGTCGTCATGGGCATTGGGTATTAAGGCTTTTTGCAAATTTAGCAAGAAGTTCCGGTTTGCGGGTCCCGCGGCGGGAATTTTTTGCACGGCAGCGCGTTTTGCGGCCGGGTACGGAAAACGGACCGCCCGGGGCTCTCGGCGCCAGGAGTTTTTTACAACAGCCGCGCGATGATCGGGACGAGGATCGCGGTGGCGATGCCCATCAGCCCGATCGCCAATCCGCTGATCGCACCTTCTACCGCGCCGAGCTGCATCGCCCGGGCGGTGCCCATCGCATGTGCGGCGGCCCCCATCGCGAGCCCTTTGGCGATCTTGCTTTCGACGCCGATCTTTTTGAGGATGAACGGCCCTGCCACGCCGCCGAAGATGCCGACGAGGATCACGACGACGGCCGTGAGGGCCGGGATGCCGCCCGATTGTGCCGAGACGTTCAGCGCAATGGCGGTGGTGACCGATTTGGGTTCGAGCGATGCGATGACGGCCTGTTCGGCGCCCATTGCGCGGGCGATCAGCGCGACGCTCAGGATGCCCACCGCGCTGCCTGTGACGATTGCCGTGACGATCGCGATCACATTGCCCTTAATCTGTGAAATCTGTTCGTGGAGCAGGTAGCCGAGCGCGACGACCGAAAGCCCCAGCATGAAGTCGATGATCTGGATCTGCTTCATGAACAGGTCGTAGGGGATACCCGAGAGTTTCAGGAAGAGGATCAGCACCCCCATCGAGACGATCAGCGGGTGCAGCAGTGCGAAACGCACCTTTTTATAGAGCCACATCGAGCCGAGGTAGACGGCCAGCGTCAGTGTGAGCAGGAAGGTCTGCGACGAAAGGATTTCATTCATGGCGGCCGGGATTGGATGGCGTTGCGGTTTCGGGGGCTCGGGCAGCGGTGGGTTCGGCTCCGGTGGATTCGATCCCTGGGGGGGCGACCGGAGCCGGCATCGCCGATGCCGCGGGGTTCGGGCGTGCGGAGTTTTCCGGCGTGTGGGAATCCTCCCGGCGCTTGCCTTCGAGCTTTTGTTCGATCATGCCGACGACGACGATCACCAGTACCGTGCTGACGATCGATGCGACGAGGATCGCCGCGAGGTATTTGCTCACCAGCGAGTACGAGGCGATCAGCCCTACGCCCACCGGGATGAAGAAGAGCATCATGTTGTCGAGCAGGAAACCCGCGGCCCGCTTCATGCGCCACGGGCGGAGCCACCCTGCCGACAGCGCGCCGAAGAGCAGCAGCATGCCCACGACGCTGCCGGGGATGAAGTTGCCTGTCAGCGCCGAGACGACGCAGCCGAGCAGGTAGAAAAACAAAATCCAGACGATTCCTTGCATATCGGTCGGAAAATTGGTTGTTGCGGTTTATCGTGCCGGCCCGAATGCGGGGGAGTGGCGGGGCCGGGTGCCGTGCTTCCGGCCCCGCATGGTGCCGGGAGGGCGGGTCTCCGCCGGCGTGTGGCGGTTAGCCGGCGAATCAGAGGATTTGCAGTTTGGCGAACTTTTTTAGGAGCACTTTCCTGCCGGCCGCGCCGAAATCCACCGTCAGCTTTACGTCGCTGGTCCATTCTTCGATCGCGACGATCTCTCCCACGCCGAACTTGGCGTGCTCGACCCGTGTGCCGACGGCCATTTCGCCGGAACCCTGCGAGGAGGATGCGCCGGGAGGGGCGGAGCCGTTCGTGGCGCCTGTAACATGTGGGGAGGCGGATGTCGCACCGCCGATAGGCCGGGGCGGATATCCTGCGGGGGGACCGGAAGGTCGGGCAGCCGGGCGGCCGGTTCCCGGGGCTGAGAATCTCGATGCTGGCGATCCTGTTGCCGGAGAGCCCTGCGCGGCACCCCGGGCGTTGAGACTGCGGAAACGTGCGCCGGGAGCGGGCGGGTCGGTGCGTCGCGGCGCGCCTGTATCCGGTGCACCCGCTCTTTTCCCGTAGCCGCCCTGTCCGTAACCCTGCGAAGGGCCCGTACCGGGGCGTCCGTAGCGCGAAGGGCCGCCCGGCCGGCCGTACCGCGGCGCGGAGTTCGCCTCCTCGTCGCTGTCGCGGGAATCGCCCAGTTCGAACTGCAGGTCGAGGTACTGCGGGTCGATCTCGCTGAGGAAGCGGCTCGGCCGCCCGAAGGTCATCTCGCCCCACTTGAAGCGCGATTCGGCGAACGACAGCACCGCTGCGCGCTTGGCCCGCGTGAGGGCCACGTAGAAGAGGCGGCGTTCCTCTTCGAGTCCCTCCGGGGTGCCCATGCTCATCATGCTCGGGAAGAGGTTCTCCTCCAGTCCCGCCACGTAAACGTATTCGAATTCGAGCCCCTTGGCCGAGTGGACGGTCATCAGCGTCACTTTGTTGCGCTCTTCGAGGTTCTCGTTGTCCATGTCCGTGAGCAGCGCGACGTTTTGCAGCCACTCGTCGATCTGGACCAGCGCCTGCGGGGCGGATTCCCCTTCGGTCGCGGTGTCGGCGGCCATCCGCTCCTGCTCTTCGGTATAGACGCGGATCGAGTTGAGCAGCTCCTCGATGTTCTCCAGCGCGCTGATCGACTCGGGCGTCTGCTGCATCTTGTAGGTGCCGATCAGGCCCGAACGCGTCGCGATCTCCAGGCCGAGCGTGTAGGCTTCGGTCGTGGAACGCATTTCGGACAGCTCGCCGATCATTTTGGCGAACTGCGCGACCTTGTTTCCGGCGGCCCCGGCGAGGCCGATCGCGGCGGGGTCGAGCGTGCTGACCGCTTCCCACATGCTCAGGCCGTTTGCGGCTGCCGCGCCGGCGATGCGGCCGATCGTCACGTCGCCGATGCCGCGCGCGGGGGTGTTGATGATGCGGCGCAGCGCCTCGTCGTCGCGCGGGTTCACGACCAGCCGAACGTAGGCGAGCATATCCTTGATCTCCTTGCGCTGGTAGAACGACATGCCGCCGTATATCTTATAAGGGATGTTGCGGCTGCGCAGCGCCTCTTCCAGCGCGCGCGACTGCGCGTTGGTGCGGTAGAGTACGGCCACGTCGCTGTACTGTACCCCTCGGGTGCGGACGGTCGTGTAGATGTCCGACGCGAGCAGCGCCGACTCCTCTTTGTCGGTGTAGGCCTTGATCACACGGATCGGGTCGCCCTCGTCGGCGGCCGAGAAGGATTTTTTGCGGATCTGGCGCTGGTTCTTCTCGATCACGCAGTTCGCGGCGTTGACGATCGTCTGTGTCGAACGGTAGTTCTGTTCCAGTTTGAAAAGCTTTGCGCCGGGAAAGTCCTGCTGGAAGCGCAGGATATTCTCGATCTTCGCGCCGCGGAACGAGTAGATGCTCTGCGCGTCGTCGCCCACCACGCAGACGTTGCCGTGCAGCTCGCCGAGCCGCCGGATGATGACGTACTGCGCGAAGTTGGTGTCCTGGTACTCGTCCACGAGAATGTAGCGGAACTGGTTCTGGTACTTCGTGAGTACCTCCGGGAAGTCGCGCATCAGGATATTCGTGTTCAGCAGCAGGTCGTCGAAGTCCATCGCGCCGTTCTCGCGGCATTTGCGCGCGTACAGTTTGTAAATGTCGAGGAACTGCGGAATCCGCTGCTCGCGGTCTTCGGCCTGCAGCGAACTGTTCGCCTCGTAGGCCTGCGGCGTGACCAGGTTGTTTTTCGCCTTCGAGATTCGGGCTGCGACGACGTTCGGCTTGTAGGTCTCGTCCGAGAGGTTCAGCTCCTTGATCGCGAGCTTCACGAGGTTTTTCGCGTCGGCCGAATCGTAGATCGTGAACGACGACGGGTAGCCCAGCTTGTCGGATTCGGCGCGCAGGATGCGGGCGAAAACCGAGTGGAAGGTGCCCATCCACAGGCTGCGGCTCATACCGCCCGGAACGAGCGTCGCGATGCGTTCGCGCATCTCCTTGGCGGCCTTGTTCGTAAACGTGAGCGCGAGGACGGTGTGCGCCTGCACGCCCTGCGAGAGCATGTAGGCGATCCGGCAGGTGAGCACGCGCGTCTTGCCCGAGCCGGCCCCGGCGATGATCAGCGAGGCCCCCTGGTAATTCACCGCAGCGTCGCGCTGGGTGGGGTTGAGGTTTTGGATGTATTCCGACATTTTTATTGGGCGGGGAAAGCAACGTGCTGTTAACCGTTCCTTTGCGGGCGAGGCGCGCAGCTTTCCCAATCGTTTTTTATTCGGGCGGCGAAAGAGATACGCTTCTCTCCGGCGGTATTGCGGAAGGACGGTCTTCTCTTCCCGGGCGTTTGATCCGGACAGGGAAAGGTGCGTCTCCGTCTCCCCTGTTTCCGGGGCAAAGTTACTTAAACCCGCGCTGCTTAACAACCGCTAAAAAACTTTTTGCCGCAGGCGATTTCGAAAATTTTATAATAAATTTGCAGGTCAGCCGTTTAAAAAGTATCTTTATACAACGTGCCGCGCTTTGTGCGGGCAGGGGTTGCCGGAAGCGGGCGTGGACCTCCCGCCCCGGGGGGCGCTCCGGGCAGCGAGGCGGCGAATTTCGGACAACACATAAACGACAATATAGAATGAGTGAGGTTATCAACATCAAGGAGCTCAACGAACGCATCGAACGCGAGAGCGTGTTCGTCGATACGCTGAACATGGAGATGGGCAAGGTGATCGTGGGCCAGAAGCACCTGGTCGACACGCTGCTCATCGGACTGCTCTCGAACGGGCACATCCTGCTCGAAGGCGTGCCGGGCCTGGCCAAAACGCTGGCCATCACGACGCTCGCGCAGGCCGTCGACGCGAAGTTCAGCCGCATCCAGTTTACGCCCGACCTGCTGCCCGCCGACCTGCTCGGTACGCTGATCTACTCGCAGAAGAAGGAGGAGTTCGCCGTGCGCAAGGGACCGATCTTCGCGAATTTTATCCTCGCCGACGAGATCAACCGCTCGCCCGCCAAGGTGCAGAGCGCGCTGCTCGAGGCGATGCAGGAGCGGCAGGTGACCATCGGAGACGAGACCTACAAGCTGCCCGAGCCGTTCCTCGTGCTCGCGACGCAGAACCCGCTGGAGCAGGAGGGGACTTACCCGCTGCCCGAGGCGCAGGTCGACCGGTTCATGCTCAAGGCGCGGATTACCTATCCCAAGAAACAGGAGGAGCGCGACATCATGCGCCTGAACCTGCTCGGGAGCGGCTTCCCGAAACCGAACCGCGTGATCGAGCCGGAGGATATCGTCAAGGCGCGGGCCGTGGTGAGCGACGTCTACATGGACGAGAAGATCGAAAAGTATATCGTCGACATCATTTTCGCCACGCGCGAGCCGTCGCAGTACAACAACCTCCAGCAGCTCGCCTCGCTGATCGCCTACGGCGGTTCGCCGCGCGCGTCCATTTCGCTGGCCAAGGCGGCCAAGAGCTATGCTTTCATCAAGCGGAGGGGATACGTGATTCCGGAGGATGTGCGCGCTGTCTGCCACGACGTGCTGCGCCACCGCATCGGGCTCACCTACGAGGCCGAGGCCGAAAACGTCACCTCCGAGGAGATTATCACCCAGATACTCAATAACGTCGAGGTGCCTTAGGCGCGATGCCTGTTATTTTTCCTTCGGATGGGGAAAGCCGCGGGAAGAAACGCCTGCGGAGGAATCTTACCGGGACGACAATATGGCCGCCTGTGGGCGGAGCGGATAAATCATGAGCGAAAACAGCAACGACATACTCCGGCAGGTCCGCAAGATCGAGATCAAGACGCGCGGACTGAGCAACGATATCTTCGCGGGGCAGTACCACAGTGCCTTTAAAGGGCGCGGTATGGCCTTCAGCGAGGTACGCGAGTACCGGGTGGGCGACGACGTGCGCGACATCGACTGGAACGTCACCGCGCGCAGCCGTTCGCCGCATGTGAAAGTTTACGAAGAGGAGCGCGAACTGACGATGATGCTGCTCGTGGACGTGAGCGGCTCGCGGATGTTCGGTTCGACGACCAAGCTCAAGAAGAACCTGATTACCGAGATTGCCGCAGTGCTCGCCTTTTCGGCCACCGAGAACAACGACAAGGTGGGCTGTATCTTTTTCAGCGACCGTGTCGAAAAGTTCATCCCGCCCAAAAAGGGGCGTTCGCACATCCTGATGATTATCCGCGAGTTGATCGAATTCACGCCCGCTGACCGCGGCACCGACGTCGGCGAGGCGCTGCGTTACCTGACCAACGTGCTCAAAAAGCGCTCGACGGCCTTCGTGCTGTCGGACTTCATGGATTGCGACGGCGTGGAACGGGCCCGGTTCGAAGACCCGCTGAAAATCGCATCGGGCAAGCACGACCTGGTGGGGATCCGTATTTACGACCGCCGCGAGGAGGCGCTGCCCGACGTGGGCATCCTCGAACTGCAGGACGCCGAAACCGGCGAGAACGTGTGGGTCGATACTTCGTCGGCTTCGACGCGCGGCGCGTACGCCGACCACTGGCAGCGTACCAACGCGTTGATCGACCGCACGCTGAGCCGATGCCGGGTCGACAACGTGCGGATCGCGACGGATGAGGATTATGTCAAATCGCTGATGAAACTCTTTAAGCGGAGATGATGCAGGGAATTTTCTGGAAATATATCAGGCGTTGCGCCGTCGCGCTGCTGCTGGCGGCGGGAATATTCGCGGTGGGACTGCTTTCCGCGAAGAGGACCCACGGGGCGGCCGTGCAACGAACCGCGGCGCTGCATGGCGTGGAGCCGGTCTCGGGGCGCAGTGCCGCGCCCGCTGCGGGGGCTTCCGGCCCGGCGGCGGACGACTCGACCCGGGGCACCGCTGCGGCGGACAAGGCTGCGGGCCGTAACCAGCCGCAGGTGCGCGCGGAGCTGAGTGCCGACACTGTGCTGATCGGGCACCGGTTCAAACTGCGCGTCGAGGTGACCAAGGACGTGATGCAGATGGTCGCCTTCCCGGAGTTCGAGAACGGGCGGCTGACCGATTCGCTCGAAATCCTGCTGGAGGGCCCGGTCGATACCGTCAGCCGCGAGGGGCGCACCGAAGTGCTCGCGCGCGAGTACCTGCTCACCTGTTTTTCACCTGCCGACTATCGGCTCGGGCGCTTCCCGGCGCTCTATGCCGACAAAAACCTCGTCGATACGATCTGGTCGCCCGATTCGCTGCGGGTGATCGTGACGGCCCCGCCCGTCGATACGGCTTCGCATACGATCTATGACATCAAAGCTCCGCTGAAGGTGCCGCTGCGTTTCGGCGAGGTGAGCGGTTACCTGCTCTTCGGGCTGCTCGCGGCGCTGCTGATCGCAGTGGCCGTCTATGTCCTGCTGCTGAAGCGCGGACGCGGGCTGCTCGCGGCGTTGCGCGGCCCCGCCGACCCGCCGCATGTGGCGGCCATCAAGCAGCTCGAAAAACTGCATACGCAAAAACTGTGGCAGAGCGGCAAATCGAAACAGTATTACACCGGCCTGACCGATATCCTGCGCGAATACCTCGCCGGACGTTACAACTTCCAGGCGATGGAGATGACCTCGGCCGAGATCATCGCGCGAATCCGTGAACTGTCCGTCGAAGAGCGCGCGTCGAAACGGCTCGGCAGCCTGCTCGAAGTGGCCGATTTCGTGAAGTTCGCGAAGTACGAGCCCGATGCGGTGCAGAACGAGGATGCCTATCAGGATGCCTACTATTTCGTCGAGGAGACCAAGCAACTGCCGCCGGAACTGCAACCGCAGCAGGCCGGAAACGATACCCCGCAGGGGAACGTTCCCGGACCGACGGGGACTTCAGGCGGATTGAAACCTTCGGGTGTTCCCGGAGCGCCGGATATTCCGGATACCCCGGGCGGCGCAGCCGCAGGAGGAACCTCGGACGAAGCCGGGGAAGGAAAGGAGGTGCGGTCGTGAGCAGGACGATGATACGGAACCTGGTGCTGGGTTTGGTACTGGCGGCATCTGCGGGCGTGCAGGGCCTTTATGCGCAGCGTTATCCCGAACGGCGCGTGCTGCGTGCCGGCAATGCGCTCTACGAGCAGGAAAACTATCCCGAGGCGGAGATCCGTTACCGCAAGGCGCAGGAGCAGAGCCCGACGTACGAAGGGCTCTTCAACCTGGCCGACGCGCTCTACAAGCAGAAACGTTACGACGAGGCGCTCAATATCCTCAAGCAGATTTCGCGCGACGAAGTGGCGGGACCCCATGCCCCGGATGCCTATTACAATCTGGGCAATACCTATTTCCAGCAGAAGAAGCTGCCCGAGGCCGCCGAAGCGTACAAGAACGCGCTGCGGCGCAATCCGCTGGACGATGAGGCGCGCTACAACCTGGCTTATGTGCTGGAACTGATGAAACAGAACCAGGACGACAAGAACGACCAGAACCAGGACAACCGGCAGAACCAGGACCAGAACAAAGACAACCGGGATAATCAGGACGACAAAGATAACAAGGACCGGAAGCAGCCCCCGAAGAAGGATCAGGACGGCCAAGGCGACAAGCCCGACAAGCAGGATCCCGATCAGGGCGACGGCGGTGAGAATCCGCAGGACCAGAAACCCGACCAGGGGAAAGGCGGGGCCCGGCAGGAACGCATGAGCCGCGAGGAGGCCGAGAGGATGCTCGACGCCGTACAGGGCAGCGAGGACAACACCAAGAAGAAGGTGGATGGCCGCAAAGCGCGCGCGGTGGGCCGTTCGGGCAAGAACTGGTAGGTGCGATACGGCCCCGCGCATGCGCAGTAAATGTACGCGGGACAAGGGGGGGCGCATGAGACGTACGACCTGCGTGTGGAGCGGTGCATGGCACAGGAGAAATAGTGCGTGCGCGGTGGGAGGTAATGTACGGAAGGCCTGAATACGCGTGAAGGAAGTGGTGCAAACAAATAAAGTCAAAGGAACGTTGTGGATATCGTAAGATTTGTCAATCCGGATATGTTGTGGCTCTCGGCGCTGATCGTGCCGATGGTCGCCTATTACGTCTACCGGATGCGCCAGGGCGGCGCGACGATGCGCATTTCGACGATCGACGGGGTGCGCCGTGTGCCGCGTACGGCCAAATATTACCTGCGCCACCTGCCGCTGGTGCTCTGTTGCCTCGCCGTGGCGCTGCTTTCGGTGGCGCTGGCCCGTCCCCAGAGCGCCGAGCACAATTCGAACAGCACCACCGAAGGAATCGATATCGTATTGTCGCTCGACGTGTCGGGCAGTATGCTGGCCCGCGATTTTACCCCCGACCGCCTCGGCGCGGCCAAAGAGGTGGCCTCGAATTTTATCGTGGACCGTCCCAACGACCGTATCGGGTTGGTGGTGTTCGCGGGAGAGAGTTTCACCCAGTGTCCGCTGACGACCGATAAGCGGTCGCTGCTGAACCTGCTGGGCGGTGTGCGCAGCGGCATGATCGACGACGGGACGGCCATCGGCAACGGACTGGCGACGGCCGTGAACCGCCTCAGGGAGAGCAGTGCGAAAAGCAAGGTGGTGATCCTGCTCACCGACGGCGTGAACAACAGCGGCCAGATCGCGCCGCTGACCGCGGCCGAAATCGCTAAGTCGTACGGCATTCGCGTCTATACGGTGGGCGTCGGCACGATGGGAATGGCGCCTTATCCCGCTATCGATATGTGGGGCAACCTGACCTTCCAGCCGATGAAGGTCGAGATCGATGAAAAGATGCTGACCGAAATCGCACAGATGACCGGCGGCCAGTATTTCCGTGCCACCGATAACCGCAAGCTCCGCGAGATTTACGACCAGATCAACGACCTCGAACGCAGCCGCGTCGAGGTGGAGAACTTCACCCGTTACGACGAGTGCTTCGCACCTTTCGCGCTGTTGGCGGTGCTGCTGGCGGTGGCCGGGTTCCTGCTGCGGCAGACCTGGCTGAGGCGGTTGCCGTAGGCGGCCGGAGGACGCAGTAGGGGAAAGTCCCGAAGCGCCAGTGGCCGTGGCGCTCGCTTAACCCCTGGCAGGTCGTTACAGCCTGCTTTAAAAGTGGCCCGGTGAACGCATGCCGGTCCGGTTAAAAATAAGAAGACTTTAAAAGTCAATCATAATGTTCAGATTCGCGACTCCCGGATACCTCTATTTGCTGTTGCTGCTGCCGTTGCTGGCGGGGCTTTACGTCTATGCGGTGCGTTCGCGCCGCCGTGCGCTGGAGCGATTTGCCGACGAGGCGGTGCTGCCGGGGTTGATGCCCGAGGCTTCGCCCGTGCGCCTGCGGCTCAAATTCGTGTTGCTGTGCCTGGGACTCGGGTTTATCATCCTGGCGCTCGCACGGCCGCAGTTCGGTTCGAAGCTTCGCGAGGTGACGCGCCAGGGCGTTGAGATCATGCTGGCGGTCGATGTGTCGAACAGCATGCTGGCGCAGGATTTCGAACCGAGCCGCCTGGAGCGGACCAAGTTCGCGATCGACCGCCTGGCCGAAAAACTGCACGAGGACCGTATCGGGTTGATCGTTTTTGCCGGGGACGCCTACGTCCAGCTTCCGATCACTTCGGACTACGTTACTGCGCGCAATTTCGCGCGCAATATTTCACCCGACATGGTTTCGCGGCAGGGAACGGCCCTCGGTGCCGCGATAGAACTCGCGTCCGGCTCGTTTTCTTCGGGCAGCGAGGGGAGCCGCGTTATTATCCTGATCTCGGACGGTGAAAACCACGAGGACGATGCGATGGCCGCCGCCGAAGCCGCCGCAAGGCAGGGGATCAAAATCTATACGATCGGCATCGGTACGCCCGAAGGGGCTCCGATCCGCATCGGCGGCGACTTCATCAAGGACGAGGAGGGCAAGATGGTGGTTTCGAAGCTCGACGAACAGACCCTCGAGCAGATAGCCCTCACCACCGGCGGCGGGTATATCCGCGCGACGAACCGCAGTTTGGGGTTGGATGAGATCGTGCAAAAGATCGGCGAGGTGGAGAAAAAGCAGCTCACCGAGTCGATTTTCGAGGATTTCAGCGAACAGTACCAGTATCCGCTCGCGGTCGGACTGGCGTTGCTGCTGCTCGATTTCCTGATCCCGGAACGCCGGAGCCGCCTGCTCGACCGGCTCAATATTTTCCGCAAGAAAAACGATTCGGGCGATCCGGTGTAGCCTGCCGCACCGCCGCGCATTTTGCGGCTTCATGCGACAAAACAGTGCCGGGCTGCCGGGCCTGTTGCGTGCCTTTCCGGCGTCTATGTTGCAGAAATAGCGTATTTCATTTTATAGCACACGCTTTCGAATAGGTCGGTTTGTGCAATTGTTTGTTTTGTGACTTCCCTGCTGGTTCAAGGGGGACTGTGCGCTCAAAGAATTTATTTATACACAAACCGGTTTATTTGGAATAATTTAATATATAAACAAACGATTACGACATATTTTAAGTATCTTGTTTGTAGAATATGCAACATGACATTCGGACTGAGTTTGTTTTGTAAAAGGCTGGGGCTATGAGTATCGAGTGATGGTCAATAAAATACATGTCAGAGAACCGATGCAGGATGCCTCTTCTATCGAATATCATTTGTTGTGTGTCATCTCCAAAACGCTGAAAGATTCCGAGAACTTACCGCCGATTCGTTGGGAATATCCGAGGCCGTAGGTGATCGTAATTACACGTCCGTTGCCACCCGGACCCTCATCCTGCCGATTCAGTCCCGAAGCCTGTCCCGATTTTGCTACAATCGGGAAATCCAATTGAAAAGAGCCGGGGAAGTTTTCTTGAATTTACAGTGTCGCGGCGTTACAGAGCCGTATTACCGCAAAACTGCGGAGTCGTAGGGCTGCGGTGCGGGTCTTCGGCTGGTGTTCGGACGGGCACCGGAGTCTCCGGTGCCCGCCGGGGCGCCTATTCGTCGTACACCAACTCGAAGTCGTCCACCCACATCTTGCTGTCGCGGCTGCCGATGTAGTAGTCGCCGTAGCGCGAGGCGGAGCATACCAGTACTATATGGGTCGGGACCCGGTTCGTTGCGTTGTAGGCGAGCTTGATCGTGAACTGCTGCCATTCGGATACCGATTTGTCGAAGACCAGCTCCCCGTAGGCGATCACCGCCGCGCTCTTCGGGTTGAAGAAGGTGTTTTTGTCGCGCGTGTCGACGCAGATCGGCACCTCGGCCGTTCCCAGCATCTTGTTGTCGGTCTCCTTCTCGCAGACGCCGTACTCTTCGGGTGTCCAGGTCCCCAGTGCGACGTAGATGATGCCGTTGTCCGGGTCTCCCTTCGCGATGGTGACGCCCGTGGGCTGCGTCGTGCCGACGTCGGTGATCTTGCCGCAGTTGTATTTGGCCCACCCGCGCAGCGCTACCGGCCGCCGGGTGAAAGGCCGCCCGAAGCCGACGATGCCGTTGGTGCCGCGTGTGCCGACGTACTGCCCGATGAAGAGGTTGCCCGCGGCCAGCTTACCGATGCCCGCGATGCCGGCCAGTTTGGATTCCAGCTGCGCGGCGTACTGGCCGGTGCTGCCGGGCCGGGTGTCGGTCACTTTGTTGGTCAGTGTGGTATTGGCCACGGCCGCCCCCGTGTTGCCTGTGCCCCAGTAGGCTGCATCCCGCGTCGGGCCCGGGTAGACGATGTCCTTCTCGGTGCACCACTCTTCGAAGCCACCGTTGGTCAGCGGGGTCTCGGGTTCGGTGGTCACGGTCTCTACCGGGGACTCGTCCTCGCCCGAATAGGCGACCAGTTCGTAAGCCGTTTCGGGTTCGAGGCCGGTGAGGCAGGTTTTGAACGCGCCGCCCGATACTTCGACCTTGTCGCCGGGAACGGTAATCCACGGCGTGTCGCCCTGCTTGCGGTAGCGGAAGCCGAGGTCGGTGCCGCTGCGGCCTTCGCCGTAGAGCCAGATCAGGCGCGTCCACGCGTCGACCTGCTTGAACTCGGCCGTCACGTCGGTCGGAACCACGTACAGCGACCACCGCTCTTCGAAGTCGTGGTAGCGGATGTCGATCGTGCGGTAGGTTTCGAACGACGTTAATTGGCTCGGGTCGGGCGTCATCGTCGTGATTCCCGCCGGGCCGAGTTTCAGCTCCTTGATCGTGATATGCTGCATGTCGGTCCCCGTCGGGACGTGGACGGTGGCGGTGTGTTTCTCTTCGTCGAACTCGGCCGCACCGATCTGCGATTCGACGGTGAAGATGCGTTCGATCTGCTGCTCGGCCTTCAACGTCCATTCGTAGTCCTGATAGAGCGACAGCGTGACGGGCAGGTCGCTGCGCAGGTCGAATTCGCCGGAAAGGGGGACCGATGCGCTGCCGCCTTCGGTGATGACGATCTCGGTGATCGGCACGCGGCTGATGTCGGTCGCTTCGTCGAGGTGCAGCGTGACCGTGCGCAGTTTGGCGTCGATGTCGGAGGCGGTGCAGGTGAAGCCCTCGCCCTTGACTTCGAGGATGTCGATGGAGACCACCGGATACGGGATGTCGTTCTGGATGCAGGAGGCCAGCGCGAGCATCGGGACATAGAGGAGCAGGCGGCGGATCTTGTTCATGGCGTTTTACAAAAGGATGTTGAGGCCGATGCGGATATTGGCCAGGTTCAGGCGGAACAGCATCTTCGAGGCTTCGCGGGTGCCGATCACCTTGCCTTCGCTGTCGGTTTGCGTCACTTTCGTGTACTGCACGCCGCCGAGCCCGAAGGAGAGGGTGGTGCATACGTTCGGGAAGACGAAGACCGCACAGCCGGGGTTGAACGAAAATTTAAACTGCCGGTTGTTGCTGTGGGTATATTTGATCTCTTCGTTCGATTTGTAGGAGAAAACCGATTTTCCGGTTTTGTACGACGCTTCCAGTTCGGCGAACAGCCCGAAGTGCCCTTTCGCGTCGATGCCGGCGTAGGAGCGCATGAAGATGCCGAACGACGAAGAGGTGCTGTTGAGGTTGATGTCCGAAAAGGAGATGTTCATGTCGTTGGCTTCCCCGAGGTCCAGTGCGGCGTTGTCGATATGCCCGTCCGTCTTCGAGTAGCCGAAGCGGGCGCCGAAACTGAGGTTGTCCTTGACGAAATAGCTGAACGAGGGGTTGATCGTGAAGATGCTCCCGCTGAAATTCAGGTCGTCGAGGATCAGCATGTAGTCGGTGTCGTCGCTGGTGATCGTCCCGTACGAGACGGTCAACCCGATGGCCACTTCCCGCTTGAATATGAAACGGATACGGTTGATCTCGCGGTCGATCCGCCTGCGCGTGGGCAGGAAGCGTTTCCGGTCGGCGGGGGTGCCTGCCGAGTCGCCGGGCGCTGTATGGGCGAGGGCGAGGGCGAGCGTGTCCGGGAGCTGGCCGGAAAGAAGCGTGCCGCCGCCCGCCAGCAGCGAATCCATGACAGGCGTGTCTATCGCGGCGGGCCGGTGTCCGGTGAAATCGCCCGTAAGGACCGCGGAGTCGGTCGGGGGGGCCTGCGGTGTATCGGTTTGTAAGGTCTCTGTCCGTGAAGTGTCGGTTTGCGATGTGTTCGCCGCCGATGTTGCCGCCGATATATCCGGCGACGATATGCCGGTCAGCGGAGTGCCGGCCTGTTGCGGGACGGCTGCCGCCGGAACCGGTTGCTCGTGGCGGGCTTCGTGCTGTCTCCGCGGCGTGGATGCGGCCGCAGACGCAGACGAAAGTGCGGTAACGGTCAGCAGTATAAGGAGTGGGTATATCCGTGTTTTCATCGTGTCTGCCGGGTTAGAGATAGAATGCGACGCCTAAGCCGATGGAGAAGATGTTGACTTTGAAGTTCATCATGCTGGAGCTCCGGGTGCCGACGCTCACCTGGTTGTGCACCTGCCGCACTTTGTTGTAGGTGAAGCCCATCACGCCGACGTTCAGTTCGATGGCCATGTTGTTGGTCGCGAAGGCGACCAGTCCGGGGGTCAGCCCGAGCGAAATGTGCTTCCCGGTTTCGTAGGTGCCCCGTACCGGGGTGTCCGCGGCGAATTTGGCCTGCGAACTGCCCATGCCCAGCTGCATCTCGTTGAACAGCGCGAAGCGTTTGTTCTGCCCCAGCGGGATGTATTGCCGCCAGATCAGCGCCGCCTCGTAGGTGTGCTTGAGCGAGTAGTACGAATCCACTTTCAGGTCGACACCCGTGTCGTCGTCCCCGAGCTGGATGCTGCCGCTGTCGATGCGCAGGTAGGTGCGCGAGTAGGTGAACCGCGCGCCGATGACCATGTTGTTGCGGAAGGCGTAGGCCAGGATCGGCGCGACCTTCAGCGTATGGCCTTCGGAGTTGATCCCTTCGATCACGACGAACGTGTAGTCGTTGTTTGAGTGAGTCGAGAAAGAGGCGTTGATGCCCGCTACCCATTGGCCCTGCGGTACGAAGATGTTGGAGAAACTGGTCAGGCCCCGCTGCTTTTTGAGCGCGCGGACCGAATCGGCCGACAGTTCTGGAAGCGTCTGCTTGTCTTTCTTCTTTTTCTCGCGCAGTTTGGGCGATGTGCCGGAGGAGAGCAGCCCGCTCCGGGGCCGGGCGGCCGGTGTTGCCAATGCCGTTGCCGGAGTTGCGGTCGTGGCAGGCGGCATGGTTGTTCCCGTTCCAAGAGCCCCGGCCGTTGCGGTCGTCGCTGCGGCGGGGACGTCGTCGTCGATGTCCGCCGGGACGGGATATTGTCCGGGGACGGAACCCGCCGCCTGCCGCGGCGCGAGGGCTGCGGCAGGCGGGGTATCCTGAGCCCGGGTACCTCCCGGCAGGCATAGGTATAAAAATAGTGCTACAAAGACAATCCCTTTTTTCATCATGCGGGTTTATTCGTAGATGAACTCGATGTCGTCGAGGTAAAGGTTGCTGTCCGTACTGCCTTCGAAGTAGTCGCCCCTGTAGCTGGCCGATGCCGTCAGGATCAGTACGTTGGGCTTTTCTGAGGCATACTTGTCCCGGTAGTGGATCTGGATGTCTACCTGCTTCCACGACGATTGGGACTGCTCGATCAGCAGGTCTCCGTAGCCGATAATATGTCCTTCGAGGGTTGATGGGTCGTTCAGGTTCGTGTAGAGGAACTCCTGGGTGGGGTCGAGAACAGTCTTGTCGATCTCGCTGCTTTTGGTGTTGACCGTATGGTAGGTGCAGCCCGGTTTGGTCATGTTGGTCAGGCAGACGAAAATGCGCGCCTTGTCGCCGCTGCCGACGTTGCCCTTGTACCAGACGCGCAGCGCGGTGGGTTTGGCGTTGAAAGCGAACGCCCGGCCCATATAGACCGTACCGGCGGTACCCAGAACTTCGCCGAACGATCCGACGAAAATGTTTCCGGCGGCTTTCTTGATGACGACATTGGTGGTTTGCAGCTTCGCGCAGTACTGTCCGGACGAGCCGGGACGGGGATCGTTTTGCCGGGTGGTGATGTTGTAGCTCGCCCCGATCGAGGTGGAACCGGGGTTGCCCGTTCCCCAGAACTCCTCTCCGCCCTGGGCGTACGGATACCACGGGTTGCCCGACTGGTGCCACTCTTCGAAGCCGGCGTTCGGAACCTGGACACCGGCGGCGGTCGCGGCCGTCTTGACCGTACCGCTCTCAGAATCGTTTTCGAGCAGTTGGCATTCGTACGTCTTACCCGGTTTGAAATCCGTGGCCCGGGCCGTGTAGGTATAGCCGTCGCTGCCTTTCTGCGCGGCGATCGTGGTCCATGACGAGGTGCCCTGGAGGCGGTACCGGACGCCCACCGAAGTGGTGGCGGGGTTCGTCACGATCGCGCTCATGTCGGCAATCCCGAACCACAGGTCCTGCGCGGCAATCTCCACCGGTTTGGCGACGGCTACGCGGGCGGAGGCTTTGCCCGTGTTGTTGTCGTTGTCGGTGACCTCGAAGTCGAGCGTGTTGATGCCTCCCTCCAGTTGCTCGAAGAAGAGCGGCGTCAGGGCCAGCGAGCCGTTCGCGTTGTCGATGACCGTGTAGGTGATCCCGTTGGCGGCCGCTTCGGGCAGCAACTGCCCGTCGTGCAGCACTTCGTAGGTCGTGTTGGTACTCTTCGCCGTGAATTTCAGCGACGAGAGCGGGTTGATCGACGCGACGTTGAATTTGACCGGATCGGAGTAGTAGCCGGTCACGCCGCCGATGCCGAAACCGTCGCCCATCACGCTGGGTTCGGGGCTGAAGATGAACGAATCGTCGAAGACGTTCACGTACTCCTGCACCTTGACCACGACGGTCAGGTAGCCGTCCGGGGTTTTCGAGTACTTGAAGTTGAGCGTGTACTGCATGCCGCCCTGGGGCAGCTCGATCTTGCCCGTCTTCGTGTTGTTCTTGTTGACGTCCGGATCGGAGCTTTCGCCCGAGAAGCACCAGCTCAGGTTCGAGGTGCCTTCCGGCAGCAGGAAGAACCCGGTCGAATCCTTGGGGTAGAGCAGCGTGGGAACCAGTCCGTTTTCCGCATCGGTCTGCGAGAAGTTGTCCGAAGCGCAGACGTAGGCATGGTAGCCCTTGTCGAACTTCTGCGCGACGGTTGCGTCGAACTGCACGCGGACGGCGACGTTCGTGATCTTGCATTCGATCGGGACGATCTTCGTTTCGTGCGCGTCCAGGTCGAAGACCGCCTCGCCCGCATAGGTTTTGTTCGTGTAGGTGGCTTCGCTCCGGTCGCCCGCCTCGATAATCACCTTGTAGCGGCCCGAAACCAGGTAGAGGTTGTCGGGAACGCTCGTCGCGGGTTTGTATTTGCGGATCAGCTCCTGGACAGTGCCGCCCGCGCCGTCCGATTCGACTTTGTAGATCCACAGCGTGCTGATATCGAGTGGATTGTAGTCTCCTGCCGCTTTCGAGTGCAGCGGAATGACCTTGCCGGCGACCGTGAGGTTCAGTTGCAGCGTACCGGTCGGTTCCGCCCTCCCGGAGTCGTCTTTGGTACAGGCCCCCAGCAGGAGCAGCAGGCCGCTCAGGCAGACGAGGGGGATATGTCGGGTGATGAGGGTTCTCATGGATTTCATCTTTTTACGGAACATAGAGTTGGATGGTCTTGGATACCGATCCCGAGGCGTCGATCACGGTCAGCTTGAAGTCGCTGTTGCCCGGGCCGAGGACGGTGAGCATCGGCATGAACGACGAGATGTCGAAAGTCAGCGACTTCTTGCCCGCCACGGCGCTGCCCGTCGGGAAGCCGAGGTTGGTCAGCGGGCCTTCGAAGCTGCCCGGGTTGACCAGGTCCATGTGGGTCGAGAGGCCGAGGCCCTGCAGCTCTTCGGGGGTCAGCGTGGTGCTGTTGATGTCCACGCTGAAGCCGACGATACCGGTTTGCGACGTGACGGTGATCTTCACTTCCGGATCCGCTTCCGAGTCGGAGAGCTTCGTGATCTTATAGCGTGTGCCGAAGTCGTACGAGACAGTCCCGGCCTTGTTCGTCCACTTGACTTCCGGACCGGTGCCGACCGATCCGCCTTCCGTGACCTTGACGGTCAGGTTCGTGTAGGAGGTGCGGCCCTTCGTGTCGGTGACGACGAATTTCACCTTGTGCGTGCCCTTGTATCCGAACAGGCCCGACATGCCCGCGTCCTTGACCGTTCCGGCCAGGATGTGGGTCGAGGCGGCCTCTTTCATCACCAGGTAGGCGAGCAGGTCGTCGTTTTGCGGCCACACCGGTATCGTCCCGTTGACGTATCCGGCGCCGTCCAGCGCGGCGAGCAGCTTGGCGTTATCCGAACTGAAGACCAGTTTCGCGGTGCGTACCGAGGCGTCTGCCTGCGGGGTGATGACCGCCTTGAGGTTTTCGCTCCATTTGCCGAGCTCTTCGTCGAACATGCTTTTGCTGATCGTGTAGCCCTGCGCGATGTCGCGGCCGTCGAGCGTCACCACGGGCGAGTTCGGGTCGGACAGGTCCTCGTCGGGAATCGTCTCCTCGCCGGCGAAGGCGAACAGCTGCATCACGTCCACGTCGATCTTCTGGTCGTACACCCAGTTTTCGACTGTCATCTGGAACTGGATGTTGCCCTGGGTCGCGTTCAGGATCTTGATCGAAATCTTGCGCCACTGGCCGGCTTTGCAGTCGGTGATTTCGCGCGTCCACTTGACGGGGACGTAAACCGGTGCGGCGTCGCCGGGCGACTTGTTGTAGGAACCTTCGAGCTCCACTTTGATCGTATTGGACGCTTCGACGGCCTTGAAGTATCCGCGCGCCTCGTTATTCGATTCGGCCCGGTTGAAGACCAGCTTGTTCTCCCCGACCGACAGCGTCACCTTGAGGGCCGGAAGCGCCTCGGTGGCCTGTGCGTCGGGAAGGAACATGCTCTGCAGGTCGGCAGAGAGGATGACCGTGGTTTTGATGTTGGCCAGCGAACAGACCAGGTCGTTGACCGTGGTTTCGGTCTTTTTGACGATGGTTTTGGTGACCGATCCTGCGAAAACGGGACTCTCCCATGCGGCGTAGTTCGCCCCGGCCATGTAGGCCGCGTAATCCGGGGATTCGGCGGCGATGGTGTAGGAGCCCGGCGCGAGGGGGATCTTCTGGTTTTCCGTCTTTTTCAGGTCGCCGTACGTGTAGTTCAGCGTTTCGGAAGTTTTTACGTTGCGGATCGTAACTTTGTAGTCGTCGCCGGCATCTGCGAGCGGCGACGAGGCGCGGGTGGCCTCCTGCGCTTTGGCCGTCCGGTCCGCCGGTTTTGCAGGCTGGGAGACGGATCCTCCGGTGGTCGTGGAGATCACCTCGTCGTCGGCGACCGAAACGGTCAGTCCCGAAGTGACCAGGTAGCCCATCTCCGTGTCGTCGGGCGTAGGATCGTCGCCCCCTCCGTTGTATCCGGGAGTCTCGTTCTTACACCCCGCCAGGAACAGCAGCAGGGCCATGCAGGTTATTTGGAAAAACTCTTTCATATGGAGTCGTATTTGGGATTGCGGTGGATGTTCGGTGTCGTGTCGTTAGGCTTCGGGGTTCAGTTCGATCTCCCGGGTCTCGACCGTGGTGGGGGTGTCGTCGAAGCGCAGGTCGAGGCTCGCCTGTCCGGCCGATCCTGCGTCGATCTCGATGCTGTGCCAGGTGCGTGCTACGGTGACGCCGATCTCGGTCTTCGGGAATTCGACCTCTACGCCGTTGGTCTTGGTGGCCTTGCCGCTGAGGTAGAGTTTGGTGTTCGGCCGCACGAAAATCGGCGTGGGGTTCGTATCCGGAACCAGCGTGTGTCCGCTCTGGTAGCCCGATTCGGTAGAGACGGTCAGGTTGTAAGAGGTGTAGTAGTTCTTGAACCAGTCGGAGAGGCGGAGCGTGTAGAGCGCATTGGCCAGCGTGTGCGATACCTGTTGGGTAATGGTCTTGCGCGCGACGATCGTGCAGGTCGTCGAACCCACGAAATAGGCGGCGTCGGGTCCCTCTTCAGCAGGGTCGCCGTACGAGAATCCGGCGGTGTAGCTGCCCGGGTCGAGCAGCGGCTGGTCGTAGTCCACCATCGATTCGTAGGTCATCTCGAACGTTTTGTCCGGGTCGACCAGCTTGAGCTTCAGCTTCATCTGCTCGGGGGCGGGAAGGCATGAGGCGGGCAGCGTGCGCGTCGCCCCGGCTTTGGTGCCGTCCGCCACGACCGCAACCTCCGGGGAGACGGTGCAGTCGAACGCGATCGCACCCTTCTGCGGATCGTCCGGAGCGGGCGACGGGCTTTTCGAGCATCCCCCCAGCAGGAGTGCGAAAAGGCTTGCGGCCGGCAGGAGTATATGTCTGTTTATATTCATATTATATAAAGTGTGTGGTGGTTGTTCCGTATGCGGTTATCTGATCGAAACGCGTATGTTGTCGAGGTAGAAGTAGAAAGTTTTGGCCGTTACGGTAGTTCCTGTTCGGGTGTAGTCTATGAACCAGGTCAGCCGGGTGGTTGATGTGCATCCGCTCAGGTCGTTCGTATGGTCTTTGACGGTCATGTTGGTCGGGGAGCCGCCCGCGGCCGGGTTGTAGGTTTCGAGCAGGGGGCTCGGGGGGGATCCCGGGTAGCCGTAGCCGCCGGCGATAGCCCCGGTTTGCGTGGTGGTTGCGAATTTGCAGGTGGTCGTACCACTTGAGGCGTCGGTGGTACTGCCAGCATCGTAAAACAGTTTCAGGTTCAGTGTTTTGCCCGGTTTGATTCCGTTGAGCGGCGGAGAGTCGACGCGCCCGTAGCGGTTGTCCTGCCTGCCGATGATCGTACTCGAACCGATGTAAGTCCGGACTTCCAGCGATGTGTTGGCGGCGGTTTTCCACCTCGACCCGGTCCAGCCGGGCAGTCCGGCGGCGTCCATGCCGTAGGCCGAGTCGCCCTTGTCGTCCGCATGCGAATCGTTGCCCGAAACGTTCGCGAAATCCTCGAAATAGAGGTAAGGCACGGTCAGCCCGACGGCCACGGAACCCTCCTCGGTAAAGGCGACCTGCCGCGTTTCGGAGACGATGGCATTGTCGGAATCGTAGGTGAAGGTCAGTCCGCCTGTGCGGATCAGCTCGCTGTGGTTGACTCCGTTGGTCTGGTTGTAGAAGCTCACGGCGTAGTTGTTGCCGGCATTGACCGTGAAGTTTTGCGTGTTCGATCCGTCGCTGAACAGCGCGCCGTCCGGGGCCTTGACGGTGAAGGTGTTGGGTGTTTCGCCGAGGTTGTTGCCGGCGATCGAGAAGGTGAGGCGGGTAATCGACAGCGAGCCGGGGATCGTGAGGTTGACCGGCGTGATGCGTCCTGCTTCCAGCTTTCGGTTGATTTGCTGCGAAATGGAGGTGATCCGGTTGCCGTCCTCGTCGTAGGCGATGAAGCGCACGGTGCCGTTGACCGTCCCGGGGCAGAGGAACAGCCAGACGTACTTGCCGTCGGAGGCGTCTTCGGCCGATTCGTCGAACGATTGGCGCAGTTCGGCGGTCACCGTATTGCTGCCGTCCGAAAGCGAAGGGGCGGCGGTCGGGGCGGTCAGGTCCATCGTCATGCGGCCCACCACGGGGGAGGGGAACTCGACGCGCAGCTTGCGGATCGGGCGGCCCCACCGGTTGCGTCCGGTCGGTACCTGGATGCGCATGACGTGGCACTGGTGGATGAAATTCATCGTCATCGCGTTGTCCGACGCGAGGCCGGGGCGGCCCGTGAGGGGCTCGGCCAGCATGTAATCGAGGTTGCCCGTATAGGGCGCGGAATAGCTTTGGCCGCTGCGCATATCGTAGGTGCCGTCCTGCACGGCGGGCAGGTCGTAGGAGACCTGTGTCCCGCTTACGGCCGCGGGCTGCGGGAATGCGGCGTAGTAGTCATAGCTGCCCGGAGCCATGACATCCATCTGCGTGGCGAATGTCGAAACGGAAGGGGAGTACTGGTAGCAATGGAACCGTTGGCCGCTGTTGAGTGCGTCGGCGCTGCCGGATGCCCGCCAGTAGAGCGAGATCGTGTCGCGCTCCGACCAGAAAACCTTGTCGAGCCGGTCGCCGCCGATGATGGTTTTGGTGCCGGGAGCCAACGATGCGGCCGGCTCCTGTTGCGCGGTGGCGTTGAGGAATACCTCGACCGGCGCGGTATTTTTGGGGGTGTCCTGTTTGGCGGAACAGCCCACGCAAAAATATACCGCAGTTCCAACTATGCCCAGAATGATCGACTGTCGGACGGTGTTTTTCATTTTCATTAAGTCGGCGGGACGCGCCTGAATGCATGGTGCAAAAGGCGTGGCGCGGAACCCTTTTTTCTCCCGCGCTCGTGTGGCCCGAGGGCAAAGATCGGGAAATAAAATGTATTTGTAATACTCATACAACGGAGGTGCGGTGGAAAGGTTACAAAAAAAGCGGCCCCGGAATGGTTCCTGATGCACGGAAACCAGTCTCCGTAAGGGAATCGGGAGATGTCGGGCGGGTGGATTTTTTTTGACAAAAAATGATGTCGGCACGGGCGGAATCCGTTCTGTCGATAAAATATGCCGTCCGGCGGCGGCCAGAAGAAATGCGTCCGTGCGCGGCGGGCAGTTCGTTATTGCAAATAAATTTCTTATCTTTGTAACCTGCTTGGGTAATACTATTTATGGATAAGCAATATGCCGGGTTTTTACCATGTCTTCGACTGGTGGTGGCGTTCGCGGGGCAAGTCGTGAGCGCACCGGATGTATGCGGAACCCGGAACGGTTTGCAAGCATAATGAAGGCTGTCGGCTCGCGACGGCCTTTTCTTTTGGAGGGGCCTCCCCGCGGCTTTCCCGGAGAGGGCTTTCGAAAGAGGTGTTCCCGGCTTTTGGAGGAGTGTTGACGCGGGTGGACGGCCCTGCGGAACCGCGTTGTGCGGGTCGTAATGGCAGGCCGGGCCCGGGCTCCGGGACGGGTTGTGCGTATTATGCATATAATATATATGTATAGCCGGATATACCATATATCGGATGCACGATAACATGCAGGTTTGGCAAAGGGAACCGTTCCGGTTTATATCGCCTGCATAGAGAAGCGAACAAACATAAAAACAGATAAAAATAATTGAGCATGACAACGAAAACCAAACGATTCTTCCTGCCGGAGAGCGAAATCCCGACCCAGTGGTACAACATACAGGCCGACATGGTGGGCAAACCGATGCCGCCGCTGAATCCCGCCACACGCGAGCCGCTGAAACCCTCGGACCTTTATCCGATCTTCGCGAAGGCGCTGGCCGATCAGGAGCTGAACCAGACGGACGCATGGATCGACATCCCGGAGGCGGTACGCGAGCAGTATAAGAATTACCGTTCGACGCCGCTGGTACGCGCTTACGGCCTCGAAAAGGCGCTCGGCACTCCGGCGCACATCTATTTCAAAAACGAGAGTGTGAGTCCGGTCGGGTCGCACAAGCTGAACTCGGCCGTCGCGCAGGCTTATTACTGCAAACAGGAGGGTGTGACCAACATCACCACCGAGACCGGCGCGGGCCAGTGGGGGGCGGCGCTCTCTTACGCAGCGAAGGCGTTCGGGCTCGAACTGGCCGTCTACATGGTCAAGATCAGCTACGAGCAGAAACCCTACCGCCGTTCGATCATGCAGACGTTCGGCGCACAGGTGACCGCCTCGCCGTCGATGTCTACCAAAGCGGGGCGCAAGATACTGACCGAGCATCCGAACTACCAGGGTTCGCTGGGTACCGCCATCTCCGAGGCGATCGAGCTGGCGATGAGCACCCCGAACTGCAAATATACGCTGGGTTCGGTCCTGAGCCATGTGACGCTGCACCAGACGGTGATCGGCCTCGAGGCCGAGAAACAGATGCAGATGGCCGGCGAGTATCCCGACATCGTGATCGGCTGCTTCGGCGGCGGGTCGAATTTCGGGGGTATCTCGTTCCCGTTCATGCGCCACAATATCCTCGAAGGGAAGAAAACGCGCTTTATCGCCGCCGAGCCGTCGTCGTGCCCGAAGCTGACGCGCGGACAATTCCGTTACGACTTCGGCGACGAGGCGGGCTACACGCCGCTGCTGCCGATGTTCACCCTCGGCCACAACTTCGCCCCGGCCCACATCCATGCGGGGGGGCTGCGCTACCACGGTGCCGGCGTGATCGTGTCGCAGCTGCTGAAGGATAAACTGATGGAGGCCGTCGACATCGACCAGCTCGAGAGTTTCGACGCGGGAACCCTCTTCGCACAGGCCGAGGGCATCATCCCGGCTCCCGAGTCGTGCCATGCGATTGCCGCGGCGATCAAAGAGGCCAACAAATGCAAGGAGACCGGCGAGGAGAAGGTGATCCTGTTCAACCTCTCGGGCCACGGCCTGATCGACATGGCCGCTTATGACAAATACCTTTCCGGCGACCTGCAAAACTATGCGCTCTCGGACGAAGAGATCGCGAAGAACCTCGCCGAACTGGAATAATCCGGCCGTATCCGCCACGGCCTTAGTTGGCAACCGTTGCTGCTGTTGCAGTCGTTGCGGCTTGTCGCTGCCGGGCCCGGGGATAACTTTACCGTCGCCGGAATTGTTCCGGGACGCATCCGCCCGCCCGCCTCATAACGAGGCGGGCCGCCGGTTTTACGGGGGCAGGGATTTTTGGCGGAAAAAAACCCCCACCGCGGGCCCGGGGGCCCCGCGGGGCCAAAAAGGGGGTTTTTGTTTTGGGAAAAACGGTTTTTTTTATTTAATTTTGTCTATAGTGTATGCTTTGTTATGACACTCAGCGCAATGCGCGGGTACCGGAAAGTGCGGCTCCCGGAGGGGCCGGCGCCGAAGCCGGGGGCGGGATTCGCCCGTGGAATCCGCAAACCTTGCGCGCAAGCCGGGCATATCTACCAAACCTAAAAATAACGAACAGCTAACGCCAATTATGGACAGAAGAGAATTTTTGAAGAGATCCGTGTTGCTGACCGCCGGTGCCGTGGTCGGAAGCCGGCTGCTGGCCGAGGGAACTTTCAGCAAGACCCCGCACAAAATCGTCGGCCTGCAGCTCTACTCGCTGCGCGACGCAATGAAAAAGGACGTGCCGGGCACGTTGAAAAAAACCGCCAAAATGGGTTACCAGACTCTCGAAACCGCCGGTTACGGCGACGGCAAACTCTACGGTTACGCTCCCGCCGAATTCCGCAAAATGTGCGAGGACCTCGGGATGCAGGTGATGGGCGCGCATCTGGGCCGCAGTTATACCAAAGAGACCGACGCCGAGGTGATGGATTGGTGGAAACAGGCGCTCGACGCGCAGGCCGAGGCCGGGTGCTCCTATGCCGTGCAGGCTTCGTACCCGATCGGCGAAAAACTCGACGACATCAAACTCTACTGCGATTACTTCAACCAGGTGGGCGCCGAGGCCAAGAAACGCGGGCTGCGTTTCGGTTTCCATAATCACGCCAAAGAGTTCGAAAAGCGCGAAGGAGAGGTGATCTACGACTATATGGTGGCCAACACCGATCCCACGAACGTGATGTTCGAACTGGACGTTTACTGGGCGCAGAAGGGCGGCGTGAATCCCGTCGACTATATCCGGAAATATGCCGGCCGTATTCCGCTGCTGCACATCAAGGACGAACAGGCTATCGGCGAAAGCGGCACGATGGACTTCAAGTCGATCTTCGACGCGGCGTACGACAGCGGGCTGGAGTCTTATTTCGTCGAAGTGGAGCGTTACGGCCGCACCCCGGAGAAAGACGTGGCTGCCAGCTACAACTTCCTCGCTGCGGCGCCTTACGTGAAATAAGGCGTGCATCACGCAGGGCGCAACACGGGAGAAGTCGGGCGGCGTTTGCGGCCGCACGGCCGGTTCCGCTGATTTAGCCGGTTCCACCGGTTTTACCGTTCCTGCCGACTCCGTTGGTTTCGCCGGTTCCGCCGGATGACCCCTTAAGTCAATAAAAACCTGAATTTAAATAAAAACCGAACCTAAAGTTATGGCAAACAAAATTTCAAGACGCGATTTCCTGCGCAAAGGCGGGATCGGGCTGGCCGCCGCGACGGTGGTGCCCAACGTAGTGCTCGGAAAATCGCACGGACATACCGCTCCCAGTGACAAACTCAACATCGCGGGCGTGGGCGTCGGCGGCCGCGGGGCCAGCGTGCTCAAGGGCTGCGAGAGCCAGAATATCGTCGCACTGTGCGATACCGACTGGAATTATGCGAAAAAGACCTTCGACCGCTATCCCAATGCGCGCCGTTTCTGGGACTACCGGACGATGCTCGACCAGGTGGGCAATACCATCGACGCGGTTGTCGTGGGCACCGCCGACCATACCCACTGCCTCGTGGCATCGGATGCGATCACGATGGGCAAACACGTCTATTGCGAAAAACCGCTGACGCACAGCGTATACGAGTCGCGCCTGCTGACCAAGCTCGCCGACAAGTACGGCGTGGCGACGCAGATGGGCAACCAGGGTTCGTCGGGCGACGGCGTGCGCAAGGTGTGCGACTGGATCTGGAACGGCGAGATCGGCGAGGTGACCCGCGTGGATTGTTTCACCGACCGCCCCATTTGGCCGCAGGGGCTGATGCGCCCCCAGCAGGTGGACGCCATTCCCAACACGCTGAACTGGGACCTGTTCATCGGCCCGGCGCCGATGCGCCCGTACAACCATATTTACCAGCCGTGGAACTGGCGCGGATGGTGGGACTTCGGTACCGGAGCCCTCGGCGATATGGCCTGCCACATCATGCATCCGATCTTCAAGGGACTGAAGCTCGGCTACCCGACCCATGCCGAAGGCAGTTCTACCTCGCTGCTGACCGACTGCGCGCCCAATGCGCAGATCGTGAAGTACACCTTCCCCGAACGCGGACAGATCGGTAAGATCAACCTGCCGGAAGTGACCGTGACCTGGTACGACGGCGGCCTCAAACCGGAGATTCCGGCCGGCGTGCCTGCAGGCAAAGACCTCAATGATTCGGGTGGCGGTGCGATCTTCTACGGGACGAAGGATACGCTGATCTGCGGTTGCTACGGCCGTAACCCGTGGCTCGTGTCGGGCCGCGTGCCCAACGCGCCGGAGATGACGCGCAAGATCGAAAACGCCGAGGCGGGCCACCAGATGGACTGGGTGCGCGCCTGCAAGGAGGACAAGGCCAACCGCGTGAAGAGCGCGTCGGACTTCAGCGAAGCCGGCCCGTTCAACGAGATCGTCGTGATGGGCGTGCTGGCCGTAAGGCTCCAGGGGCTCAACCGTGTACTCGACTGGGACGGGGAGAACATGCGCTTTACGAACATCGGCCCGGACGAGACGCTAAAAATTATGGTCGAAGACGGTTTCTCGATCAAGGACGGCCATCCGACCTTCAACAAACGCTACACCGATCCGATCAACGCGCAGCAGTTCGCGCAGGAGATGATCAAGCACAACTACCGCGACGGCTGGAAACTCGTCGACATGCCTAAGTAAGCCCCAGACATGCGCTTGCGTGTTTCGGATTCCCGTGAAACGACCCTCTCTGCCGCCCCGAGCGGAGCTTCCGGCTCCGTGCGGGTGCGGGGGAGATGAAGCCTGAATCCGGCCCCATTTACATCAGATACGTCAGACTAACCAATTAACTGAAACAATTAATCCGAATAACGACGATGAAAGGACTTTTTTATGCAACGAGCATGGTGGCGATGGCCGCGGTGATCACCTCGTGCGGCAACGGCGGCGCAAAAAAAGCGGCTGCCGACAGTACCGCTATGGCAGCGGATTCGAATGTGGTGGTGCTCTTCGATGGCACCAGCCTCGACGGATGGCGCGGCTATAACAAGGACACGGTTCCTTCGGCATGGACCCTGGAGGACGGCTGCATCAAAATCAACGGCTCCGGGGCCGGTGAAGCCGGTGCCCGCAACGGCGGCGACCTGATCTTCGGGGCCGAGAAGTTCGGCAACTTCGAGCTTTCGTTCGAATGGAAGGTGGCCAAAGGCAGCAACAGCGGCGTCTTCTACATGATCCAGGAGGTACCCGATACCCCGTCTTACTACTCGGCTCCCGAGTACCAGATCCTCGACAACGAGAACCACCCCGACGCGAAGCTGGGTGTGGACGGCAACCGCAAGTCGGCGTCGCTTTACGATATGATCCCGGCCAAGCCGCAGAATTCCAAACCGTTCGGCGAATGGAACACCGGTAAGATCATGGTTTACAAGGGTACCGTCGTGCACTACCAGAACGGCGAGAACGTGCTGGAGTACCACCTCTGGACGCCCGAGTGGCAGGCTATGCTCGACAAGAGCAAGTTCAGCAAGGATAAGAACGAGAAAGCCTACAACCTGCTGCTGAACTGCGGCGGCGACCAAAAAGAGGGCTACATCGGCCTGCAGGACCACGGCGACGACGTGTGGTACCGCAATATCACGGTCAAGAAACTCGACTAACGTTCCGCACGGTCCGGACACTTTACACCGCATGGGGGATCGAATTTTCGTTCCCCCATTGCTTTGTTCGAATCTGTTGCTATTTTTGCAGTTAGCGAGGTGACCCCCTGCGGGGCCCGGTGCGTTAACGGAATGCGTGCGGGCCGGATGCAGGCGAAATGCCTGCGGGAGCGCGCCGGCGGACTGCCGGGGACCCTGGCAGCCAGGATGGGGCTTTTCCGCACGGTGTCGCCGTTTGCTTCCTTGCGGGCATGGTGCCGTCATCGCCCAAACCCACGAATAAAAACCAGAAAATGAAAAAAATCATGCTTTTGGCCGCCGTACTGCTGGCGGCGACTGTCGCCCGTGCGCAGGATGACTACAATCCCAACCGTGCCCACGAAGGGTGGTATTACGGAGTAACCGTGGGGTTGAATGTGGCCAACATGGCCAAAGAAGAGGGCGGCGATGCGCTGGTGCGCACCAACGGCGGCGTCTTCGGAGGCTACCGGGTGGGGAGATTCCTCGCCGTGCAGGCCGAACTGCTCTACTCGGGTTCGGGGACGAGCATGTACATCGATGATATCGAAGGCCAGAAGATCAACGATGTCGTGCACCTGAACATGACTTACCTCAATATCCCGGTCACGGCCAAGATCTACCTCGTCAAGGGGCTGAACGTGCATGTAGGCGTGCAGCCGGGTTTCCTCGTGCGCAAGCGGCTCAACTACCGCGGCGACAAGTACGAGGTCGGCGATAAGGAGGATTGCAACACGTACGACTTCTGCGTGCCGCTGGGCATCGGTTACGACTTCGGGCACCTCACTTTCGATGTCCGTTACCAGCAGGGCACGGTCGATGTGATCAAAGGCGACGACGAAAAGACGCTCAATACGCTGCTCTGTTTCAATTTCGGCTATAAGTTTTAAAACCGGCGGTTCCCGGTCGCGGAGCCGTCGGAGGCCTCGGACCGGTGGAGCGGCCGTGCGATCGGTCGCGGCGGGTGAAATAACCGCAGGTGCAATCGCAGGGCAGGGGGGTGCCCGGCCGGTCGGGGGCAACCTGCGCGGCATCACGTAATCGTCGCATAATAACGAGGTGCGCCCAAGATAGGGCGCACCTTTTGTTGTGTTACTGCCTGTTATTTGGCCGTCTGTGGGCGGCGGCGTTTCTTCCGTTGTCCGGCGGCCTTTGCCGTATCGGCGCCTTGGTCGCGGCGGCATGCGGTCCGGGTCGTTCGGATTGGCCCTTCGCTCCTGTCAGGGGCGGGACCGGAAAGGTGCGGAAGGCCGGATGCGCTGTCTCAGCGCGGAACGGAGGCATTGCGCACGGGGAAGCAGGGCGTTATTTCAGTTTCGACGGATCGACCCCGAACGTGAACGTATGGCGGTAGCGGTAGCCGGCCACGGCGACGAGCAGTGTCAGTATGCCGTTCACCAGGAACGGGAAGCTGGCCGATGTGTCGTCGAATATGCCTTGGAAGAAGGCCATGATAAACGGGTAGACGACGATCGCCAGGTAACTGGCGGCCATCGTGAGCGACAGTGCGAAGATCGCCTTGTCGGGCCGTGCGATGATGACGGTCTTGTCGTAGGCGATGGGTTGCAGGATGCCGTATCCGGCCCCGACCAGGAAGCTGCCCAGTGCGATGACGGGTTCCCGGTGCAGCAATAGGATCAGCGCGAGGCCCGCCGTGATCATGCCGAACGAGATGAAGACCGAGTTGCGGCCGAGGCGGTCGAGGATTTGCGTGATGAAGAAGCCCGGGAGCATGATCGCGAGGAAGAAAATCGAGATCATCATGCCGCTGGCCGAGCTGCTCATGCCGTAGTGCTGCATCAGGAAAGGCAGGTTGAAAGCCACCGCGAGCACCGTGTAGGTGGCGAAGAAGTAGACGGCCATCACCGCGTTGAGTTTCGGTGCGTCGATACCCTCGCCGTAGAGCGGCTTGCGGGAACGCTCCGCTTCTCCGCCGGTCGTGGCGGGGGCAGGCGGCCGCGTTGCCTGTGGGGATATGGTTTCCGGACGGAGTGCCGTTGCGGATTGCGGCGACGTTCCGGTCCGGGACGGTGTGGGGGCAGAATGCGGAGTTGGGACGGCCGCTTTTTCGGGTTGCGGGGTGTGCCGCAGCCGCAGCGTCAGCAGCAGCGCGATGCCGGGAATTGCGTAGACCAGGAACGGCAGGTGCCAGTCGACCATTGCGAGCCAGCCCGCCAATGCGGTGGTCAGTACGAGCGTGAGGTTGCTGATGGACGAACTGATACCCAGCTGCCGGGTGCGGTAGCGTCCGTCGAAGTAGTCGGCCACGAGCCCCGTTGTGAGCGGGATCACCAGCCCGGCTCCGATACCCAGCAGGCAGTTGAACAGGATCAGCAGCCACATGCTCTTCGCCACGAGGCAGAGCATGCCGCTGGCGAAGAAAATTCCGAGTCCCGCATAGAGTATTTTCAGCTTGTTGCGGTTCTCGGAGAGCTTGCCCGCGAGCAGTACGCACGGGATGATCAGCAGCGAGGGCAGCGACGAGAGCATCTGGATCTCGAGGTGCGAGGTGTGCGGGAAAATCTTGTCCAGGTCGCCGAGGATCGGCGAGATGGCCAGTCCGGGCAGCGATTTGACCGACGAGACCGACCAGATGGCTACCAGTGTCGCCAGCGAAATCATTCCGCGGCCGGTTTGGATCGTTTTTTTCATAAACGTAAGGTTCGAAAGTTAACGGTGAGCGGTCCGGCAACTCTTTGCCGCCCGCTGTGCGGGACGAGCCGGTTGTCCGGGAGTGTCCCTGTTCGGGGCCGGGGCGTGATTCCGTTAGAAATTATACTGTACGAGCGCCTGGATGCGGTTGGCATGCCCCAGCTGCCCGTCGAGGTTTTTGCGCGAACCGTACATGTACGAAAGGCCCGCCTGGAAACTGTCGGTGATGTTGTAGAACACGTTGGTCGAGACGTAGTGCGCGAGGTTGTAGAGGTCGGCCTGGTAGTAATCTTTCGGCGCGGCTACCTTGACGCCGCTGTAAGCCGCCGTGGCCGTCCACTTCTTGTTGAATACGTATTGCAGGCCGCCGATCCAGCTTCCTGCCTCTACGGCCTGGAGCTTGCCGGGATCGCCCGTGACCGGAACCAGGTCGAGCCCCGTCCCGGCGATGTCCTGGATGTAGCCTGCGACGCCTTTGCCGTAAATTCCCTGCCAGTAAGCCGTCCATTTGCGGCCCAACTGCCATTCGCCGCTGACCTGCACGCCGTAGCCGAACTGCGATTCGCGGCTGTCCAACCGTTCGTTGTAGTAGTCCAGGTCGCGGAATACGGCCGATGCCCGGACGTGGCTCATGCCTTTGTTCCAGCTATACTGCGCATAGATAGGAAAGTCGGGCATGCGCTGGGTGGTGGTGCCCGTCGCTGCGGAGGTGGTGATGCTCGCATCGGGCATTTCGGCCGCCACGGCGATCTGCCAGTGGGCGTTGAACGTGTGCGTGTAGCGGATCATCGTGTTGAAAAGCGTCGTATAGCCGTTGGGTCCTTCGAAATCGACGGTGGTAGGTACCGCTGTCAGGTCGCAGAAGGTTGTGAAGCGCCGTCCGACGGTGAATCCCGCTACCGTAATGTAAGCGTCGCGCAGCGAGAATCCGGTGGTTTGGTAACCCCGGAAGTTGGCCGAAATGTAGCCGACGATCGGTCCCAGCTTACCGGCGTGCGCGATCGCTTTGAAGAACAGGCCCGACGTCGAGGGGTCGAGCTGAAACTGCTGGTTGTAGCGCTCGGTGTTCGGCACCGGAATGTCTGCGGTAATGAAGTCGAGGTTGTCGGCGATGCCGCCGAAGTCGTAAGAGGCACGCAGGCTCACGTTGCCGCCGATACCCAAAATCATTTTCTGGTCTTTGCCCGAGATGATGAACCGCGGCAGCCCGCTTTGCTGGAAACCGCGCTCGATGGTGTTGTAATAGGCCGCGATCACCTGCTCGGTCGCTGCCGAATCGAGCTTTTCACCCCCGGTATTGACGAAGATGACGTGGGATTTGGCGTGGTTTTGCAGGATTTGCGCATGCGCCGCGCCGCCCAGCAGCGCGAAGCATGCTGCCAAAGAAAGGAGTCGAAAGTATTTCATAATCAATTGGTATTTGATGAATAATCGGTTCGCGTTCGTGCGTGGGCCTGCATCCTTTCGGGGCGGATCGTCGTGCCGTTTCCCGTGTGCAGGGAGCCAGGGCAATCTATAAGGTGGGTTTTCGTCGGGAGGCGCCCGGGAGCGCTGAAGCGCGGAAAATGTCCGGGTGAGGCGCAGTCGCCGCTGTCGTCCGTTTATGCAACGGTGCCCAGGGGGAGTGTCGCAAGGCAACCGCTCCGTCGCAGGATGCTATCTCAATTTCTGTGCCGGGCCGTAGCACGGTGGAATGAACCGTTGCCGATTGCAGCCGGAGATGCGCGCCGGGGGCGGTCATGGGGGTGTGTCGGTGCCGTGCCGGCATCATCCGGGAGTATCGGGGAAGTGGGGAGTGGAATGGCCCGGAAAAAGCGGGGATACCGTGCAACGGGACCGGAGGGGAGGGGCTGCGGAGTGCATATCCCGGCAGTATGCCTGCGGTGTATCTTCGGAGTGTTCGTGGTTTTTCTTCGGCGTGCCTGCGGAAGTACGGGACGGGGACCTGTACGGTGCCAGCGAAGGTCGTCGTAAATTGCCCGTGGGGTGCCTGCAGGGCAGAAAGGCGCGGTTGCATAGTCGAAAAAAAATCGTAAATTTGCTACTCATTCGAAAACCGACCGAAAAATGGCCCACACGATCTCCCGCCGGGCACTCTCCGTGCTTGCATCGCTATTACTTCTCGGCGGACTGTTCGCCTCCTGTGCGAAACAATCCCCGCTCTCGTTCGACCAGATGCGCGAACGTTACTACCTGACGCTGGTTCCGGACGCCGACCTGTCCGATACGCTCGTGCAGCGGCGCATCAATGCGCTGGACGATGCCGCCGGGCCTCTTTGGGAGAGCCTGAACAAAGCCCCCGACCGCGGGTGGCTGTGGGAAGAGAACAAGGATACCACCGTTTCGATGATGATGGGCGGCAACTTCGCCAAACTCAATACGCTGGCCGCCGCTTACCGGACCAAAGGGTCGCGCTATTACGGGAACCAGGAGATGAAGGCCGATATCCTCGCCGGCTTGGACTGGGCGATCGCGAACCGCTACAACCCGTCGGTCGAGTGGTACGATAACTGGTGGGACTGGGTGATCGGCGTTCCGATGACGCTGAACAACACGCTCGTGCTGATGTACGACGACTTGTCGCCCGAGCAGCTCCGCGCTGCGCTCGGTGCGATGGACCATTTCGCGCCGGATGTGACCTACGAAGGCGCTGCGACCGGGGCGAACAAGATCTGGCAGTGCGGCATCATGGCCGTGCGCGGCATCCTGGGGCAGAATCCGGACCAGCTGAAGATGGCCGTGGACGGGCTCGGGACCGAATTCAAATACGTTACCGGCAAAGACGGTTTCTACGAGGACGGTTCGTTCGTGCAGCACCAGTGGCACCCCTATACCGGCGGTTACGGCCGGTCGATGCTGAGCCAGATGGCCGACCTGATCGCACTGCTCTCCGGCACCCCGTGGGCCGTGCCGCAGCCGTACGAAGCGATGCTCTACGAGTGGATCCACAACGGTTACGAGCCGCTGGTCTACCGCGGCGCGATGATGGACATGACCCGCGGCCGCGAGATTTCACGCCCGGGCTGTACCGACCGCTGGGCCGGGCACAGCATCCTCGTGTCGATGCTCCGGCTGAGCGAAGTGGCCCCTGCGGCGGAGAAGGAGCGCCTGCAGGCTTTCGTGAAGGCGAACGTGCTCTCGGACGATAACCGCGACTTCATGCAGGACGTGCCCACCTACCTGCTGGCCTCGGCGCGTGCGCTGATGGCCGACGGCGAGGTGAAGCCCGAAGCGCCGCAGACGCTCAACAAGGTGTTCGGGGCGATGGACCGCGCAGTGCACAAACGTCCCGGATTCGCGCTGGGTATCGCTATGTCGTCGAACCGGATCGAGAACTACGAGACGATCAACGGCGAGAACCTCTGCGCCTGGTATACCGGCGACGGGATGACCTACCTGTATGACAACGACCTGGCCCAATACTCCGATAGTTTCTGGCCGACGGTGAACCCGTACCGCATGGCGGGCACCACCGAGGATACGCGTGTCCGTGAGGCGAAGACCCTGCCGTTCGGGCCGGGCCTGCTCTACGCCGACGGCTACAAGAGCCCGCAGCACTGGGTCGGCGGTTCGTCGATCGAGGGCCGTTACGGCATGGCCGGGATGTGGTACGACGCGCAGGACTGCACGCTCGAGGCGAAAAAAAGCTGGCTGATGGCCGGCGACGAGATCGTTGCGCTCGGTGCCGGAATCAGCAGTACCGACGGCCGTACGATCGAAACGACCGTCGAGAACCGCAAGATGAATCCGGGTGCGGACTACCGCTTGACGCTCGACGGCGAGGCGGTGCTCGCTGCGGACGGCGTGTTGAACGCACCCTCGGCGCACTGGGCGCACTTTGCCGGGGTGGACGAACATACGAACGTGGGTTATTGGTTCCCGCAGCCGGCGACGGTGAACCTCCAGCGCGAGGCCCGTACCGGATCGTGGTACGCGATCAGCCAGCCCTACAATCCGAAAGAACCGATTACGCGCAGTTACTTCACGCTGTGGCTCGACCACGGCAAAAGCCCCAAGGACGCGACGTATGCCTACGTGCTGCTGCCGGGCCGCGACGCCGCGGCGACGGCTGCTTTCGCCGCAGCGCCGGGTGTCGAAATTCTGGCCAATACCCCGCAGGTGCAGGCCGCACGCAATACGAAAGAGGGCGTTACGGGTTTCAGTTTCTGGGAGGCTGCCGGCCCGGTGGCCGGGGTGAGCGCCGATGCGCCCGCGTCGGTGATCGTGCACGAGACGCCCGAAACGATTACCGTCGGCGTGAGCGATCCGACGCACCTGAATACGGGTGCGGTTCGTGTGACGCTCTCCGAGGCGAAGGCCGCAAAGGTGGCGGAGGAGCATCCCGAAGTGAAGGTGGTGTCGCTCTCGCCCGTCGTGCTCGAAGTGGGTATGGACGGTTCTCTGGGCCGCACCCGCAGCGTTACGCTCCGGAAATAGGCGGCTGCCCGCTCCGATACATGGGAAGGAGAGAGTCCGCAGCCGAAAGCGACTGCCGTTCCTGCCGGGCGTGAGCGAATGAAAGCGGGTGCCGTAGCGGTATGGTAAATATGAATCAACTAACTACCAAAACAATACGATGAAAAGCAAATTTGGAATTTTCGGCATCGCGGGACGGGCTGTCCTCGTCGTTGCCCTGGCGGGGCTGGCACTGGCCTGCTCGCGGCAGAAACTTTCGTTCGACGACCTGCGCCAGCGCTACATGGACCAGGCGACCGGCGGCGCGAGCGTCGACCTGACCGACTCGATTATCCTGAAACGCTTCGCCGCGCAGGACGAGGGCGTGCAGAAGGAGTGGGAGACGATGAACAAGGCCGCCGACCGCACCTACCTGTGGAACGACCGCAGTTGTATCGACGACAGCCTCTCGCCGTGGCGTCCCACCTCGGTGACCACGCCGATCGGGCGGCTCGCGCACATGGCTCAGGCTTACGCGACGCCCGCATCCAAATTTTATAAAAACGACTCGTTGAAGAAGGACGTGATCGACGGCATGGAGTGGATGTACGCGAACAAGTACAGCCCCGAGCACCCGGCCTACGGCAACTGGTGGGACTGGATCATCGGCATGCCCTATTCGATGAACCGGATCATCGCGTCGCTCTACGACGAACTGACCCCCGAACAGCGGGCCAAGTATATCGAGGCGATCGACTTCTATGCTCCCGGCGTCGAATATGAAGGAGCCGCCACCGGCGCGAACAAGGTTTGGCAGTGCTATTCGATGATCGTGCGCGGTATCCTGGCCCAGGACGAGGCGAAGATCAAGATGGGCGTGGACGGCCTCGGCACCGAATTCAAATACGTCGATACGGGCGACGGCTTCTACGAAGACGGCTCGTTCGTACAGCACGGCTGGATTCCCTACACCGGCGGCTACGGCAACGGCATGCTCGCCGACCTGACGACGATCTCCTCGCTGCTGCACGGTTCGCAGTGGCAACTGCCCGAACAGTATTCGGACATGCTCGGCAGCTGGGTGGAGAATGCTTACCTGCCGCTGGTCTACAAAGGAGCGTTTATGGATATGGCCCGTGGCCGCGAGATTACGCGCGTGACCGACCACAGCACCGGCCGCAGCATCCTGATGAGCGCCTACAAGGTGGCGAAAATCGCGAAACCCGAGGTGCGCGACCGCGTGATGGGCATTGTCAAATACAACATCCTCGCCGACACGCTGTGCGATTTCGTAGCTACCGCCGTGCCGACCGAGCTGATTCCCGAAGTGCGTGCATTCCTGGCCGATTCGACCATCGCGGCGGTCGACCCGGCTCCCTACTACAAACAGTTCGCGATGATGGACCGCGAGGTGTTCGCCGCTCCGCGTTTCGCGCTGGGGCTGGCTCTCTCGTCGAGCCGCATCCAGAATTACGAGACGCTCGACAGCGAGAACAAGGGCGCTTGGCACACCGGCGACGGCATGACCTATATCTATAACGGCGACCTGGCGCAGTACGGCGACGACTACTGGTACACCGTCAACCGCTACCGCCTGCCGGGCATCACCGTCGATGCGCAGCAGACGCACAAGGTGCAGAACTACGAGTTCGGCAAAGGCGTGCTCTATGTGGACGGTTACAAGAGCCCGCACGCCTGGGTCGGCGGTGCGTCGCTCGCGGATTGCGGTATGGCCGGGATGTGGTTCAAGGACGAGCTGAGTACGCTCGAAGCCAAGAAGAGCTGGCTGATGGCCGGTGAGGAGGTCGTGGCGCTCGGCGCCGGGATCAATAGCTCCGACAACCGTACGATCGAAACGATCGTCGATACCCGCAAACTGAGCCCCGGCAAGCCTTACAGCGTTCTGGTCGAAGGCCGGGAAGTGCTCGCCGCCTGCGGCGAGACTGCTCCGGTAGTCGCGTCGTGGGCCTATTTGCAGGGGCCGGACGCGTCCTATTCGGTGGGTTACTACTTCCCCGACAAAGCTCCGGTGAAACTGTTGCGCGAGACCCGCAAAGGCCGTTCGATCGAGGTGACCAAGTACGGCGACGAGGCCGAACGCGTGCGCGACTACGTGAGCGTGTGGTTCGACCACGGTAAGAACCCGAAGAATGCGACTTATTGCTATGTGCTGCTGCCCGGCGCGACGGCCGAACAGACCCGTGCGTATGCCGAGAAGAACAGTGTGACCGTGCTGGCCAACACCCCGCAAGCCCAGGCAGCGACGATTCCCGGGGTGGGCGTGACCGGCGTGAACTTCTGGGAAGCGGGCCAGGTGCCTGCGCTCCAGGGTGATGCCGGACAGGGTACGATCTCTTCGAGCGCCCCCGCTTCGGTGATCGTCCACAGCAAAGGCGGCGAACTGGAGGTAGGCGTGAGCGACCCGACGCAGTTGCAGAAAGAGCCCGTTACGGTCGGCTTGCCGATGTCGGTGAGCGCCGTGAGCGTCGGGAATCCCGATGTTGAGGTCGTGTCGATGAGCCCGCTGACCCTCAAGGTGAAGGTCGACGGCGGCATGGGCCGGACCCGCGTCGTGAAGTTCAAACAGTAACGGAGGTTGCCGGGCGCCCGGGAGGAGTGCCTGCGCGCCCGTGCGCTTCCGCAGCCCGGCAGCGGGCCGGTTTGTTGGCCTGCCGTTTGCATCTGAGCGCGGAATTGCATACCTTTGTTAAGTTGGCCTGTTTCCCCGGATCAGGCGCGAAGTTCCGGCCCGGCGCGGTGACGGTACGCATAACCCGATGAGGGGGAGTGGCCCATGTTCGGGGACAGCTACCTGCCACATAGTGAGTAAAAGCAATCACATATCAAAACGATAACTGTATGAAAAAGACCATGAAATCGACCCTGAGGCTGGCAGCGCTGGCCCTGGTGGCCGCTTACGGCATTTCGTGCTGCGGCGGCGCGAAAAAAGCCTGCAACACCGCTTGCGGTGCGGATTGTGCCTGCGGCGACAGCTGCGCTTGCACGGCCGCGTGCGCCGTGGACAGCGCCAAACTGGCCCTGCAGGTGTATGATCCGAATCAACCCCTTAATCTTCAGGACATGAACCTGTTTTTGGAATACGACAAGACCGACACGATCAAGGTGAGCGAAACCGTCACCCGGAAGTTCATCTACCTGAACGACCTGATGACCGTGATCGTCGATTTCGACAACGGCCCGATGGCGCAGCCCGATCCTCCCCATTCGCATCCTGCCGAGCAGATCAGCTACGTGGCGATCGGCGAGTGCGACGTCTACATCGGCGACCGTCCGGTACAGCACCTCAAGACCGGCGATATTTTCGCCGTGCCGAGCAATGTGCCGCACACTGTGAAGTCGACGACCAAGCAATTGCGCCTGGTGGACAGCTTTACCCCGATCCGCGCGGATTTTATCAGGAAATAACCCCCGATTACGGCGAGTGTGGCGGGGCTCCGCTTCGGCAGGAGCCCCGCCGGTTCGCTTGAAGCATCCGGACCCGCGGCCCATCCGGCACCGGGAAGCCCTGTGCCGGAAAATTTACCGTGACCCCTTTCCCGGATCAATCCGGTTATCGCCGGAGCGGGCACTATTCGACACCACCACAAAAAAGACCAGAAGTGAAAACCAATTTCAGCCTGCGTTACGCGTCGAACCCGCGTGATGCGAAAAATTACGATACGGCACGCCTGCGCGAGGAGTTCCTCGTCGAGCGGCTGATGGCTCCCGATGAGATCAACCTCACCTATTCGATGTACGACCGCCTGATCGTGGGCGGCGCGATGCCGGTGGACGAGGCGCTCAGGCTCGAGCCGGTGGACATCCTGCGGGCCGACTACTTTACCGAGCGCCGCGAGGTGGGAATCATCAACGTCGGGGGCGCTGGAACCGTCACCGTCGAAGGAGAGACCTACGCGATCGGTTTCAAGGAGGCCCTCTACATCGGCCGCGGCAACCGAGAGGTGGTCTTCCGCAGCGACGACAAAGCGGCTCCCGCGAAATTCTACTTCAACTCGGCCCCGGCGCATACCGCCTACCCGACTACGAAAGTGACGCGTGAAAAGGCCGTCATCCTCGAACTCGGCTCGCTCGAGGAGAGCAACCACCGCGTGATTAACCGGATGATCGTGCAGGAGGTACTGCCCACCTGCCAGCTGCAGATGGGGATGACCGAACTGAAGCCGGGCAGCGTCTGGAATACGATGCCGCCCCATACCCACGACCGCCGCATGGAGGCTTATTTCTATTTCGACCTGCCCGAGACGCAGGCCGTCTGCCACTTCATGGGGCAAACCGACGAGACGCGCCACATCTGGATGAAAAAAGACCAGGCCGTGATTTCGCCGTCGTGGTCGATCCACTCGGCCTGCGCGACGATGAACTACACGTTCATCTGGGGTATGGCGGGCGAGAACCTCAATTACAACGACATGGACGGCGCGGCCGCCACGGACCTCCGTTAACGGGGGCCGGTCCGGCGGGATGCCTCCGGCCGGAGTCCTTTACGGGCGACTGCAGCGGGAAGGACGGCCTCAATCCGGCTGATGTCCCTGTTGCGGAGTCCGGACACAGGAGTCTCCCGCAGTTCTTTCGCAATGAAACGATAAGCAAGTACCAATAAATTTAATGTTATAACTGTTATGGAAAAAGTAAATGCAATGTTCTCGCTGGAGGGCAAGGTAGCCCTCGTAACGGGCGCCTCTTACGGCATCGGATTCGCACTGGCAACGGCTTTTGCCCGCGCAGGCGCGAAAATCGCGTTCAACGACATCAAACAGGAGCTCGTGGACAAAGGGCTCGCTGCATACAAGGAGGAAGGTATCGACGCCAAAGGCTACGTCTGCGACGTGACCAACGAGGAGCAGGTGAATGAACTGGTGGCCAAGATCGAGAAGGAACTGGGTTCGGTGGATATCCTGGTGAACAACGCCGGTATCATCAAGCGCATCCCGATGGTGGATATGAGCGCCGCTGAATTCCGCCAGGTGATCGACGTCGACCTGAACGCTCCGTTCATCGTGTCGAAAGCCGTGATCCCCGGTATGATCAAGAAGGGCGCGGGCAAGATCATCAACATCTGCTCGATGATGAGCGAACTGGGCCGCGAAACCGTTTCGGCCTATGCTGCGGCCAAAGGCGGCCTGAAGATGCTGACCCGCAACATCGCGTCGGAGTACGGCGAGTACAACATCCAGTGCAACGGCATCGGCCCGGGTTACATCGCTACCCCGCAGACCGCGCCGCTGCGCGAACGCCAGGCGGACGGCTCGCGCCATCCGTTCGATTCGTTCATCATCGCGAAGACTCCGGCCGCACGCTGGGGTACCCCCGAAGACCTGATGGGCCCGGCGCTGTTCCTCGCCAGCAAGGCTTCGGACTTCGTGAACGGCCATGTGCTGTATGTGGATGGCGGTATCCTCGCCTACATCGGCAAGCAGCCCAAATAATTCGTCGCCCGGCGGTTGCGGTGCCGTGAGGATTCGGTGCGCCGCAGTTGCGGGTAACTAAAAACAGATCGCGATACGGGTGCGGCGGTGGAGACTGTCGCACCCGGATCGATTGATAAAAACAACCGATACAGAGATGAAAAGTCTGATCATTGTATTGGCCGCGCTGCTGGCGGCCTGTACGGGCGGGCGGCAGGCGACCGTCACCGTCGAGAACGACCTGGCCGTTTCCCGTGAGAACGAAACCGTCGAACTGTCGTGGAAGACGCTCAATACGAAAATCGCGGAGCTGACGGCTGAGAATGTGATCGTCACCAACGCCAAGGGCGAGCAGATTCCTTCGCAGGTGATCTATGCGGGCGAAGCGGCGCCGCAGGCGCTGATCTTCCAGGCCAGCGTCGATGCCGAAGGATCGAGTGTCTATACCGTGACCAAGGGCGTGCGCGGCGAGTTCAAGTCCCGTGCCTACGGCCGTTTCGTACCCGAGCGCATGGACGACTACGCATGGGAGAACAACCTCGCGGCGTTCCGGCTCTACGGTCCCGCGCTGGAGAAGATCATGGTCAGCAACGGTATCGACTACTGGGCCAAATCGACTCCGAACCTGGTGATCGACGACTGGTACAAGAAAGACCTCGGCGGAGAGGGCAGCTACCACCTCGACACGGGCGAGGGCTGCGACTGCTACAACGTGGGCCAGACCCTCGGGATGGGCGCTTCGGCTCCGTATGCGGGCGGCAAATTGTGGTACAGCCGCAACTTCAGAGAGGCCGAGACGCTCGACAACGGGCCGATCCGCACTACGGCGAAAATCACATACGCCCCGTTCGACGTGGACGGTCGGCAGGTGTCGCTGGTGAAGATCATTTCGCTGGATGCGAATACGCACTTCAACCGGATTGCCGATATCTATTCGGGCGGTCCGGATACGCTCTCCATTGCTGCGGGGATCGTGATCCATGCAGGAGCCGAACTGTTTCCCGGAGAGTCTTACTACGCGCTCTATGAACCGGCTTCCGATTCGCACAGCGGCAATGACGGCCCGTTGGGAGGTTCCGTGGTGATGCCCGGCGGCAAGCCCGAACGTATCGGCGACATTGCCGCCTGCGTCGGGACGGCCCGCAGCGGACAGCCGCTCATGTACTACATGGGTGCCGGCACGAGCAAGCAAGATATTTCGGCCGAGCAGTGGGTGCTGATGACTACCCGGGAGCAGATGCTGTTGCAGCATCCGCTGAAAGTGACCCTCTCCGGCGAATAGTCTTCCCGGATGTGTAGGCCTTCGGACGATAAAGTCGCTCCGGTCGGCGCGATTGGACGGGTCGGTCGATCCGAAGGGCATAGCCGATCCCGTTCTAAGGAAACAATCGGATAAAAGGACATGCAAAAAGGACGCGTTGAGCGTCCTTTTTTGTTGCGGGAGGAGTACGGTTTTTACGATCCGTTGCCGGTTCTGTGAACCGTTACTGTTGCTGCGATTCGTCGAACGGACGGATCAGCGTGTAGTATTTGGCCAGCATCTGGTCTACTTCCCAGAACGGGGGATAGCCTTGTACGAGGTAGTCGAGGTATTGCGAAGCGGCTTTTTCGATGCGTTGCGGCAATGCAGTGCGTGCTTCGGCGGGAATGACCACGCGGAAAGCCGTTCCGGCAGGTTCGATTCCCAGGCCCGGACACAGCGGGGCGAGTTGCCCGAGCGCCGCCAGCAACGACTGAGCGAAGCGGGTCGAATCGGTGCCCGGCGCCGGTACGATGTACAGTTGGGGAAGTGCGCCGCCTCGTTCCACGAGCGTCAGGGTCGCTTTCTCCCCTTGCAGCGCCAGTTTCCGGTAGGGAGCCGGAAGCGCCTGCGGGATGCCGGTCGTCCCGACTGTCATTCCTGCCGTCGTCCCGGCATCTGCGTGCGATGCCGCCTTATCCTCCGGAGCGGTGGCGGCAGTTGCCGGGGATTTGTGTTGGGCCGGGGCCGTCCCGCTGCCGGGCAGGTAGTGGCGAATGCTCACGCCCGTGTGCACCCCGTTGAGAACGTAGCGTAACACCCCGTTGCCGGGCAGTCGCAGCGTGTCGCCGGAGCGGTAGGGCTGTAATGCGGGCGGAAGGGCGGCCGAACCGCTGGCGCGGAGGTATTCGCGTTCGGGAACTGCGGCGGGGTATTGCCGGGCCGAGGTGAACTGGATCTGGCGGTTGTATTTGATCCGCTCCCGGCCGAAGACGGCCAGTTGGATCAGGTCGATGCGCGGTGCGGCGGCGAGCAGGAAGGCGTTTTGCAGTCCGAGGCTGTCGGCGGGGTAGCTCCAGTCGTCGTAATCGGCCGGGGCGGTTTCGAAAGCGGAATTATCCCGGCTTTCACCTTTCGCATTAGCCGTTTTGTCGTTTACGGGCGGCCCTGTTATCCCGGGACGTAAGGCCGTGGAACTTCCCGTACCCTCCATGCGCACGGTGAAAAGCGGCAGGACGCTTTCCGATACGATGGCCGGGGCTTCGGGCGAACCGCAAAGCTGGATGCCGAAGAAGTCGGCGTTGCGGGCGAGGGCCTGTTGCAGCAGGGCTGCGATCTCGTATCGTTCGGGCATCAGTTCGTAGAGCACCAGTCCTTTTTCGTCCGCGAGGCCCAGCGAGCGTTCCAGTTCGCGGAACTCCGGCGTGCCGGAGGCCAGCGGTGCGGTCGAGAGCACGTTCAGGCCTGCGCCGATGCAGGCGGCCGAATAACCTGCCGCCGTTGCGGTGCGTCCCGAAAGCAGCGCGACGTTGCCGGGCTTTTCTCCGAGCATCCGCGCGAGGAAATCCCCCTCGTTGCTGACCACTTCGTTCCACGAGGTGGCCGAGTCGGGGCGGCTGTTGAAGGCGTTGATCCGTGCGAGGTAACTTTGCAGTCCTTCGCCCTCGGGGGCGAAGACGTGTACGGTACGGTTGATCTGCGGGTTCATGCGGGATTGTACCTGAGCGAGCTGTTCGTCGGCAGGGTGCAGCACGATCAGTTCCGCTTCGCCCCGCGCTCCGGTGAAGGCGCTCCGGTTCGGCGTGCCGCAGCCGCAAAACAGGGTTGTGCATGCCAAAAGGATAATGGATCTTTTCATATCGATGGGATTAATGAACGGCCGTGTGATGGCGGTTGGACGGCCGGACATCTGGTTACGGCGGGTTGTGTGTGGATTGTGTGCCGGTTGCGGTTCAACGGTGCGGGCCCGGGCGGATGTCGGCGGCGGCGCCCGCTACGGGACTTCCCGACAGTCCGCCTGTGATGACGGTTAGCCCGAAGATACCTTTCGTTAGCATCAGTTTTTTGGTTCCTCCCTGTCGGGTCCGGTTGTAGACCGCCTGCGATACGGGAACGGTTTTTTCCTGTCCGTTTGCGAAAGCCAGACGCAGGAAATACGACCGTCTTACGCCATTGGCAACGTATCTGTATTTGCCGGCCCGGCGGGTCATTTGCCGCTCTTTGGTGTGTTTCGACACGACCGATGCCTGCTCCCGGCGGGTAGCTTCCGGGCCAGAGGGCAGGTAATAGTTGCCGTCGAGGACAAAGGCCGTGCAGAAAGTCGTTACGAGGAACAAATGACAGGCTGTGCGGAGAATGCCGTTGTCCGGAACGACCAGCCATTTCCAGCTGTTCCGCAGCGGCAGCGTAACGATTGCGACCGACAAAGCCGCAGCCAGCAAAATCCATCCGTTGACGACCGTCTTTTCGTAAATGCAGTAGGCTTGTACGGCTACGGTTACGGCGACCACCAGGTAGCACAGCCGCAGGAAGTGGCGAAGTTTCCCTTTTGTTAAGTCGGCGTTGTTCGTCTGTGGTGCTGTCATGCCTGTCGTTTTCGTAGTCCGCGCCTCGCTTTTTTAAAGAGCGTGGGTTGTTCCGAGGCGGTTTCGTTCGTACGGTTCCGGTGCTTTCCTGTTCCTTCTCTTCCTGTGCGATGTATGGTAGCCCGATCGTGCGGCTTATCTCTGCAACAGCTCGTCCGGGGCGAATTCGACCGGAGCAAACTCCGTGTGGCCGTCCAGCGAGAAGCGGATGTAGGTGATCGGTACGCCCTGGGCGAGGAATCGCTTTTCATAAGTGGTCTTGATCGACAGCAGGTCGTCCGCAAATCCGGTGCCGTAAATGTCGGTGTTGCAAGCCTCTATGGGTAAGGCGTTGCCTTCGGCCACCGTACGCGTGTAGTCGTGCAGGTGCCGGCAGTCGCTTTTGAGGTGGATCGGTCCGCCCGGGCGCAGGAAGCGGGCGTAGCGGGTAAGGAATTCCGGTGCGGTGAGGCGTTTCTTCACACGCCCCTTGCGCAGCTGCGGGTCGGGGAACGTGATCCAGATTTCGTCCACTTCGCCCGGTGCGAAACAGGAGTCGATGAACTCGATGCGCGTGCGCAGGAAGCCCGCGTTGCGCATCTCCTGTTCGGTCGCGGTTTTTGCGCCGCGCCACATCCGAGCGCCCTTGATGTCTACGCCGATGAAGTTTTTGTCGGGGTAGCGTTCGGCCAGCGAAACGGTGTATTCGCCGCGCCCGCAGCCCAGTTCGAGTACGACCGGGTTCGGATTGCCGAAAAAGTCTTCGCGCCAACGGCCTTTGAGCCTGAAATCGGTGCGGAATACCTCTTCGAATTCGGGCTGTACCATGCAGCGGAAAGTGAGGTTCTCGGCGAAACGCCTCAGTTTGTCTTTTCCTCGGGCCATATATCGGTTCGGATTGAAATCGGGTTGTGTTCAGGTATTGGTTGTTAGTGTGTTTGCTGTTCGTATAGCGGCGCTTGCGGGTGCGTGCGGGTCCGGCTGTTTCTGCGGCGCTACGGCTTTTCCGCTTTGCGGTTCGGGCCGCAACGGCGTGTGCCGGGAAAGCGCGCGTTGCCGGTTTCAGGCCGGGGCGGGGTTACGGGCCGGGATGCGGTTTTACCGGATGTCGATGCCCACGGCGGCCACTCCTTCGATGCTTCCGCCGGGCATTACCGGTGAAAAGGTGAACAGGTAGCGTCCCGGGCGGGCGAACGTCGTGCGCGTGCGCACCAGCTGTTCTCGGTCGAAAAAGAGGCCCGCTTCGGGAACCCCGTCGAACGCCCGGATGCTGACCGTGTCGCGCCACTTGTAACCATCTGGCGTCGTGGTCGTGACGGCGAGCGTGAGCCGGTCGTAGCCGAAATTATTCCGGAGGCGCGCCGTGACATAGAGCGTGCGCTCGGAGAGCGTGTCGCGGTTGTCGTACGCGACCGTCGCCGGGCTCCCCCAGCCGCCGGGGTCGGTCTCCGCGACCCGGATCTCGAGCGGCGAGAGACAGCCGGTCGCTAGGACGGTGCAGCCCGCCGCACAGGCCATCGCCGCCCGGCGAAGGCGGGACGGGTAACGATCGGCTGCCTGTCCGGTTCGGCGGACGGAAGCTGTGTTTCGGAAAGGGGGTGTGCGCCGGGCCATGGTTCAGTCGCAGGGGTGCGGGTCTTATTCCGCCGGGGAGTTTCCTCCGTTGCGGTCGTTACCGTTGTTGTTGCCACCGTTTGTGCGCGGACCGTTCCCGGCGTTGTCGCCGCCGTCCGCAGGGGTGCCGTTTCGATTGCCACTATTGCTTCCTGCATTCGCCGGGACCCTGTTCGGCCTGTTGCCGCCGTTCGGATTAATGTTGTTGTCGTTCGGGTTCGGGCCGTCGGGCCTGCGTCCCCGTCCCCGGCTGCGCCGTTGTTGCTCTTCGCCGCGCAGGGCCTGTCCGTCCGGTTGGGTGGGCCGGGGCTGCCGCCGCTGCTGCTGCCCACCCGGTTGTCCGTTGTTGCGGGTGTTCGGCCGCTCTTCTCTGGAAGCGGAGCCCTGCGGCCGGTCTGGGCGGTTGTCGCCGCGTCCGCGCCGGTTGCTGTTCGGACGACCGGCGCCGCCGGCCTGCGGATTTTCACTGCCGGAACGCCTCGGGGCGTCGCCGGAGCGGCCTGCGGTGCGGGCTTCACGGCCTTCCTCGCTGCGGGAACCGCTGCGGGCGTTCTCTCCGCCGTTGTCGCGGTCGGACCGTTTCCGGTCGCGTCCTTTGCGGCGCTTGGCCCCCTGCTTGTCGAAGCGGGTGAGGCTCTCCTCGCCCACGCCGTCCGAGAAGGTCGGTTCGTTGGTGACGGCCGACAGGTCCACGTCGCTCAGGCGGTCGGGCTTGACGCCCTGCCGGTTGAGGCGGATGATCTCCTTGACGCGCTCGACGCTCAGCGGCTGCATGCCGCCCAATGCGTGCGGGTCGCTGCTGAACCACATCGTGCGGCTCAGGATGTCGGTCTTGACCAGGTAGTATTCGCCGTCGAGTATCTGCAGCGGTTCGCGCACGCGCGGAAAATCCTTGCGGGCGTCGAGGTAGGTGTCCAGTTCGTATACGAGGCAGCACTTCAGTTTGCCGCACTGCCCGGCCAGTTTCTGCGGGTTGAGCGAAATCTCCTGGTGGCGTGCCGCGTTGGTCGTTACCGAGACGAAGCTCGAAATCCACGATGCACAGCACAGTTCGCGGCCGCACGACCCCAGCCCGCCGATGCGTCCGGCCTCCTGGCGCGCGCCGATCTGCTTCATCTCGATGCGGATACGGAACTGCTCGGCGAAAATTTTGATCAGTTCGCGGAAATCCACGCGCTCGTCGGCGATGTAGTAAAAAATAGCCTTGATTTTGTCGCCCTGGTATTCGACGTCGCCGATTTTCATGTTGAGTCCCAGTTCGGCCGCAATCTGCCGCGAGCGGATCATCGTCGTGTGCTCGAGCGCGATGGCCTCCTGCCACTTCTCGATGTCGCCCGGCTTCGCCTTGCGGTAGATCTTTTTGAACTCGCCGTTGAGCGGGTTGAAGCCGACGCGCTTCATCTGGCGCGCGACCAGGTCGCCCGTGAGCGAGACGATGCCGATGTCGTGGCCCGGGGAGGCCTCCACCGCCACGATGTCGCCCGTTTTGAGCGGCAGGTTGTTTACGTTGCGGTAGAAACTTTTGCGTGTATTTTTGAAGCGTACCTCGAAAATGTCGTCGGGGAATACTTCCGGCATGCCTTCGAGCCAGTTGGTCGAGCCGAGCTTGTAGCAGCCCGTGCAAACTTCGGCCGACGTCTCGCCGCCACGGCGGCAGAACGAGCAGCCGCGTCCCACGTCGAGACTGCAGTCGCAGTCGCCTTCGGGGCGGGGGGAAGTATGGTTGTCGTGTTTCGGATCCATGTGTTTTTCCGGTCGGCAGGGGTGTCCCTGCGGGTTTCTATTCTATGTTGGCCGTCAGTGCATTGGACGGGGCCGTGCCGGGCCGTCGTGCGGGCATAATGACGCTTTGCAAAGATAATAAAAAAAACGGGATTGCCGCGGGGGGCGCATTGCGGTGTGCGGGTCCGCGTTTCGGCAGCGGCCGGACGCGGGAATAAAATGCCGGGCCGGGCTGAAAAACTGCCGGGACGGTAAGGAAACGTTGCGAAAATATGTTATTTTTGACAAAACAAATCTAAAACCTACGCGCTATGGAGGTCAAGAAACTGATGGACGAACTCGCAATGCGTCACTCCGGCGAGAGCGAGTACCTGCAGGCGGTACACGAAGTGCTGCTTTCGATCGAGGAGGTTTACAACAGTCATCCGGAATTCGAGGCGAACCGCATCGCCGAACGGATCGTGGAACCGGACCGTATTTTCACATTCAAAGTGCCTTGGGTGGACGACCGGGGTGCGGTGCATGTGAATATCGGTTACCGCGTGCAGTTCAACAATGCGATCGGCCCTTACAAGGGCGGGCTGCGGTTCCATCCGAGCGTGAACCTGAGTATCCTGAAGTTCCTCGGATTCGAGCAGATATTCAAGAATGCGCTCACTACGCTCCCGATGGGCGGTGCGAAGGGCGGTTCGGATTTCGATCCGAAGGGGAAGTCCGACGCGGAGGTGATGCGCTTCTGCCAGGCGTTCATGACCGAATTGTGGCGCTATATCGGTCCGGAGACGGACGTGCCGGCGGGCGACATCGGCGTCGGCGGCCGCGAAGTGGGGTATTTGTACGGCATGTACCGCAAGTTGGCCCGCGAGAATACCGGCGTATTGACCGGTAAGGGCATGACCTTCGGCGGCTCGTTGATCCGTCCCGAAGCGACCGGTTTTGGAGCGGTCTATTTTGTCAGGCAGATGCTCGAAACGGCCGGTGATTCGCTGCGGGGCAAGGTGATCGCGTTGTCGGGTTTCGGCAACGTAACCTGGGGCGTGGCGCTCAAAGCCGTGCAGGAGGGCGCGAAAGTGGTGACCGTGTCGGGCCCGGACGGCTATGTCTACGACGAGGCGGGGTTGGACAGCGAGAAGATCGGCTACCTGCTGGAGCTGCGCGCATCGAACAACGATGTGGTGGCGCCCTATGCCGACCGTTTCCCGGGCGCGAAGTTCGTTCCGGGGCGCAAGCCGTGGGAAGTGAAGGCGGATATCGCGATGCCCTGTGCGACACAGAACGAGCTCGACGGCAGGGATGCCGAAGCGCTGGTCGCAAACGGGGTGAAATATGTGGCCGAGGTGTCCAACATGGGGTGTACGCCCGAAGCCGCAGACCTCTTTATCGCCCGGGAAATTCCGTTCGGGCCGGGTAAGGCGGTCAATGCCGGCGGTGTGGCCACTTCGGGCCTGGAGATGTCGCAGAACGCGATGAAGATGAGCTGGAGCGCGGCCGAAGTGGACCGGCGGCTGCAGGAGATCATGACTTCGATCCACGACGTTTGCGTCCGGTACGGAACCGGCCCGGACGGCTACGTCAATTATATGAAGGGCGCGAACATCGCCGGGTTTATGAAGGTGGCCCGCAGCATGGTCGAACAGGGGGTCCTGTAACGGCGCCGGTCCGGGGCGGGCCCCGGGCGGACGGCGTGCGGCGGAGGTTTCGATTCCGCATGCGGGAGGAACCGATAGCCGCAAAGGGACAGGGAGACAGAAATCTTATTTTCCTCATACAAACAACCGAATCGAAAGGAAATGACAAGCGAAAAGATCAACGGGCTGGTAGCCGCTACGGTGACCCCGATGAAAGCGAAATGGGAGGTGAACCTGCCTGAGCTGGACAGCTATGTGAAGCATCTCGAGAAGCAGGGGTTGGCGGGCGTATTCGTCAACGGCACCACCGGCGAGGGATTGCTGATGACCTCCGACGAGCGCAAGGCGGTGGCCGAGGCGTGGATGGCCTATAAAGATAAGTTCAAAGTGATGGTGCATGTAGGCGGCACGAGTTATGCGGCCGCCGTCGACCTGGCGCGCCATGCCGAAAAGATCGGCGCCGATGCGATTTCGGCGATGGGTCCCTGTTTCCTGCCCCCGTCGCGGGCCGAGGAGCTGGTGGCGTTCAACAAGATCGTCGCGGCGGCGGCCCCCGGCACTCCGTTTTACTATTACCACATTCCGGGCACGTCGCACGTCAACGTCAGCATGCTCGATTTCCTGAAACTCGGTGAAAAGGAGATTCCGACGCTGCGCGGCATCAAGTACACCACCTACGATTCGATGACGATGCAAGAGTGCATCGCCTACCGAGGCGGCTACTACGACATCCTGCACGGCCACGACGAAACGATCCTCACCGGGCTGATGCTCGGCGCGACGGGTGGTGTGGGTACTTCATACAGCGTGACGGGCGAGCTTTACAATAAACTGCTCGACACCTTCTGGGCCGGAGACCTGGCCGGGGCGGTGAAACTCCAGGAGAAGGCCGTCGAGTTTATCCGCGTGCTGATCAAGTACGAAAATTCGGTGGTCGGCATCAAGGCCATCCTGCAGATTATGGGCGTCGACTGTGGCCCGGTGCGGCTGCCGATGCGCAACCTGACCCCCGACCGGATGAAAGCGCTCGAAGCGGACTTGCGCGCGATCGGCTGGATTTGAGCGCCGCCCGTCCGGACGGTTTCCGTGTTTAAACGCTGTTGTACCGTTGCCCGTTGTGTTGCCGTTGAGGTGCCTGCCGGGCTGTTGAATTGTCGCGCCCGGGCGGTTATGCCGTCTCTGTCGTGCAGTTGGACGGCCGTTGTCTTCCTGCGGCAGGCTGCAGCGTGTCGCGCTGTCCGTACGTCCGTATGCCTGTGGGAGTCCGGAGTCCGCGAGGGAATACCGTATTAACCTAAACCTGAAAACCTGAACGAATGAACCTTCTTGCTGCAACACCTTCTTCCGACGGTATGATCGCGGGTGCGGCGACCGGCTTCCGGCCGCTCGACTGGGCGGTCGTGGTGCTTTTCCTGCTCTGGATGCTCTGGATCGGCTACCGCTCGGGGCGCCGCAACCGCACGGCCGAGGATTATGTGCTGGGCGGCCGCACGATGAACCCCGTGATGGTCGGTATTTCGCTCTTCGCGACGCTGCTCAGCACGCTGAGCTACCTGTCGTATCCGGGCGAAATGGTCAAGTACGGGCCGGTGGTCTTTATCGGGCTGGCGGCGTTTCCGGTCGCGTACTACATCGTGAGCCGGCTGATGATTCCGCGTTACATGAAGATGAACGTCACCAGCGCTTACGAGATTCTTGAGATCAAGCTGGGGCGCGGCGTGCGCTCTTTGGCGACGGTCTTTTTCCTGTCGCTGCGCTTCCTGTGGATGGCGACGATCATCTATGCGACGGTCGATGTCGCGCTGATTCCCGTGTTCGGCCTCGATCCGGGCTGGGTGCCTCCCGTTAGCGTCGTGCTGGTCGTTATTACCGTGATATACACTACGATGGGAGGCCTGAAGGCCGTAGTGACGACCGACGTGATCCAAACCGTCGTGATGTTTGCGGGCGTGCTGCTCACCATCGGCATCATCGGTTGGAAAGTGGGTTCGTTCGGAGCCTTCTTCGAGCCGCAGCTTTTCGAACACTGGCCCCCGGTGGACTGGGGTTTCGATATGTCGAAGCGGATGACCGTCGGCAATATCCTGCTGATGACTCTCGTATGGCAGGTCTGCACGGCCGGGTCGGACCAGATGGCGATCCAGCGTTACCTCTCCACGCCCGACGTGGCGACGGCCAAACGCTCCTACCGCATCTCGCTGGTCACCTCCTGCACGATCCAGTTGTTGCTGGCCGTGGTGGGGCTCGTCGTAATGACTTATTTCCTCCGCTATCCGCAGATGCTCGCGCCGGGCACCTCCGTGGTGGGTGATGCCGACACGCTTTTCCCCCGTTTTATCCTGATCGGGCTGCCGGCGGGGATTACCGGGCTGATCGCCGCCGGAATCATGTCGGCCGCGATGTCGAGCCTCTCGTCGGGGCTCAATTCGTCTGCCACGGTGATTTATGAGGACATCATCAACCGCAACCGCAAGGAGAGCAATACCTCGTCGAAAAGCCTGCACCACATCAAACTGATCGCCGTGGCGCTCGGGGTAGTGGTCGCTTTGTCGAGCTTCCTGGTCGCCTATGTGAGCGGCAACCTGCTCGATGTGGTGATCAAGGTGGTGAACTTGGTGGTAGCGCCGTTGTTCGTGCTCTTTTTCATGGCGCTGTTCGTGCCGTGGGCCACTTCGCGCGGGACGGTGGCGGGCGGATTGTTCGCGATGCTCATAGCGGTGCTGATCGCCTTTGTCGGGATCTTCGGCATTACGGCGCTGTGGATTATGCCGGTCGCACTGGTTTCGGGGGTGCTTTCGAGTATGCTCTTCAGCCTGCTCGACCACTGGCTGATCGGCCGGGGCCTGCTCCCCGGAAAGTAGCGAATGGCGGAGAGGCCCGCCGGGAGCACTCCTGCGAGCGGGATCCGTAAGGGGGGGGCGTTTGGGCCGCCGATACCGCTTGCGGCCTGATGGTTCCTGCGGTCAAAAATGCCGGCGACTGAGTAAATGCGGACGGCTCTCCTGTAAACGTTCGGCTGGCGCTTCCGTGTAGGCGGGAAAGCCGGTATAGGTAAATCGGGAGCGGTGAACCGGGGAGCCGGTATAAATAAACAAGGCCGTCAGAGATTTCTGACGGCCTTTTGGGTCTCTGCGACTTGCGTTCGTACCTGTTTGACTTGGCGTTTTTCGCTCTGTTTGCTGCCTGCGGATTTCCGGGGCGGAAGCCGTTTGCCGGATCAGAACGGCAAGTCGTCCACCTCTTTCGACGCGGCGGGCTCTTCCGGTGCGAAGGCGTCCAGCGGGGGCAGCGCACCCGGGCCCGGGGCCGTTTCTCCGGCCGCCTTGCGGGTCATGCGCCATGCGCGTACCTCGGTATACCAACGGCCGTTGTACTCGCGTGACTCGACGTTGGCCGAGACGGCGACCACTTCGCCCGGACGCAACGTACCCGCCTCCTGGGCCTTGTCGCCCCAGAAGCCTACGCACACCTTGCGGTTGAATTCGCCCGGCTGGTCGAAAATTACCTCCTGTTTCATCCACTCTCCGCGTGCGCTCGTTCCCTTGACGACCGGCAGCACGCTCACTACGGTTCCTTCAAATTCCATGGTTCTATGCTTCTTCTATGATGTCGATTCCGGTAATCAGGTCGCCCGGACGGATCTGGTCGATCACCTCCAGCCCTTCGACCACGCGGCCGAAACAGGTGTGTACGCCGTCGAGGTGCGCGGTATTCGTGCGGTTGTGGCAGATGAAGAACTGCGAGCCGCCGGTGTCTTTGCCGCGGTGCGCCATCGACAGCACGCCGCGGTCGTGGTACTGTTTGCCACCCGAGGTTTCGCACTTGATCGTGTAGCCGGGGCCGCCCGCGCCGGTGCCGAGCGGACAGCCGCCCTGGATCACGAAGTCCGGGATTACCCGGTGGAACGTCAGCCCGTCGTAAAAACCGCTTTTCGCCAGTTTGCAGAAGTTGGCCACCGTGCCCGGTGCCTCCTGGTCGTAGAACTCGACGGTCATGTCGCCTTTCTCGGTATGAATGATTCCTTTGGTCATGTCTCTTGGGGTTTTGGATAACCGTTCTTCATGAACGGGACGATAAAGATACGTCTTTTTTCGTTTCCGGCCAATCGGGCGGGAAATAAAATCGGCTCAGCGGTACAGGCCGGTTTCCGTGGCGGAGCCGGCAGGGGATCCCGTGGCAGTGGCGGTCTCCGTGGCGGAACCGATGCATTGTTCCGCCTCCGGATTCGTGTCCGGGGGAGTGCCTGTGATGCGGTCTCCGGGAGTTTGTCCGGGAGATGGAGCCGGTTTGCTGAAATCCTCCCCGCAACGGCGGCAGCGGTAGGAAGTCTTGATATTGCCGAGCGGCGTCCAGGCCAGTAGCGAAAGGAACGCAAAAAATGCCTTGAGTCCGCGGCGGCGCCCCAGCGAAGTCCCGATGTCGGTCGAGCCGCAATAGGGGCAGCACGGCTGTCCGGAAGCGGGCGACAGCGTATTTAACAGCTGCCGGGCCCGGTCGTAATCCTTCGCCAGCACTACGACCGTGACGCCCATCCCCATCATGCCGCACAGGTTGGGTAGTGTCGATGCGGTGTATTCGTTGGTCAGGACGGACTCGATGCCCGCGTTGGCCAGCGCTCCCTGCAGCAGGTGGGCTTCGGCGGCGTTGTCGCAGGTGGTCAGGGTAACGGTTTGCATGGTATTTCGGGTTCCGGCGTTTGCCGGTTTGTGTGTGTCCTCCAAGGTTCGGTTTTTTCCGGGATTCTGGCCTCCAGGCATACGCATTTGGGCATCGAGATACCCGCATTCGGGTATCGGGGGCCGGGCTTCCCGCCGGAAAGGGTTCCGAAAGCCTGTTTATGTGCAGGGCGTTTTCAGGGAGCGGCTCAGATCACGCCGATCTGGCTGAGGAAAAGCAGTACGATCACCACTGGCGCGACGAAGCGCACGATGACGCGGTAGTAGGGGAAGAGTGCGTTGCCGTAGCGTCCGCGCGAGGTGACCTCCTCCTGCAGCGTGCGCCCGCGCAGCACCCATCCGGCGAAAAGCACCGAGAGCAGGCCTCCCAGCGGCAGCATGTAGAGCGAGGTGGCGTTGTTGAACAGGTCGAAGATGTTTTGCCCGGCCACCCGCAGCGATGAATCGGGAGCCTGCGACCAGAGGCACAGCGCGCTGAGCCCGGCGACGGTTCCCACGGCGATCAGCGTGGCGGTACGGCGGCGCAGGTGCATCTCCTCGGAGATATAGAGCGTCGCCACCTCGAGCAGCGATACCGACGACGAGATCGACGCGGTGAAAAGCAGGAAGAAAAAGGCGATGCCGAGCAGGTAGCCTCCGGTCATGTTGCCGAATACGTTGGGCAGCGTGATGAAGACCAGTTCCGGGCCGGACGTCGGGCTGATGCCGTACGAAAAGACGGCCGGGAAGATCGCCAGTCCGGCGAGGATCGCGACGCAGGTGTCGGTGACGGCCACCGTACCGGCCAGCCGGAACATGTTTTCATTTTTGGGGATGTACGATCCGTAGGTGATCATCGTGCCCATGCCGAGGCTCAATGAAAAAAAGGCCTGGCCCAATGCCTGCAGGATCACATGGCTGTTGATTTTGCTGAAGTTGGGACGCAGCAGGAAGGAGATGCCCTCTTTCGCGCCGTCGAGCGTCAGCGAGTTGATGACCAGTCCGATCAGCAGTAGGATCATGAACGGCATCACGATCTTGCCGAACTTTTCGATCCCTTTTTCGACGCCCCGCACCACGATGAAAGCGATGAAGGCGATGAAGGCGAAGGTCCAGAACATGGGACCCCAGCCGTGGTCGATGTACTGTTGGAAAACCGTCCGGATCTCCTCGGAACTCTGCCGGTGGAATCCGTTTACGAGGGCGACCTGCAGGAATTTGAGCGCCCAGCCCGCGATCACCGCATAGAACGACAGGATGATCGTCGAGGTGGCGATACCCAGGTAGCCCGCGCCGTTCCAGTATCCCCTGGGCGAAAACCGCCGGAAGGCCCTCAGGGCATTGGATCGCGTGTGGCGCCCGAGACTGAACTCGGTGAGCATGATCGGGATGCAGATCAGTGCGCTGATCGCGATGTAAACCAGGATGAAGGCGCCGCCGCCGTTTTCACCCGCGATATAGGGGAACCGCCAGATGTTGCCCAACCCCACCACCGAGCCGCCGACGACGGCTACGGCGCCGAAGCGGCTGCCGAATGAACTGCGTTGTTTCATGTATTTGATCGTTTTGGGAGGCACAAATTCGCCCGAAACGGGGCCGGCATGCGTCGGAGCCGGGTCAAAGGTAATAAATATGTCGGATTTCTAACAAAAAGATAAAAAATACATCGAGGCTGCGCGGCATATAATTCAAGAACCTATCAACTCAAAAATAAGGTAATCGAATATTTTTTGCACAAAACGGCAGGGGGGCGTCAGGGATATAAAAAATGCAACCGATTGAATATCGACCGGTTGCATTTTGTGTGGACTGCGGATCCGGTGCCGGATCCCGTCCGATGGGCAGGGGCTACTTGAGCGTTGCGCGGACAAGGATCGGAATGTGGTCCGACGGGTAGTTGATCCCGTCCGAATCGCGCAGCAGTCCGTATTTGAGCACATCGACACGGCCGTTGACGAAGACGTGGTCGATCGCCTGCCGTCCGCGCTGGGCTTCGGGGATCGTGACGGTCATCGCACCGACCGGGACGCCCGTCCAGCTCACCTCGCTGCCCTGGTCGTAGGGTGGGGTTTGCGATACGTCGCGGGCCGAGGCGAGGTGCTGCAGCATGACCTTAATGGGCTCGTCCTTCGGTTCTGCATTGAAGTCGCCGGTGCAGAAGACCGGATATTTGTCGCCAGCCAGCGAGGCGATCCGCCTGCAGATCAGCTCTGCGCCCTCGTGGCGTGCCACAGGGCCCATGTGGTCGAGGTGCGTGTTGAAATAGAAGAACTCTTTTTTGCTCTGCCTGTCGCGCAGTTTGACCCACGAACAGATGCGGTTGTAATCGGCATCCCAGCCTCGTGAAACCTTTTCGGGGGTTTCCGACAGCCAGAAGGTGCCGCTGTCGAGCAGCGCGAAACGGTCGGTCCGGAAGAATACCGGCGAGTGCTCGCCCTGGTTGATTCCTTCGCGGCCCGTGCCGACGGCGGTGAACTCGGGCAGCGCCGTACGCAGGTCGGCCATCTGTTCCGGGCGGACCTCCTGCATGCCGATGATGTCGTAGTCGTGGAATCGGATCAGTGCGGCGATCCGCTGGCAGCGGACTTTCCAAGGCAGCGGGCCGTCGTCGTGTACGCCGCACCAGATGTTATACGTGCCGACATTCATCGTGGCGGGAGCGGCGGCCCGGGCGGCCGTGAACGAACTTCCTGCGACCAGCAGCAGGGCAATGGCCGCGATCCATAGATTTCTTTTCATGGCGGTGCTATTTCTTGATGTCGTAGAAACAGCGTTTTGGGGAGTAAATTTTACCCTCTTTGGCCAGTTGTTTGATCACTTTGCCGGCTTCGTCCTTGTCGATGCCCGCTGCCGTGGCGATGTCGCCGGGACGCATGGCGCCTTTTTCGGCGAGTACTTTCAGAATTTTCTCTTCCATGGTTGTATGATTTATGGGTTTATAATAAATAAATGTCGTTGCGCGGGGGCGTTAGTGGTTTGATCGTGGTTCTTACCTGATTTTTACATGGTTTCACCGTGATTCTCATCGCGCGGCGGGAGAGGTGTTCGAGCAGCCGGATTGCCGTCTGTGCGGCCGATCAGGCCGGATGCGGCGTCCTCTGGCGCGGACGAAAGCCGCTGCGGTGGAATTTGATATAAAGGTAAGCAATCCGGGCCGGTTGTGCAAATTGTTTTTGGTTATCGGTCTATCGGCCGGGCTTATGCTATGCGTATTTTCCGGTACGGGGTTCCGGTGTCTGATCCGCTTCGGGCTCCTGCTCTCCTCACGCGAGCGGATGCCCAAAGCGGCATATGCCTGAGCGAAGCGAATTATGCCGTTCAGCGTCCGAACGCTTTAGCGGGTAAAGCAGGGATTGTAAGCAAGGAAATCCGTACCGGGGGGCCGGGGCACGAACCTGTTTCGGGAATGCGGTCGTGTTGCCGGTGCGGTTGTCGCGGTGGTTAACGGGCAGGGACGTAAGGCCGGATGTTCGGCGTCGTGCCCGGAAAATAGGTTGCGGGGAGCGTAAGTTCGGTTATTTCAGATGGGCGGCCCGGAGGATGTCCGCGGCGGCCGGGCCCTCGCAGAACAACAGGTCGATTACCGAAAGGTTCCCTGCAAACGGCAGGCGGTCGGAAAAAACCTGGTAGTACTGCGGTGCGGCGAAGGTCGGGTCGGGACGGCTCAATCGGGGTTTGGGCGAGAGCGACAGGCGGAAGTCGGCGTAGCGGGCGGGCTCTGCTTTGCAAGGTGTGTCGAATGTTGCAGATGCGGTGCCGGCCGGGTTTCCGGCATGGGGTTCCGTGCCCGGGCGGGGCGGGGCGGTGGTTTGTATCTCCGGCCCCGTTTGCGGGGAGATGTGTCCAGGCGTATGTCCCTGTCCCTGCGGATCGGATGGTACGGAGGGGGAGACGTAACGGTCGGTATAGCCGATCCGGGCGGCCGCCCCGCCCGAAGGGTCGAGCAGGTGCAGGACGGTTCGCTGCAGCGTGTCGTTGAGTTCGGTCAGCAGGTCGAACCGCTGCCGGTAGAGCGGGGCGAAATGTTCTTCGTAATGCGCGAAGTAGGGCGAACCGCGATAGGCCGAGACGATCGCCTGCCAGTGGCGGTGTTGCCACCGCTTCGAATAATCGATGCGGATTTCGCGCGTGGGCGTGCCCACTCCCCCCGTGTGGTACACCGGGACGGTAAGCGACATTACGCCGCCTGCCGAGAGGATGTCGCAGCGGTTGCGGTAGCTCTGCTTGAGGTAATGCTCGTGCAGGTCGATGCAGGCCTCTCCGCTCAGCAGTTTCGAATAGTATTGCAGGTTGCCCAGGTAGGCCGTCGGAAGCAGGATCATCGTTCGTTGCGGAATTTGACCGGGGTCAGGATGCGGAACCGGTTCCGGAATTGCGGGAATTTTTTCCTTCCGGGGCAACAGCGGCCGGCCGGGGACCGTCTTGTGCTCCGGAAGAGGCTTGGGCCCCCTGTTCTGGGGCGGCCGCAGCATGCCGGTCGCCGTTCGGGGCGTTGCCGAACAGGTCGACCTCGCCGCGCTCGACCTTGCGGAACACGGTAGCCAGTTCGGCCACTACCGGGGAGATGAGCGTCAGTACGTCGTCGATGTATTTTTGCCGCGACTTGCCGCTGTCGGCGATGCTGTCCGGTGCGGCTGAAACGTCCGTATCCTTATCGGCTGCGGCTTGGGGATTGGTGCCGCAGCCTTTGCCGGCATCGCCGTGTTTTCCCGCTTCCTGGATGCGCAGCAGCACGACCGAGTAGAGCGCGCGGAAAAAGAGTTCGACGTCGCTGATCTCCGGGTCTTTGAGTTTTGCCTTGAGCGCCGGGAGTTCGGGCGCCACCCGCGCGTAGAGCCGGCGGTATTCGGCCCCCACCGGCAGGACCATCAGCTGGTTGTGCAGGTTGTTCAGGTCGGCGATCAGGTGCAGCGTGTGTTCGAGGTGGCCCTGCTGTTCCTTGCCCTCCTCGCGCAGCAGGTTCACGATATCCATATACCAGAGGAAAACTTCCTGTTTCTGCTCTTCGGGAAGTCCGAGCGGCTTCACGAGTTTCGCATAAATCGCTTCGGGGCTGAATTGCAGTGCGCGCAGCAGGTCTTCCAGCTGCCAGAGGTAGAGGATGTATTCGGCGATATTCTCTTTGCGGGTCTTTTGTGCGGTATACATGGCGGTTTGCGTTTAATAAGGTGCGGTCCGGCCGGGAACGTTTCCTGTCCCGGATGCGGGATGCCGGCCGGCGGTGCGGTGAAAGGGCAATGGCGTTAAAACGGTAACGGGATAAACGAATAGTACAAAGGTAGTTTTTTCTGCGGATTTTCCTTCAAAAAGCGGGCCCGGAAGCGCTCCTGCTGCCGGAAACGCTCCGGTGCGGTGCCGTTCAGGCCTGTTTGCGGGTAAAATGGATGCAGGGCCGAACCGATAAAGTTCAGAAAGAGTAATTTATATGTTGGAGTGTTCGGTATCGGTTATTTTTGTACCTTTGCCGACAGACACTACTCCAGTTAAAAACGACCACCGCCACGAAATGGAATTGACTTTACTTGTCATCGCCACTTTTTTGCTGTCCGCCGCTGCGGGATGGCTCACTATTCCCCGCATCGTGATGATCTCGAAAAAGAAAAAACTGTTCGACGAGCTCAGTGCCCGCAAATCGCACACCGGCGCGGTTCCCCGGTTGGGCGGCGTGTCGTTCCTGCCGGCATTCCTTTTCTCTTTCTCCCTCGCGGTAGGCCTGCGGTATATGCTCGGCCTGGACGTGGCGGCCCCGCATGAGATGGCGATTCCGCGCGAATTCATGTTCCTGGTTTCCGGAGCGACCGTGCTCTTCTGCGTGGGGCTGGCCGACGACCTGGCCGGGGTGGGTTACCGCATCAAGTTCCTCGCCCAGTTGCTCAGCGCGGCATTGCTGCTCTGCTCGGGCGTCTGGATCGACAACCTCGACGGCCTGTTCGGGCTGCACCATGTGCCGACGGCTGTGGGCGCGCTGCTGACGGTGCTGGTGGTCGTTCTGCTGACCAATGCGTACAACCTGATCGACGGCATCGACGGGCTTTGCTCCGGGCTCTCGATCCTCGCGCTGTTCACGTTCGGGGTCTGGTTCCTCACCCACCACATCTATGTGTATGCGATGATGTCGATGGCAATGGGGGGCGTGGTGACCATCTTCTTTTTCTATAACGTGATGGGGCACCGGATGAAAATTTTTATGGGCGATACCGGCTCACTGCTGCTGGGTTTCGTAATCGCGTTCCTCGGGCTGAAGTTCTATGACCTGAACATCAACGGCGAATTTTACCGGATCGACGCGGCGCCAGCCGTCTTCCTGGGAATCGTTTTCATCCCGGCGTTCGACACGGTGCGCGTTTTCTGCGTGCGGATGGCCGCGGGCCTTTCGCCCTTTTATCCCGACCGCAGGCATATCCATCACAAACTGCTGCGCATCGGCCTGACCCACCTGCAGGGCACGCTGGTGATCGTCGTGTTGCAGGCCTGCTTTATTCTGCTCAATTTCCTGCTGCGTAACGTGAACATCAACCTGCTGTTCGGCATCAACCTCGTTCTCGGCGTGCTGCTGATCCAGGGACTCAATGCGCTGGGCGGCCGGATCGACGTTTCTTCACAACATATCGCGCAAAACCGCGTTCAAAATAATAGTGAAAAATAAAGACAGTCTATTTTATATGCTTATCAGACGTAAAGTTCAGACAGCTCTGGCGGCCGTGCTGCTGTCGGCGGCGGTGCCGGGCTACGTTTCGGCCCAACTCCCGGGCGTGACGCCCGATGTAATCCAGAAAGCGCGCCAGTCAGGCGCCACCGAAGAACAGATTCAGCAGGCGCTCGGCGGCATGTCGGTTCCGGGAACGCCCCAATCCGGGACGAATGCGGGTGCCGGCAAGAGCGCAACCGGAAGCGCTGACCGCAAAGCTTTGGACCAGAAGGTGCTCCGGGATTTGAATCCGACTAAAGTCACCGGAGTCGATACCCTTACCTGGAACCAGGTGCTGAGCAACGACTGGCAGCTGCAACAGCAGCAGCAGCGCATCCTGCAGTCGATGACGACCCCGTACCAGGACCCGGAGTTCGAGGTGCTGTGGGAAGACGGCAAGTTTGTCCGCCGGCCGATCCCGAAGGTGTTCGGCCGCGAAATATTCCAGAACAAGAACCTCACTTTCGCCCCCAATTACAACATGGCCACGCCGCCCTCGTACGTGCTGGGCGCGGGCGACGAGATCGTCGTCGAGGTGTGGGGACCGTCGGAGCTTTACGACAAGCAGAAAATTACCCCCGACGGGACGATCAACATCCAGGGCGTCGGCCCGATCAGCCTGAACGGCCTGACGATCGCCGAGGCGCAGAAGCGGATCGCTTCGAAGCTGAGCGGCGTGATGGGCGGCGCCAACGTCAAGGTGTCGCTGGGCCAGATCCGCAGTATCAAGGTCAATATCGCGGGCGAGGTGATGGTGCCGGGCACCTATACGCTGCCTTCGCTGGCTACCGTTTTCAATGCGATCTACTCGGCCGGGGGGGTCAACAAGATCGGTTCGCTGCGTGCGATCAAGGTGTTCCGCGACGGCAAGGAGGTCGCGACGCTCGACGTGTACGATTACCTGATCAACGGCAAGTACGATACGAACATCCGCATCGAGGACAACGACATGATTATCGTCCAGCCTTACGACAGCTACGTGGCTGTGACCGGCAAGGTGAAACGTCCGCGGATTTACGAAATGAAAAAAGGAGAGACGCTGGCCAAGGCGTTCGAGTATGCGGGCGGATTCACGGGCGATGCCTATAACGACAACGTGAACGTGAAGCGCAAGACCGGACGGCAGTACAGCATCCTGACGGTCGAGAAGCCCGATTTCGATGCGTTCGCGGTGGCCGACGGCGACAGCGTGTCGGTGGGCCGGATTTTCAACGAGTATGCTAACCGTTTGGTAATTACCGGGGCCGTATGGCGTCCGGGCAACTACGAATTAACCGATAATACGGCGACCCTTTCGAAGCTGATTGCAAAAGCCGAAGGCCTCAAGGGGAACGAATTCGCCTCGCGCGGGCAGGTTACGCGCCGCAAGAGCGACTATACCTACGAGGTGATTCCGTTCAACGTGCGCGAGGCTGCCGCAGGTGTCAACGATATTCCGCTCATGCGCGAAGATTCCGTCTATATCCCGAATATCCTGGAACTGCGGGAGGAGTATGTCATCGGTGTCCGGGGCGAGGTGAACCGCCCCGATACGCTGCCGTTCCGCGACGGAATGACCGTCGAAGATGCGATCCTGCGCAGCGGGGGGCTCAAGGAGTCGGCCTCTTATGCCAAAATAGAGGTGGCGCGCCGGATCAAGGACCCCAATTCGACCTCTTATACGAACAAAACGGCCGACCTGTATACGTTCAACATCGATAAGGACCTGAGCATCGCACCCGAGGCGAGCCGCTTCGTGCTGCAGCCGTTCGACGAGGTGTACGTGCGCCGGTCGCCGGGATACAGCGAGCAGCAGCGCGTCGCGGTTACGGGCGAAGTGCTCTACGGCGGCGAGTATGTGCTGGCCACGGCGGGCGAGCGGATTTCGGACGTAATTAAAAAAGCGGGCGGTTTCACGCCGGAAGCCTATGTCAAAGGAGTCAGCGTGAAACGCAAACTGACCGGAGATGAACTCGCACAGGTCGAATCGATGCTGAAGATGGCGCGCGACAGCCGCAATACCACTGGGCGCGACTCGATGGCGTTCGAGAATCTCGAAGTGCAGGACTTTTATGCGGTGGGCGTCGACGTGGCGGCCGCGATTCAGAATCCCGGTGGCAACGACGACATTATCCTGCGTGACGGGGATCAGATACTCGTTCCGAAATACACCGGAACCGTGAAGATTTCGGGGGCGGTGAATTATCCCAATTCGGTGGCTTACGACAAAAAGAACGTGAAAAGCTATATCGCGCAGGCCGGTTGGTACAAGCAGAGCGCGCGCCGCCGTCCGTTCGTGATCTACATGAACGGCAAGGTGGCTTCGACCCGCACGGGTTTCTTCTCCAGGCGTTATCCGAAGGTGGAGCCGGGCTGCGAGATCGTCGTGCCGCAGAAGATGGAGCGCAACGGCAGGGGCTTGCAGAACGTGATGGGCATGATGACCTCGACCGCTTTGCTCGCCGCGATGGTCGCCTCGGTGATCAACCTGGCGAAATAATCCCGGGAAGCGGGGTGGAAATGCTCCTATCGCACAGGGATGCCCGCGATTAACGGCGGGCATCCTTTGCTTTTTTCAAAGATTTTTCGTACTCTTGTACCGGATTTTTCGATTCGCAGACAAATCGTTTCAAACATAAAAACTCAAAGTACAATGATTAATTACAAAGATCTTGGCCTTGTCAACACGCGCGACATGTTTGCACGGGCCATGAAGGGCGGTTATGCCATCCCGGCATTCAACTTCAACAACATGGAACAGTTGCAGGCCATTATCCAGGCTTGCGCCGAGACCAAATCGCCGGTGATCCTGCAGGTGTCGAAGGGTGCCCGCCAGTATGCCAACCAGACCCTGCTGCGCTACATGGCCGAAGGCGCCGTGGAGTATGCCAAGGAACTCGGCCTGAAGCACCCCGAAATCGTGCTGCACCTCGACCACGGCGACTCTTTCGAGACCTGCAAGTCGTGCATCGACATGGGTTTCTCGTCGGTGATGATCGACGGTTCGCACCTGCCTTACGACGAGAATGTGGCGCTGACGAAGAAGGTCGTTGACTACGCCCACCAGTTCGACGTGACCGTCGAAGGCGAACTGGGCGTGCTGGCCGGCGTGGAGGATGAAGTTTCGTCCGACCACCACACCTATACCCGCCCCGAAGAGGTGGTGGATTTCGTTACGAAGACCGGCTGCGACAGCCTCGCCATCTCGATCGGCACTTCGCACGGCGCTAATAAATTCAAACCCGAGCAGTGCACCCGTGACGCGAACGGCGTTCTCGTTCCGCCCCCCCTGGCTTTCGATGTGCTGGACGGTGTGATGAAGGAACTTCCCGGTTTCCCGATCGTACTGCACGGTTCGTCGTCGGTGCCCCAGGAAGAGGTCGCTACGATCAACAAGTACGGCGGAGCGCTGAAAGATGCGATCGGCATTCCCGAAGAGGAGCTGCGCAAGGCCGCCGCTTCGGCTGTCTGCAAGATCAACATCGATTCGGACAGTCGTCTGGCGATGACCGCAGCGATCCGCAAGGTGTTCGTTGAGAAACCCGCCGAATTCGATCCGCGCAAGTACCTCGGCCCGGCCCGCGACAACATGAAGAAACTCTACGAGCACAAGATCGTCAGCGTGCTCGGTTCTGCCGGCAAACTGGCTGAGGAATAGTATTGTCTACCGGTCGGTTTTCGACCGTTCGGAAGCGGGGATGCGTGTGCGTCCCCGCTTTTTGTTGTTGACGGAACTGTTGACGGCTTTTGAACGCTTGAAACTGCTGCTGTGAAAGACAATAAAAGCCCGAAGCATTGCGCTTCGGGCTTTCTTCATTTGTGCGTATCCGTATCCCTGCCGGGAGGAGGCATATCCGTTTGTACTTCCCTTTTGCCGAGAAGGTTCGGCGGGTTACTTGCGGATCGCGGCCACGCCGGGCAGCTCGATGCCTTCCATGTATTCGAGCAGCGCGCCGCCGCCGGTGGAGACGTAGCTGACCTGGTCGGCCATGCCGAACTTGTTGATGCAGGCTACCGAGTCGCCGCCGCCGATCAGCGAGAAGGCTCCGTTCTTCGTAGCTTTCACGATCGCTTCAGCAATAGCTTTCGAGCCCTTGGCGAATTTGTCGATCTCGAATACGCCCACCGGGCCGTTCCACAGGATCGTCTTCGACTCTGCGATTACCTTTGCGAACTCGGCTTCGGCTTTCGGGCCGATGTCGAGGCCTTCCCAGCCGTCGGGAATCGCGTTGGCCGGAACGATCTGCGTATTGGCGTCGGCGCTGAATGCGTCGGCGGCCACGGCGTCTTCGGCCAGGTAGATGTTCACGCCCAGCTCTTTGGCTTTTGCGAGGATGTCTTTCGCGGTCTGGAACTGGTCGGGCTCGCAGATGCTGTCGCCCACCTTGCCGCCGAGGGCGGCCTTGAACGTGTAGGTCATGCCGCCGCCGAGGATCAGGTTGTTCACCAGTTTGAGCAGGTTTTCGATCACGCTGATCTTGGTCGAAACTTTCGACCCGCCGAGGATAGCGGTGAACGGACGTGCCGGATCTTTCAGCACTTTGTCGATCGCTTTCAGTTCGCCTTCCATCACGTAGCCGAACATCTTGTCGCTCGGGAAATATTCGGCGATCAGCGCCGTCGACGCGTGTGCGCGGTGCGCGGTGCCGAACGCGTCGTTGATGTAGCAGTCGGCGTACGAAGCGAGGCGCTTCACGAACTCTTTCTGCGAGGCTTTCACGGCCTTCTTCGCAGCGGCTTTTTCGTCGTCGGTGGCGTCTTCGGCCAGTCCGCGGGGCTTACCCTCTTCTTCGGCGTAGAAACGCAGGTTTTCGAGCAGCAGTACCTGGCCCGGTTTCAGTGCGGCGGCCTTGTCGGCGGCCTCCTGGCCCTGGCAGTCCCCGGCGAAGTCCACCTTCACGCCGAGGCGCTTCTCGATGGCGGGGATGATGTGCTTGAGCGAGAATTTGTCTTCCGGCCCTTTTTTCGGACGGCCTAGGTGCGACATCAGGATCACCGATCCTCCTTTTTCGAGTACCTTTTTGATGGTGGGGATCGCCGCACGGATGCGGGTGTCGTCGGTTACCTCCAACTTGTCGTTCAGGGGCACGTTGAAATCGACGCGGATAATCGCGCGTTTCCCTTTGAAATCATACGTTTCGATTGATTGCATGGCTGATATGTTTTAAAGTTGTCTGAATCTCCGTCTACCGGAACTTTCGCGGGGCTTCCAGTGGGCTCTCCTGCCGCGGGCGGCACGCTCTTTCAGGGAATTGCCCCTTTGAGAAGGCTAATTTAATAAAAATATTTAAAAACATCTCAAAGTTAAGCATTGTTTCCAATTTTCGCAATTTACAGCAATTTTTGCGCAAAACATTTTATTTGCGGAAGATATGTCGCCCTGAGGGGGTGAATCAGGCGCCGGGCGGTGCATGGAATTGAAAATCTTTTTTTACTTTTGTCTTAACGATTCGGCCTTGGACGAAATGCAGCTTTTTGCAAAGACAAGGCGGGCGGAGGTTTTCTTCTATACGGGCAGGTCGGTTAACCTGATCTATTGAATTGAAAGGGATGAGATCCAGCCAACTTTTCCGGACTGTCGTCCGTTTTGCCAGTGCTGCGGGGCTGTTGAGTTGTTGCGCGCTTGTGTCGTGTCAGAAAGCTGATGAAAAGCCTGAACCGAATGAGTTGGAGGGGGTTTATGTTGTTGGCAGTGTAGATGATGCCAACACCGCCGTATTGTGGGAAAACGGAGCGCTGAGACGTTTGGAGTCAGGCTCGCATGCGAGGAGCGTTGCCGTTGCCGGGAAAGATGTATATGCCGGTGGAAACGAATATAATTTCGACTACGACCGTTGGGAAGCCAGGGTTTGGAAAAACGGCGTGTTGCAGGCATTGGACTTGGGAGATGCCGAGTATGCGCGTTTAGAGTCACTGACTGTCGCGGAGGGGAATGTTTATGTGCTCGGTTTTTTGAGCAAAGGGGCGGGTCAGCAATATGACGTGCCCGTGGTTTGGAAGAACGGCATGTTGGTCTGTCGTTTGACTGACGGGAACGAGGGGGCGATGGTATCTTCCATTGTCGTTTCGGGCAGCGACGTCTATGTCGGAGGAAGTTGTGGAACGGCAGACGGACCTAGCGTGGTTACACTTTGGAAAAATGGCGCGCCCCAAAAATTAAGCGACGGTATCTATTCGGCGTCTTTGACGGCGTTGGCAATTTCGGATGGAGCGGTTTATGCCGTGGGGTATGAATTTCGCGGCGACGATCTGATCGGAATGCTTTGGCGGAACGGTGTCCCGACCCAATTGTGCGAAGCCTCGTACCGAAGCATGCCGATGGGGGTTTGTGTCGACGGTTCGGATGTGTATGTTGCGATTTGGAGTGTCGGAGGTAATGGGCAGGCCGGTATGTATGCCGTATTGTGGAAAAACGGCGAGATGGAATTGTTGCCGGCTAAAGGGCTTGCGGATATTCGGGCGGTCACCGTTTCAAAAGGCCATGTTTATGTGACGGGACATTACGATATAAATGCCGGTGCGGTTGGCGTGTGGAAAGACGGAAAACTGATTCCGCTTCCCGGAGAAGGATATGCCGCCGTTTTCGGCATTTTCGTGAAGTAGTGCCCCGACGCGGCCCGCGTCCTATGGGAGAGGTGTCCGGTTGGCACCGGAGAGGATGGGTGGTCACGGGAAAGCATGCCGTGAACGACGGCTAAGACAAATAGTAAACAGACTTAATTTAATATAACACCATGTACGGAAAAATGAAAGAGCACCTCTCGGCCGAGCTCAAGGCGATCGAAGAGGCTGGATTGTACAAACAAGAACGTATTATCACTTCGCCGCAGAAGGCCGACATCACGGTCGAAGGCGGTAAAGAAGTGCTCAACTTTTGCGCGAACAACTACCTCGGGCTGTCGAACAACCCCCGGCTGATCGATGCGGCGAAACGGGCGATGGATACGCACGGCTACGGTATGTCGTCGGTGCGTTTTATCTGCGGCACGCAGGACATCCACAAGCAACTCGAAAAAGCGATCGCCGACTATTTCGGCACCGAAGATACGATTCTTTACGCCGCCTGCTTCGATGCGAACGGCGGTGTGTTCGAACCCCTCTTCACCGATGAGGACGCGATTATCTCCGACTCGCTGAACCATGCGTCGATCATCGACGGCGTGCGCTTGTGCAAGGCGGTGCGCTACCGTTATGCGAACGCCGATATGGCCGACCTGGAGAAACAATTGCAGGCCGCCCAGGCGCAGCGCTTCCGCATTATCGCCACCGACGGTGTTTTCTCGATGGACGGCAACGTTGCCCCGATGGACAAGATTTGCGAATTGGCCGAGAAGTACGACGCGCTGGTGATGGTGGACGAGTGCCACTCGGCCGGCGTGGTGGGCAAGACGGGCCGCGGCGTGACCGAACAGTTCGATGTGCGCGGAAAGGTCGATATCATCACCGGTACGCTGGGCAAGGCGTTCGGCGGTGCCGTGGGCGGGTTCACGACCGGCCGTAAGGAGATCATCGCGTTGCTGCGCCAGCGGTCGCGTCCGTACCTTTTCTCGAACTCGCTGCCTCCCGCAGTGGTGGGCGCCGGGCTCGAACTGTTCAAGATGCTGGGCGAGAGCGATGCGATCCACGACAAGTTAGTCGAGAATGTGGAGTACTTCCGAACGAAGATGCTCGCCGCCGGATTCGACATCAAGCCGACCCAGTCAGCCATCTGCGCAGTGATGCTGTACGATGCGAAGCTGTCGCAGGACATGGCCGCGAAGCTGCTCGACGAGGGAATTTACGTGACCGGGTTCTACTATCCGGTAGTGCCGAAAGGACAGGCGCGTATCCGCGTGCAGGTCTCTGCAGGCCACGAGAAGTCGCACCTGGACAAGTGCGTGGCGGCCTTTACGAAGGTGGGCCGCGAACTGGGAGTGATTAAATAGTGTGGATGATCGCTGCGAGAGGGGAAGTCTAAACGTCTCGGGTGCAGGCGGTCTGAAAACAATTGAATTATGGGAAAAGCGACCATTGACGCCACCGACCGCAAGATTCTCAGCCTGTTGATCCGCAATGCGCGCATGCCTTTTCTGGAGATCGCGCGCGAGTGCGGTATTTCGGGCGCGGCGATCCACCAGCGGGTGAAGAAGATGGAGGAATCGGGCGTGATCCGGGGCTTCCGCCTCGAAGTCGATCCTACGGCACTGGGGTACAACGTCAGTGCGATGATCGGTATCCGCATCAACGATCCGTCGATGAATTTCGAGATTGTCGACGGCCTGAGGCGGATTCCCGAGGTGGTCGAATGCCATTTCGTCACCGGTAAATACAACATCTGGACGCGCGTTTACTGCGTGGATCACGAGCACTTGATGCACACGATCCTCGACCATATTCTGCGTGTGCCGGGCGTTTCCGAAACCGAGACCTTCATTTCGCTCTCCGATTCGTTCGGGCGGCAGGTGAGTGTCCGCGACCTGGACCAATAGGGTTGAGGGCGGTAGCTTGTCCGGAGTCTTGAGCCTGCCGCCGGGTAATCCGGCGGCAGGTGTGTTTCAGGAGAAGATGGGCATGGGCGTACGCGCCCTGCCCGGTAATGCGTTTCGTCCGGGATGCTGTTTGGCCCTTGCCGGGCAATGATTAATTACAGAAAACTTATGATACGGCTGACCAAGGAATTTTCGTTCGAAATGGCGCATACCCTCGCCGGGTATGACGGACCTTGCCGTGAAATACACGGCCATTCGTACCGCCTGTTCGTTACGGTACGCGGTGTGCCGGTGAGGGATCCGCAAAGTCCGAAATACGGCATGGTGATGGATTTCGGTGACCTGAAACACATCGTTGGCCGGTTGATCGTCGAGCGTTACGACCATGCGCTCGTACTGCGCGAAACGCCAGAGAACCATGCGGCGCTGGAAGCGATGCGCGGTACTTACACGAAGATCATCGTTACTCCGTACCAACCCACCTGCGAGAATATGGTGGAGGATTTCGCCCGTGCGATCGCGGCCGAATTGCCTGCGGGCGTGGAGTTGTTCAGCGTGAAACTGCACGAGACGGCCACCTCGTTCGCCGAGTGGTATGCCTCGGATAACCTTTGATCTTGATACGTCCCGCGGTGCAGGCGGGAACGGAGAGCGGGGGATAAGCGAGGAGACGATACAGGATAAACCGGACACAGGCAAAGGTATGGGCAGGGGTAAAAGCACGGACAGCGGTACGGGAGCACCGGCGGCGCAGCAACCGCAGCGGCCGGAGGCCGCCGATGTCGTCCGGGGCGGGCTCTATGCCGACCGGACCTTTACGCGCCTCGACGGCGCGGTACGGGATTTCGTGCAGGCCGAGTTCGAGCACTGTACTTTTGCCGGGTGCGATTTTTCATATGCCGACCTGTCGCACGCCTTCTTTTCGGAGTGCCTGTTCCGCGAATGCCGCATGGTGGTACCCGGACTCAGTGCGGTACACCTGCGCAAAGCCGTTTTCGACGGCTGCCTGCTTTCGGGGCTCGATTTCGGACAGTGCGTGAAGGCGGGCTTCGGGGTATCGTTTGTCCGCTCGCGGCTCGATAACTGCTCGTTCTACGAACTGAAAATGCCCGGAACCCGTTTCGACGATTGCGAACTGACGGGATGCCTGTTCGCGGAGAGCGACCTGACCGGTGCTTCGTTCGACGGATGCAAACTGCCTGCAACCGAATTCGACCGTTGCCGGCTCGAAAGGGCCGATTTCCGCACGGCGACGGAGTTCGCGATCGATCCGGGCCGCAATATGTTGCGGCGGGCGAAGTTTTCCCCTTACAACCTCGCGGGGTTGCTTGCCGTGTACGGGATTGAAATCGGGTAACCGGTACGTCGGAAATGCCGGTTGCGACAGACTTGAGGGAATAGCCCCGTGTGTGCACGGGATTTTGTTGAAACAAACGGAGAACGCATGTCCCGGTGTGGCGCACTGCGGTTTGTGCCGGGCGGTGCCCGGCTGCCCGCTGGAGTCGGACCGGCAGTCGCCCGGTGCCGGATCGCCACGGGCCGACATCGGCCCGCATCGCGCAACTCCGTTCAAAGCCAATACCGAACTGCAGATGGAGAGATTGTTCCTGATCGATGCCTACGCGCTGATTTTCCGCGCTTATTATGCTTTTATCGGCCGCCCGATGCGCAATTCCGAAGGGTTGAATACTTCGGCGATTTTCGGGTTCGTCAAATTCCTGCGGGATCTGATCCGCCGCGAGGAGCCGCGCCTGTTGGGCGTCGCGTTCGACCCCAAGGGCGGTAATTTCCGCCATGAAATTTATCCCCAGTACAAGGCGAACCGGGAGGCTACTCCGGAGGACATCATTGCGGCGGTGCCCTACATCAAGCGGGTGCTCGAGGCGATGCGTATTCCGGTGATCGAGGTTCCCGGCTACGAGGCCGACGATGTGATCGGCACGCTGTCGATGAAGGCTGCCGGGGCCGGGTATGAAGTTTACATGGTGACGCCTGATAAGGATTACGGGCAGCTGATCCGTCCGACCGTGCGCATTTATAAGCAGCGCAAGGGAGGAGACGGAATCGAGGTCATCGGCTGCGAACAGATCCGCGAGCATTACGGTATCGACGACCCGTGCCGGGTGATCGACATCCTCGCGCTGTGGGGCGATGCGTCGGATAATATTCCGGGTGTGCCGGGCATCGGCGAGAAGAGTGCGATCAAACTGGTGTGCGAGTTCGGTACCGTGGAGAACCTGCTCGAAAATACCGATAAGCTCAAAGGAAAGCAGCGCGAGAACATCGAGGCGCTGCGCGAACAGATACTGTTGGCTAAACGGCTGGCGACCATCGAGCTGAATGTGCCGGTCGAGTTCGATCCGGCGGGACTTACGATGGAAAACCCCGATCTCGAGATGCTGGCCGATGTCTACCGGGAGCTGGGGTTCCGTTCGTTCCTCAATGAATTGCAGGGCAATCCGTTCGTTACGGCGGCGGGCGTTGCAGGCACCGCATCCGGTGCCGGACGGGGAAGTGCGGGTCAGGTGGCCGCACACGCTTCGGGCATTACGGATACAGGCGGAATTGCCGGCGGGGCCGGGTCTGTCGGCATTGCAGGAACTGTTGCCGCCGCAGGAGGTTCAGGTGGGGCCGGGACAACCGGAATGCCGGGAGCTTCGGATGGCCGGAGAGCGGGCGTTGCAGGCAGCCGGGCGTCGGGAAATGCCGTGCAGGATGCATCGCAGGGTTCGCTGTTCGATGCGTTCGGGCAGGTTCCGGATGCCGGGGCCGCGTTTCCCGGGGCAGGTGATTTGACACCTTCCGGTAGCGTTTCGGAGCCTTACGCGGGGAACTCCCCGGCGGGACAGCGAGACCTGTTTGCGGGACCGGGAGAGGTTTCCGGGGTTGGCGGAATGGTGCAGCATGACCCCAATCGGGATACTGCGAATGCGGGCGCGGCGGGAGACCGAGTAACGTCCGCAGGCGGCCTTTTCGGGCAGCAGTACCAGACGATCGACACGGTGCCGCATACTTACCATACCGTGACCGAACCTGCCGAACTGGAGGCGCTCGCGGCCCGGCTGGCCGCCTGCGAAGCGTTCTGCTTCGACACCGAGACGACCGGATTCGACGTGTTCGGAGACCGCCTGGTCGGAATTTCGGTCGCGATCGAACCGCACGAGGCATGGTATATCCCGTGCAACAGGGAGAACACGGACCGTGTGGTCGCGGCATTGCGTCCGGTCTTTGCCGACGAGAAGATCGCGAAAATCGGCCAGAACATCAAATTCGACCTGATGGTGCTGCGCAGTGCCGGCATCGAGGTGTGGGGCCGGCTCTACGATACGATGATCATCCATTACCTGCTCGACCCCGAGTCGCGGCACGGCATGGACCATCTCTCCCGCACGTTCCTCGGGTACGATCCTGTGCCGATCGAGGCGCTGATCGGTAAGGGGGCCAAGCAGAAAACGATGGATATGGTGCCGGTGGCGACGGTGGCCGCCTATGCCGCCGAGGATGCCGACGTGACGCTGCGGCTTTACCGTGTGCTGTGGCCGCTGCTGATGCAGGCGGGACTGACCGAACTCTATGCGAAGATCGAGGAGCCGCTGATTCCGGTGCTCGCCGACATCGAAATGACCGGCGTGAAGATCGACACTGCTGCGCTGGCCTCCTTCGGGCAGGAGCTGACCGGGGAGCTGGCGGCCCTCGAGGAGCGTATCCGTGAAACGACGGGCGATCCGTCGCTGAACGTCAATTCGGCCAAACAGCTGGGCGAGGCGCTTTTCGGCCGCATGAAGATCGACCCGAAACCGAAAATGACCAAAACCAAACAGTACCGTACCGACGAGGAGTACCTGCAGATGCTTTCCGACCGCCATCCGGTGATCGGGATGATCCTGGAATATCGCGGGTTGCGCAAGCTGCTTTCGACCTATGTCGATGCGCTGCCGCAGCTGGTCAATCCGCTGACGGGGCGGATCCATACCTCGTTCAACCAAGCGGTAACGGCTACCGGACGGCTCAGTTCGACGAATCCGAACCTGCAAAATATTCCGATCCGCGACGACCGCGGGCGCGAAATCCGCAAGGCGTTCATCCCGTCGTCGGACGACCGCGTGCTGCTGTCAGCCGACTATTCGCAGGTCGAACTGCGGCTGATGGCGCACCTGAGCGGCGACCGGGCGATGATCGAAGCGTTCGGGCACGGCGAGGATATCCATACCGCGACGGCGGCCCTGCTGTTCCATGCGGCCAAAGAGGATGTGACGCGCGAACAGCGGCGCCGGGCCAAAACGGCCAATTTCGGAATCATCTACGGCATTTCGGCGTTCGGACTGGCCCAACGGTTGAACATTCCTCGTACGGAAGCCAAGGAGATCATCGACGGGTATTTCCAGTCGTACCCCGATATCCGGCAGTACATGGAGCGTGTGATCGACCAGGCGCGCGAAAACGGGTACGTCGAGACGCTTTTCGGGCGCAAGCGGATGCTGCCCGATATCCGTTCGGGCAATGCGGTGGTGCGCGGCCTTTCGGAGCGCAATGCGATCAATGCTCCGATCCAGGGCGGCGCGGCCGATATCATGAAGCTGGCGATGATTGCCGTGCACGGCGAGCTGCGCCGCAAAGGGCTGCAATCGAAGATTATCCTGCAGGTGCATGACGAATTGGTGCTCGACGTCTTGCTCAGCGAGCAGGAACAGGTGCGTGAAATCGTTATCCGCTGCATGGAGGGAGCCGCCGAGTTGAAAGTAAAGCTGGTCGCCGAGTGCGGTGTGGGCCGCAACTGGCTCGAAGCACATTGATGGACGGGGAAGATTTCGGAAAACCGCTTGCCCGGAACCCGGTTGCGGAGAATTTTTCGGTCGTATGGAACCCGGGGCGGGCTGTCGCCGTAGGGGAGAGAGGATAGACGTCCGGATTACCGGGCAGGCTTCCGTGCGTAGGTCAGGAACGTAAAAGGGGATGGAAACTTCTCGCCGTGCGGATGGTGTTCCTGCTCCGTGAGGAGCCATTGCGACCGGTCCCAGTCGGGGAAACGGGTATCGCCTTCGTAATCCGCGTCCACTTCGGTCAGGTAGAAGCGTTGGGCGCGCGGCAATGCCTGCGCATAGATCTCGCCGCCGCCGATAACGAAGACCTCTTCGCTCTCCGGAAACAGTGCGAGGGCTTCTTCGAGCGAGTGGACGACCGTGCATCCTTCGGCCAGGAAACTGCTTTGCCGCGTGATAACGACGTTCGTGCGCCCCGGCAGCGCCCGGCCGATCGACTCGAACGTTTTACGGCCCATCACCACCGGATGGCCCGAAGTGATCGCCTTGAAGCGGCGCAGGTCTTCGCTGATGTGCCAGATCAGGCTGTTGCCCGACCCGATGATCCCGTTGCGGGCGATGGCGACGATAATCGAAAGCATTTTGTCTGTTTGTTTGTATCGTATGGTCCGGTAAGGTTGCCGGCTCTTCCGGGGCGTCCGGGCAGCCTGCGCCCGGAGTGCCGTGGGGCGCTGGTTATACTGCAATCGGGGCTTTGATCGCCGGATAGGGATCGTAGCCTTCGAGCGAGAAATCTTCGTAGCGGAAGTCGAAAATCGATTCGATGTCCGGATTCAGCTTCATCACGGGCAGCGGCCGGGGCGTGCGTGTCAACTGCTCCGCGACCTGTTCACGGTGGTTGAGGTAGATGTGCGCGTCGCCGAGCGTATGCACGAAATCCCCCGGCATAAGTCCCGTGACCTGTGCCATCATCATTGTCAGCAGGGCGTACGAGGCGATGTTGAATGGCACGCCGAGGAAAACGTCGGCACTGCGCTGGTACAGCTGGCACGAGAGCTTGCCGCCGGCCACGTAGAACTGGAACAGGGCGTGGCAGGGCGGCAGCGCCATTTGGTCGATCTCGGCCACGTTCCATGCGCTGACGATGTGCCGGCGCGAGTCGGGATTCGTACGGATCGACTCGACCACTTGTGCGATCTGGTCGATGTGGCGTCCGTCCGGCGCGGGCCAGCTGCGCCACTGGTACCCGTAGACGTGGCCCAGATCGCCGTTCGCATCGGCCCATTCGTCCCAGATGGTCACTTTGTTATCGTGCAGGTATCGGATGTTCGTGTCGCCCTTCAGGAACCACAACAGTTCGTGAATAATCGAGCGCAGGTGCAGCTTTTTTGTCGTGAGCAGCGGAAACCCTTCGCTCAGGTCGAAGCGCATCTGGTAACCGAACGTACTGGTCGTTCCGGTTCCGGTGCGGTCGCCTTTGGGGGTGCCGTGGGTCTGGATGTGACGGAGTAGGTCGAGGTAAGCTTGCATATATCGTTTGAAGTTTTGCGGATGCCGGGGCAGTCCGTTGTACGCTGGCACGGCACCGTCGGGTTTTCGGCGCCTGTTTCGCAGATGCCGGTCCGGGAGCGCCGCCGTGGCCGCAGGGTGTTATTGCCTTGTGGTGCCGGACTTCCCGATTACGGCTCTGTCCGGATAGCCTTTCAGTTCAAATCCGCCGGGGCCCAGCACGCCGTACAGGGGATTGTCGATCCATTCGCCGAGGAAAGCTACTGCGCCGCCTTCGGGCAGCGGATACACTTCGGCGCAGTGGGTGTGGCCGCAAATGAACAGGTCGGCCGGGGCCGACGGGTGCGTCCGTTGGTATTCGTGCGCAAACCCGATGATCGGTTCCTCTTCGCCGCGGAAAATGTGCGCGACCGGCCGTGAAGTGCGGTTCGAACGGCTCCACCCCTTGCCGAGCATCATGGCCCAGTAGGGATGCAGCATTGAGAAGAGCCATTGCAGCAGCCTGCTGCGGAAAATGGCGGAGAGTATTCGTTGCCCCGCCGGACGCGGGCCCAGCATATCGCCGTGGCCGACAATCACTTTCCGGCCGTCCAGTTCGAATTCGGTGTACGGGCTGTGGTACAGTGTGACGCCGCATTCGTCGTGCAGGTACCGGTAGGTCCAGATGTCGTGGTTGCCGCCGAAAAAGTGTACGGGAATTCCGCGGTCGGTCAGCTCCGAGAGCTTGCCCAGCAGCCGCGTGAAACCTTTGGGTACCACGTAGCGGTATTCGTACCAGAAATCGAAAATGTCGCCGACCAGGAAGATCGCGTCGGCATCTTTCGATACCTCGTCGAGCCATTGTACCAACAGCCGCTCCCGGTTCTCCGGATCGGAGCCTATTTGCAGGCCCAGGTGGATGTCCGAGGCGAAATAGTACATATTAGCGCGTCAGTTCGGCTACGCGGGTGCGCAATGCGGCGCCCTGCAGGTTGCGGCCCGTGATGTTGCCCCGGCGGTCGATCAGGAAGTTGACCGGTGTGGCGGCGACGTTGTAGCTCATGGCGGGAAGGCCCGTGAAGCCGTTGGGGTCGATCACGTTCGTCCACGGCAGTTTCTGGGCCTGTACAGCCAATATCCACGAGGCCTTGTCGCTGTCGAGCGACACCTGGTAAATGTCGAAACCCTTACCGGAAAACTCTTTGTAGAGCTCTTTCATCTCGTTGTTCATGGCCGGTCCTTTCGGGTCCGTTACCGACCAGAAGGTGAGCAGGATCGCCTTGTTTTTCAATTCGGAGAGCTTATGGTCCTTGCCGAACATATCCTGCAGCGTGATTTCGGGATGGTTCAGCCCTGCCGTTTCGGCCTGTTGGCGGCTAACCTGTTGTGCGAGCGCTGCGGCATCGTCCTGCGTCTTGACGTCCCGCAGCAGTGCGATTACATGCGGTGAGGCCGGGTATTTGTCCGCGAGAGAGTCGGCTACCATCCGGTAGTAGACGCGGTCGTCGTTCGCATTGAAGAGCGCTTCGTCGTTGGGCAGGCGCTGGTAGAGCGCATAAACGGCGGCCATGGACGACGCGTTTTTGACGATAAAGGCGATGTGTTCGCGTTTGATTTTTACATAGCGCTGCGTGTATTCGCGCAACAGTGCCGTGCGCCGCGCGTCGTTGTCGGGCGTGGGGCGCGTTTCCGAATAGAGGTTCGCCAGCGAGTCGAGCGAGCGGACGCCATTGGAATACATCGTATTGAATTCCTTGAGCAGTTTCGAGTCATCGGAGCCCTCGACGGTGTAGTTGCGGCCGAGGTCGCACAGCGAATTGACCTTCACCTTTTCGCCCGGGGAGACGATCACCGGGATGCTGCTCTGTTTGTAGACGATGTTGTAGAAAGTGGGGGCTGCCACGGGGGTGCTCACCGTGAAGCGGTAGTTCCCCTGCTGGTTGGTAACGGTCGAATCGACGACGGTACGTCCTTTGGTCGTGAGCATCTCCAGATAGATCGTGTCTTTGCTGATTCCGGAGAAGGTTCCCGAGATATGGGCTTTGTTCTTTTGTCCGCAGGAGAAGGCCACCAGGGCCGTTGCCGACAGTAACAGCAGTTTTTTCATTTCGGATATTTGGGTTCTACGGGTCAAAAATACAACAATTTTTCAACAATCGGCATCCCGCGCGGCTTTTCCTTGCGGTGGAGCCATCCGGTCAACCGGAGGTGGATCGGTATGCGTTGGCTGATGCGCGGCCACCGGCGTTGATTAACCGCCCGGATGAGCCGGAGCGCGGCTTGGTGTACGCGGGCCGGGGCTTAACCGGCGCATGCAAACGGTGTATGCGGCCTCAGGGGATTGGTTCGCATCCACCGGCCGGGAGCGGCGGATCGTACGGTCTCCGGGTGCGGGGAACGATCGCCGTTCGCCGTTTGCCATAGGGGGGCGCCGTGGACGGGCATCCTCCTTGACAGGGTCGTTGCCGCAGGGGCCGCTTAAAACAACCCGTTCAAAACAGGGTCTCCGACGGATGGCCGGAGACCGGAATAAACCTGTTTGCGGGGGCGTGGTCCCGGAGTCCCGTTTTTCGAAAGCCCCGTATCCGGGGATCCCCTTTCGGGAAAATGCGTACGGGCGACGGCCGGACGGATGGCGTTCGAAAACGGCAGCCGGATGATGCGCGGAGATCAGGCCGGAACGCTTTGTGCGCTGCGGTAGGCTTCCAGCCTCCGCTCGATCTGGATTTCGAAGTCGCTCAGCACGTTCATGTAGTTGACGAACGCCTCGTAGGGCGAGCCGTACGGGTTGAAGTAGCTGTGTACGTCGCCGTCCGAGAACCATTTGGTCGCCATGTAGTAGAAGTGATCGGAGCTCTGCATGAAGCGCCAGACGTAGTTCAGGTCGGGGCTGTCCAGTTCGTGTATTTTGTCGTACAGCGCGTACAGTTTCGAGAAAGCCTCGTTCTGCAGTTCGTTGCCGAGCCATGCGGTTACGTCGCGTTCTTCGTCGGCCCACGAAATCGGGTAGGGCGAATGCAGGATCGCGACGGGCTGGTGTGCCTCGGCCACTTCGGCCGGCGTGGCGAACTTGAGCCTGCCGTCGGCGATCACCGCACCGGGCAGGTACTTCATGAATTCGAAAATACCCGATTCGGCCCACTGGTGTTCGCCGAAGGTTTCGTAATCCATGAACAGGTTGACCGTGTCGCCGCCCATATCCGGGTCGGTGAGCCAACCGACGTATTTTTCGACGGTCAGCGGCCATTCGCTCCAACTCCGGTTCGAGAAGCGGAACGCGATGTCGTCGCTGAGTTTGAAGTTGCGCAGCAGCAGCCTGAGTTTCTGGTTCAGCGCGTTGGCGTAGATGAAATTGGGGCTTTTCCAGCCGAGGATGTGCTTGGCGCCTTCGGTGAGCATCGAACTGAACCCCATATCGGCGACCATTTCGCCGATCGTGTCCGAGTAGATCAGTTCCGTGTTGCGGAACGTGCGCGGCCGCGTGCCGAACTCCTGCATGATCGCGTCGGAGTGCATCTGAACCTGCTCGGCGAACTCGTCACGGTTGATCAGCGAGGCGAGCGAGTGCGCGTAGGTTTCGCCGAGGAATTCGACGCAGCCCGTCTTGGCCAGCGCACGGAAACTGTCGAGGACTTCGGGGGCATAGATGCGGAACTGCTCGATGGCGAGTCCCGACATCGAGAAACTGACGCGGAATTTGCCCTTGTGCGCCTTGATCTGCTCGAGCAGCAGCGTATTCATCGGCAGGTAGCATTTGTGGGCTACCTTCTGCAGGATCGTCCGGTTGGTCAGGTCGTCCAGGTAGTTGTGGTCCTTGCCCATGTTGAAGAAGCGGTACTTCTTCAGCCGCAGCGGTTGGTGGACCTGGAAATAGAAGCAGACGGTCTTCATATGCGTCGTGTTTTTGATTTCGTATCGTAGCGCCGGGCCGGTGTGGTCCGTGCCTGTTCATTCTGTATGTTCGGCGGCCTGTACCTCTAACGGCCGGGAGTTCCGGGAAAGCGGCGCGTTTTGTCCGGGCCGGTCTTTCCCTTGCTGTTAAAATGTCCGAAGCGGCGCCGGGGCTCAGAGTACCGATTCGTACACGTTGATAATCTCGGTGGCGGCGTCTTCCCAACGCAGGTTTGTCGCCTCGTGCCGTCCTTTTTTCGACGACATCTCGGCCAGCGCGGGATATTTGACCAGTCCGTAGATCGCATCGGCCAGCGCATCGACGTCCCAGTAGTCCACTTTGATCGCATAGTCGAGCACTTCGGCGACGCCCGACTGCTTGGAGATGATCACCGGGACGTTCGACTTCATCGCCTCGAGCGGCGAGATGCCGAACGGTTCCGAAACCGAAGGCATCACGTATACGTCGCTCAGCGCGAACATCCGCTGCACCTCGTCCCCTTTGAGGAATCCGGTGAAGTGGAAGCGGTCGGCGATGCCGAGTTTCGCCACGCGGCGGATGACGTGGTTGAGCATGTCGCCGCTGCCGGCCATCACGAAGCGGACGTTCTTGAGCCGTTTGAGCACCTTTGCGGCGGCCTCGACGAAGTAGTCGGGCCCTTTCTGGTAGGTGATCCGTCCGAGGAAGGTCACGATCTTGTCGTCCACGCCCCGTTCTTCGGCTTCGAGTTCCTGCGAGGCGAAACGCACCGCGTTGTGCACGGCCACTACCCGGTCGGGGGCGATGCCGTACTTGTTGATCACGATGTTGCGCGTGAGGTTGCTCACCGCGATTACGCGGTCGGCAGCCGCCATGCCTGCGCGCTCGATGTTGTAGACCTGCTGGTTGACATTTTCACCGCTGCGGTCGAACTCCGTCGCATGCATGTGCACCACCAGCGGTTTGCCCGAAACGCGCTTGGCCGCGATGCCGGCATAGTAAGTGAGCCAGTCGTGCGCATGGATGACGTCGAATTGTCCGGCGAGGTCTTTGGCCAGTTGGGCCGCCACCATCGCGTAGCGTGCGATCTCTTCCATCAGGTTCGCCCCGTAAGTGCCGGAGAAGCTGTAACGCTCCTTCCACAGGTCGCCCCCTACGGGAACCGTGCCTCCGTTGCGCACCTGCTCGGAGTAGTCGGCGAACTCTTCCGGCGAGATATAGGGCACCATGTTCGAGTTGATGTGGATGAAGGTCATCTTTTCCCAGATGTCTTTCTGCTTCGGGTCGCCGTAGAGCGTTTCCACGTCGGAAGCGTTGACCACGCGCACGAACTGCTGGTCTTCGTCGCCGTATGCTTTCGGCATCACGAAGATCACCTTTACGCCGTGCTGGGCCAGTCCGCGCGTCATGCCGTAGCAGGCGGTGCCCAGTCCTCCGGCGATATGCGGGGGGAATTCCCATCCGAACATCAGTACTCTCATCTGTTTCGTTTTTATCGTGATTACTGTTCTGTTAATTATTGTTTTAGCGGTTGCGTTTGCCGTTCGGTCTGTCTGGCGGAGCAAAACAGACGATCGGGCTTCGTTTACTTCCGGCCGGGGTTACAGGTTGTCCCAATAGCTGCTTTTGCAGCCGCCGTACTCCTCGATCATCTCGTTGATGCGCAGGATCGCCCCGACGCTCCATGCCTGCGAGATGGTGCCGCGTGCGTTGTAAGGCGGATCGCCGTCGTAAATCTCCGAGATCGACGCCAGTCCGTTGTCGCTGATGTCCTCTTCGAAGTTCTTGACGATCTCGACCGCCTCGTTGCAGAACTCTTTCCCCTTGATGTCGAAGCAAGCCTTCACGTAGTGTTCGAGCAGCCACGGCCACACGGTTCCCTGGTGGTAAGCCCGGTCGCGGGTGGGCTGGTCGCCTTCGCACCGTCCTTCGTAGAGCGGGTTGCGCGGCGAGAGCGTCCTGAGCCCCTTGGGGGTCAGCAGGTGGCGCCGTACGACCGAGATTACGCTCAGTTTCCGGTCGTCGCTCAGCATGCCGTAAGGAAGCGAGCAGGCGATGATCTGGTTCGGGCGGATGAAGGTGTTCTGCCCGCGTTCGTTCACATAGTCGGCGAGATACTCCTCTTGCGGATACCAGAACAGTTCGTTGAATGCCTCTTTGATCCGGTCGGGAGCCTCCTTCCATTCGTGGACGAAGGCATTGTCGCGGTGTTTGCGCGCCAATGCCAGCGTGTAGCAAATGGCGTTGTACCACAGCGCGTTGATTTCGACCTGGTAACCGTCGCGCCCCGTCACGGGTTTGCCGTCCACCACCGCGTCCATCCAGGTCATCGCCAGGCGCGGGTTCGACGCCCAGATCAGCATGTTGTCGTGTACGCGGATGTGGTCGCCGATGCCGCGGCGGAAAGCTGCGAGCACGTCTTTCATCGCGTGGCCGTAGCTTTTCCATATCTCGTCGGCGCCGACGAGTTTCTCAAGCGCCTGCAGCGTCCAGAAGAACCAGAGCGGAGCATCGACCGAATTGTAGGCGCTGCCCATGTTCGGGAATAGCCCGTCGTGCATCTCGCGCACCATCGTGTCGATCACCTCGCGGCAGGATTCAAGTCCGCCCTGTGTGAGCGTTACGCCCGGCAGCGCGATGAACGTGTCGCGTCCCCAGCGTCCGAACCACGGGTAGCCGGCCACCAGTTCGGTGCGGTTGCCGTGCCGGACGATGAATTGCCGCCCCGAATGGCGCAGGCAGGAGAGGAAGTCGATCTTGTTCGACCGCCGCGATAATTCTTCTGCAAAAACCGTGTCGAAATTTGCCGGGTCGGCCTCTTCGGTGGAGCAGGAAAAGATAACGCTTTGGCCTTTGGCGATATTCATCTCGAAATATCCGGTCGTCAGCAGGTCTTCGTGCGCGGGGTAGCCGCGGCGCGCCTCCTCGGCGTATTCGAAGTTATAGAACCAGTCGGGTGCGGCGACGAACTCGGAAGCCGTGCCGGTCTGCAGGTAGAGCCACGGAAAGCCTTCGTAGAGGCGGTTGCGCACGCCCCCCGGGACGGGGTAACTGTGCGTGTCGGCCGCCATGTTCGCGTGGGTGAGCGTATGGCTGCAACGGAATGCGAGGAACGGCCTGAGCCGGAGCCAGGTTTCCGAGCGCGCCTCGAGCAGCGTGTAACGGATCAGCAGTTGCGTGCGGCTGTGGATCCAGAGCAGCTCCTTTTTCAGCGTGACGCCGCCTACGCGGTAGGTGATCGTGGGGGTCGGCGTGTAGTCGAAGTCGATGATGTATTTGTGACCGCGCGGCTCATAAACGCCCGGGAAACGGTGAATCGCGAGGTTGAAGCTCTGGTCGTGCTGGACGATCGTTTCGTCGACCGACGAAAGGAGCACGTAATTTTCCTCCTCCTCGTCGTTGCGCGGGCAGACTACAAGTCCATGGTACTTGCGCGTGTTGCAGCATACCATCGTGGTGCTCATGTACCCCCCGGCGCGGTTGGTGCTCAGCATTTCGCGCCGCAGCGAGTATTCGAGGTTGCCCAGTTCGTTTTTGTCAAAATGTAAAACGCTCATACGGGTTTGTTTTTCTTTACTTGTAAATATATAAAAAAATAATTAAAAAAGGAACCGTTTCCGGCAAAATATAGCGATAAGGTAACAGCGGAATGAAACCGTCCTGTAAATGCCTGTGGGGCGGTTCGGGGCGATAATGTCCTGTTGTTTGCGTGCCTTATTTGTGTCCCGGTGCCGTGGATCGCTTGCTGAGAAACCGGTTTGCCGGCTACGGCATTCGGTTCGCAGGTCGGCGCAACTTCTTTCGCTCGGACACGCTTCGTTAGACAGGCTCCTTGCGGACGCTTACCTTCTGCAACGGGCGGCCAGAGCTCGTCTCTGACGCCGCGCTCGTCCGCAATACCGGTTGTTTTTTAGTCGATATGTCTTCTTGTGGGGCGGATGCCTTCCGGAATGATAGTACGGGGCGGGTATCGCGCGGTGCCGGCATTACGTGGAACCGGCGTATGTGGACCTGCATAACGAAAGGCAGCATGCGGGCGCCGGGACGGGCGTTGCTGCTGTTTGTGCAAAACGGAAGCCCGGGCCATTGAAGATCCCGGGCTTCCACGGTTCATACGGATGAGATCGCTTTTAATTACATGGGAAGCGATCGCCTTCTCTGGTAGTGTTTTTGGCGTATGCCTCTTTCCAATCTCGGCATTCCGCCGGTTTGTGTGCGTCGTTTGGCTCCCGTTGGCCCTCAGGGGCGTTCGGGGCCGTTTTGGACGCGCGCCCGGAGGGTTATGCCCATTTCACCAGCGCGAAGTCCATGCGGTGCGGCAGTTTCGCGTTCTTCGGGAAGACCCGGATCGCGATGTCGAACGACCCGGTCGTGTCGGGCGTCGAAGCGATGCGGTAGAAGGCCAGCGAGCCCTCCTGACGTTCGAGCTTCAGTTCGCGCTTGGCGACCACCTTGACGTTGTTGCCGTCGTCGATCTGGTCGGCCATGATCATTTCCACACCGATGTCGTCCGCTTTCAGCCCGTCGATGTCGACCACCACCTCGACGTTGTAGGAGTGCCCGATGAGGATCGCCTCTTTGCCCATGTCGATGCGCTGTGCGCTGACGATGCGCACCTTGTCCCACGCGTTGCTCACCTTGCGTTTCCAGGCCGCGATTTCGCGCGCCATGCGGAAGTCGTCGGCACGCATGTGCGTGTTGCGTTCGTAAAGTTTGCCGTAGAAACGTTCCTGGTAGTCGGTGAGCATGCGGTTCGTGGTGAAGTTCGGCGCGATATCGGCGAGGCAGACCTTGATCGCCTCGACCCACTCGTGCGGAACGTTGTCCGTGCTGCGGTTGTAATATTTCGGTACGATATCGTTTTCGATGGTCGTGTAGATCAGTTCGGCGTCCAGTTCGTTCTGGAAGTTCTGGTCTTCGAACGTGCGCTCCATCGGCAGCTTCCAGCCGCCGCCCTCGTGGTAGCCTTCGACCCACCAGCCGTCGAGCACGCTGAAGTGCATCGTGCCGTTCATCACGGCCTTCTCGCCGCTGGTTCCCGAAGCTTCGAGCGGGCGCGTGGGGGTGTTGAGCCAGATGTCGACGCCCTGCACCATGCGGCGTGCGAGCTCCATGTCGTAATTCTGCAGGAAGATCACCTTGCCCGCGAAACGCGGCATGGCCGCCACTTCGACGATGCGTTTGATCAGGTCCTGTCCCGGTTTGTCGTTCGGGTGCGCCTTACCGGCGAAGAGGAACTGCACGGGGCGCTCCGGGTTGTTGACGATCGCGTCGAGGCGGTCGAGGTTCGTGAAGAGCAGGTGTGCCCGCTTGTAGGTCGCGAAGCGGCGGGCGAAGCCGATGGTCAGCACGTCGGGCTTGAGCGACTCGTGGATGCGGATCAGTTGCACGGGGGAGTCGAAACGGAAATGGGCCGGGTCGCTCACGCGTTTCTTGACGTGTGCGATCAGCTTGTTTTTCAGTACGAGGCGTTCGGCCCACAGTTCGCTGTCCGGAATTTCATGCACCTTCTGCCAAGCCGGGATCGAGTAGTCCGGCAGGGAGAACCCTTCCGGGAAATATTTGGCGTAAAGCCGTTGCAGGTTGGCCGCGCACCAGGTGAAGAAGTGCACGCCGTTGGTCACGTAGCCGATGTGCAGCTCGTCCTTGAAATATCCGGGCCACATGCCGCCGAGGATGTCCTTGCTCACTTCGCCGTGCAGCCAGCTCACGCCGTTGACCTCCTGCGAGAGGTTGCAGGCCAGGAAGCTCATCGAGAACTTTTCGTTCGGATCGTTCGGATTCGTCTTGCCCAGGTTGATGAACTGCTCCCAGGTGATGCCGAGCCGGTCGGGGTAGTGGCCCATGTACTGGCGGATCATCGATTCGGGGAATGCGTCGTGCCCCGCCGGGACGGGCGTGTGCGTCGTGAAGAGCGCCGAGGAGCGCACCACTTCGAGCGCTTCGCTGAACGAAAGCTTGCGTTTCTCGATCAGGTCGTGGATGCGTTCGATGCCGATAAAGGCTGCATGGCCCTCGTTGCAATGGTAGACGTTCTGGTGCGCGCCGATCGCGTGCATCAGCCGGATGCCGCCGATGCCGAGCAGCATCTCCTGTTTGAGGCGGTTTTCCCAGTCCCCTCCGTAGAGGTGGTAGGTGATCGAGCGGTCCTCTTCGCGGTTCAGGTCGTGGTCGGTGTCGAGCAGGTAGAGCTCGGTGCGTCCCACGTCGCAGCGCCAGATGCGCCCGGTGACGATACGGCCCGGCAGGCCGAGCTGGACCGAAAGCCAGTTGCCGTGCTGGTCGCGGACGGGCGAGATCGGCAGTTTCGCGAAGTTCTGCGGCTCATAGCCCGCCTCCTGGTCGCCTGCGGCCGAGAGGCGCTGCGTGAAGTAGCCGTACCGGTAAAGCAGCCCCACGGCGATCATCGGTACGTTTTTGTCGCTGGCCTCCTTGAGGTAGTCGCCCGCGAGGATGCCGAGGCCGCCGGAATAGATTTTCAGCGAGCTGTGGATGCCGTATTCCATGCTGAAATAGCCGATCTTCGGCCCTTTCGCATCTTTTTTCTGGGCCATGTAGGTTTTGAACTTCTCGTAGGTGGCGTCCATCTTCGAGAGGAAAACCTCGTCTTTCTCGAGCTCCAGCAGGCGCGAATAGTGCAGCTTGTCGAGGAAGTCGATCGGGTTCTTTTCGCAGGCTACCCACAGGTCGTAATTGATGTACTCCCACACTTCGTAGGCCTCGGAGTTCCACGACCACCAGAGGTTTTTCGACAGCTCTTCGAGCGGGTGCAGCCGTTTGGGCAGCGTCCGTTCGACCATCAGCCGAGTCCAGGTCGGGCGGTTGCTGACGAGTTGCTGGCGGACGAAGTTGATCTGTTCGTTCTGGTCGCCTCCGCCCTCGTATTTGAATCCGGAACTGCGCTCGGTCATCCTGGCGAGCGCGACGTCGTAGGCGTGCGCGTAATAGGCGTACAGGTTCTCCCAGAGCGCGATTTCGGAGGTTTTGAGCGCCGATTCCTGGTACGAGGCGTACTCTTTTGCGCTCATGTTGCAGAACTTCTCGATCGATGAGGCGATTTCGGTGACTACCTCCGAGTCGTTGGCGTCGTTGCGGTCTATCACCTCGACGCCTTTGTGTTCCTTGCAGTGCTCGGCCACCCAGAGGCCGAATCCCGCCAGCGAGGTGGTGATCGTCGGTACGCTGAACGCGACGCTTTCGAGGGGGGTGTAGCCCCACGGTTCGTAGTAGGAAGGGAATACGGTGACGTCCATGCCGCAGAGCAGTTCGTAGTAGTCCTTGTCGAAGATCCCGTCCACGCCGTTGAGGTACGAAGGGACGAACATCACCTGCACCGGGCTGGTGGGATCCATCAGCTTCGTGTTTTTGATCTTGCCGATGATGGGATCCCACTCGGGGGCCGACAGGTAGTGCGTGATGTTGCGTATCACCGACGGATCCATCTGCGCGTTCGGATCCTTGAGGCGTGCCTGGAGGTCCTTGCGCGGACCGACGTTGCCGGCCGGCACGGTGATGTAAGCCAGCACCGGGCGCTTGAGCGCCGCGGCGGGGCCGTCGGCCAGCTGGATCAGCGAATCGACGAAGACGTCGAGTCCCTTATTCTTGAATTCGTAGCGGCCGCTGGTGCCGACGATCAGCGGATCGGTGTCGTAGTGGATGCCGAGGCAGATTTCCGCCACGGCGATCATCTGCTCGCGGGCGGCCTTGCGTTTTTGTTTCAAAACGTCGTCGGCCCAGACGAAGTCGTCTTCGAAACCGTTGGGCGTGACCAGATCGACGTCTTTGTGGAGCAGGTATTTGCATTCGCGCGCGGTCAGGTCGCTCACCGTCGTGAAGCAGTCGTACTGTTCCGCCGCGGTCTTTTCGAGCGAGTGTTTGGCCACGACGCCGAATTTGCGCGCCAGCTCGTCGGCATTGAGTTTGGTCAGGTCGCCGTACAGCGGCATGCCGTTGCCGGCGATCGAGCGGCCCATCACCGTCGCGTGCGTCGTGAAGACGGTGGCGATGTTCGGGTCGTGCTTCATCAGGTAGAGGCCGCCGCTCGAGGTCATCCATTCGTGGAAGTGAGCTGCGATCTTGTCGGTTGGCGAGCAGAAGTTCTGCACGTAGCTTTCGATCACTTTCGCGGCCGCGAACCCGAACAGTACCGGCTCGATGTAATCCCACTGGCCGCTGAGCGAATCCACGCGGTAGCTTTCCCACAGCCGTTTGAGCACTTCGTCCTTGTGTGAGAAATATTCGGTGAAGTCCACCAGTACCGCTACCGGGCGCCCTTCGATTTTCCAGTGTCCGATACGGACGCGCACGCCGCTGCTGTACAGCGTTTCGCGCCAGTCGGCCAGCAGCGAGGGATCCTCCTCGAATTCGAGGTTGCCCTCCTCGCGGTGGATGTCGGGACCGATCAGGATATAGTGGTCGCCCAGTTTCTCTTCGACGGTCAGCGCCTTCGTGGCGATCACGGTGTGGATGCCTCCCACCTTGTTGCAGACCTCCCAGCTTACCTCGAACAGGTAGTTGGGAGCCAAATGGAATTCGTGCGTGTTTGACATATTTTTGATATCGCTTGTTGGTTTCGGTTGTTCATTGTTGGACGTGTTGCCGGTTACTCCGGGACTGGAAATCCTCCCGTTTTGGCTGCGAATACCCTTGTTTCGGGGTCGGAAATCCTCCCGTTCCGGTTGGCGGGGCTTGTCGCCGTCCCTTACAAATATACGTTTTTTGCGGTTTGGCGCACCCCTTAAGCGAGAAAAAGATCAGAAATGACGCTGTCCGAGATAAACCAATGTGCGGGAGGGATATAGTAGCGTCCGGATTCGACCTGCAGCGTTCCTGCGGCGGTGAATTTTTGCGCCTGCCGCAGGAAATACTGCAATTTGCGTGCCCCGAACCGGACGGCCAGGTCGCCGGTGCGCAGCCCGTCGGCCGTGCGCAGTCGGGTCATCACGTATTCGTTGTATTGCATGTCGGGCGTCAGCGCTTCGGTTTCGCACTGCGCGCCCTGCGGCAGAAGTTCGAGGTAGCGGCTCAGGTTGGCGACGTTCCATTGGCGGCGCTCCCCGTCGAAGGAGTGCGCCGACGGGCCGATGCCGAGGTACGGGGTGCCGTCCCAATAGTGGCTGTTGTGCCGGGCGCGGCGTTCCGGCAGCGCGAAGTTCGAAACTTCGTAATGTTCGTAACCCGCCCCGCAGAGCATCTCGCGCAGCAATGCGAACTGGGCGCGGCTCGTCTCCGGATCGGCTTCGCGGAGCGTGCCCCGGCGCGCCTGTCGTCCGAACGGGGTTTGCGGTTCGATGGTGAGGTGATAGGCCGAAATGTGTTCCGGCTGCAATTCGAGGGCCTGTTCGAGGTTGTAGCGCCACTCTTCGGGCGTCATTTGCGGCACTCCGTAAATCAGGTCGATGCTCAGGTTGCCGAACCCGGCCCGGTGTGCGGCCTTCACCGCTTCGACCGCCGTGCGGGCGTCGTGGCGGCGGTGCATCCACTGCAGGTCGCGGTCGAGGAACGACTGGATGCCTATGCTGAGGCGGTTGGCCCCTTCGCGGCGCAGGGCTGCGAGGTAGGAGAGGGAGAGGTCGTCGGGGTTCGCCTCGACGGTCACCTCTTCCAGCGGCGCATCGGGCCACTGTTCCCGCACCTGCCGGATAAAGTCCCCCAATTCATGCGGCGTGAGCAGGCTCGGCGTGCCGCCGCCGAAGTAGAGCGTCTCGATCCGGTTTGCGGCGGAGAGGGTTATGACGCCCGGACCTTTTGCCGGATTGGTTTGGGAAACCGGGGCCTGGTCCGTTCGGGAGGTCGTGGTCGGGGCTGTTCGGGAGGCTGCAGCCGGGTCTGCTTTTGAGGGGACTGCCGGGTTTGCCGGGAAGATTGCTGCCGGGTCTGTTCGGGGATTCGCCGGGCACAGGGGTTCTCCGGCCGGGAACGGCCCCGCTGCACCTGCCCTTAGTTCCAGTTCGGCGTGCAGCGCCGCGAGCAGTTCCCTGCGGCGCTCGAGCGATGTGCCGGAGAAAAAGTCGCAGTAATGGCAGCGACTTTTGCAAAAAGGGATATGGATGTAGATGCCTGCCATGTTTTTCGGAATGGATTTTCGGTGCCGGTCGCTGTCTTTATCGCAACTGCAACGGCCTTTTCGCCGTTGCCGGGCCAGGTACCCGTTTGTTTTTCGCGGGCCTTTCCTGCGGTCGTCGCAATCCGGGGCATCGCTTTTGCAGGAAAAAACCTACTTTTGCGGGGCAGTATCCGTGCGCAGGATCCGGTTTCGCATGTGCGGGATGCGGTTACGGGTTGTCCGCCTGCCGGTCTCTGGTTGGGGCGGTTTCCCACCGGCGGCAGGTTCGGCCTGGAGTCTGGCTCAAAGCCGCAGCCCGGAATGGCTCCTCTGCCGAGCTTCAAAGATAGTGAATTATGCACAAGCCACGCTATAAATTCGTCTTAACCCTGCTGCTGGTCCTCTGGACGGCGGGAGTGCTCTACGGTTCGCTCGCGCCGGGCGACGACCTGCCCCCGGCCGGGTGGCTGGCGATGATTCCCTATTTCGATAAAGTGGTGCATTTCGGCTTCTATTTCGGGGAAACGCTGCTCGTGCTGCTACTTTTCGAACCCCGCGGCTGGCGCCGCTGGACTGCGGTCGCCGCGGTGATCCTCTGTTCGGGTGCGGTCGAACTCGTGCAGGGTGCACTGGGCTACCGCTCCAAGGATTTCTGGGATTTCGTGGCCAACAGCTCCGGAGCGTTGGTCGCGGTGGCTGTAGCGCCGTTGCTGCAACGGTTCGTAAAACGGTCGCTACGCTGATTTTTATCACACGGGCAAGTATTCGTTTGTTTTATAACAATCTGATTGTTAGATCAAACTGCTGATTAGCTGTAATTTTAAGAAATTTTAATATTTTAACACTGTTATTTTTGTAACAATCTAAAAAGTTACTATCTTTGTCCCGGTTTCAAAGGCGTTTGCAGCTGCCCTGCGCGGCGGAAAACCGCCCGGCCGGTGCGGAGGAGTCTTCCCGGCGGGAAAAGCCCCCGGAGCGCGGGACCTCGGCGACGGAGCCGCTGTCCGATACCGGAAGAGCCGCATTCAGAAGGATGTATTAACTAAAAAATAAAAAACTATGGCAATTGATTTGAGCAAGTACGGCATCACGGGTGTGACCGAGATCGTACACAATCCCTCTTACGACGAGCTGTTCAAGGAAGAGACCAAACCGGGCCTGGAAGGTTTCGAGAAGGGCACCGTTACCGACATGGGCGCCGTGAACGTGATGACCGGCGTTTATACCGGCCGTTCGCCCAAGGACAAGTTTTTCGTGATGGACGAGACCACCAAGGACA
>ENA-UOIY01000074-UOIY01000074.1-human-gut-metagenome-genome-assembly--contig:-P114-NODE-74-length-158352-cov-10.626278_pt1 | contig 158352 bp, 152 predicted proteins | sample MGYA00242335_ERZ723882 | MGnify/ENA metagenome assembly ERZ723882 | reverse complement strand
CGAATGGGATAGGGCGGATAAGCGGGTATGCGTATATACTGCGCAGAGCTGTCAGGGACACCTCAACGCCAACAGCCGCCAAAAACTAATAAAAAGCCGGAGACAATAGAAGTAGAACCGGTTCCAAGTGGCTACAAGATTATCTTACTTGATAAGAGTTTTTATGAAATCCCGCTTGAAAAGCTGAATTTCTGGAAAGAATCCTATCCGGCTGTGGATGTGGAACAGGAGATCCGGAACATGGAAGCGTGGGCGGATGCGAACCCAATAAAGCGAAAAACCCGAAACGGGGTAGTGCGTTTTATCACTAATTGGCTTAAAAGGGAGCAGGACAAGGGCGGCAGTTACCAGAGAGGAAACAGCCAGAAAGGGACGGCTTTCAATGCGTTCGATTACATACAGAAACAGATAAGTGGAGGTAGTGAAAATGATTACACGGGAACAGGCTTTTAAAATTATCGGACTCTTTCAGACGGCTTACAAAGAGAGTTACCGAGATTCTACACCGGAAGAGATAGAGCAGAAAGCGGCCATTTACCGGGATATTCTTCAAGATTACACCTTTGAACAGGTGCAGATGGGGATCCGGGCGTATATGTCAGAAAATCATCAGTATGAGCCAAAGCCGGGGCAGATTATTGCCAGAATCCGGGGAAATATAGGCAACCTGGACGAGCTGGCAGCAGAAGCATGGGGCGAAGTATGGAAAAAGATTGTTTGCCGGGCGAGTGTGGCAACGCTGGAAGATTATAACGCCTTGCCGGAGCTGACACGGAAAACAGTTCCGTTTGGTCTGCTGCTTACCTGGGGAAAAGCAGAGGATCCGGGCGCTGAAGCATTTGCCCGCAGGGACTTTATGAATGATTACAAGATTCTTTTAGCACGGGAACAGGCACGGCAGGCGATACCAAAGGCAGCGCTGGAAGCTCTGCAGCGTTCAGCAGAGCCGGAGAAGCTGGAAGAGAGGACGGCAGATTCAGCTATAACGCCTTGCATCAGTGACAGGCAGACAGCAAAGAAGAACACCGGCTATACGGATTCAGAAGAGTACCAGCGGAAGCGGGCGGCTTTGTACGAACGATTGAAAAAGTAAAATAAAAAAAGCCCTTGGGATGTTGGCGCATCCATAAGGGCAAGGCTTACAGCCGGAGCTGTGAAAAGACCATTTAAAATATAATACCACAGCCCGGCGGAAAGGGAAAGACATGAGAGAAGAAAAAATAAATTTATGTGATTTATCAGCGGAAATAATCGGGATTTCGAGAATAGTATCGGGGCTGTCGAATCAGTTGGATAATAAAAAGACGGACACGCTGACGGTTGACTCTTTGCAGAAAGCACTTTTCGGCGTATCTACACACTTGGACAGAATCGTGAATGATTTGCAGGATGCAGATATGAGACAGTGGGCAGATTCCCAAAATGGGACTCTGTAACGAACGGTTTTACATAGATTTAATCAGACTGAACCGCTGACCGCTGCGATAGTGCGGGAAGTAGCGAAACGCGACCCCCTTGGAGGAATAAATGGAGTAGCGAAATGCGACACCATTGGAGGTATAAAAATGAGTGATAGAATGACATGGGAGTTTCTGAAAGCATCGTTGTTTATTAATCTGCTGTTTGCACTGGCGTTCTGCTTCGTGAAATAGAGTCGGAAAGCGCGACGGAAAAGGAGGAAAAACGTGATAAAGATAAAAATATCGTATGAGCGGCCGGAAGAGCTGCAGAAAGTCCTTGAAAGGCTGGCGCCGAATGTGAAGAATTTAAAGGTAGCCCGGAAACAGGACGGCAGATTCTTAAAGGCATATGTGACAATGAAATAAGATTCTGGCAGGGGACAGGAAGCAAAAGGCAGCCTATCCCCTGCTTTTTGCTTTGAAATGGTTTGAAAATCAGCCGGAATCCCCTGTAAAATCAATGATTTTCTTGAATCTATCCCCCCATTATGGTATAATAGACATAGCAAACAAAACATTGATAGTACCCCACAGAAAAAATGTGTGTGCCTGTTTACTCTCCAAACTGTGGAAGCCTTTGATAGAATGGCGCGGGAATAGCTTAGTTCAGAAATGAACGAAGTTGTTTCTGCGCCTTTTTGTTTGCTTAAAATAGCCCACCGGGCGTAAAACGGGAAAGGAAAATTGAATGGAAAATAACAATACCAACACTCAGACAGAGGGAAACAACACCCAGCAGACAGCGGGGGATAGCACAGAACCGAAGACGTTCACACAGGAAGAAGTGAATAGAATCGTTCAGGACAGATTAGCGAGAGAAAGAAGAGGCACCGGGCAGACTATCGAGGAAAGAGAATTGGATCTTACCCGGCGAGAAAATAGAATGAAATGTGCTGAAAAGCTGACGGAAGCAGGATATCCGAAAGAATTGTTAGATATCCTTGATACATCAAACGCTGAAACGTTCATGGAGAATGTCGGGAAACTGGCAGCGATGCAGATCCAGGCGCCGAACGCAGCACCGATCCCGCGGGTGGTGGGCGTTACTCCGGGCCCTCTTAAAGAGGGCGAAGAAGCGGATATTCGAAAGGCTTTCGGCTTAGACTGAAAGGAGATTAATTAATGTCGATTGACTTAGTGACAAAGTTCGCCCCGTATACGGACGAAAAATTTAAGGCAGAAAGTAAAATTTCACTGCTTACGAACCAGGACTTTGATTTCGTAGGTGCCCGCATTGTCAAAATTTATAAAATCAGTACCGCGGAAATGAACGACTATGTCCGCCATCCGGTTTCTGACTATGCGGCATCCAGATACGGAACAGCGAAAGACCTTGACGCCACTACAGAAAGTTTTGAAATGACAAGAGATCGTTCGTTCACATTCACGATTGATAAACTGGATGAGGACGAAACAAATCAGCAGCTCACAGCGGCAAAGGCACTTGCCAGACAGCTCCGTGAGGTAGTGATTCCGGAAGTGGACGCATACACCTATAAAACGATGGCAACGAAAGCGGGCAATAAACCGGATGCGGTAGCGCTTACCGCTGAAAATATCTATACGGAGATTCTGAAAGCGAGCAAGGCGCTGGACGATGAGGAAGTGCCGGAGACTGACAGACAGCTTGTTGTCAGCCCGGAAGTGTACCAGTTTATGAAGCGTTGCAAGGATATCACAATGGAAACGGAGATCGGGAACGATTTAAGGATCCGCGGCGTAATTGCCAACCTTGACGGCACGAACGTGATCAAGGTGCCGGCGGTAAGACTTCCGGAACACTTCGGTTTCATGCTGGCTCATCCATCCGCGACGGTAGCACCAACCAAACTGGCTGACTATAAAATCCATCAGGATCCGCCGGGAATCAGTGGCGATCTGGTAGAGGGGCGTATCGTCTATGATGCGTTTGTGCTGGATAATAAAACAAAGGCTATTTATTATCAGGCACAGCCGGAATAATAAAAGAGCGCTTCGGGCTTTCCTGTTGGATTGTTCGGGGCGCTTTTTTTATGTGAGGTGGTAAATGGGAAAAATAAGATTACGGACAAACAGTGCAACGGAGGTGCGCCGGACTATATCACGGGTAATCAACATGGTCGCGAATGGAGAAATGGACAGCAAGACCGGAAATACAATCATAGTTGGCTGTAATGCGGTTCTGTCATCCATTCGCACAGACGAACAGAAACGCCGGATTGATGAGCTTGAACGGCTTATCAGAGAGAGCGAGGAAGGAGAGGGCAATGGATAGGATAGAAAGCCTTGAAAGGAGATTTAATCGCCTGCAGCGCTGCGAAATAGAAGATATGTTTGATGTAGAGCTGAATATTTACGGCTATGATTACGCGGTGGAAGAGTACGGGAAAGAATACGTTGATCGCCGGATGAAAGGAGGAAAAGAGAGTGGATGAGATTCTGAAGGTGCTTGCGATCGTACTTGGGGTTTGTCTGGGGCGCTGGATTGCAGGAAAATGGGATAAATAACAAAGAGGGGTAAGGACATGACGAACGAGGAAATTGTGATCCGGATCCGGTCCGGGGAGGATGTGGGAAACAACATGGCGCTTCTGTATGGACAGGTAAAAAACTTTATTCGGTCGATTGCCTGGCAGTATCGGGACAGCGGAGAAATGGAAGATTTAGAGCAAGAAGGATATCTTGCATTGTATCCGGCTATAGACAACTTCGATCCGGATGCGGGATGCAGGTTCCTTACCTATGCAGCACCTTGGATCCGGCAGGCAATGCGGCGCTATCTGCAGAACAGCGGCGGCTGTGTGCGGCTCCCGGTGCATTGCCTGGAACAGATTCAGAAGATGCAGAAATATCAAGCCGAATATTACAGAAAACACGGTTGTGATGCGTCAGATGCCGAGATTTGCCGCTTTATGGGTCTTACCCTTGAACAGGTCGAGGGACTTCGAGAAAACGCCTGTATGATGAATCTGCGAAGTCTGGAAGCACCTGTAACAGGGCGCGATGGTTCAGAGGATGCCACAGCGGGCGAACTGGTTGCATCTGCTGAAAGTCTGGAAGAGGATGTAATAGAGCGGATCCAGCGCGAGGAATGCAGCCGGGAGGTGTGGGCGTGTGTGGATGAGCTGGAGCCGAAGCAGGCGGCGATCATCCGGGCGAGGTACCAATATAGCGCCACGCTGGAAGAGGCGGGGCGGCTGTGCGGTCTGACGGCATCAGAGGCACGGACAAAGCAGAGCAAGGCGATCCGGCGGCTGCGGAGCTGGGACTATCGGGAGCGCCTGGCGCGGTTTCTGCCAGAGTACGAAGAAATATACGGCGATGGACTGCGAGGAAATGGCGTGGAACGCTTTCAGAGGACATGGACAAGCAGCACTGAGCGCGCCGCGCTGCATCTGGTAGAGTGATGTTTCTTAGGGACTGTTTGGGGACTGAAATCGTAAAAAGTCCCCGAAAGTTAGAAAAAGATAGAGAAAATGGGATTCGAAAAACCCTTATAAATCAATGGTTTCAAGACTTTTTACAGAGCATGGAAAGGCTTTTCTTCTCGTTCGTAATGCGTAGGTCGCCGGTTCAAGTCCGGCAGGGAGCTGATGAGTGGAGCCCCTCTTGATTATCAAGAGGGGTTTCTTGCATAATAGGAAATACCTTGGAATTCTCCATTGCCTGTGAACAGTTACTATTACACAAGAAGGTACAGCCTTTATTCCATATAACCACTTGCACGATCTCCGCAAATGATATAAAATAATAACATACAAAAGACAAGGCGGCAGACGGCAGAGTTCGTACTGCCGCTTCCGTTTGCCAGGAAAGGATATTTCATGCCATGAGACAAGAAGAATGGACGGTAGAAGCGGCAGATGCATATCTGAATGAGATACCGAAATTTACCAGTGAAAAACATACGGCGGAGGGGCTTCGCAGGATGCTTTCATACCTGAATGCATTGCCGCAGGAGGAAAGAATCGTACATGTGGCCGGAACAAATGGAAAAGGGTCGGTCTGCTCGTTTCTCGATGCGGTTTTGCAGAAAGCCGGGAAGCGGACGGCGCGGTTTACGTCTCCTCATCTGGTGCGCGTGACGGAGCGTTTTTCTTTTGATGGACAGGAAGCAGACGATGCACTGTTCCTGGAGGCGTTTGAGGCGGTTAAGGCATCATATGCTCATTTTGAGCAGGAAGGACTGGGGCATCCGACGTATTTTGAATATCTGTTTTTGATGTTCATGTGGATGGTGCGTCGGAAAAAGCCGGAGTATGTGATTCTGGAAACGGGGCTTGGCGGACGGCTGGATGCAACGAACTGCATCGAGCATCCAGCGCTTACGGTCATCACTTCGATCAGCCTTGACCATATGGAATACCTGGGCGGCACGGTGACACAGATCGCGGGCGAAAAGGCGGGAATCCTGAAAAAAAATATGCCGGTGGTGTACGATGATACGGATGCGGCGGCTTCGGCTGTTATCAGAAATCGGGCGGCGGAACTTTCCTGTCCGGCATATCCGATCAGCCCGGCAGTGTATACGGATCTTCGGCGGGAACATGGCGGGATGATTCTGATGATAAAAGAGAAAAGCCAGCGTCTGTTTATTCCCTTCGAAGCGGAATATCAGGCAGTCAACGCCTGCATCGCTTACCAGGCGGCGCGGCTTCTTGCAGTGGACGGGGAGACAGCGGCAGCGGGCATCCGGAATGCGGTATGGCGCGGACGCATGGAGGAGATCCAGGACGGAGTTTATCTGGATGGCGCTCACAATGAGGGCGGAATCCGTGCGTTTGCGGGCGCGGCGGCAGAGGTGGCAGCGCGCAGAAGAGAAGAGTCAGGGAAAGATGGTCGGATTTTTCTGCTGTTTGCAGCCGTTTCAGATAAAAATTATGAATCGATGCTGGAAACACTGATGCGGAAACTGAAGCCGGATCGATTGGTGCTGACTCATTTATATACATCGCGGGCACTTCCGATGGAGGCGATGGAAAAAGCAGCACACCGGGTGGCAGAAGGCTGTGAGGTTCAAAGTATACCAGATGTAAAAACAGCTTATCAGACAATGGTTCAGGAAAAACGTCCGGAGGATACCTGCTTCTGTGTGGGTTCTTTGTATTTAATCGGAGAGCTGGAGAAAAAGATTTCCCGAACTGGATTTGACAGCACCGTCAGAATGGTGTAAGATTAGCGGGAATGTATATTCATGTAATAAAAGGAAGAAACTCTGGAGGAAAAACATGAGTGGCGAAGGAATGACAATCAATTTCGAGGAAGAAATCGAACATTTTAAACCGAGTCTGGAGGTCGAGGAGGTCGGCGAGGCGATCGTGAAGAGTGACCTGACAGATATGTCGGATATTATGATGGAACTTTTAAAACATATGAAGGAATAGGCGGACATGATGGATCGAACAAGAAAAATTCGCCTGATTTCCAACAGCTTTTACAATGCCGGGCTGGAACGGGCAAAGAGACGGGATTTAACAGGGGCGGTCGAGTATCTGAAAAAATGCCTGAACCTGAACAAGTATCATATTGATGCCAGAAATCTTCTCGGACTTATCTATTATGAGATGGGTGAGGTGTCGGAGGCGCTGGTGCAGTGGGTTATCAGCATGAACTTTAAGGAGCAGGATAACCGGGCTGATTATTATTTAGACCAGATTCAGCGTAAACAGGAACGTCTGGATCAGGCGAGCGCGACGATTCAGAAATATAATCAGGCGCTTCTGCAGGCGCAGACCGGAAGCGACGATCTGGCGACCTTACAGCTTACAAGAGTTGTAGAAGCTAATCCGAGATTTGTAAAAGCGCATCTTCTATTGGCTCTTTTGCATATTAGTCATGAGGATTATACGAAAGCGGGCAAATCCCTGTATAAGGTACTCAAGATTGATAAAAACAATCCCAAGGCGAACTGGTATATGGAGATTGTTAAGGAACATACCGGCAAGGCGGATATCGAGCGGAGAAAGCTGAAAAACGCATTTTCCCACCGCCAGATGCAGGATGATGATGTCATTATGCCGCCGACGTACAAGGAGAATACGGGACTGCAGTCGGTGCTCAATATCGGCGCGGGACTGCTTTTGGGCGCGGCAGTTATCTTTTTCCTGGTGATGCCAGCCAAGATTAAGCAGGCAAATAATGCACATACGCAGGAAATGCTCCAGTACAACGAGCAGCTCAATCAGAAAAATGAAGAGATTGACAGTTTAAATGAGAGCATTGAGACCTCGAAAAAGGACAAAGAAGAGGCGGAGAACAAGCTGGATACGATGCTCAACAGCAATGACAGCGTTCTGAACCAGTATGCGAAGCTCGTCAAAATGCTGCAGGCATACCGCAACAATAACCTGGCAGAGGCGGTTACCTATTATGAGGGCTTTGATCCGTCGTTATTTACGGACGAGACGGTCGTTTCCATTGCCAACGGGGTAAAGCAGGACATCGAGACAAATGGCTACCAGACGCTGGAGGATCTGGCATACACGATGTGGTCGGCAGGCCGTATGGCGGAAGCACTGGCAGATTACCAGACCTGTCTGGCGATCCGTCCGGCAAACCCGAAGGTTATCTTCAGCATGGGTATGATTTACCGGGCACAGGGCGAGACAGACAAGGCGGTCGAAATGTTTACGCAGATTGTGACCCAGTATGCGGATTCCGAGCAGGCGGACAAGGCAAGACAGCAGCTCGCCGAGCTTGCGCCGGATAACCAGCAGGCTGCAGTTCCAGGTCAGTCCATCATCAGTCAGGGAGAGACTGCGGCGGATGAAACGGCAGCAGGCAGCGGAGCGGAGACGCAAGCGGCGCAGTAAGTACAAATATAATACGGCAGATAATTAAGAAGAAAAGCACTGTAAAGATAAAAACTTTACGGTGCTTTTTTGTGTAATAGGAAATTCCTTGGAATTCCCTATTACACAAAAAGGCACTAACGTGCCAATGATGCGCACTCGCGCGAAGCAGAAACATGCCGCATAAAAAATCGAAAAAGGGGGAATCCTGATATGGAACGAAATATGTTTACATACGAAGCGATCGATTCGGCGCTGGTGATTCATCTGCCGAAGGAGGTAGATCACCATAACTGCCTGACACTCAAATATGAAACAGACCTGCTTCTGGCGGAAAATTATATTAACCGGATTATTTTTGATTTTTCGGGGACGGAATTTATGGATAGTTCCGGGATCGGTGTGATTCTCAACCGGTATAAGCAGATGGAGGGCAGCAGCGGCACGGTGGCGGTGTACGGGGCAGGCGAGCGGATGCGCCGGATTTTGCGGATCGGCGGCGTGTATCGTTTGGTGCAGTCGTACCGGACGAGAGAGGAGGCACTGGATGGGAGACATTAAAGGAGAGATGAATATGTATGCGGATGATATATCTGTATCAGAAACGGAAGTGAAAGGAAAACTTAAAAAAATAAAAAATTCAGAAGAATACAGAAAATTTGAACAGAATGAACAGAGACAAGCAGAGAAGAATGGCACGTGGATGCACCTGGAGATAGACAGTCATTCATCGAATGAGGAGTTTGCCCGTGTCACAGCAGCAGTCTTTATGAGTCGGATGAATCCGACGATGGAGGAGCTGGAGGATGTGAAAACGGCGGTCTCGGAGGCGGTGACAAATGCGGTGATTCATGGGTATAGCGATGAAATCGGAATTATTTACATAGAAGCGCGGATTGAGGGAGAAGAACTGATAATTTCGGTCCGGGATGAGGGAAAAGGAATCATGGATGTGGAAAAGGCGATGGAGCCGATGTATACGACAGACACGACCGGCGAGCGCTCAGGGATGGGCTTTTCGTTTATGGAAGCGTTTATGGATGAGGTCGAGGTGGAGTCCAAGGTGGGCTGCGGAACGTGCGTGACGATGAAAAAGCGAATTGGAAGGGGATATATGAATAAAGAGCAGGAAGAAAAAGAAACGGCAGAGTCCTATGGATAAAACCATCGAGCAGATCAAACGGGCACACCAGGGCGATAAGACGGCGCGGGAGGCGCTGGTAAAGGATAATCTGGGACTTGTATGGAGCATCGTCCGCCGCTTTGCGGGGCGGGGGTGTGAGACGGAGGACTTATTTCAGATCGGAAGTATCGGGCTGTTGAAGGCGATTGATAAGTTTGACCTATCATATGAGGTGCGTTTTTCGACCTATGCGGTGCCGATGATTGCGGGGGAGATCAAACGTTTTCTCCGGGATGACGGGATCATCAAGGTCAGTCGTTCCATCAAAGAGCAAAACCAGCGGCTCCGGGCAGCGCGGGAAGCGCTCTGCACGGCGCTTGGGCGGGAGCCGACGCTGGAAGAGCTGGCGGCGCAGATTGGAGTGAGCTGTGAGGAAGCTGCCGCATCGATGGCGGCGGACAGTCCGGTTGAATCGCTCTCTGCACCAGCCAGCGCCGGGGAAGAAACTGGTCTTCTGCTTCAGGACCGGATTGCTGGGGAGACAGCGGAGAATGAGGTTCTGCTTGACCGGATGCTTTTGGGAGATTTGCTGAAAATGCTCAATGGACGGCAGCGGGAGATCATTGTGCGGCACTATTTTTATGATCAGACACAGACTCAGATCGCGGCGCAGCTCGGCATTTCACAAGTACAGGTGTCGCGGATCGAGCGGAAAATATTAGGGCAGATGCGCGCAAAGCTGGAAGAAACATGAGAAAAAAGACAGGCTCATAATTCAGAATATATGAATGTGCATACTCCATTGAAAGACAGCCATACTACTGGATACAGGAACTTTTGGAGTTTCCAGAATACACAGGAAGGATGGAAAAAAATGACGGGAAATGTGAAAGTGACAATGAAAAAAAAGATGGGAATCTGTATCTGGGTCGGATGCATGATTCTGATTGTGGCAGCGCTCTGTCTCTGTCTGATGGCAGTGGGGCGGGACAGCGTCTACATTGACGGAACCTTCGTACAGCATTCCGGGGACAGCGCGGAGGCATTTTTGAGACCGGAGGCACAGACGGAGAAGGCAGCATTATGACACAGACGGTCTATCTGAAACTCAGCCAGATCACGCAGGTACATGAGAAAAATGTACCGCTTGCAAGCCTGGGAGAAGTTTATTGCAGTGAAAAAAGCGTGGAAAGCCGCTGCCGTGCGATGATCGTGAAGAGGATCCGCGGCGGCGGGAAACAGCGCGAAAGCCGTCTGGTTGGAAACGTCATGGAGATTATCCAGCAGATTGAACGGGAAATTCCGGGGACATCGGTGCAGAATCTGGGGGAGACGGACTATGTCATTCATTATCAGCCGCCGCGCCGTCAGGCGCTTGTCTGGCAGTGGTGCAAGACGCTGTTCGTCTGCTTGATTTGCTTTTTCGGGGCGGCATTTGCGATCATGACATTCAACAATGATGCAAACGTGCTGGATGTATTCAGGAAAATATATGAGATCACGACGGGGCAGGCGTCGGACGGAACAACGCCGTTGGAGGTCGGTTATTCGATCGGGCTTCCGGTGGGGATTTTGCTGTTTTTTAACCATTTTACTTCGTGGAAATTCAGTCTCGATCCGACGCCGCTGGAGGTAGAAATGCGCCTGTATGAGGAAAATGTCAATAAAACGCTGATTCAGAACGAGGAGCGGAAGGAGGATGACATCGATGTTTCTTAAAGAAGCGCTGCTTTTGCTGGCGGGGCTGGCGGCGGGAAGCACGGTGGCAGCAGGAGTCTACGCCTTTCTGGTGGTCATCGGCATTTATCCGCGCCTGATTGGAAAGACGGCGACGGCGTCGAAGGGGAAAATCTTCTTGTATGAGACGATTATCGCGCTGGGAGGATTGTTTGGAAATGTGGTGGATTTATTTACAGAGAAAGTGAAACAGCTGACCGGGAGTTTTCTGAGAATAGCGTGGCCAGCGGCAATGCCGGAGGCAGAGTTGTGGCAGAAGGCAGCAGAAGGCGGTGGCAGACCGGGAGCTGGTGCTGGATTTCTGGTGATGCTTGGAAATGTCTCCGGACAGCTGCTTCTAGCGGCTGCGGGACTTTCCTGTGGTATTTTTGTAGGCTGCCTCGTCATGTCGCTGGCAGAGACATTGAAAGCCCTGCCGGTGCTGAGCCGCCGCCTGCGTCTGGCAGTGGGGCTGCCATATCTCCTTCTTTCGATTGCGGCGGGGAAATGTGCGGGTTCGCTGTATTATTTCTTATATGGAATTGGAAGACAGTAGAAGAGAGGAGAAACCATGGAAGCCAGAAAAGATCAATATGAAGCATATGTCAAATCGGTTACGCCCGTCCACAGTACATGGAAAAATGTGCTGATGGCGGGCATTTCCGGCGGGCTGATCTGCCTGGCGGCGCAGATCAGCACAAATTGTCTGGTTCAGACAGGCATGGAGGAGAAAACAGCGGCGCTCTGGACGATGCTGGGACTGATTCTGCTCAGCGTTATCCTGACAGGGGCAAATGTATTCCAGAAGCTGGCGCGTGTTTTTGGGGCTGGTGTGTTGGTTCCGATCACCGGATTCGCCAATTCAGTTGCATCCCCGGCGCTGGAATACAAGGCGGAAGGGCAGGTATTTGGTGTCGGATGCAAAATATTTACAATCGCGGGTCCGGTGATCCTGTATGGTATTCTGAGTTCGTGGGGATTAGGGGTTGTGTATTGGGGGTGGATGATGCTGACTCAATAATAAACGAAAAAAGTCTCAATAATATAATAAGAATCTTTCTTGTTTTGTGAAAAATGAGGGTTTACAATCCGGAAATAAATACCTATAATAGCCATAGGGTAATCTGGCTGTCTGAACAATCAGATTTATCTCAGTCGAGAAGACTCCCACCTCTTCAGGTGGTGAGTAATGGCAAATTTGTCTCAGTGGGAGTTGGGTCTCCGACTGAGATAAACGCTCCGCGAGGATGCACAGTGATTCTGATAGGAATATGTCAGCTTTGCTGACCAGAATCACGCGCCAAGTCTCACGGACGTTCGACTTGAATATAGAAAAAAGGAACCAGAGAGATGGACGTTTGCTAAGAGGGATAACCGCTTTCGTGACGAGGCGGCTGTCACAGATCAGACAGACCGAGCATGAATGTCTCAGCCGGTCCCGGAAATGGAGTGCTTTATGGCAGAAAAAGTGTTAGAAGTAAATCAGATAAAAGCAAATATAGAAGAAAAAGAGATCCTGCACGGCGTTGATTTGAGCGTCGGCGCAGGAGAGGTACATGTCCTGATGGGACCGAACGGCGCGGGCAAATCGACGCTCGGAAATGTCCTGATGGGAAACCCGCGATATCAGATCACGGGCGGTCAGATCTTATTTAAGGGTGAGGATATCACACATGAGTCCACGGACAAGCGTTCCAAAGCCGGTATGTTCCTGTCCTTCCAGGAGCCGCTGGAGGTACCGGGACTTTCGCTGGAAAGTTTCCTGCGGAGCGCGATGCGCCAGCAGACTGGCAAGAACTTAAAGATCTGGGAATTTCATAAACAGCTCAAAAAGGCGATGGACATTCTCCAGATGGATGAATCGTATGCACAGAGAAGCTTAAACGTGGGCTTTTCCGGCGGTGAGAAGAAAAAATCTGAGATTTTACAGCTGATGCTCTTAAATCCGAGCCTGGCAATCCTCGATGAGACAGACTCTGGTCTGGATGTTGATGCAGTCCGTCTGGTTTCTAAGGGTGTGGAAGAGTACCAGAAGAACCAGAACGGCGCGCTTCTTATTATCACGCACAGCACCCGGATTCTCGATGCACTGCATGTTGACTATACGCACATCATGGTAGATGGAAAGATCGTGGCAACCGGTGACGGCTCCCTGGTTGATAAGATCAACCAGGAAGGCTACGAATCCTTTATCCGTGAGGCGGGTGTGGCAGACGCCCGGAACTAATCGTTACTGTTCGCAGGCAGGCATTTTTGGAATCGAAAGTGCTGCAGGATAACGCGACAGTAATAACGAATCAGCACGGGTAATATGGAGGCATCAAACATGAAAGAAAAAACGTATGTAGATGACATTGATCGCAGCGTCTACGATATAAAAGACAAAGAAAATGACGCATATAAAGTAAAAGCGGGTCTGACCCCGGAGATCGTTGAGAAGATTTCTAAGGAGAAAAATGACCCGGCATGGATGCAGCAGTTCCGTCTGCAGTCCTTACAGATTTACAATTCCCTGCAGGTTCCGAACTGGGGACCGGATATCGAGGATCTGGACATGGATAACATCGTAACCTATGTCCGTCCGAAATCCAAGATGAGCGCTAAATGGTCGGAGGTTCCGAAGGACATCAAAGATACCTTTGAGCGTCTGGGAATCCCGCAGGCGGAGCAGAAATCACTGGCAGGCGTGGGCGCCCAGTATGACTCGGAGTTAGTATATCATAACGTGCGCGCGGAGGTAGCGGCGCAGGGCGTTGTCTACACCGATCTGGAGAGCGCAATGCACGGCGAATATGCGGAAATGATCCGGACGCATTTTATGCATCTGGTCAAACCGCAGGAACATAAATTTGCAGCGCTGCACGGGGCGGTCTGGTCCGGCGGATCTTTTGTGTACGTGCCAAAGGGCGTGTCGGTTACGATCCCGCTTCAGTCCTATTTTCGACTCAATGCACCGGGAGCCGGACAGTTTGAACATACTCTGATCATCGTGGATGAGGGGGCATATCTGCATTTCATCGAGGGCTGTTCTGCGCCGAAATATAACGTAGCAAACCTGCATGCGGGCTGTGTTGAGCTGTACGTCGGCAAAAATGCGAAACTCCGCTATTCGACGATCGAGAACTGGTCGAAAAATATGTACAATTTGAACACCAAGCGCGCGATTGTGGAAGAGGGCGGCACGATCGAGTGGGTATCGGGTTCCTTTGGTTCCCATGTATCGTATCTGTACCCGATGAGTATCTTAAAGGGCGATGATTCAAGAATGGAATTTACCGGCATTACTTTTGCCGGAGAGGGTCAGAACCTCGATACCGGTGCGAAGGTAGTCCACACGGGCAAACGGACGTCTTCCTATATTAATACGAAATCTATTTCCAAGGACGGCGGTATCAGTACGTTCCGAAGCAGCGTGCAGATTGGAAAACAGGCATCCGGTTCTAAGGCATCGGTTTCCTGCCAGTCTCTGATGCTGGATGATATTTCACGTTCCGATACGGTCCCGGCGATGGATATCCGGACCCGCGACGCGAACGTCGGCCATGAGGCAAAGATCGGACGGATCAGCGACGAGGCTGTTTTCTATCTGATGTCACGCGGCATCAGCGAGGAGGACGCGCGCGCAATGATCGTCAGCGGATTTGCGGATGATGTATCGAAGGAGCTGCCGCTTGAGTACGCGGTTGAGATGAACAACCTGATTCAGCTTGAGATGAAAGGCAGTATCGGATAATAGATGGTTACTGTTTGCAGCGGGGATTTTGAAATAACAGATTCTGCTGCGGGGCATGCAAGTGCATGAATGGTAACGACAGGAGGAAACAATGGGACAGAAAGAAATGACAGTAAACATTCTTCCGACCCGAACCTGGAACCGGCTGGGAATGAACGAAAGCCAGATACAGATTGAGTGGCCGGAGGAAAGTGTTTTGATAAAACCGGAGCGCTTGGCAGCAGGTGTGACCTGGGAAAAAGAAATCTCCGGAAAAGAGTGGGACGAGATCCAGACCGGCATGGGACGCGAGTACGATGCGATGGCGGCGGAATGCGGAACGGCTGGCGCAAATAGAACGGACACTGTAAATGGAACGGCTGTTGCAGAAGAAAATGCCGGTGCGGGAAGTATCTACCGGCTGACAGCGGAAGCGGCAGCTGTGCTGCAGAATGAAAATACAGAATGGACGGTTCTCTGCGTCGATTACAAAAACGGCAGTTACCAGAACCGCCTCTGCCTGGATGCAAAGGAAAACAGCCGCTTAAACGTGCTGATCGTATTCCGCTCCGGGGAGAACGCACAGGGAACATCCTCGTTCCAGGTAAAGGTCCATGCGGAAAAGAATGCAAAGGTACAGCTTCAGGAAGTGCAGCTTCTCGGCGCCGGATATACCTGCCTGAGTGATATCGGTGCGTCCTGCGGGGAAAATGCCACATTTGAGCTTTTGAAACTGGAGCTGGGCGCAGGCAAGGTCTACGCGGGCTGCCTGACCGAGCTGGAAGGAAAAAAGAGCGCATTTGACGCGAAGATCGGCTATTACACCAGTGTAAACCAGAAGCTGGATATGAACTATACAGTACGCCACCGCGGCAAAAAGACAGAGAGTATGATGGAAGTCTCTGGCGTTTTGCAGGACGGTTCCTCCAAGCTGTTCCGCGGAACGATCGATTTCGTGCCGGGATGCGCCGGGGCAAAGGGAACTGAGCGCGAGGATGTGCTGCTGCTCGGCGATGACATCGTAAACCAGACGATTCCGCTGATTCTGTGTGCGGAAGAAGATGTCGAAGGAAATCACGGCGCTTCGATGGGCGATCTGGACGATGCAACGCTGTTTTATCTGTGCTCCCGCGGACTGTCGAGAGAGGAAGCTGAGCGCATGGTAGCGCGGGCGAGAATCGACGCGCTGAATGAGCTGGTAGCAGACGAGGCAGTACAGAAGCAGGTTCAGGAGTTCATGAACCAGAAGCGATAATAAAATGAAAAAACTGTAAGTTGGCTGCGGTTTGTTTTTGCAGCAAGTATACAAACAAATATATAAGAAGGAACAGAACATGACAGATTATAAGAAAGATTTTCCCCTGCTTGCGGGTTCGGATATCGCATATCTGGACAATGCGGCGACGGCACAGCGCCCGGAGGCGGTATTAAAGGCAGTGGAAGATTTCTATACAAAGAAAAATGCCAATCCGCTCCGCGGACTCTATGAGCTGGGGATCGAGGCGACGGAGGCATATGAAGCGGCAAGAGAGCGCGTGCGGGAATTTATCAATGCTGGAAAGACGAGCGAGGTCGTGTTTACACGTAACAGCACCGAGAGTCTGAATTTGATCGCGTACAGCTATGGTTTAACCAGTCTGAAAGCAGGAGATGAGATCTTAATCAGCATTGATAACCACCACAGCAATATCCTGCCGTGGCAGATGGTATCCAGACAGACAGGTGCGAAGCTCGTTTATCTGGAATGTCAGCCGGATGGTTCCTACCGGGATGAGGATATGGAAGCCCTGGTGACAGAAAAGACAAAGATTGCAGCGATGCCGCAGATTTCCAATGTCCTTGGCCGCAGAAATCCGGTAGAGAAGCTGACGAAACTGGTGCATGAAAAAGGCGGTGTCATCGTCATCGATGCGGCACAGAGCGCCCCGCATATTCCGGTGGATGTGCAGGCACTGGATGCAGATTTCCTTGTATTTTCCGGTCACAAGCTGATGGCACCGATGGGAATCGGCGTCCTGTACGGAAAAGAGACCCTTCTGGATGCGATGCCGCCGTTCCTGACGGGCGGCGAGATGATCGATTCGGTCAGCCGGGAATCCGCAGTCTTTGCCGAACTGCCGCATAAATTCGAAGCCGGTACCGTCAATGGCGGCGGTGCGGTCGGCTTACAGGCGGCGATCGATTATCTGATGAACGTCGGATTTGACGAGGTGCGGAAGCGTGAGGAGCTGCTGACAACACGGGCAATGACGGCGATGCAGCAGATTCCGGGCGTTCATATCCAGGGAAGCGATAAGCCGGAAGAGCACAACGGAATTATCAGCTTTACCGTGGACGGCGTACATCCGCACGATATCGCGTCGATTCTGGATGCCGCAAATGTCAATGTGCGCGCAGGCCACCACTGCGCCCAGCCGCTTTTAAAACATCTGGGTGTATTTGCAACAGCGCGTGCCAGCTTTGCGTTCTACAATACGGAGGAGGACATCGACCGTTTTGTCCAGAACCTGAAAGAAATCCGGAGGAAAATGGGATATGGAGAATAGAACCTTTTACAATGAAATACTGACGGATCACAATCTGCATCCGTTACATAAAGAAAAGCTGCCGGATGCCAATCTGGTATTAGAGGGCGTCAATCCGAGCTGTGGAGATGACATCATTCTTCAGTTGAAGGTCGAAGATGGACAGGTGGTAGACGGTGCTTTTGAGGGAAGCGGCTGCGCAATCTCCCAGGCGTCCGCTGATATCATGCTGGATCTGATCATCGGAAAATCCGAAGAGGAAGCACGCCATCTGGCGGATCTGTTCCTGCGGATGATCAAGGGCGAGGCAGGCGAGAACGAGATCGAAGAACTCGAGGAAGCCGGTGCCCTGGTCGATGTTTCCCATATGCCGGCGCGTGTCAAATGCGCGGTGCTGGGATGGCATACGATGGAAGAGATGCTGGATAAGAAGAACGAGAAATAAGAGAGAAGATAAAAAGAAACGGGAGCTATTCTTTTGGGAGTGTCAGGCGGGACGTACCATTTCCGCTCTGATGATCTATATACCAGAAATAGTCTGGAAAAGAAAAGTCAGATGTGTTGGTGAAAATATATACAAAAATAGATTGGCAAAAACAAAGCGTGTATAGAGAAAATAGCAAAAAATAAGCCAATTTAGATGTGTAAATTTGCATAAAATACCCAAAGGATTGACGGTATATTTACAAAAACAAACAAAGATGTTAAAATAATCATAAAAAGGATGCAGATGGCGATGTACATACAGATGGCGTACAGCTGAATCCTGTGGCTGGAGGTATGAGAGATGCCGAATTTTTCATATAAAGCGCTGGGACGGGATGGAAAAGAAGTCCGGGGAGTGCTCCAGGCTGAGAGTGAAGCGGCAGCCGCTTCCAGAATCCGGGAAAACTATCCGATTCTTCTGAGCATCAGTCAGAAGAAAGAGAAGAAAAGACCTGATGACGGCAGTCTCCTGGAGATGGAGATCGGAAGCAGGCGGATCAAGACGAAGAAGCTGGCGATCCTGTGTTCGCAGTTTGCGATCACTCTTCATTCGGGTATGACCGTGGCGCGCGCGATGCGTATGCTGGCAGCTCAGAATGAGGACAAGCGGATCCGGAAGATCATGGGGGCTGCGGCAGAGGAAGTAGCTGCCGGAAGTACCGTTGCGTCGGCGCTGGAAAAGTATAGCGACCGTTTTCCGCTCACGTTTATCGAGACGATCCGGGCAGGCGAGCAGTCCGGTACACTGGAACGGTCCTTTGACCGGCTTCAGAAGTTTTACGAAAAGTCCTACAAGACGACGGAGAAGATCAAGGGAGCGATGACGTATCCTTTGTTCGTCGTTGCGATTGCGGTGGTTGTCCTGATTATCGTCATGGCGAAGGTTATCCCGACATTGGCAGATGTATTTACCGATCTGGGCGGTACGCTGCCGCTGATGACGCGGATGCTGATCGCGACTTCTCATTTCTTCGCGAAGTGGTGGCTGCTGATGCTGGCGGTGCTGGCGTTTTTGAAGATTGGTTCACAGGTCTACGGCAATACGCCGCAGGGACGGATTGAGAAAGCAAAGATCGCGTTATCCCTTCCACTTGTGGGCGTGATCAACCAGATGAACGGCGCAGCACAGTTTGCTAATACGATGTCGGTGCTTCTGGCAGCGGGTATCACGATCAATCAGGCGGTTGACACGACGGCGAAGGTTATGGACAATGCACTTCTGAGCGAGGATGTCCGCTCCATGCGCGAAGGAATCGAGCAGGGACGCAGTCTGGTGGAATGTCTGCGGGGAAAGAAATATTTCCCGCCGACGATGGTCGATATGTGTTCCGTCGGAGAAGAAACCGGTGAACTCGAGGAGACACTGGACAATGTCGCCGATTATTACACCAACGAGGCGGATTACCGAATCCAGCGGCTTCTGGCACTGCTGGAACCGACGATGCTGGTTGTGCTTGCGATTTTTGCGGGTATCATTGTAGTGTCGATTTATCTGCCTATCTTTACAATGTATGATCTGATGTAAGAATTGACTGTACACATGTGAAATGTGATACAGCAGAGGCTGGATGGCTCAGAGGAAATTCTCTGTTCATTAATAAAATACTATACAATAAGGAGATTGATTTTATGAAGGGCTTAATCAAGAAAGTTCGTGAGAACAAAAAAGGTTTCACACTGGCTGAGCTGCTGGTGGTTGTTGCGATCGTGGGCATCCTGGTTGCAATCTCGATTCCGGTATTTACGGCACAGCTGAGCAAGGCTAGAAAGGCTACGAATCAGGCAAACCTGAGAGCTGCGAAGGCGGCAGCGGTTGCTCAGTATATGACAGATGAGATGGAAAAAAATGCTACAGATGAAGTTATTTATAATTATGATTTAGCGACAGGTACTGTTGAGTCAATTACTAGTACAACGGAAGGCGTAGCTGCGAAAGTAATAGGTGATGAAGATGGCAGTGTACAGTATAAAGTAATTAATGTAAAAGTAAAACCGCAATCCGGAACAAAGGGTACAATTAATGGCGCAGAAATTACATTATATGCGAAATGATAGAGTATAAGTAAAAACCACATACGTGGCAAAATGGATGGGTTTTCCCATCCATTTTTGCTAAAGGCGCCCGGAGACAGAATAAGCAAATTCTGTTATAATGAATCAAAGAATTGCAAAAGACGGGAGAGGACGCGGCGATGCTGCATCAAACCACATTTTTAACGATTTACATATTAACCATAACATTTATCCTTGGCTGTGCCCTTGGCAGTTTCACAGACTGTCTGGCGGGGAGGATGCTTGCGGGAACTTCGATCCTAAGGGGGAGATCGCACTGTGATGCCTGCGGGCATGTGCTGGGCGTGCCGGATCTGGTGCCGTTGTTTTCGTGGCTGTGTCTGCGGGGCAGATGCCGTTACTGTGGGGCAAAGATCCCGGCGGAATCGTTCTGGGCGGAACTTGTCTCGGGGATCGCGTGCTGTCTGATCGTGTACCGGTTCGATGTTTCGGTGCTGGCACTGCGGGGGATACTTCTGTGGATTGTGCTTTTGTGCCTGACGCTCACGGATCTGCATGCGTGGATCATACCGGATCGCCTGCAGGTGGCAGGAGTCCTGATTTTTTTCGGAACGGCAGTCTGTCTGCCGGAAACGGGCGCACAGATATTGCGTGGTGTTCTGACGGGGGTTGGCTTGTCGGGCGGTATGCTGGCACTTTCACTTTTATTTGACCGCCTGACGGGAAAGGAAAGCCTGGGAGGCGGGGATATCAAGCTCTTTTTTGTGACGGGGCTGTACCTTCGTTCTATCTGGGAGGTATTGTTTTTTCTGATTCTCAGCTGTGTGCTCGGAATCGGATGTTCGTTGGTTTGGAGAAAGGGGAAAATCCCATTTGGACCGGCGATTGCGGCAGCGTTCTTTCTGATGCTTCTGTTTGGTGAACAACTGACAGGATGGTATAGGGGGCTGTGGCTTTTGTAAGCTGTACACGATAAAACTCTTTTAAGGGGAGTGCAGAGATGAAGAATTGTTTAGGAATTGAAATTGGACATTACCGTATCAAGATTGCATATGCGGAAAAGGGTGAACTGAAAGAGTTCATCAGCGAGCGGGTTCAGGGAATGGATCTGACCGATATGCACGTCTGTGCGGATTTGATAAAGGATTTATTGAAGGAATATGCGATCCGGTGCCGGAATGTGGTATTTGTCATCCGTCAGGAAGATGTGTATGTGCGGCGGTTTGAGATGCCGCTGATGACGGAAGAACAGCTCCGGCTGAATCTGCCGTATGAGTTTCATGACTATATCGGCGATGAGATGGACAAGTATGTTTTTGATTACGCGATGATTCAGACGAAAGAGAGGACGATAGATCTTCTTGGTGCGGCGTGCACGAAGACGCTGTCGCAGCAGTTTGAAAAGCTGGCAAAGATGGCGCGCCTGAAGCTCGTCGGCCTGGTCCCGGCGGTGCTTGGTCTGGAGCGGATTCTGGAGTATGCACAAGAGCGAAAGGATTACGCTGTTCTGGATCTGGGAACCCAGGCGCTGCGGATTCATTTCTTCCGTGAGGGGGTTTATGATATTACCCGTACCATGGAGCCGGGCTGTGAGGAGATCGAGCAGATCCGTTTGGGAGATAAGAACAAGATGCAGGAACTGGGAATTGAGGTGGAGGAAGAAAACCGCGAGGAGACCGACAAAGAAAAGATGGCGGCTGTGCTGGAGGAGCAGTACCGGACCCGCGCCGTCCAGGTCATGCGAGTTTTGAACTTTTATAGCTTCAACAATGTGAATAATACGATCGACAGCCTCTATTATTGCGGCGGAGGCGCACGATACGGGGAATTGATTGATGCGCTGAAAGAAACGCTGGATCTGCCGGTGCGGAGTGTGGCGGAGCTTCTGCCGGAGGTCTCTCTGGATGAGGAAGACGAGTGGATCGACAGCCCACAGGCATACGGTGTATTACTTGCATAAGGAGGAAGAGCGGTGGCTGATTTAAAATCAATCGCGAATATGCAGATTGGCGGTCCGAAGTATCCGAAAAAACGGCGCATCAATCTGTATCAGAAGCAGACTAAAAAAGGAAAAATAGCGGCGGAGCTGGGCGCGTTTGCCGTTTTTATGGTTTTTGTCTACGGATTTTCGAGATTTGGCGTAATGCTTCCCCTGCAGGAGGCAGACCGGGCAGAGGCGGTTTATGCGGCGACAGAGAAGGAGCTTCGTACATTGGAAAAATCCAACGAGGTGTACGGTGAGGTTCTGGCAGAGTACGCGCATTATGGAAATGGGTATCTGAATGAGGAAGAGAGTAAGCTTCCGGACCGCCGGATGATGCTGGATTCCCTGAAATCACAGATTTTCCCGCTGACGGCAGTTTCGAGTGTTTCGATCACCTCGGATCAGATGTCATTGGAAGGAACCATTCCCAATGGTACACTCTTTCCGCAGCTGGTCCGTGATGCACAGGCGGATCCGAATGCGCGCTATGTGACCGCTTCGCTGGAGGAAACAGTGAAGAAAGATGGCGAAGAGAGAGTTCTGGCATCCTTGAAGCAGGTGGGAGTGTCAATGGCTGTATTTTTTAACGAACCAGAAGAGGGCAAAGAAGAATGAATTCGTTAGGGAAATATGTATTAACAAAAACACAGAAAATAGTGCTGCTGGTTGTAGTCTTTGCCCTGATCGCGGGCGGCTACTATGCCGGATTTTACCTGCCGGTGCAGCGGCGGATTGAGGCGGCGGACACGGCGGAGCTGGATGTCCAGATTCAGCTGGAGCAGATGAAAGCGATGCAGATCCGGCAGATGGAGGAAGAGATCGAGGAAAACAAGGCATCGAATGCGCCGATGGTTCCGGCCTACAATCATTTCAAGACAGAGACGGAGGAACTGAACCGTATTTTTGCGAATGCGTATGATTTTACTTTCCAGTATTCAGAGCCGCAGGTGGACAGAATGGAGATCCGCCGCGCGATGAATATTTCTTTTACGGCAGATTCGTTTGATCACGCTGTTTCAATGCTTCATGAGGTGGTCGAAGGACCGTACCGCTGTCTGATCGAGGATCTGAGCATTCAGGATGATAAAGATCTGGAAAATGAAGAGTTAGAGGATATTCGCATCCACCCGGTGGCGGTAGCGTTCCAGCTGACTTATTTTGAGACCCGCTACGATGCGGAATCAGAAGAAGGCCTGGAGCTGGAACCGGAGGAGACGCAGGCACCGTCGGGACTGGCAAATGCGGATGTGTCGAACCTGCAGCGTTCTGACCTTGAGACAGCGGCAGAGGCGGCGCTGGGAGAATAAAGCATGAAAAAAGCAGAGAACAGTGAAAAACGCCCGGAAATCTGGAGGCAGGTTTTCTGGCGTATGAAAAATCAGGATGGCGCCAGCCTGATGGCGGCGCTCCTGTTTTTTGTGTTTTGCGGGGTGGGCGCGTCGATCATTCTGGCGTCCGCTTCCGCGTCGGCTGGAAAGATCCGCCACCTCCCGAGGGAGGACCAGAAGAGGTATGCGGTGGACTCGGCGGCGGCATTTCTGCGGGATGAGCTGCAGAAGACGGAGAATATAGTCAAGATCAAGGAAGTGATCGTGCATGACAGCCGGGATGACGAGGAAGACGATGAGGATGATTTTTACTGCTACTACGTCGGCAGCCGGAAAAACACGGATAATGAGGCGACGTGGCAAAAATTCTATGGAACGGATTCAGGTTTGTCAAGCGCAGAGAGTGCGAATAGCGCGATTCTCGATTCACTGATCGTGGATATTTATAGAAATAATGAGTATCGGAAGCTGGCAGACGGGGAGAATGCATCGGAGGAAGAAATAGCGTACAAAGATTTTACTCTGTCAGTGAAGAAAGCCGGAACGAGCGGGAACACGATTGACCCGTTAAAGACCAGTGTACGCCTGTGGATGATGGATGATTATAAAATCAAGGCGGTTATCTCAGATACGGTAACGGCGGATGACAAGAAGGAAGAGCGGTGCGAGAAACGGCTGGAGCTGGAAGCAGCACATAGCTCCGAGAGTGAGACGGTCACAGTAGCAGGCGATGACGGAGATTCGGATGACGATGATTCTTACACGATCACGACGACGACCATCATCACGACGATCCGCTGGCAGAACGGAACAATAGAGAAGGAGCTGCTGCAGGATGATAAGTAGAATGGAATGGGCAGCTGGAAGAAAGCTGCGTGCCAATGCGGGAGAGACGCTGACAGAGGTGCTGATATCGGTTCTTGTGATTGCACTGGGAATGACGCTGTTTCTGAGTGCATTTCTGGCGTCCGGCAGGATGCTGCAGCAGGGCGAAGAGCAGGTGGCGGGCTATTATGACAGCCGCAATCAGCTGGAGAACAACCGGACAGCGGAACAGGCGTCGGGCAGATATGTTCTGGAGCTGGAAGCATCTGGAACCGGCGGCATGAAGAAAAGCCTGGCGTCAAATGCCTACCAGACAGGCATACAGACGAATTACCGGACGGGACAGTATCCGATCGTACTGTATGTGAGCCAGGCTGATTCGGATGCAGAAGAGGAAGAGGTAAACTTACAAGATCTGCTTTATAGATACCGATAGAGGAGACAGAGATGAGACAGGAGAGAAGTGAATGCCGCAGATGCAGAAATAGGCATTGCAGGCAGCAGAAACAGACGGCATCCAAGGGTCACTGCAAGCTCTTTTCAGTATGTTAGAAAAAACTCCGGTCAAAGAACGGTATGACGCTGACGGAGCTGCTGGCGGCGATTGTGATTCTCGGTATGATCGGCACGGTGCTTGGAGGCGGCGTGATGATGGTAAAAAATGTTTACCAGAGGACGCAGGATCAGGCAGATGCAGAGCAGGCGCTGTCGCTCACGGCGCAGCTGATGACCGATGAATTTGCCAATGCGCTGGAAGTGAAAAATTCTGCTGGGACTTCCGAAACAGGAGAAATGGTAACACCTCTTTTGCGGAGTGGAAACAGCCACCTGTGGCTGCACTTTAGTGCGACAGACTGGTCTGGCACGGGCATTGAAAAATGGTATGGGGATTATACTTACGATGATGCGTATAATAAGATACCTCTGCTGACGCAGGCGGCGATCTCGGATGAATATTATACGGCATTTGACGGCTATACCTATTCGGAGGAGACGGCGTGCTTTACGGTTCAAAATCTGGCGATCTACCGGAAAAAAGATACGATGGGAACTTCCCGGAAAGCGGTGGTAAAGCCGATTAACCTGATCGTGCGTGCGGTCAACCTGGATCAGAAATAAAATTAAAAGAGGAACGAGGACAGATGGAGCAGAAGAGACAGAACAAACAGAAGAGAAGGGCGGCGTTTACGCTGGCGGAATTTTTGACGGTGATTGCGATTGTCGGTATTCTTGCCAGTCTTTCTTTTGTTGCGGTGATTCGTTACCAGAGAAAGCTCCGCCGTCTGGAGATGGATCAGACAGCGAAGGAGATCTTTCTGGCGGCGCAGAATCATCTGACACTGGAAGTCTCCAATGGGACGATTCCGCGTCTGCTCCATATGGAGGCACAGGGGGAATTTTCGGACGATCAAAAGCAGGCAAAGCTGGGAATTTCGGTAGAAAATACAGTGCTGGCGGAGGAGAAAGAGGGAAATATCTACGCGGTTCTCTATGTGCCGGAAAAACAGGCAGGGCAGCCTGAATCGGAACAAGAAGAGTCTGGCGGTGAGGCGGCGCTGGTGTCTGCGAATGTGACCGAGGAGATCCGGCAGCGTCTTCTTCCGTTTGGATCGATTGATGAGACTGTCCGTGCAGACGGGAGCTATCTTATTTTCTATGATCCGGAGGCAGGACTGGTCCGCGAGGTGTGGTATTCGGATCATTATCAGTTTGTGCAGACAGATATCGGAAGCGAGGCACTTCTGGCGGCGGCGTCTGATGCCGGAAAACGGGAGCGGTTTACGGGTGCTAACTCCAATTATAAGGATCAGAAGCTGCCGATCGGATATTACGCATCAGGAAATCTGGAAGTTCCGGAACTGCCGGAGGAGAAATTCGAGGCACCGACAGTGAAATTGGTGAATGATGATATTTTATATGCGGAAATCGGGGATCCGAATAAAAATGAACATTCGCTGAGCCTGTTTGTAAAGGGAGAAAAGAGCGGTACAACCGGCTACATCGAGATCAATGCCCCGGGAAGCAGCCGTTCGGCGCGTGTGGCGAAGGTGTCCGGAACTTCGGGCGATTCGGATGGAACGTATCAGGTCATTCTGGATGACATAGCGGTGCCAGCCGGCACGGGCGGAAGTACAGGATTCAAATTTATGGATTTCAACCAGCCGGCACAGACGGATATGACATTTCAGCAGGATGAAAGAGGTTTTGCCTCCTTTATTCCGGGCGAAAATATCTTTGTGTACGCGCAGGTTTTCAACAATAAAGCGCTTTCGCAGGTTAAGACGAGCAATACAGATTCAGGCAGCAGCCTCTTTGCATCGATCGGTACGGACCGAAGCGTGGGGATTGGCAGCTTCCGCCATCTGGAAAATCTGGATGAGCGGGTTTCAGGCTGGGATCCGGATCAGCTGTACACGGGAGCGGTGACTACATCCAAAACGGTTACGGCGATGCAGAATAGCGATTTGACCTGGAAAGCGGGAGAAAACACTGCGGACGAGAGCGGTTACTGCGGACATGTGGCGAAGCTGCATACGGCATTTGGCTCGAATTTTTTGAATCAGAATGCGGAAACCATCTCGATTGCCTACCGGGTGACGGATGAAACGAATGCAGATCGGACGAACCCGACGGCACAGACATATACCACGGAGGCGGGAAGCTATCTTCCGCTTAGCCTGCCGTATCCACTGGACTATCAGGGAAATACATACCGGATTGATGGTCTGCAGGTAGGAAAAACGGCGGCAAGTTCAATCACAGCAGTAGATGGGACGGGCGGACTGTTTGGAACGGTAACGCAGGATATGAGTGTTAAAAACCTGCTGATCTGCCAGCCAGTGGTCCGGACGAAGGCGAATGCAGGCGCTTTGATCGGCGCGGTGATGCCGGGAACGGATTCCCGGGGAACTATAAAGCTGCCAACGGTGGAAATTAAAAAGGTGCAGGTGGAATATCCACAGGTGCAGGCAGAGCAGACCAGCGCTTCTGCCGGTGCGTTGATCGGCACATTTGAGGGCGGCAGTCTGACCGTCCAGGATGCGCTGGCGGAGAATCATTTCCGTGATAAGCTGGGAAGCAGCACAGAAAAAGCAGCCGATCTGAAGCTGGAGGAAGAAAGTAAATACCGGATCCGCGCTTTAAAGGGAACGGCGGGCGGCCTGATCGGCACGGCAAAGGGAAAAATTTCCCTGACCGACAGCGCAGCGGCGCTCTATGTGGAAGGTATGTACGCCGGCGGTCTGGTCGGAACTGCTGAGAAAGCAGCAGCTGCAGCCGCCGCAAGCGGTTCCACGGTGCAGATTCAGAGCTGTTATGTCGGCGGTCATACAGCAAACAAGAAGTTTGATACCTTCCAAAAACCAGGGAATGGGGCAAACGCCAATACAGCCTTTGAGAATCTTACCGGACGTTATAACGTAGCGGCATATACCGGCGGATTCGCAGGGGGTCTTGCCGCACAGCTTCCGGCAGACAGTCAGATAGCGAATACATATGTGTCGGCGTCGGTGTATTCGCCGACGGCTGAGGAAAAATCGGATGAAACGGAAGGTGGAAGCGGTACGGCGGCGGATGAAACAGAGGATCCGGCGATGAAAGCACCTGCGTTTGTTGCGTTCTATGATTATGCAAGTAGAACGGATGGAATACTTCCATCGGAGACGAGTGGTACGGGGACGAACAAAAAATCCGTTTATCCGGGGTGCTATGTGTGCAGTAAGGTGAATGAGAAGTATGTGCTTGCATATGACGAGGCTCTTGCAAGTCTGTTTGGTGTAAAGGATCCGAATGCAGATAGCAGTGAGGAAGAAAATAAAGATACGGAGGAAAAGCGGAATACATATCCGTATGATCCGGAATTAAAGAAGGCAGAAATACCGATTTATCCGATGCCGACGATCCGGAAAGTAGCGGAAAAACTTGCTGCGCAGGACGCTTCAAAGGGATTTTCGTGGTTTCTGAATAACCATGTCGGGGACTGGGACAAGGGCGAGAACGAAGAGGCGCTGCATACTGGAAACAGGCTGCATATCGATTATGTCTCTCCGTCTCCGCTTGAAGAAAATCAGAGAATGCATCTGATATTTTCGATTACCGGCGAATTGAGCGGTAAAACGATGTGGTATGTTCTCCAAGTCAATACGAGTGATTTGCAGGAAAACACTCTGAGAACGGGATCGAAATTTTGCTTTGTAGATACGGAAGAGAAAGCTGCCAGCTGTGCAGAAAATGAGACAAATGGCAGTTGGACGAGCTTTGCTGCAGAAAACAGGGTAAATCGTTTTGAAATAGGCATAACGGAAGAGAAAAAGTTGAAATTGCGTTTCTATCTGGATGATTTATCACGTGAGGGTGGAAATTTCTGTAGTCTGGGTACCTGGGGAGGTTATCAGCCGGGCGGTTACATAAATGGAGAAAATGTGGTCGTAAAATTGAGCGAGGATGGCTATCCACCGACAGAAAATACAAAGCTCTCATACAAGTTCAACAGCTGCTTTGCCGATGTAATTGAACCCAATGATGATGGAACGGATACCTATACGGTTAAGGTCGCCAATGGACGTCATCTGCAGAATCTGAATTTCTGCGGAGAAGGCTATGGTGGTTTAAAGATCACACGGGTCATCCAGACCGATAATATTCTCTGGCAGGAGGATGATTCGATTACCTCACAGACGGAAGCGTATTGCAAAGAGGTGAAAGATGCATACGGAGAGATGACGATCTACAGTCCGGGAAATTCCAAGTATGAAGGTGGAAGTTTCTGGCCGATTAACAACCCGGATATTATCTCTTATGATGCGGAGGTGGATGAGAAAGAAAAAGAAAAACTGGGTGAATGTTATACGATTGCAGGCTTAAAGATAACTCCTGTTGCCTGGAATGGTGCGGCTTTATTTCAGAAGACGGATCATCTGACGATATCAAACTTGAATCTGAAGGATCCGGACATTTCCTGTCAGGGGCAGAATACAGCAGGGCTGGTGGCACAGGCAGGCACTTCGGCGGACAGCTATCTAACGATTAAAAATATCCATATATATGGAGAAGAATCCCGGATTTCTGGAACGCTGGCAACAGGCGCGGTGGTTGGAAGCACGAATAGTGGCAGTCTGACACTCGACCATGTAGTTGTAGATGCACCGACGCTGCAAATAAGTGGAGGAAAAACCGGAGGCTTGATCGGGGAAGCAAAAGTAAGTGATTTAGTGATGAATCACGTATATGTTTCAGGAAAAAATGCACGGATACAGGGAACCGATGCTAGCGGAGGTCTGGTCGGCTTTGCCGAGAGCTCTGGTCAGATGAAGTTGGAAAACAGCTTCTTCTCTGGGTATGTGGATACAACTGGAACCGCCGGAGGTTTGTATGGATACCTGAAAAACAACCAGAATGGCGGAACTGCCGGGAAAGAATTCAGCATTGAAAACAGTTATGTCGGCGGACGGAACCGCTCTTACGGTTATACGGAAAGTGGTGCGGAAGTGCTGTCAGATAGAAAGAATGTGTCAGGCGGCTGGTGTGCCGGAGGCCTCGTGGGTTGGATGGATGGTCCGATTTCGGTAATACAGAGTTTCAGTGCAGCGGATGTGTGTGGAACGAATACATATAATGCTATCGCAGGCGGTTTATTTGGAAAATATGATTCTGCAAAACTGGTTCTTTCGAACTGCTACACAACAGGAAGTGTGAAAGCGGCTGGAACCTCAATGTTCCTTGGACACTATATTGGTCAGTTGAACAATACCTGGTGGCAGGGCGCACAGTTGGAAGCGGGCATTCTTTCGGTTCCGGAAGAATGCTGGTATCTGCCGAAGTTAAGTGAAGCAATCATCGGCGTACCTTATGTAGACAGCAACTCTGTAAAGGACAGCTATTCCAGTATTACCAGGACAGGTGCCGCTGACCTGTCCTCCAAAACAGGCACCAATGGCGTTGATCAGACGATCGCAATAGATGATTCTCTGCAAGGAAAAGCATATCCATATCCAATTTGGACGATCTATGAACCAACAGCTTGGCAGACCGGTACACGCCTGTATGTGGGCGACTGGGATTAGGAAATTAAGAAAAATTAGAAAACGATAGCGCTTGTTTCTATAAAAATGCCGGATGGGCAATCAGCGAAATTCTCCAATTCCCTGATGTAAATGCAGACAAAATATGGTATGATATAAGGTACGAGATTTCGAACCGACGGAACTGTGGGAAGACGAAGCAGTTACCGGGACAGGATAATGAAACGGCAGGTGATAGGAATGAAAGAGAGAATTAACCGGCTGGCGAAGGGAATCATCGATTCGGAACAGCCGAAGATGACCTGGTCGCCTGAAAAGATAGACGAGACGCTGCGGATGAATACCCTGATGCAGAGAAATTTATGGATCGGGAGCGAAAATGGATTAAGTGTGAAGGGATTTGTGTATTCCTCGAACCTGCGGGTGCGGATTCCAGGGGATAACAATTCGTTTGGTGGACTCCGGTGCCGGATCGTATATGAAGTGGACACTTCGTTCCTGACGGCAGGCGACACGATCACGGGTTCTTTTTATCTGGTGACAAACTGCGGGGAAGAGGAGATTCCGTATGAGTTTCACGTCGAGGTGGCAGACGCCGGGAAGACTTTAGGTGATCTGAAAACGGCGGAAGATTTTCTGCACGTCGCGGAAAATGATATGGAGACGGCGCTCCGGCTTTTGGAGTACCCGGATTTTGTGGAAGTGCCGTTTATGCAGGATCTGCATGTGCGGGCACTCTATGACGGCCTGAAGGGGCACGGCAGCCGGGCAAATTTTATGGAAGAATTTCTGGTTGGACTGGGCGTGAAAAAGCCGGTCGGTCTGACGATTCCGGGCAGGGCGCGCGTATATGCCGAGCTGGCTGAGAATGCCGAGGACACGATCGAGATCCGGATGGATAACTGGGGTAGTGTGTACCTGGAGGTGACGGCAGACGGCGAGTTCCTCCATCTGCCGAAGAAGAGTGCGACGCAGGCGGATTTTGAAGATGGTCTGCTCCGTCTTCCGGTACGGATTCTGGCGGAACGGCTGCATGCCGGAAAGAATTTCGGTGCCGTCCTGATTCACACTGCCAGAGAAACAGTGCGGATCCCGATCGAGGCATCGGCTGCCGATGCGGGCGGATGCGACCGGGCACATATGTCATTCCAGAAAGAGCTTGGAAATTATCTGACTGCCCGTCTGGCGTATGAAAATGGGATCGGCGGCACGGAGGCGGTTCACCAGATGCAGCGGGAGCTGGATCTGATGAAAATGATGCACTATGACGCGGGACTGCGGCTTTTGCAGGCGGAATTATACCTTTTGACTGATCGGCGCGAGAAAGCGCAGACGATTTTAAAGGAGCTGCAGGATTCAGCGGCGCTTAAAATATCGGGCGACCGGAAGCTTAACTGCCTGTACCGCTATCTGTACGTGACGCTGACCGGCAATGCCGAGCAGAAGGACACTTTGATCCGCCTGCTGCAGCAGTATGCGTCGGAGGAGACGGGCAGCAGCCTGTTTTATTATCTGATGCTTCTGCGTCTGGATGAGGAACTGCAGAAAAATCCGGTTACGGTGCTGATCAGCATGGAGCAGGAGTTTAAGGATGGCTGTCACAGCCCATTCCTCTATGCGGCGGGACTGAAACTTCTGGAGAGTGATCCGATCCTTTTAGACAATGCGGGCAATTTTGAGCTTCATGCCCTGTATTATGGGGCACGCCGGAAAATCATCAGCCGCGAGCTGGCACTGGCGGCGGTCCGGGTGATGCGTGCGTCCCGTTCGTACCGGGAGTTTTACAGACGCCTTTTGACGGAACTTTACGGGCTGTATCCGGAGACGGAGATTCTGGAGGCGCTCTGTGCAATGCTGATCCGGGGAGACTGCCGGGAGACAGCCTGTTTTGAATGGTATAGCCGGGCGCTGGAGGCAGATTTGAGTCTGACGCGCCTGTATGAATATTATTTATATGCGATGCCGGAGAATTATGACCGCCTGATGTCGCGTGAGGTATTTTTATACTTTTCGTATTCGGCAAATTTGGATGCGGGGTCACTGGCGAAGCTTTATGCGAACCTTCTTACATATGGAACGCCGGATTCGGATATTTACCGGATGTACGAGCGGGCGATGGAAGAGTTTGCGGTGGATCAGCTTTTCAAGGAACGGATAGACGGTGCCCTGGCGGTCCTGTACCGGAAATTGATCTATCCGGAACTGATCGATACGCAGATGGCGCGTGTCCTGCCGGGGATTTTGAAATCCTGCCGGGTAGAATGCCGGGAACCGGCGATGAAATACGTGGTGGTGCGCCATGAGGAGCAGATGACGGAGGACGCGTATGTGCTGAACGAGGGCACGGCGTATGTGCCGCTGTTTTCGGAGCGCGATCTGGTTCTATTCCAGGATGAAAATGAGACGCGGTATGCGCGGGTAAATTGCGCCATCCAGCCGGTATTTACGGATATGGAGGAACTTTTACAGACCTGTTTTGAAATGAATCCGATGCATCCGTTCCTCTTTATGAATGCGTGTGCAAAAGCCTGCAGCAAGGAGGTGCTGACCGGGGACGATGCGATCCTTTTGGAGCACGCGGATCAGAAGATGGAGCTGCACCCGCTGTTTAGGGCAAAGGTGCTGTCAGCGATCGTGCGGTATTATAAGAGGATGGCGGATGGGATTGAGGATGCGAAAAAGGATGGAAGTGTTTCATACCTTCTGAGTCTTGACAAGGACCAGCTGACGCGGGATGAGAGAAACGGCGTCTGCGGGACGCTGATCCGGTGCGGGCATTTCAGCGAGGCGTATGAGATGGTGTGCCGGTATGGTCTGGAAGGTCTGCCGGTCAATCTGCTGCTGCGGCTTTGCGGGAGAATGCTGCTTCAAAATCTCTTTGACCGGGATGACCACCTGCTTTATCTGACCTGGTATGTCTTTGAACACGAGAAGCCGGACAGTGTGATTCTCGATTATCTCTGCGAACATTTCAACGGTACGGTGGATCAGATGTACCGCGTCCTGATGCAGGGGCTGCGGCTCCGGGTGGAGACGTACGATCTGGAGGAACGGCTGGTGGCGCAGATGCTCTTTACCGGCAATACAGCAAAGTTAGACCGGGTGTTCGAGCTTTATGCGTCACGCAAGAAAACAGGGGAAATTGTCGTGCGCGCGTATTTCACGGTCAAGAGCGTGGAATATTTTCTGGAAAACCGTCCGACGGACGACAAGGTGTTCGCATTTTTGGAGGGTGCTGTGCAGGGAAGCTCTGATCGGGAGCGGATCCCGGATATTTATCTGCTGGCGCTGACAAAGTATTATGCGACGCTGCCGGAGCTTTCGGAGGAACAGCGGCGCCTGTGCCAGTCGGTGGTGGATGTGCTTTTAGATGCGGGCATGATTTTTGCCTATTTTAAAGATTTGGCGCGGTTTATCCATATCCCGGGCAATATTTTAGATAAAGAAATCATCGAGTATCACGGAAACCGAGCGGTGCGCCCGTATCTGCGGCTGCGGATTCTGCCGCAGGAGGAAGAGTTCCACTATGAGGAAATGCGTCTCGTTTACCGGGATATTTACATCCGTGAAAAGGTGATTTTTGAGGGCGAGACGCTGGAATATCAGATCGAAGAGGAAGAGGACGGCGTCCGGAAGACGAAAGAAAAGGGAGAGATTTCCTGCCGGGAGGTTCCGGGACGCAGCCGGGAAAGCCGGTTTGCGGCGCTCAATGAGATGAGTCTTTCTTTAAAAGTAAATAACGAGACGGCGCTTCGGGAAAAGATGCGGGAGTACCAGAAGAGAGATGCGGTGGTAAGCGCACTTTTCCCGATCGCCTGAGGAAAGGGACAGACGGACAAACGATAGATGAATGGACTTATAATTGGCATGGATCTGTGTGATTCATGCACACATATATCCTGTCAGGGTCAGGAGACGATCTGGTCGGTTCCGACCCGGATCGGAAAAGAACCGGATTCGGACGTCTGGCGGGTGGCAGAGGAGAGTGCCGGGGGCGCGTTAGAGGGCATGGTAGTGGAAGATAAGCTGCTTTCCCTGGCGATGAAGGACGGCACCGCCACGATCGACGGTGTCCGCTACGAGGGCTTATATCTGCTGAAAATGTTCCTGAAGCAGGTGCTTGCGATTCCCAGACAGGCGTCCGGAAAAGAAGAGATAGAAAACCTGGTGATCACGGTGCCAAAGCTTGAGGTAAAGCTGGTGGACTGCCTGATGTACTGTGCTGATTTTCTGGAAATCGACCGGAGCCGGGTGCATGTGATCAGTCACGCGGAGAGCTTTGTATATTACGTGATGAGCCAGAAACGGGAAGTCTGGAGCAACCAGGTGGGAATGTTTGAACTTTCGGAGAATGGTCTTCATTATTATGAATTGAGAGTGCAGCGCGGGCTGCGCCAGATGCAGGTGGTCGCGGATCAGGAGGAACTGAAGGAGTCATTCCACTTAAATGTGCTGGACAGCGACGCGGGCATCCAGATGGCAGACCGGATTCTTTCCTCCTGTGCGGAACGGCTGCTGCAGAAGCGCCTGTTTTCAGCGATCATCCTGACCGGCAGGGGATTTGCACAGACGGACTGGGCGGCAGATTTTATGCAGCAGATCTGCAAACGGCGCCGGGTGTTTGCGGAGATGGATGTATTTACCCGAGGGGCGCTGATCCGCTCGGAAGATCTCTGTGAAGCGCAGAGTGCGTATCATTTTACCTGTATCTGTGAGGGGCGGCTGAAGACAACGGTTTCCTTAAAGATTCAGGAGCGTGAAAAAGAGGGACAGCTGGTGCTGGCATCCGCCGGGGACAGCTGGTATGAGACGAAAATGACGGCGGAATTTATCGTGTCGGGCACGCCGGAGGTGGAATTTTCACTCCAGCCGCTGGAACCGCGCAAAAAGAAGACGGTGAAGATTCCGCTCGAGGGATTCCCGAAACGCCCGGACCGGACGACCCGGATCGAGATGGCATTTGGATTTACCGGGGAAGACACGATGATCGTCATGATACGTGATTTGGGATTTGGAGAATTGTTTCCGGCGACAAACCGGATGATTAAACAAGAGGTTTCATTATGAGTCTGATACTTTGCCGGCAGGAGCCGGTTCGACATCCTTTTTACATAGAACGGCTGGGCGTCCATATCGCATCATCGCAGGAGCTGTGTTATGTCATTTATCAGAATCCGCTTCTGGTGCTGGATGGATTTGTGGATGACCGCCTGATTGAGTTTATCCGTTCGGAGCTGGGACTTTCGTTTCTGGCCGGCAAACTGGAGGCATGGCAGCGGAGCGGCGAGAGCCAGGACGAGCTGCCGATCGTGATTCTGCAGGAGTGCTGTTATTATACGGCAAAGGAGATTGCGGCATACCGCCAGAAATTGGCGGCATTTCGCAAAATGAATGCGGCGGAGTTCCGGAAGGAGACGGCGGATTACTATTTCCGCCTGCGGCAGTTTGGGACGGCGATCTATTACTACAACCGGATTCTGGAGGACTGGCGGGTCAAATCGCTGACTGACGAATTTACCGCGAGGATCTGGAACAATATCGGGGCGGCGTATGCCGGGATTTTCTGGTTTGAGAAAGCGTTTACCGCTTATGAAATGGCGTACAATTTCGACAAGAGCCCGGAGATGCTGAAGCACCTGTACCAGCTTGCCTTGATTGACCCGAAGCTGGAGCTTAAGGAGCGCCATGCGGCTGCGATGACGCCGGAACAGAAGAAGATCTGGAAACTGGAACTCGACGAGGCGAACCAGACCGCGGAGAAGTGCGGGAATGTCCGCATGGTCGAGACGATGTTTGACCGCAATCCGGTCCGGCGGATGGAGAGCGCGGGAGAACTTTTAAATGGGTGGAAGCAGGAGTATCGGAAGATGCTCTAATTTTGCCCGCGCCCAGATACATCCCTTGGTCATGAGCACCGCGCTTTGGGGTTTTGTAACATTTCTTTACGAAAGGAGTTTTCCTATGCGCCTTCTGATTGTCCGCCATGCGGATCCTGATTACTCAATTGATTCCCTGACCCCGGCTGGCTGGGAGGAAGCAAAGCTTCTGGCAGACCGTCTGGCGCCGATTCCGGTGGCGGCTTATTATGTATCGCCGCTGGGGCGTGCGAAGGACACGGCGTCCCTGACCTTAAAAAAAGCCTGCCGCACGGCAGAAACCTGCAGCTGGCTGCGTGAATTTGCCCCGCAGGCGGTACATCCGGGAAAGGATTCCGGGCACTGTGTCTGGGACTGGCTGCCGGATGCGTGGATGGCGGAGCCGAAGTATTTTGATAAGGATCACTGGCATGAAACAGAAGTCTTTCAGAACGCCCATGTAAAAGAAGAGTACGACTGGGTGACTGGAGAGCTTGACCGGCTGCTCAGACGGCACGGATATGTGAGAAATGGATTGTTTTACCGGGCCGTGGCACCGAATGAGGACACGATTGTTTTATTCTGTCATTTTGGCGTCGAGTGCGTCCTGCTTTCCCATCTCTTAAATATCTCTCCGATGCAGCTCTGGCACGGAACCTGTGCGGCGCCGTCGTCGGTAACGGTGCTCTATACAGAAGAGCGCCGCTCCGGCGTCGCATCCTTCCGCATGAGCAGTTTTGGGGATGTTTCTCATCTGTATGCGGGTGGACGCGAGCCGTCGTTTGCGGCGCGGTTCTGTGAGGTGTATACACGGTTTGATCAACGGCATGACTGATGGATGTTTCTGTTATTATGTATCGCAATCGTTTGAATCAGCCGATAAATAAATTTTGTGTGAGATGCTATTTACTGCTCAGCATCCCAATATTTTTAATCAACACCGAGATTGTCCCGTCCATGTTGGTGATAAACTCCACATGGTCGGGATTTCTGTATTCTTCCATCGGGATCGTGATCTCGATGCCGGTGTCAGTGTACAGCTTCTGTTTCTGGAATTTCTTGATCGTCTGCTCATTTTTCGGCGCGACCGTCTCGTAGGAGAGGTTGTAGCGGTCGAGCTTTTCATCCAGCTCCTCGAGCATCTCCGGGCTGCCGGGAAATACTTTTTCGCGCAGTTCGGACACCTTGATTTCGCCCTGTTCCTCTAATTCATTACAGATAATGTCTTTGATTTCCATCTTTTTCTGTGCATCCTCGTCGCCGTAATATTTTTTGGCAACCTGATCGACGGCGCGGGTGACGATGTCGAGCTTGGATTTCTGGGAGAGCGGGGCGCGGCATTCGAGGAAGAGCTCGGAGAAATAGAAGCATTTTTCGCCGTTGACCTCATATTTTTTCTCGGCCAGAATCAGGGAGCCGTCGGAGAGATCGAGGACAAACGCCTCGGAGAGGCGCTGTCCCTGTCCCGGAAGCAGTGCGCGCTGTAAAATGATCTCGTTGCTGTTGCCGCCGTCCGTTTCCCTGGTCTGATGCGTGTAGGAGGTCTTGTAGTTCATCTTTAAAAATGCCAGATAATCCTTGCCCTTGCAGCCGAACACGGTCATCGCCACATCGGCGGCTGGAATGTCAATATTCGCATTCATGATATCGTAGAGGCGCTCGGCGAGCTGTTTGCTCGTCTCGACGAAATTGTCCGGGGTGCAGTTTTGCAGCAGCTCTTTGACCTCGGATCCTTCTGCAAATGTACAGTGCTTGACATCGTCACTTTCCGTGATTTTCTCGATATGCGCTTTCAGGAAGTCGGAAAAATCGGGTCCGACCTCCATGCTCTGGTCGGAGAGAACCGGGATTCCCACCGAAGAATCAAGGATGTGCACGATGGCTGCCTTTAAAATCATATCTTCACTTTTCAATGTTATCTTACCTCCAGGTTATAACTTCTTTTGTAGAACCATTCTCGACGCACTCAAAGGAAACGGAGTCGCCCGCCTGCACGAATGGAAGCCGCTCGGAAACGGTGATCGCAGCGGTGTAGATGCTGTCGGTGTGGTCATCGGTCAGCGTGAAATAGTAGTAGGTGTTGCCGGAAATGACGACATTCTCGATCGCCTCGACCGTGCCGGAGACAGTTTCGCTTGCCGCCGGTTCCTTGGCAGTCGGATCTTCGATTTCCTCCTGTCCCAGCGTCTCACGGTAATTGCGCTTCGCCTCATCGATCGTCTGTCCGGTGCCGACGATCTGGTACTGCGCGACATCGACGAACGCATACATTTTCACAAGCCCTGCAGCATCTTTCAGGGAAATGAAATATGCCGGTCGTCCGGAAATATTTAAGAGAAGCGGGAAGGTCGCACTGTAATTTAAGTGCTGCACCTGTCCGCGCGCGGAATCCATTGCGGCGAGCTCGGTGGCGCCCGGAACGGTGTAAAATTTCGTTTCTTTCGTCCGCAGGTTGACGAGGACGAAGCCAATGTTCGACTCATCTGAGGTTACAGAACTCATGCCGGTGTACAGCCACACATCGTCGTCGATGGCGAGATAGTTGTAGCCGTAGGTCGTCCGGCGCACGCCGCGCTGACCGAAGATGGAGTTTAAATAACCATTCTGGAATCTGCCGTTGTCGTCGAGCTGTTCCATGATGAGGTTCGAATCATAGAGCTGGTCGATCCACTGCGGGACATCCGCTTTGGCGTACCACTTAGATTCGCCGGTCTCAGCATTGACGAGGATCGCGCCGTCGATGTCCTTGCCGTTCCACCAGCCGATCCGGTAGGCGATGGTCGGCGCCACCCAGTATGGGTTTCCATCGTCGTCGATCTCGAAGGAGACCGTCTCAAACATCCGTGTCGGGTAGCAGAAACGGATGTAGCGGTTGATATTGCGGAAGAAATATTCACTGGTGGAATACTTCATGCCGGAGGACAGCCAGACGAGATCGGTATTCTGATCGACCATATTGACAGCAATGTATGCCGGAAGTCCCTTCTTCTGGTTGTACAGCCACTTGATCGGGTCGGCATAGCGCAAAGGCGTCACGCGGTACGGTGTCCCCTTGTAGTTGATCTGTGTGTAATTTTCCTGAATCTCAAACTGGGAGACCAGGTCGGTCATCTCACCGAGCTTTTTGCTTCCGAGCCGGGAGGCGGTATCCTTATCAACGACCGGGATTTGCGACATGCCAAGCTCTGCGACATCTGAGGCAAAATCGCCCTCGGTAACGGTGATCAGATCGCGGTATCGGGACGCATTAAAAAGCTGGACGCCCGCCGCCGAGGCGATCAGGGAAAAGAAGATCAGGACAGCGATCGCGATCGTGCCATATTTGCACGGGCGTCCCATCGCCTTAAAACCGGCAAACGGACTGCCGGAGGCGTCGGCGTACTTGCGCCGCAGAACCATCCGTCCGGTCACAGGATCGCGCACGATCTCGACGCCGCGGTTTTGCTGCACTGTTTTCAGGAATATGAGAATGCTTTCCATAAAGTTGACTGCCAGTACAATCAGAATGCAGATAATCAGGAATACGATGAAATCCTGATCGTGCAGATTGATGGCTGGCATCATGGTGTAGAACACCAGAAAAATAAGGACGGCAGAGAGAAACAGACGCCCAAACGCCGAAGTGAATTTTTTCAAAATAGAACCCTCCTGACTCGTTTTATGATAAAAAATAGCTGTTCCCATGAAAAAAGGATTTCGCTGATTGTAAATGTGATAGAACTCTATTGTATCGCACGACGGGAGATAAAATCAAGCCCGGAAACGGCGGGAAATGATTTCGATGAGTTTTTTGAAGCCGGAAGAGATCTGTGTGCTGTATACATTTTTGCGTAAAATTAAGACGGTGATCGATAAGCGGCACAGGTATAACTGGGGGAATGCTGGGCTAGGATGTCTGCTCAGACGGATAAAGCGGAAAAACCGTTACTGTTCACGCATACGTGCCCGGTAATGGAATTTGCCGTGGCTTCGCATTTAAATACGGCAAATTCCCGGGGTGAAGTCGGGAAAAAAACAGTTGTCCTTCCGCCGAAAATATGCTATGATTACTATGTTTATTCAGGAGGTGCGAAGATGATCAAGACGATCCTTACGATCATATTTATTATTATCTGTGTATTCCTGTCGGCGGTAATCCTACTGCAGGAGGGCAAATCGGCAGGTCTGTCCGGTTCCATCGGCGGTATGGCTGACAGCTACTGGGGCAGAAATAAAAGCCGTTCTATGGAAGGAAAGCTGGAGAAGCTGACCAAATATGCTGCAATTCTGTGGCTGATCCTTGCATTAGTTTTGAATTTGAAATTCCTGTAAGGAACCTTTAAGAGGCTGTCGCGTGGCAGCGGGATCTGTTTCCTGAATCTGATATTTGCCGGTGGTTTCCGAGCAGATGCAGGGGTGAGAGGCAGAGAGCGCTGGACGTGGCAGCTTTTTTCATAGGAAATGATGTCCGGATGTGCCAGGGCACATTCTTTTTATATGTATGTGAATTAAGAAAGAGAAGTGAAATAAATTTGAACATATTTGATAAAATCATGGGAAAAATAAAGAGAAGCGAGGCTCAGAAATACGCAAAACAGCAGAAGCGCCAGGCGCAGATGCAGAGTGCGGCAGCTTCACAGAAAGAGGAAGGACAGAAAATGCCGGAAAATCGCAGGAGAGAAAGAAAGTCATTTGAAAAGCACCAGCAGACGGAGACAAAGCTCTCGGATGAGATGCTGGAGACGATCCGGAAGAATGCAGAACAGCGGTTTGCGATGCGGAAAGAAGAAGCGCGGGAAGAGAAAATGTCCGGAGAAAGCCGGGAGAGCAGCGTACAGCGCCAGATTGACGGGGATGGGCTGATCGGCGAGTGGGAAGAGAGGTACGGAAAAAAGAAGAAAAAGCCGGAGCGTGCGAAAGGTCCGAAAGAGGAATCGGTGCGCCGGAAAAAGGATAAAGCGGAAAAGAAAGACCGTGATCGGAAGTTTGAGCGTGAGATGGATAAGAAGCGCGAAAAGCGCGGTAAGAAGGAGCGTGAGGATGCTGGTGCTTTCGAGGAGGAGTTTACCCGCCGCTGCAAGATGATTCAGGATGTCATGAATGAACCGGCATACGTGCCGATGAAGCTGAAGGAGCTGGCACTTCTTTTAAATATTCCGAAGGAACAGCGCCGGGAGCTGCAGCGGGTTATCGATCATCTGCTGGAAGAGGGAAAAATCAGCATGTCCCGCAAGGGCAAGCTGGGACGCCCGGAGACATTTTCAGAGGCAGGTATTTATTCGGGACACCCGAAGGGCTTCGGTTTTGTGACAATCGAGGGACGTGAGCAGGATGTGTTCGTTCCGCGTGAAAAAACAAAGGGCGCGATGCACGGCGATAAGGTGCTGGTTGTGATTGAGCAGGAGAGCGACGGCGGACGCAGAGCTGAGGGAAGTATCGTGCGGATCCTGGAGCACGCCAATCAGGAGCTGGTCGGTCTGTATGAGAAAAACGGCGGTTTCGGTTTTGTGATCCCGGACAATCCACGGATTTCACGCGACATTTTCATCCCGCAGGGGTGTGACGCGGGCGCAGTGACCGGTCATAAGGTCATCGTGAAGATCAAGGATTACGGAAACAGCCCGGATAAGAAGCCGGAGGGCGTGATCACCAGCATTCTCGGACATATGAACGATCCGGGAGTCGATATTTTATCGATCGTAAAAGCATACGGTCTGCCGGAAGAATTTCCGCCGGAGGTCATGGCGCAGCTTGAAGAGATCCCGGATGCCGTCCGCGAGGAGGACAAGGCGGGACGCAAGGATCTGCGCGATCTGCCAACAGTTACGATCGATGGTGAGGAAGCGAAGGATCTCGATGATGCGATCACGCTGGAAAAGACGGAGCAGGGTTACCGGCTCGGTGTACACATCGCGGATGTGACCCATTATGTCCGCGAGGGCAGCCCGCTTGACCGCGAGGCATTAAAGCGCGGAACGAGCGTGTATCTGACCGACCGCGTCATTCCGATGCTGCCGCATAAACTCTCAAACGGTATCTGTTCCCTGAATCAGGGCGAGGATCGCCTGGCGCTGAGCTGTATCATGGAGATCAATGACAAAGGCGTCGTGATCGGACATGAGATTGCAGAGACATTGATCCGCGTCGATCGCCGGATGACGTATACGGCGGTCAATGCGATCATCACGGATGATGATGCAGAGACAAAGGAGAAATATAAGGAATTTGTGGATTTATTCCTGCAAATGAAAGAACTTTCGCAGCTTCTCCGCAAGAGGCGCCAGGAGCGCGGTGCGATTGACTTCGACTTTCCAGAGAGCAAGATTTTACTCGATGCCAAAGGACGCCCGATCGAGATCAAGCCGTATGAGCGCAACGCGGCGACGAAGCTTATCGAGGATTTCATGCTGATGGCAAATGAGACGGTAGCCGAGGACTATTATTGGCAGGAAATGCCGTTCCTCTACCGAATCCATGAGAAACCGGATGAGGAGAAGATGGCGAAACTCGGCACGTTCATCAACAACTTTGGATATACATTGCGGATGCCGGGCGGCGAAGTCCACCCGAAAGAGCTGCAAAAGCTGCTTGAAAAGATCGAGGGCACGCCGGAGGAGGCATTGCTCAGCCGTCTGACGCTGCGCTCCATGAAACAGGCGAAATATTCGACCTTGAACTCCGGTCATTTTGGATTGGCGGCGAAATACTATACCCATTTCACCTCCCCGATCCGCCGTTACCCGGATCTGCAGATCCACCGGATCATCAAAGAGTGCCTGCACGGCAATATGGATGCGCGAAAAACCGCCCATTTTGAAAAAATCCTGCCGGAAGTGGCAGTCCAGACCTCGGCCCTGGAGCGCCGCGCTGACGAAGCCGAACGCGAGACTGATAAGATGAAGAAAGTCCAGTACATGGAACATTACATCGGAGAAGAATTCGAGGGAGTCATTTCCGGTGTCACCAACTGGGGCTTCTATGTCGAGCTGCCGAACACGGTTGAAGGATTAGTTCATGTCAATGAACTGCGCGGCGACTATTTCGTATTTGACGAAGCACACTATGAGTTGGTCGGAGAGATGACGAGAAAGACGTACAAGCTCGGTCAGACTATCCGCGTCCGCGTGACTGCGTGCGACCGGTATGCGAGGACGATTGATTTTATGCCGGCGGTGTACTGGAAGTAGAAGATTGTAAAATAAGATGTAAAAAGTAGAGAGGGAAAGAGGAATTAAAATGGGAGCAGGAATCAAGATGGTGGCGAACAATAAGAAAGCCTACCATGATTATTTTATCGATGATAAATTCGAAGCCGGGATCGAGTTATTCGGTACCGAGGTTAAATCGATCCGCATGGGTAAATGCAGCATCAAGGAGGCATTTATCAAGATCGAGAGCGACGGTCAGGTGTATGTATTCGGCATGCATATCAGCCCATATGAGAAGGGAAATATCTTTAACAAAGATCCGCTGCGTGTGCGGAAACTCCTTCTCCACAAACTGGAGATCCGCCGCCTGATGTCAAAGATCAAAGAAAAAGGATATACGCTGGTGCCGCTGCAGGTGTATTTTAAGGGAAGTCTCGTAAAAGTAGAGATTGGCCTGGCACGCGGTAAGAAGCTGTATGATAAGAGAGACGATCTGGCGAAAAAGGACGCGAAGCGGGAGATTGACCGTGCGTTTAAGGCGAGACAGAAATAATTTTTTTTTGAAATAGGCGATATAAAACAGAGATTCAAAGAGTAAAAATTAAGAAACCAGTTTTTCTTTTATAGTGAACCTCACATGGCTGAAGTCACGTGCTTCTCAGCCGTTTTAAACGGCAAGACTAAATATCGGCGGATACGCCAGTAACTTAGAATTGACTGGAGGGTGCGGACATTTTCTTGGACTATCTAAGTGACCAATCCAAGTCTATGTCTGTACTCTATAGGACTCAAATATCCTAATGATTTTTTTTATTCTTTTTTCATTATACCAATAAAGATAATCATTTAAAATACCAATAAATTCTGAGATGTTTACCCCAGACCAATCTGCATTATAGAACATCTCATTTTTAATTCTTCCAATCCTAATAGTTTCAGTTACAGACTCTGTTTGATGATATATCCGTAGTGCAATATCCTTTTGTTCTTTTGAATACATAAAAAGGCTCTTTTCGAAGCCCTATAGTAGTCCAGAATTTTGTCCGCACCCTCTCTCTACGAATCTGAATGTAAGGTTTTCAATATTTCAAGCACTGTTTCAGAAGGTAATCCGGTTTCGTGTGCGACTTCTTCGGGACTGTGCTTTTGTTGAAGTAATTGAAGTGCTTGTAGCATTCGCTTTGTGGTTTCTTGAAATTCGGCTTTTCGAATTAATTCTTTTTCACGTTTTTCATCGTATTCAAATAGACACATTTCAATCGCCTCCGCTTTATTTTTACGAAGAAAATCGGCTAGGATATTTTCTTCTATACATTCATTTACAGCGATAGTGACCGCTTTGCTGGAATTGCTATTTTCATAGAATAGTATATGTAAGGGGAGGATGCAAGAAGAAAAGAAGTTGAAAAATAGATTGGGTAAATCTTTGCAAATTCTTTTTTGAAATGATACAATACAAGAAAAATCTTTGCAAAAAGAAGTGAGGATTTATGATATTTTTAAAGCTAAAATATTATTTCAGTAAATTCAAAATCTGCATCTATATATGTGGAGTCATTCTTGTCCTGTTTATGTTTGTGACATTGTTAAGACAAGTGAATCTTTTCACGCGGGCAGATTCTCAAACCCTATTAGGTATAATCGGAACATTGCTTGGAGCAGTTGTCGGTGCTGTTTTTTCATTGCTTGGGTCTATATGGGTCAACACACAGCAGCGAAAAGAAGAATTGAATAGGAAAAGAGCGCAGGAGATTTATCGACCGCTTTATGATGAACTTGTAAATATCCATAAAAACATATTGAAAGAAAATCCATATCCTTCTCTTATTGAATTCAGGACGGGGCATCAGACGATGAAACCGCATCCACAGTATGCTGAATGGCGGAAGATAGAATTGGACAGCCGTTATCTTCAGATCCCGGCGGAGTTGAAGAGACAAATGGATCGCCTGTTTGGGGCGCTGGCTGGTTATTTGACGAAACGAAAAGGGGCATCGGATGAAGTGAAGAGAATTCTTGATTCTGTTTTAGAGGAATTCAAACTGCCACCTTGCAGAATAGAAAATTTTGGAAGTGTAGTATTAGGGGATGTTATGAGTGGTAAAAGGAAAGGAATTTATGGAGAGAGTATGTATTTTATGGAAGAGGATGTGCCGGATGAAGCTGTCATAAAAAAAGTAAATGAACGCTTTTATGAGATGGCGGATGAAAGCATAATTTTGAAGGACATGAAGGATGTTTATAATGGCTGGATGCGGGAAGAAGAGATGGCAATTAAAATATTGGAGTTGCTGATTCGGATGGCTGAGAAGTAGAGGAACGTTTTGAATGATGATCTTGTCATTCAAACTATCAAATGTTAATATTAATCATATAAATATGATTAATATTATGAACAGGCAAAGCAACAGCTTCGAAAGGAGTGTGTCAATATGGGGATTTTTGTGAATTCGGATAATTCAGCGTTTCAAGTTGCGTTGAATTCGGAAATCTATATTGATAAAACAGGTTTGTTGACGTATACCAATAAGGTGATGAATACATTGCAGGGATATATTTGCAATAGCCGTCCCAGAAGGTTCGGAAAGTCGATTACGGCGGATATGCTGACAGCGTATTACAGTAAGGGCTGCGATTCAGGGAATATGTTTTCTGGACTTGAAATTAGTCAGAGCCCGGATTTCAAGGAACATCTAAACCGATATGATGTGATTCACTGGGATATCCAGTGGTGTATAGGAGCTGCTGGGGGTGCCGACAGGGTTGTATCGTATATTACAGAGAAAACGATTGAGGAATTAAGAAAATATTATTCAGAAGCAATACCGAGTGACACGTGTTCGCTTCCAGAAGCACTGTCATTTATTTGTAATGCAACGAAGAATAAGTTTGTTGTAATTATTGATGAGTGGGATGTTCTGATTCGTGATATGGCGGCGAATTCGAAAATTCAGGATGAATATATAAGTTTCCTGAGGGGATTGTTTAAGGGAACGGAACCGACCAAGTATATTCAACTTGCTTATTTGACGGGCATTCTTCCTATTAAAAAAGAGAAAACCCAGTCGGCACTGAACAATTTTGACGAATTTACGATGTTGAGCGCGGGTCGCTTGTCTCCGTATATTGGATTTACGGAGGCGGAGGTGAAAGAACTTTCAGAACGCTATCAGGTGGAATTTGATAAGGTAAAGGCGTGGTATGATGGATATGTTCTAAAAAATTGTCAGGTTTATAATCCCAAAGCAGTTGTGAGTGTCATGCTAGATGGTGAATTTAAGAGCTATTGGTCGGAAACCGCGTCTTATGAGGCGATTGTGCCGCTCATTAATATGGATTATGACGGATTGAAAACGGCAATTATCGAAATGCTGTCTGGAGTTGAAGTGAAGGTAGATACATCAACATTTGGAAATGATATTTCGAATATTCAGAGTAAAGACGATGTGCTGACATATATGATTCATTTGGGGTATTTAGGCTATGATCAGACGAAAAAGATGGCGTTTGTTCCGAATGAAGAAATTCGGCAGGAGTTGACTAAGGCGGTAGAAAGTAAACGCTGGAATGAGATGTTTCTGTTTCAGCAAGAGTCGGAGAGGTTGTTGGATGCAACATTGGATTTGGATGAGGAAGTAGTAGCATCACAGATCGGGAAGATTCATGATGAATATGTATCTGTTATTCAATATCATAATGAAAATTCTTTGAGCAGTGTTCTCGCGATTGCTTATCTGAGTTCGATGCAATATTATTTTAAACCAGTTCGGGAACTACCGACAGGACGTGGATTTGCGGATTTTGTATTTATACCAAAACCAGAGTACAAGAATGATTATCCGGCGCTGGTAATTGAACTTAAATGGAATCAGAATGCACAGACTGCGCTGCAGCAAATTAAAGAAAAGAACTATCCAGAATCGATTTTAAATTATACGGGAAATATTTTATTGGTTGGAATTAATTACGATAAGGTAAGTAAGGAACATACGTGTCGAATTGAAGCATATGGAAAAAATTAATGTATATTTTTGACATAGTAAAAACTATCGTTATATACAGCAATGGCTAAAAGTCCGTCCCACAAACTTTTAGCCATTTTCATTTAAATAAATAACCTCTCTATCTTTAAGAATCCTTCCCTTTTTGCAATCTCGTCAATTCCCTCCAAATCGTCAAAAGCATCGTTCCAAAGCAGGCAATTCCGCCGACAAAGTTGGAAATCGGTTCGGCGGCGAATACGCCGTTGGTGCCCATTCCGAACATACCTGGCAGCAGGATTGTCAGCGGAACGACGATGATTACTTTTCGGAAAATAGAGAAAAAGATCGCTTTTTTGGATTTGCCCAGACCGACGAAAATCGACTGTCCGGAGAATTGGAGCGACATCATAAAGAATCCGAAAAAGTATAAGCGGATCGCCGGAATACCTGCTGCGATGAGTTCGGCATCCTGGTTAAAAATGCGGATAAAGAATGCCGGGAAACCATCGACGATCAGCCAGATACCGGTCGTATATAAAATTGCAATAAAAGAGGTAAAGACGATCGCCTTTTTAACGCGTCCGTATTCTTTTGCTCCATAATTGAAACCGAGCACCGGCTGGGCGCTGTGGGTGACGCCGGTTACCGGAAGCGTTGCAATTTCACGGATGGAGTTGATAACGGTCATAACGCCGACGTAGAGATCGCCGCCGTATACCTGTAAGGTTGCATTGCACATGATCTGGACGGTGCAGTTGGTGATCGCCATCGTAAAACCGGACAGACCGAGACCGACGATTTTCCGGACTCTCTGCGCGGAAAGACGCATGGAAGAACGTCTCAGTTTCAGAATTGTTTTGTCACTGGTTAAAAACCGCAGAATCCAGATAGCGGAGAGAAGCTGCGACAGGATGGTGGCGAGCGCCGCACCGCGGATTCCCATGTGAAGCACAAAAATAAAAATCGGATCGAGCAGGAGATTGGCGGCAGCGCCTAAAAGGACGGTCATCATGCCGATGCGCCCGAAGCCCTGTGAATTGATGAATGAGTTCATGCCAAGCCCGACCATCACGAACAGGCTGCCGAGCAGATAGATCGTAATGTAAGCATCCGCATATGGATAAGTAGCGTCGCTGGCGCCGAACAGATACAGCATTGGTTTGCGGAATATCAGGCAGAGAAGGGTCAGAAGCACACCGGAAATAACCATCATGGAGAAGGAATTTCCCATGATTGCCTCGGCTTCTTTGATATCCCCGCGCCCGCGTTCGATCGAGCAGAGCGGCGCGCCGCCCATGCCAAACAGGTTGGCAAATGCGATGACGAGCGTGATGATTGGCAGCGAAAGCCCGATGCCGGTCAAAGATAGAGTGGCGTGATCGGGAATACGCCCGATATAGATGCGGTCGACGATGTTGTACAGGACATTGATAAGCTGCGCCAGCGTCATCGGGATTGCGAGATTCATGATATTTTTAACGATACTTCCTTTGGAGAAATCGTTCTGTGTATTGGGATTACTCATACAAACTCCTTTTTTCTTGCGTTTGGATACAACCTGATATTATAATAAAGTAAAAGAAATTTGTCCAGAGAGAAAGACATTCAAAAAAGGAAGTTCGATATTGCACAAATAAGAGATTTGTGCTATTCTCAAAGAAAACGAAAGGGGTATGTATTATGCCGAGAGGACCAAAACGTTCTGCATTAGAAGTAAACAAAGAGAAGCTGGCAGTGGTAGAAGAGAAGCTGGCTAAATTAGAAGAAAACGTTAAAGCTCTGAAAGCAGAGAAAAAGGAATTAGCGGCTGAGATTCGTAAAGCTGAATTAAGCGAATTACTGGATGCGATCGAAGAGAGCAATTTAAGCGTAAACGATGTTCATGAGTTTATCAAACAGAATTCTGAGCAGAAATAAATTACAAAGTGATAAATCATTGTATTCAAAGAATGAAAAGAGAACTGGAAATTAGGGACAGCCTGGTTTCTGGTTCTTTTTTTATTTTGTGAAAAAACATTTGTAAACGAAATATATGAAAGAATGCCGGTGCCGAAACAGAGGGTTGTTTGAATCGGATTTGAGCCGGGATTGGCGGATGAAATCGGCTTAATGATAAAAAGGAACCGTGCAAAAGAAAGGTGCATATGCTACAATAGGAATATTCAATCAGAGGAACTTGAGATGACTTCTTTGATCAAACCGGTACCTCAAAGAGAAATAGAAGAAAAAAAACAAGGTTCCGGGGAAAGAACCGCTCAGATATTAAAAAAGAAAGCGAAGGGAATGAATATGGATCATAATACGCTACTTGGGGTTTTGATTCCGTTTGTCGGTACGACGGCGGGAGCAGCTTGCGTCTTTTTTTTGAAAAATGAGTTAAAGCCGATCATCCAGAAAACGCTTTTGGGGTTCGCATCGGGGGTGATGGTGGCGGCGTCGGTCTGGTCACTTTTAATTCCATCGATGAATATGTGCGAAGCGATGGGGCGTCTGGCATTTCTGCCGGCATCGATTGGGTTTATGGTGGGTATTCTGATGCTGCTTTTGCTGGATCACGTGATCCCGCATCTGCATCTGGGAAGTGATAAACCGGAGGGGCATGTGTGCGGGCTCAAGAAGACGACGATGCTGGTTCTGGCGGTCACACTTCACAATATCCCGGAGGGCATGGCAGTCGGAGTGGTATTTGCCGGATTCTTAGCAGAAAAGAGCGGCATCACGCTTGCAGCGGCGCTGGCGCTTTCGTTTGGAATCGCAATTCAGAACTTCCCGGAGGGAGCGATCATTTCCCTGCCGCTTCGGAGTGAGTCGGGGATGAGCCGGAAAAAGGCATTTGTGATGGGAACACTCTCCGGTATCGTCGAGCCGATCGGGGCGCTTGCGACGATCGCCGCGTACCGCTATCTGGAACCGGTTCTGCCGGTTCTCCTGGCGCTTGCAGCAGGGGCGATGATTTACGTGGTTGTGGAGGAGCTGATTCCGGAGTCGGCGCAGGGCAGTCATTCCGATATGGGAACGATCGGATTTGCGGTTGGATTTGTGTTGATGATGATTCTGGATGTGGCGCTGGGATAAAAGAAAGCTGGCAGTGCTGGCATGGAATCCGGTTGTCTGAAAAGACGAACATTTGTTCTGAAAAATGCGTTGCAAAATTTTTGAATTTATGTAATAATATTTGTAGCTGTTCAGTAGATCCGCGCATTTACTGCGCTGACCGTACGAAAACATGGGCTAGCAGGCAAAAATCCCATTGCCGCAGGCAATTTTTAATGGATTTTTGCGCGTGACTGTGAAGGTACTGAACAGTTACTAATATTTTATAGTAAATGAGAACGGTTTACTACTTTTTCGCTAATGAAAAGTCTATAAAACAATGGCTGGCGGGTGTGATGCCAGAGAGTTAGAATGTTCTATTTGCATGATTTCAAAGTCATAAAATAAATACGTATTATAAGTGGAAGAAATCAGCTTGACCAGTGAAATAAAAGCTGCCGTTTGCATCATACGTGTAAATGGCAGCAAATATGATTCCCAGGTCGGGCACAGGAGGAATGAATCTATGGGTAAAACACAGTATGATGCGGACAGCATAACGGTTCTGGAGGGGCTGGAGGCTGTCCGTAAGCGTCCTGGTATGTATATAGGAAGTGTGGGAACGAAGGGACTGAATCACCTGATCTATGAGATCGTGGACAACTCGGTCGATGAGCACCTGGCGGGCGCCTGTTCCCAGATCCGCGTGACGCTGGAGGCGGACGGCTCCTGCACCGTCCGGGACAATGGACGCGGTATTCCGGTGGAGATGCATAAAAAGGGTGTGGCAGCGGAGCGAATTGTGCTCTCGACTTTGCACGCGGGCGGCAAGTTTGACAACAATGCGTACAAGACGAGCGGCGGTCTGCACGGCGTCGGTTCGTCGGTTGTCAATGCCCTCTCAGCGCATCTGGAGGTCAATGTATATAAGAATGGACAGATCCATCACGATGCATATGAGCGCGGCATCCCGACGGTTGAGCTGATCGATGGTCTTCTGCCGGTGGTTGGAAAGACAAGAGAGACCGGAACGGAGATCAATTTCCTGCCGGATCCGGAGATTTTTGAAAAAACGCGGTTCAAGGCGGACTGGCTCAAGAGCCGCCTGCATGAGACGGCATATCTGAACCCGAAGCTGACGATTCTTTATGAGAATAAGCGGGCGGGCGAGGCTGAAAAGGTGACTTATTCGGAGCCGGACGGCATCGTGGCGTATGTGCGCGAGCTGAACAGCACGAAGACGCCGATTCATGATCCAATTTATTTTAAGGGAGTCAGCGACCAGATCGAGGTTGAAGTGGCGTTCCAGTTTGTCGATGCATTTGAGGAAAATGTACTCGGCTTCTGCAACAATATTTTCACACAGGAGGGCGGCACGCATCTGGCGGGCTTTAAGACGCGTTTTACCCAGATGATCAACAGCTATGCGAAAGAGCTGGGAATCCTGAAGGAAAAAGATACAAAATTTACAGGACCGGATACGAGAAACGGCATGACGGCGGTTGTGGCGGTCAAGCATCCGGATCCGATCTTTGAGGGGCAGACGAAGACAAAGCTGGCGAGTGCCGATGCGACAAAAGCGGTGTTCAGCGTGACAGGGGACGAGCTGCAGCTTTATTTTGACCGGAATTTAGAGGTATTGAAGGCGATCATCGCCTGTGCGGAGAAATCTGCAAAGATCCGGAAGGCAGAGGAACGCGCCAAGACCAATATGCTGACGAAATCCCGTTTTTCTTTTGACAGCAACGGAAAGCTGGCAAACTGTGAGAGCCGCGAAGCGGAGAAATGTGAGATTTTCATTGTCGAGGGAGATTCTGCGGGCGGTTCAGCTAAGATGGGACGAAACCGCCGCTATCAGGCGATCCTGCCGATCCGGGGCAAGATTTTAAATGTGGAGAAAGCTTCGATGGACAAGGTGTTGGCGAATGCCGAGATCAAGACGATGATCAATGCGTTCGGCTGCGGCTTTTCGGAAGGATATGGCAATGATTTCGATATTGCGAAGCTGCGTTACCACAAGATCGTCCTGATGACGGATGCCGATGTGGACGGAAGCCATATTGATACGCTGCTTCTGACTTTCTTATACCGTTTTATGCCGGAATTGATTCAGAACGGGCATGTATATATTGCGATGCCGCCGTTATTTAAGGTGATTCCGAAAAAGGGAAAAGAAGAGTATCTATACGATGAGAAAGCATTGGAGCGCTACCGCAGAACCCACACAGGGGAATTTACCCTGCAGCGCTACAAAGGTCTGGGCGAGATGGATGCGGAACAGCTCTGGGAGACGACGTTAAACCCGGAGAACCGTGTGCTCAAGCGTGTGGAGATCGAGGATGCCCGGATGGCGTCGGAGATCACGGAGATGCTGATGGGAAGCGACGTGCCGCCGAGACGGCAGTTTATCTACGATCACGCGGATGAGGCGGAGATAGATGCTTAATAGGAAGATTATGAATGACTGTGAAGGCACTGAACAGTTACGATTATGAAAGTATATGACAGGAATTTAGGAGATAGAAAATAGAATGGCTGAAACGATCATTACGACAGAATATTCAGAGGAAATGCAGCGCAGCTACATGAACTACTCGATGAGTGTCATCACGGCCCGCGCCATCCCGGATGCGAGGGATGGTTTGAAACCGGTACAGCGCCGCGTCCTTTACGATATGGGGGAGCTGCATCTGGGGCACGACAAGCCGCACCGGAAATCGGCGCGTATCGTCGGTGATACGATGGGTAAATACCACCCGCACGGCGACAGTTCGATCTATGAGACGCTGGTCGTGCTTTCCCAGAATTTTAAGAAAGGAATGCCGCTGGTAGACGGACATGGAAACTTTGGTTCCATCGAGGGCGACGGGGCGGCGGCGATGCGTTACACGGAGGCGCGTCTCCAGAAGTTTGCGGAGGAAGTATATTTAAAGGATTTGGATAAGACCGTCCGCTTTGTGCCGAACTACGATGAGACGGAGAAAGAGCCGGAGGTTCTGCCGGTCCGTGTGCCGAATCTTCTGATCAACGGTGCCGAGGGAATTGCGGTCGGCATGAGTACCAGCATTCCGCCGCACAATCTGGGCGAGGTCATCGATACGGTGATGGCGTATATCGATCAGCCGGAGATGGAGACGGAAGCGCTTCTGAGCGTCTTAAAGGGACCGGATTTCCCGACAGGCGGCATCATTGCGAATAAGAGTGAGCTTCCGGCGATCTATGAGACGGGAATGGGGCGCATCAAGCTGCGTGCCCGGATGGAGGTGGAGCTTGGAAAACGCCGTTCTGACCGGGACAAGCTGGTGATCACGGAGATTCCGTACACGATGATCGGCGCGGGCATCAATAAATGTCTGTCGGATATCGCAGATCTGGTTGAGTCCAAGAAACTTGCCGATGTGGTGGATATTTCCAACCAATCGAATAAAGAAGGAATCCGGATTGTTCTGGAACTCAAGAAAGATGCGGATATTGAGAAAATCCAGAATATTTTGTATAAAAAGACAAAACTGGAGGATACATTTGGCGTCAATATGCTGGCGATCGCGAATGGACGCCCGGAGACGCTGAATTTAAAGGGAATCTTAAAGAATTACCTGGATTTCCAGTATGAAAATAATACCCGCAAGTATCAGGTGCTTCTGGAAAAGGAGCAGGAGAAGAAGGAGATCAAGGAAGGTCTGATCACAGCCTGCGACTGCATCGATCTGATTATCGCGATCCTGCGCGGTTCGAAGAATCTGAAAGATGCGAAAGCCTGCCTGATGGAGGGCGATATTTCCAAAATCCAGTTCCGCACACCGGGATTTGAGGAAGACGCCAAGAAGCTTCATTTTACGGAGAAACAGGCATCTGCGATTCTGGAAATGCGTCTCTATAAACTGATCGGCCTGGAGATCTTGGCATTGCAGAAGGAGTACAAAGAGACACTTTGCAAGATCAAAGAATACCAGAAGATTCTCGGCAGCCGTGAGGCGATGGACGAGGTGATTAAAGAAGATCTGCGGTCAATCAAGGAAGAGTTTGCAGTGGAACGCCGGACGAAGATCGAGGATGGACGCGAGGCGGTGTATGACGAGGCGGCGGAGAGCGCCAGACCGGGCGTGTTCGTGCTGGACAAGTTTGGTTACTGCAAGATTCTGGAACCGTCGATCTACGAGCGGAACCGGGAGACAGTGGACACGGAGAATATGTATGTACTGCCGTGCCATACGACGGATAAGATCGGATTGTTTACGGATCTGGGTGCATTCCATCAGGTGAAGGTGACGGAGATTCCGTTTGGAAAGCTGCGCGATAAGGGTGTGCCGATTGATAACCTGAGTAAATTTGATGGCACCAAAGAGCGTCCGGTCTGTGTGGTGAATGCGGCGCAGTTAAAGGGACAGAAGCTATTATTTGCAACGAAGGATGCGATGATCAAGATCGTGCCGGGCGGGGAATTTGAGACAAATAACCGGACAGTGGCGGCAACCAAGCTGCAGGAGAATGATATGCTTCTCTCGGTACAGCCGGCGGACGGCATGAGAGAGGCGGTCATCCAGACAACCAGCGGTATCTTCCTGCGATTCCCGATCGAGGAGATATCGGAGATGAAGAAGAATGCGAAAGGTGTGCGCGGCATCAAGCTGGGACGTACCGAGTCGCTGGAGGCAATCCATCTGCTGGACGGCACCGAGGACGATCCGATCGTTATGTATAAAGAAAAACCGGTTCATTTGAGCCGTTTGAAAATAGGGCACCGCGACGGCAAGGGAAGCCGGGCGAGAAGCTAGAACCAAACAGAAAGAAAAAAAGGAGGTATTTCATATGACTGAACTTCAGAACACACCGACCCCTCATATCGGGGCAAAGCAGGGCGAGATTGCAGAGACAATTCTGCTTCCGGGCGATCCGCTGCGGGCAAAGTATATCGCAGAACATTTTCTGACGGATGCAAAACAGTTCAATACAACGAGAAATATGTACGGTTATACCGGCTATTATCAGGGCAAACGCGTGTCTGTCATGGGAACCGGCATGGGCTGTCCGTCGATGGGAATTTATTCGTATGAGCTGATTCATTTTTATGGATGCAAGAATCTGATCCGGATCGGAACTGCCGGTGCGCTGCGTCCGGAGGTAAAGGTGCGCGAGCTTATTTTTGCGATGGGCTCCTGTACGACATCCAACTATGTAAAACAGTTCCGCCTGCCGGGAGATTATTCCTGCGTGTGCAGCTATGAGCTGCTGGAAAAGGCGGTTGAGTCTGCGAAAAAGAGAAATTTAAAATATCATGTCGGCAATATTTTGTGTTCCGATATGTTCTACAACCCACCGCTTGAGCCGACCGGAACTACCTGGGCGCAGATGGGCGTGCTGGCAGTGGAGATGGAGTCGGCGGCACTTTACAGCAACGCTGCCTATGCGGGCGCAAATGCGATCTGTATCCTGACCGTATCGGATTCGGCAGTGACCGGAGAGGCGACGACGGCAGAAGAACGAGAGAAGACGTTTACCAATATGATGGAAGTGGCGCTGGATCTGGTGTAAGAGCTAAGCTGGTAAAATAAAAGTAGAATTTGAAGGTTACTGTTTATGGGTAGGCACTTTTGGAACCGAAAGTGCCGTAAGAAAACGTGGTGGCAGCAGGAAGAGAAAACAGGAGAGAACAATGATAGGAATTGCTCCACAGGAGTGGAAAACAGATCTTCCGGAGTTTTGTGAAAAAACGAGGGATTTTTATGCAGGAAAGATGGATAAGGGCTCATATAAGGGCTTTTCAGGACGTTACGGCAGTTATGCACAGAAAGGCGGCGCGGCGAGCATGCTGCGTCTGCGTATGACGGCAGGATGTGTGTCGAAGGAGAAGCTTGCATTTATCGCAAAGGCAATCCGTGCATATCAGGTAAATATGGTACATTTTACGACTTGTGAGAGTGTGCAGTTTCACAATCTGGATGAGAAATCAGTCTGTGAATTGATGGAGCAGGCACTCGATGCCGGGATCGTGACGATGGGCGGCGGCGGGGATTTTCCGCGAAATGTGATGTGTTCTCCGCTTTCCGGCGTGGAAGAGGGCGAATATTTCGACGTTATGCCGTGGGCGAAGGCGGCGGGAGAATATCTGATGACCTTTATCAATGCGGAAAAGATGCCGCGCAAGCTCAAGGTCTGTTTCTCTAATTCACCGGCGAATGTGACGCACGCGACCTACCGCGATCTGGGATTTGCGGCTTGTCCGGACGGAACGTTTGATGTGTACAGTGCAGGCGGCCTGGGAAACAATCCGCAGTTTGGCGTTAAAGTTGCCGAGGGCGTTGCGCCGGAGAAGATTCTTTATTACATTAAGGCGATGTGGCTGACATTCCGGGCATATGGCAATTACGAAAACCGCGGAAAAGCGCGTACCCGGTATATGCAGGAAGCGCTCGGTGGAGCGGAAAATTATCGGAAGGCGTATCAGGAGAAGCTTCAGGAGGTACTGGCATCCGGGGAGCAGCTGGATCTTTCCCGCGAGGAAGTGATGGCAGCGGCAGGAATAAAAGAAAAGCAGAGCAAAACAGGCGATGGAAGCAGCGCGTCGGGAGAACGTGTGCTGGAGCAGAAACAGCCGGGACTTTATACGGTTATCTGGCATCCGATTGGCGGACAGCCGCGCCCGGAGACGCTGGCAGCCCTGGGAGAAATGATGCAGACGATTGACGGCACAGAGCTTCGCCTGGCACCGGATGAAACTGCTTACATCATCAATTTGACCGGAGCAGAAGCAGAGAAGATTCTGGAGGCGACGAAGGAGACGGCTCAGACAAAGTTTGAGACATCGGTAAGCTGTATCGGTGCGTCGATCTGTCAGGTTGGTGCACGCGATTCGCAGGCTTTGTTACAGGCGTGTGTAAAGGCGGTCGGGGAGGCACAGATCCCGGACGGCGCACTTCCGCAGATTCATATTTCCGGATGTCCGTCTTCCTGCGGTACCCACCAGACCGGACCGATGGGATTCCGCGGCGGCGTGCGGATGGCAGATGGCAAGGCACAGCCGGCATTTGTATTTTATCTGGGCGGAAATGAGGTACAGGGAAAAGAGGCGATGGGACGCGAGCTTGGCACGATGTTTGAGAGTGAGATTCCGTCGTTCTTAGTGAAACTAGGAAAAGAGATTGCGGCAAGGGGGCTTGATTTTGAGAGCTACCGGACGCAGTACCCGGATGGGATTGAGAAGGCTGCAGCGGAATACTTGGCTTAGAAGAACCTATTTTGAGTTAAAACATCGTTAAATCCGTGACAGACGTTATAAATTTGTCAAATGTCCGCGAGTGACATACAAATGTATTTTTCTTGCGGAAAAATGTTGATTTTTTGTTTGTTTTGTTATAGGATAGACAAGAATTACAGCGGCAGAGTGAAAACGTGTTGCAGAGCAGGAGCTTCCTATCCAAACTCCATCCTGCCATGAGAAGTTGAAAAAGCCGCTGTCAGAAGAGGAGAAAAACGATGAACATGGAAAAGAAATTACGTGTAGGCATTCTGGGAGCAACTGGTATGGTAGGTCAGCGTTTCATCACGCTTCTGGCAAATCATCCGTGGTATGAGATTACTGCGCTGGCAGCAAGCCCGCGTTCTGCAGGAAAAACATATGAGGAGGCAGTCGGCGGACGCTGGAAAATGCAGACCCCGATGCCGGAGTGTGTGAAGAAGATGGCCGTTATGAACGTAAACGAGATCGAGAAGGTAGCATCCGAAGTTGATTTCGTGTTCAGTGCCGTAGATATGACAAAAGAAGAGATCCGTGCGATTGAAGATGCGTATGCAAAGACAGAAACACCGGTTGTTTCCAACAACAGCGCACACCGCTGGACACCGGATGTTCCGATGGTAGTGCCGGAGATCAATCCGGAGCACTTTAAGGTGATTGAGTTCCAGAAAAAACGTCTGGGAACCAAGAGAGGCTTCGTAGCAGTAAAACCGAACTGTTCCATCCAGAGCTATGCACCGGTTCTGACTGCATGGAAGGAATTTGAGCCATATGAGGTAGTAGCTACGACGTATCAGGCAATCTCCGGAGCTGGCAAGACGTTCAAAGACTGGCCGGAGATGGAAGGCAACATCATCCCGTACATCGGCGGTGAGGAGGAGAAGAGCGAGCAGGAGCCGCTTCGTCTCTGGGGAGAGATCAAGGACGGCGAGATTGTGAAGGCATCCGAGCCAGTGATTACCTGCCAGTGCATCCGTGTACCGGTTCTGGACGGACATACAGCAGCCGTATTTGTAAAGTTCAGAAAGAAACCAACCAAAGAGCAGCTGATCGAGAAGCTGGTTAATTTCAAAGGACTTCCGCAGGAACTGGAGCTTCCGAGCGCACCGAAGCAGTTCATTCAGTATCTGGAAGAGGATAATCGTCCGCAGGTACAGCTGGATGTCAACTATGAGAAGGGCATGGGCGTATCTGTTGGCCGTCTGAGAGAAGATAAAGTTTACGATTGGAAGTTTGTAGGTCTCTCCCACAACACACTGCGCGGCGCAGCCGGCGGTGCGGTACTGTGTGCAGAGCTTCTGACCGCACAGGGATATATCCAGGCGAAATAAAGAAATCTGTTCAGAGAATCCGTGAAATAGAAAATTAAAACTGATAAAAGTAAGAACTGCCGCCCAGTGGCGGAGAGGCTGTTAAAAAAACGATGGCTGACTCTGTCCGGAACGGCAGTTTTTGTTTGTGTCATAGGAAACTTCGTCCTAAGACACAAAAAATGCTCCGCGTGATACATCAAGGAACCTTCTTTTTTATCTGAAATGGAATCTTGGTAATTGTTCACAGGTGGGAATTTTCTGAACTGAAAATTCCGTAAGATACAGTTCTGGCTGCAGCTTTTGCCGATTTTGAATGTGAAGCATCGGCAAAAGCCTGTTACTGGGCACACATGTGTGAACAGTAACGAATCTTTAAATTTTTATAATGGGATTTGGAAAAAATGGGTGTGCATGAGGGGAAAAGTATTGTATACTTAATAAATCAGCTATTTATCTCAGTCGAGAAGACTCCCACCTCTTCAGGTGGTGAGTAATAGCAAATTTGTCTCAGTGGGAGTTGGGGCTTCGACTGAGATAAACGCTCCGCGAGGATGCACAGTGATTCTGATAGGAATATGTCAGCTTCGCTGACCAGAATCACGCGCCAAGTCTCACGGACGTTCGACTTGAAAAGTTAAATAGATTTATTCTGACATAAGTAAGCATAAAAAATGCGAAAAATATTTTTCGGATTCTAAAAATTAAGGGGGATTTGGCATGGTTGAGAAGACAATCTTTGGAACAATGGAAGATGGCAGAGAGGTCAGCCGTTATACATTGACGAATCAGAATGGAGTTTCTGCATCCTTTTTAGATCTGGGTGCAATCTGGTCCACGATGCTGGTGCCGGATCGGAACGGAGAGATGGCGGATGTCCTGCTGGGACATGAAACAGTAGCAGACTGCCTGGTAAGCGATGGGCATCTGGGCGAGGCTGTTGGACGAAATGCAAACCGGATTGGCGGCGCGGTGTTTACGTTAAATGATAAAAAATACGAATTGACGGCGAATGATGGTCCGAACAACCTGCACAGCGGCATGGATTTTTACCGGAACCGTATCTGGGCGGCAGAATATGAGACGGGCGTTAATCGGGTTTCGTTTACGCTGGAAAGCCCGGACGGCGATCAGGGATATCCGGGAAATGCCTCGATCCGTGTGACCTACACGCTGACAGATGAAAATGAAGTAAAGATTCATTACGAGGGGACCTGCGATCAGGATACCATTTTTAATATGACAAACCACGCGTATTTCAATCTGGCAGGCCATGAGAGTGGTCCGGCGCTTTCACAGATGGTTTACATTGACAGTGATGCGATCACGGCGGTAGACAAGGTGCTGATCCCGACCGGTGAGATCCGCAAGGTAATGGGGACTCCGATGGATTTCTCGGATTTCAAGCCGATCGGACGTGATATTGAAGCGGATTACGATCAGTTAAAACTGGGCGGCGGCTACGATCATAACTGGATTCTCAACCATGAGTCAGGCGTATTCAGTCTGGCGGCGGCTGCGATCGACGAGGAGAGCGGGCGCAAGATGGAGGTATACACCGATCTGCCGGGAGTTCAGTTCTACACGGGCAATTTCCTGGACGGACAGGTTCCGGGTAAGGGCGGCGTGAAGTATGCGAGACGCCAGGGATACTGCTTTGAGACGCAGTATTACCCGAACGCAGTCAACATGCCGGGATTTGCATCCCCGATCGTGAAAAAGGGCGAGAAATACGATACAACGACCAGTTACAAATTTATGACGTTTTAAATTTGTATTTGATTTGTGATCATTTTGACATAGGATAGAGATTGACATGAGTGAGACAAACAACAAGGGAGTAAAAGTGCTGGCATCTGCCAGCCTTTTATTTGTAACAATTATCTGGGGCAGCGCCTTCGTTGTGATGAAAAATTCGATGGACGCGATCACACCTACATACCTTTTGGCGTACCGGTTTACGATCGCGGCGCTTGGGATGGCGGCTCTTTTCTGGAAACAGATCCGGGGAATGTCGATGCAGGAGTTTAAATGCGGCGCACTGGCGGGATTGTTTCTATTTATCAGTTATTATTTTCAGACGTATGGGCTGAAATACACGACCGCGAGTAAAAATGCGTTTATTACGACGTTGTATGTGGTGATCGTGCCGTTTCTGGCATGGGCGGTTAATCATGTGCGCCCGAAGGCAAATAACCTGATCGCAGCGGGATTTGCTGTTGTGGGATTGGCGCTTTTATCGCTGAAAGGCGATCTGTCGGTCAATTTTGGTGATTTCCTGACGCTGGTGTGCGGCATCTGCTTTGCGGTTCATATGATTTTTCTGGATCGCTTCACGGCATACTGCACTCCGATCCGCCTGACGGTTATGCAGATGGGAACAGCGGCGGCGTGTTCGTGGGTGCTGGGGCTTCTCACGGAAGGAGCGTTCCATCCGGGAGTATTTACACTGCCGGGAGTGGCAGTTTCGATGCTGTATCTGGGACTCGCATCCAGCATGCTCTGTTTTCTGCTTCAGACAGTGGGGCAGAAATATCTGAGCGCCAGCACATCCTCGATTCTACTGTCGTTTGAATCGGTGTTTGGACTCCTGTTCTCTGTCTGGCTGCTGCATGAGGAGCTGACGGTGCGGATGCTAATTGGCTGTGCGCTGATGTTTGCGGCGGCGATTCTGGCGGAGTGGACGCCGAAGCGGAAAAGTAATTAGAGGAAATTAGGTTACTGGGCACGTATGCGTGAACAGTAACGAAATTAGTAAGATAGGAGCAGAACAACGTGGCAAAATCGTTATTTATAGCCGAGAAACCGAGCGTGGCGCGTGAGTTCGCAAATGCACTCAAGGTAAATGGACGATCGGTGGATGGCTATATTGAGTCGGAAAATGCGGTTGTGACCTGGTGTGTTGGACATCTGGTCACGATGAGCTATCCGGAAGTATATGATATGAAATATAAGCGCTGGAGTCTGGAGACACTTCCATTTCTCCCGAAAGAATGGAAATATCAGGTTATCGACAGCGTGAAGAAACAGTTTGGAATCGTGAGCGGTCTCTTAAACCGGGCGGATGTAGATACAATCTACGTCTGTACCGACTCGGGACGGGAGGGAGAATATATCTACCGCCTCGTCGCGCAGATGGCTGGCGTGCGGGGCAAGAAACAGAAGCGCGTCTGGATCGATTCACAGACGGAGGAAGAGATTCTGCGCGGCATCCGCGAAGCGAAGGATCTGTCCGAATACGATCATCTGGCGGATTCGGCATATCTGCGGGCAAAAGAAGATTATCTGATGGGAATTAACTTTTCCCGCGCACTGACGTTGAAATATGGACCATCTGTTTCTAACTATATGCGAAGTTCTGACCGGACCGTGATCTCAGTCGGACGTGTCATGACCTGTGTCCTCGGCATGGTAGTCCGCCGGGAGCGGGAAATACGGGAATTTGTCAAAACGCCATTTTACCGCGTGATCGGTACATTTGGACCGGCAGGCATCTCGATTGACGGCGAATGGCGGGCGGTGGAAGGAAGCCGTTACTATGGAACGCCGTGTCTGTATAAGGAAAATGGTTTTAAGGAGCGAAAGGACGCGGAGGCGCTGATTGCATGGCTGTGGGAACGCGAGAATGGAAGCGAAAATTCGGGAGTCATGCAGTCAGAAGTCAGCGACGCAGAAAAAGCGGACGCGGGTTTAATGGGCGTATATAATACTTCGCAGGGAACCATTTTAAAAGTGGAAAAGAAAAAGGAAACCAAAAATCCACCTCTTCTCTATAACCTGGCGGAGCTCCAGAATGATTGTTCTAAAATGTTTAAAATCAGCCCGGATCAGACCCTGAAAGTGGTGCAGGAGCTGTACGAGCGAAAGCTGGTTACCTATCCGCGAACGGACGCGCGTGTGCTTTCGACGGCGGTAGCGAAGGAGATCAGCAAAAATATCGGCGGTCTGACGCATTATGAGCCGCTGGCGGCATTTGCATCGGAGGCGATGCAGGCAGGGCTGTGGAAGAACATAGTAAAAACGCGTTATGTCAATGATAAGCAGATTACCGATCACTACGCAATCATACCGACCGGACAGGGACTCGGCGCGCTGCGAAGTCTCCCGGAGTTGAACCGCAAGATTTACCAGGTGATTGTGCGCCGTTTCTTAAGCATCTTTTATCCGGCGGCGGTTTACCAGAAATATGCGGTTGAGATTGAGGTAAAAGGTGAACATTTCTTTGCCGGTTTCAAGGTATTGAAAGAAGCGGGATATCTCAAGGTGGCGGAAATTCCGAAAAAGAAAAAGGACACTGCCGGGGAAAGTGTCGGCAGAACGAACCGCCTTGAACCAGGTATAGATGGAAATGATGCGGAAAATCCGGCAAGAGAAGCAGATGGAACAGACAGCAGCCAGCCAAAGGTAATTGACGCGTCCCACCCAGAGTTTATCCAGATGCTGGAACAGCTCAAAAAGGGGATGACAGTGTCACTGGATGATTTGCAGATCAAAGAGGGCGAGACATCTCCGCCGAAGCGTTATTCCTCCGGTTCGATGATTCTGGCGATGGAAAATGCCGGTCAGCTTATCGAAGACGAAGAGCTGCGCGCCCAGATCAAGGGCAGCGGCATCGGAACGAGTGCAACCCGCGCGGAGATCCTGAAAAAGTTGTTCAACATCAAATACATGGCGCTCAACGAAAAAACGCAGGTCATCACGCCGACCTATCTGGGAGAGCTGATTTATGAGGTCGTACACACATCCATGAAGCAGCTTCTCAACCCGGAGCTGACGGCAAGCTGGGAAAAAGGTCTGACCTATGTGGCAGAGGGCAGCATCACACCGGATGAATATATGCAGAAATTAGAGCGCTTCGTTATCGGACGCACCTACAATGCGGTTCATATGGGAAATACGTATGGGCTGCGGCCGGCATTTGATGCGGTTGCTGTGTTCTACCAGAATGCAGGGAAAGAGAAGAAATTGAATTTCAAGAAAGGCAATGATCATGAAAAAAGAAGAAATGAAAATCACAGAATTATATGATTTAACCCATACGCTGGCTTCAGATTATCTGAAACAGTTTACCTACCCGTGGGAGGCGCTGGCAGGTCTCAGTGATTTTATCATCGAATTGGGAAATAGCCTGGATCCGGCAGAATATGAGAAACGTGGTGAAAACATCTGGGTTCACAAGACAGCGAAGGTATTTGACAGCGCCTATCTGCACGGACCGGTCATCGTCGGCAAAGACGCCGAGGTGCGCCACTGTGCATTCATCCGCGGCAGCGCCCTGATCGGAGAAGGTGCAGTAGTCGGAAACTCTACCGAGCTTAAAAACGTCATCCTGTTCGACAAAGTACAGGTACCGCATTATAATTACGTTGGAGACTCCATCTTAGGCTATAAATCCCACATGGGCGCCGGTTCTATCACCTCCAACGTAAAATCTGATAAACGCCTGGTGGAAATCCACGCCGAAGACGGCAAGATCGAAACCGGACGCAAAAAAATCGGCGCCATGCTCGGTGACAACGTAGAAGTAGGCTGCGGCTCTATCCTAAACCCGGGCAGCATCATCGGACGCGGCACCAACATCTATCCGCTTTCCAGCGTGCGCGGTGGGGTAGATGCAAACTCTATCTATAAGAAGCAGGGAGAAGTTGCTAAAAAAGAATAGCCCTGTTTTGCGTCCGAATCACAAATATATATTTTCACCGGTTCTCTACACTAAATGAAACACATGCACCAGCAAAATCTCCGCCAGTCCATAATAAGTCACAACCGCTACCAGATCATTCACCGTTGTGATAAGCGGACCAGACGCAACTGCCGGGTCAACCTTCAGCTTGTGAAACAGCATCGGCACCAGTACGCCGACCAGGCTGGAGATCACCATCGCGGTCAGAAGAGAGATGCCGACACAGCCGGAAAGTGCAAAAGAGAAGAAAAGACTCTTCTGCTTCATAATATGGATGAAAATGCCGATCACGACGAACGAAGCCGAGCCGAGCAGCAGTCCATTTAAAAATCCGATTCGCATTTCCTTGAATACAAACCCCAGCTTCTGCATCGCGGAGATGTCCTCATCCATCAGGACACGGATGGTGACAGCCAGCGACTGGGTGCCGACATTGCCTGCCATGTCGAGGATCATCGACTGGAAGCAGATAAGAAGTGCGATACGGTCAACGATCGGCTCGAAAATGCCGACTACCGAGGAAACCCCCATGCCGAGGAAGAGCAGCAGCACCAGCCACGGGAGACGTTTTTTCAAACTCTGCAACAGTGGTTCGTGCAGATCCTCTTCCGAAGTAAGACCTGCCAGCTTTGCGTAGTCATCACCCATCTCGTCGTCGATCGCCTCGGCGATATCTTCGTAAGTGATGGCGCCGATGATTTTATGGTTCCGATCGAGTACTGGGATAGAATCCTCGCTGTAATCGATCAGCTCTTCCATACAGTCCGAAGATTTCTCATCCGCGTACACATACGGATAGGAGGTACTGATAATATCCTCCAGCTTCATGTACTCACGGGCAGTGATTAAATCTTTCAGCTCGATCGCACCGAAATAGCGCCCATTTTCGTCTTCGACGTAGATGGTGTCGATGTTGTCGTTGTCCTCCGCCTGGGAGATCAGATGGCGCATTGCCTGCTTGATCGTACAGTTATTGGGAATGACGATGTAGTTGGTCGTCATCCGGCTACCGATCTGTTCCTCATCGTAGGAAAAGATCAGGTGGATATCATCCTTAGATTCCTGATCCATGCGCGCGATCAGGGCTTCTTTTTTCTCCGGATCTAAATTTTCGAGGATATCGACCGCCTCATCGGCATCCATCTCTGCCAGAACGGCTGCCGCCCGGTCAAGCCCCAGTTCATCCAGATAAGGCGCCGGTTCATCGAGATAGGTGAAAATCTCTGCCGTCATTTCCAGAGAGAGAATATTGTAGAGGCGTTTCCGGGTCGCAGTGTCCAGTGTTTCCAGAACCTCGGCAATATCGTTTGCATGGTAATTGTCGAGGTCATCCCGGATCACGCTTGCCGGTTTTCCGCTGCGGATGATCGCGCGGATATTTTCTTCAAAATTAGCATTATGCTCTGCAGTTGCGGCGATCGGAGCCGTTTCCGGGGAGCTTGTTTTCTTTTCGTCCATTTCTGGAGTCTGATTCATATTTGGTTCCCTCGCTTTCTGTCGTTCTATTTAATGCCGTTTGGGACGTACAGGGCGAGCAGTGCGGGGATAAAAAAATCCACCGCCAGTCGGGAACAGGATGAAATGCCGCAGATGGCAGTTTCAAACCCGCGCCAGGGCGATGGACAAATATATATGAAAACCAATCGTGCCGGGAAACGTTCAGCACTGAATCACCAGCCTGTTAAAGCAGGCGGAAATGTGCTGCCAGACAGCCCGATTCACACTCAAAAAGACCCTGCGGCAGACCAACAGTCTGGTACGCATGGTTGGAATTCATAGTTTGATTTTGCCCATCGCGACGACTTCGCCCGTTGCTGTCACAACTGTCCATGTGGTTCTCCTTTCTGAATTTTTAAAAATTGCAGTTTTATTAAAGCACGGAATTTCGTGAAAGTCAAGCCGGATTTTCCAGCACCCGGATGCCTTTTAAGATAAAGTCCTCTGTCAAGATTGCCATCTGTTCTGTGGATTCCTTCATGCCGCTTTCAATCCAGTACTGAACGGTACCGACACAGCCGGAAACGATAAAGGCGGAAAATGCCGCGAGCGTATCCGGATCGCTGGAACATTTGAGATCCAGCCAGCCTTTTAAACATTTTTCGCTGACAATGCGTTTCAGGCGGTTGACAAAATTCAGATCACCGTTTTCTCCTATTAAAATAGAAACAATCTCTGCATTTTCCTGTACAAGAGGAAATAGTTCTGAGAGTGCGAGGGAAGGGCGCGCTACCAGTTCGGGAACGGGATGGTGCGTCAGGACAGACTCAACCTCCTCGACCAGTTCATTTTTGATCTGATCCATCAGGTCAAAGACATCTTTATAATGAAGATAAAAGGTGCCGCGGTTGATGTCAGCCATCTCGGCGAGTTCGCGCACCGTGATATCCTGAATTTTTTTTTCTTTGAGGAGGCGGGTTAAGCATTCTTTTAACTGGCGTCTCGTCTTTCGTACACGCCGGTCGAGTATTTCTTCTTTCATAGTGACTTCCTTTCTGAACGTTTCCAGACAGGGAAACGCCGTATGACTGTGTATCGGAGGCTGTGGATGAAGGGAGTGTTAAAAATAAGTAAAAATGGGCACACCAGATACAAAAAAAACGAACATAATGTGATAAAATGTTGATTAAAATACAACTGACGTAAAAATGATTATTGTATTCATTCGAACAACTTAGTATAATGCATTATAGTTCAAAAATGAACAAATGTCAATTAAACAGACATGAGTTGTATATGCTCTATTTTAGATGTAATTGTTCACTGCGAAGAAGTCTTTTGTATGGAACGTTTCACAGACGGCAGGAGTGGCTGACAATCGGGAAAGGAACGGCTATGAGAACCTGCAGCATATGCGAAAGCAAAAGGAAATAGATACGAAGGTGGAATCTGGTATGAAAAATTTTGTCATTACAATCGGAAGAGAGTTTGGAAGCGGCGGTCATAATCTGGGGCAGTCTCTGGCAAAGGAACTGGGAATTCCCTGTTATGACCGCCATCTGATAGAGGAAGCAGCGGTGTGCGGCGGATTTAAGATGGAAGAACTGGAAGAGGCGGACGAGATGAAGGCGAACCGTTTTCTTTTTAAGGTTCCGGCCAAGTGCAATCCGTTTACCGGTTATGGAAAGCCGATGAATGATACCTTGTTTGTCGTACAGTCCCAGTTGATCCGGGAGTATGCGAAGAAAGGTTCATGCATCATCGTGGGACGCTGCGCTGACAAGATCCTGGAGGAGACAGAAGGGCTTATTTCTCTATTTATATATGCCCCGATGGAGGCGCGCGTGAAGGAGATTATGCGGCGTTACGAGACAGATGAAAAAGAAGCTGAATACCTGATCAAACAAGCGGATAAAATACGGAAAAATTATTATAATTTTTATGCAAAAAAGACATGGGCGGATAAAGCAAGTTATGATATGCTGATTGACAGCAGCCGGATCTCGGAAAAGGAGCTGGCGGCGATGCTCCGGGCACTTTTAACGGCACGGGGAGTGGAACTGGAAACAGATGGATCCGATCAATAAGCATAAAGAAGAGTGAGGACAGCGTATGAAGGACAGAAATTTGTGGATGAAGAAGGAAGAAAAGCGGACGGCGCCGGGGTTAAAAAGGGCGCTGAAAGCGGTTCTGGGACATAAGATAGTACGGCTGGCAGGAATCGCAGGAGTAAGTCTCCTTTTCTCAGCGTCTGCCGCCCAGACAGTGCTTGCGGATGATGCGGGTGTCTGGCAGCCGGTGGAGAATGGTTATTATCTGGTGGGAATGGACGGTTCTTACCTGACGGGCTGGCAGCAGATGGGCGGAAAATGGTACCTGCTCGGAGCAGATGGTTTGATGAAAACGGGCTGGGATCAGGAAAATGGAACCTGGTATTATTTGCAAGGGGACGGCGCGATGGCGACCGGCTGGCAGAATATCGACGGAAAATACTATTTCCTGAAAGACAGCGGCGCGATGGAGGGAACGACCTTCACAAAGGATGAGACGCAGTATACGATCAACGCGGACGGCAGCCTGGCGAACGCCAAAAAGAAGAAAAACACGGGCGGCGGCGCGTACACGCTGGCATTTCTGGATGCAGATACCCAGGCGATGGCGGACAGCTTAAATGAGCTGAAGGCGGACGCGTTTGACGGGGATGAGGAAGAAGATTACTATGACGATGACAAAAAAGATTACGATAAAGATGCCAGCTTTATTTTAAATGGAAAATTACAGCAGATCGCCGAACACCGTCTGGCGATGGCACGCAGTAAGGGCTATGGAAGCAGCCGGATCCCGGATGAAGGCACACTTGATGATTACCTTAAATCCATCGGGGAAAGCACTGCGAGACGTCATACGGAGATTTACCTCATCAACTGTGACGATGTGACGCAGGCAGAAGAAAAGCTTCTGCGTAATCACGACAGCGATGAGAAAAAGCGCGTGGACCGGGTGATTTATTATAAGGAAATGGGTGTTGCACATCAGCAGGTCGGCGATAAGCATTATTATATGATTATTTTGATGCGGTAAGGAGCGCAATCATTGTATGACAGGAGCAAGCAGGCATGAAACTGAAATTTTTACATAAACGCAAAGAAGAAAAACAGACGGAAGAAGAAGCCTTCTCCCTGCCGAAATTTATCATTGAGCGGAGCAGGGCGATCGAGATTGTCTTTCTGGTTCTGGTGCTGATATCAGCGCTCATGGCGCCGTTTGTCGAGATCAACTATGATCTGACGGAATACCTGCCGTCGACCGTCCAGTCCAAACAGGGACTGGACCTGATGGAAGAGAAATTCGGCTACCCCGGCACGGGGCGCATCATGATTGATGATGTTTCGCTTTATGAGGCGAAAGCCTACAAGGATAAAATAGAGGCGTTGGACGGAGTCGATCAGGTTATGTGGCTCGATACATCGACCAGCGTATACGCGGCGGACGCATTTATCAACTTTAATAGTGTTGATGAGTATTACAAGGATAATACGGCGGTTATGGATATTGTTTTTGTAAACGGCGACACGGATAAGAGGACGTCCCAGACGATCGATGAGATCAAGGACATTCTCGGAGACAAGGGACATTACGTCGGCATGGCGGTTCAGAATAAATCGCTGCAGGAAAATGTTTCGAGCGAGATGAAGCTGATTATGACGCTGGCGGTCGTGGTTATTTTCCTGATTCTGACCGTGACGACGAACTCCTGGTTTGAACCAGTGCTGTATCTGACGGTCATGGGCGTGGCGATCGTCCTGAACAAAGGAACGAACCTGTTTATCGGGCGGATATCCTTTTTGACGAACAGTGTGTCGGCGGTCCTGCAGCTCGCCTGCTCGATGGATTATTCGATTTTCTTAAGCCACGCGTTTGCGAGGGAAAAGGCAAAGGGACTGGATCAGATGACCGCGTTAAGCAACGCGATCAATGAGGCATTAAACTCCATTTTCGCCAGCAGCCTGACGACGATAGTCGGATTTATCGTTCTGTGTTTTATGAAGTTTAATATCGGATTTGATATGGGACTCGTGCTGGCAAAAGGTATTGTCCTGAGTCTTCTGACAGTGGTGTTTTTTATGCCGGCGATGATTCTGCGTATGACGCCGATGATTGAGAAAACATCCCATCGTTCGTTCCTGCCGTCGTTTGATAAGCTCAGCCACGGTATCTACAACAGCCGCCGCATCGTGCTGATTCTGATTGCGGTGCTGGTGATCCCGGCATACACGGCGCAGAGCATGAACGATTTCCTCTACGGAAATGACGCGGTCGGCGCCAGCGAGGGAACGACGGTATATGAGGATGATGAGTTGATCACAGCGAAATTCGGACGAAGCAATATGATGATGGCAATCGTGCCGGATACTTCTTTTATCAAGGAAAAACAGTTCACGGATGAGCTGGAAGACCTGCCGTACATGAAGAGTGTAACGTCCTTGTCCGGGCAGCTCCCGGAGGGCGTACCGGAAGATTTCCTTCCGTACAGCATCACAAGCCAGTTACATAAAAAAGATTATGCGAGAATCCTTATTTACGTTAAGAGTAAGGGCGAGAGCAAGCTGGCGTACCAGTGCTCGGATGAGATCCAGGCGATCATGAAGAAATATTATCCGGAAAATTCGTATCTGGTCGGCACAACACCGTCCACACAGGACATCCAGACGACGATCACGAAGGATTACAGCCGTGTCAATGTGATGTCGCTGATCGGCGTATTTGTGGTTGTCATGTGGAGTTTTAAATCACTGATTATTCCGCTCCTTATCATGATTCCGATTGAGGTCGCGATTTTCGTCAATATGGCGGTACCGTACATCGTCGGAGACACGATGATTTTCATTGGCTACATTATCGTGAGCTGTATCCAGCTGGGTGCGACCGTCGATTATGCGATTCTGACGACGAACAATTATCTGGAATGCCGCAAGACGATGGATAAGAAGGAAGCGGCGATCGGGGCGCTGAATCTTGGTATTCCGGCGATTCTGACATCCGGTTCGATCCTGACCTGTGCCGGATATATTGTATACAAGGTATCGAGTGTCGCGGCGATCGGCGATCTGGGACATTTGATTGGACGGGGGGCTCTGATTAGTATGCTTTTTGTCTGCTCCCTGATGCCGGCATTTCTGGTATTGTTTGATCATATCCTGATGCAGAACGAATTTGAGAGGATTCATCTGTTTTTCAAAAAACGGCGCGAACGTCGCCATGCCCGTATGAAACGGGCGGCAAGACGCGTGGCTGGTGCCGTGTGGAAAGGGAAAAAGCCGCTGGTGGATTCAGTTACGTCGAAAAGAAAACAATTCGAAGCTGAAACGAAAGCGCTGGAAGATACAGAAATGACAGAGACGGGCGGTCCTCAAGAGAAAACAGATTCCGATGCGGAGGCGCGGGAGAAACACAGAAGAAAGCTCCGGCTACTCGGAAAAGTGAGAGAACGTAGAAAAGACCGGAAACGGAAGATGACAGAAAAAAGGGAGGCTGGAAGCCATGAAGAAGATCATTAGAAGAGGAGCGGCGGCGACGCTGGCAGCGGTTACGCTGATAACGAGTGCGGCAGTTCCTGTCCGGGCGGCTGCACCAAGAGTTCAGGTAGATGAAACGATGTATGTCAATCTGGACTATTATGGAACGGCAACGCAGATCAATGTGGTCAAAGGCTGTACCACGAATGGACTGACCGAATATACCGATTATGGTACCTATGACAAGGTGGTCAACATGACGGACGACACGGCGCCGGAAATTGGCGACGGAACCGTCACATGGAAACTGCCGGAGAAGAATTCGCGTTTTTATTATCAGTGTACGATGCCGAAAAACAGCGTCGATCTGCCGTGGACGTTTGACGTTTCCTATAAACTTAATGGAGTGGAAGCGGATGCATCCAAACTGGCGGGGGCGTCTGGTCTGGTTGAGGTCAATGTAAAGGCGACCCCGAATGAGAAGGCGAAGGCGTATTACAAAAATAATATGGTGTTGACCGTGCTTGTGCCGGTGGATATGGAGAAATGCTATAGTGTCGATGCGCCGGGTGCGCAGGTGCAGTCGGTTGGAAGCTATCAGGCGGCAATGTTTGCGGCGCTTCCGGGCGAGGACGGCGATTTTACAGTCCGGGTCGGCACGGATAATTATGAGAATATCGGAGTCATTATGATGATGGTTCCGGGGACCCTGGATGAGCTGAACCGCATCAAGGATCTGAAAGAGGCGAAAGATACCTGGCGCGAGGATGGAAACAAGATGTATGACAGCATGAATGCGCTGTTAAAGACGATGGAATCCATGAAGTCGGATGTTTCCGGCGTGAAGGGCGGTCTGGCAAATCTCGATCAGGCGCGTGGAACCGTCAGTGCTAACCGGAAACAGATCGAGGCGCTCTCGACACAGGCGCTTGCCGATCTGCAGGCGGTTACGGATCAGACGACGGTCATGATTCCGTATTTACAGACGGCGCGCGATGCAGTGACGGATATTAACAGCAACACACAGGCGCTTTCCAATACGATGGAAGATATGCAGGATGAACTGGATCGCCTGTATGACCGCCTGGGAAGTCTGAGCAAATCGCTCCGGTCGGCTTCGGATGAATTAAATAAGGGTCTTGTCAGCCAGCAGACGCAGGATGCGATCGAGAAAGATATTGTCCAGCGGACGGCGGAAGTCCAGAAAATTTTGGAAGAACTCGATAAACTTCTGGGACTGGGAAATACCTCCCTGGCGGTGACAGAACAGGGGATTGGAAGCCTGAATCAGAGTTTAGCCACGTTAGACGGCATGAAGCTGAAACGGATCCGCAAGATGAAGAGTGCGGAGAAGGAAGAGACATCTGTATCGTCGGAGGCGGCATCTGGAAACGGAAATGGTCAGACAGCGGGGGCGGCTGGCAGCGCAGATATCACGGATTCTGCAGGTGCCGCCGATCATGCAAAAACTACGGGTTCTGCAAATACCACGGATGACGCGGAAATGGCAGCAGGCACTTCGGCCTCTGGCTCAGCAGGAACAGAAAGTAAAGATTCGGCTGAACAGGAAGCAGCGGGTGCAGGCTCAGCGTCTGGTGCAGCTGGTAACCAGGCGGAAAAAGCGGCTGAATCAGCGACAAAGACGGAAGACAAGGATGCAGAGGTGAATGCATTTGGAACCGAGGTTTCTGCGGGAGCCCTGACAGCCGGACCGTCCGGCGAGCCGGGAAGCGGCGGTGTCAATGATGCGAGCTGGGAAGATGAGATTGGCAATGCAGAAGATGATGTAGAGGAAGCGCTGGAGTCTCTGTCAGCGACTACTTATTCTGCGGATGCTGCAAGTCTGGTGGAAGAGACGAAGGGCATTTTCCAGAAAGTGGAGCAGGCGCAGAAAACTGCGAAAACGATTGTGAATAAAGTGAATGGTGCGTTCAAGACGGCGGGAGATATTACTGGCAAGACGGGTTCTACTTTATCGGCGCTCAGAAGTTCGACCGATGAGCTGATCAATTTGCTGGATGATATGCGTGTCCTGATTGACACAACGGATAAATATGTGCCGACGATGCTGGATTCCCTGTCTGATTCTGAAGAACTGATGAACCGGCTGACCAGGGCGCTTTATACCACACATGATATGCTCAGTCTTTTGAATGACACGCTGATTTCGGCAGGTGATTCGCTGGATGCCGGAACCAAGGCAACGCTGCAGGGCATGGAGAAGATTCTTGATAAGAACCTGACTATGATCGATCAGCTTGCGGCGGTTCGGGAAGCGGGGGAAGACATGAAGAGTACGCTCGATGAGCAGATCGATAAGTTTGAGGATGAGAACAACTTCCTGAACATAGATCCGGAGGCGGAGAAGATTTCCTTTACCTCCTCGAAAAATCCGTCCCCGAACAGCGTGCAGATCGTCCTGCGGACCGATGAGATCAGCGATGATGATGAATCAACCGATATCTCCGATCAGGAGGCAGACGGCAGCAGTGAAGAAGGTCCGTTAAAACGGATGTGGAATGTGCTGGTGGCGATCGTGAAGGCGATTATTGAGATATTCCAGAATCGGTAAAAGATGCAGAATAAAAATAGATAAGAAAAAGAACTGCCGCATCAGCAAATGATTTGCTGGGCGGCAGTTCTTTTTAGTGGAGCCCGCGCGACGGTACTCGAACCCCGAAGATCATCGTGCTGCGGGACTATGTCGTCCTCAGAATTGCCGTATAAAGCAAGAGAGCCCCGGCGGGTGCCGGGGCTCTCTTAGTCTATCATGTATTTGCTGGCTGTTGTGACCGCGCAGCAGGCTCCCAGGAATACGAGAGCCGCCACGCTGATCAGGGCGATCATGCCACGCCCAGGATCTTCTTGGTCCTGTTCAGAACGTCAGCAGGATCCAGGCCGGAGCCCTTCACCTTGCCGGCGATCTCCTGCGCCAGCACGTCAGCAGGATCCGGCTCGGCCGGCTTCGCTGCGACGCCCTGGATGGTGCAGTAGTCAGGGTTTTCGAGGTAGATCCAGCCGGCGCCGCTTTTCAGCTTGCCCCAGCCGTCCTGCACCTCGGTGATGGTAAAGACGCCCTTGCCGGTCTGGCCTCTGACCGCGTAGCTCATGCCGGGGCCCTTGCGGTAGTTCAGATCCGGGATAATGACGCGGACAGTGAAGGGCGTCGCAGGGAAGCCCTGGACGGCCCCCGGAGCCGCCTCGGGTGGCTGGGTAGTGCCAGAGCCCAGGAGCTCATTGACGGCCGCAGCGATGGCGCCGTGGCGGTCGTAGAGGTACTGGCCCGGGCAGGCCTTGTTGGCATAGTCGCGGTGCACGGTCATGTTGCAGCCGTTGGCGTGGTTGACGCGGTCGGCCTTGTTGGTGGACCAGATCAGCTTCTTGATGCCGTTGCGCTTGCAAATGTCGGCTATCAGCTTGATCAGTGCAGCGTAGGCTGCATCGGTCACGGCGTAGGGGTGCTCGGTGTCGCTGGCGACTTCGATGGTGATGGCGCGGTTGTCGTTCTCACGGCTGGAAGTGCACCAGGAGCGATCCGCCTCATCGACGGACAGGCCGATGGAGCCATCCTTGCCGACGATGTAGTTGGCGCTGCACTCGCGGTCAGTGGTGGCAAAAAAATCGCAGCCCTGCTTCGCCGTCCACTGGCCCACGATGCAGTGAATCGTAATGGTGTCGATGGCGTGGTTGCGGGGGCTGGTCTTGTTCTTGGTGATGTTGGTGTACGTTACCAGAGGGCTGTTGCTCACGGTGATCTCCTCCTTCTCTGGGGTTGTTGTAGTGTTTGCGTAGGCGTCGTAGTATGCCTGGCCGAAGCCGGCCCGCTTTACCTTGACGGCGTTGCTCATGTCGGCCGGGCGCTCGTACTTGGTCAGCACGATGTCGGACGCCTCCTTCACGGTCCGGGCTGTCCGGAGTACCTGGAAGACGGCCACGTGGCCCTTCAGCTCCTGGAACATGAAGTCGAGCTGCATCATCAGGTCGCCGATGGACGCGCCGATCTTCCGGGCGTAGTTGAGCATGGCCTCCTTGCGGCTCCAGTATGTCCACTGCGCGAGGCCGTAGCCGGCGCTGTCGCGGACGAAGTTGGAGTAGCTCCCGGAGTCCACGGCGGCCGTGTACTCGGCGTCCGTGAGGCCCAGGCGCTTCTCGTAGGTGTTCTGGAGGTTTATCGGATTGAGCCCGCTCTCGGCGTAGAGGTTGCCCATCAGCCCGGCCACACCGGCCGGGCTGAAACCTTTGCAGCAGAAGTAGTTCCAGATGGTCCTCTCGGTGGAGGACCCTGTCGCCTTCACGGCTTACTCCTTGCCGGGGTTGGTGTTAGCGTCGCCCTCTGCCTTCTGTTTCAGGATGTCGATGGCCTTCGCCACGACGGCAGGGATAGGCACTCCCATCAGTCCGGCATTCTCGATAATGCTGATCGTCTCGTTGGCGATGAAGGCGATAATCGCCGTGTCTCTGATGAATGTGGAGCCCGTGACCAGATCGAGGCGGCAGGCCACCAGCACCACCAGGAGAGTCGTGCCCTTACGGCAGAGACCCTTCCAGCCGGCGCGACTCTCCAGGGCGCCGTCTGTGGACTTCTGGGATCTGTGAAACACGCCGGCAACGATGAGGCCGGTGACGTAGTCCACGCCCATGAAGATCAGGAGCGTGGTCAGAGCTGCGTCCCAGCCTCCGAAAAGGCTGGCGATGAAGCCGCCCGCGACTCCCACTGCTGTGCAAATTCCAGTTTTCATGTTGTGTACCTTCCTTCTTTTTATTTACTTAGAATTATGCCCCCACGAATATCTCCGTGGGGGCATTGTGGGCTTTACTCAGTGACGAGCTCTGCCAGTTCCAGGTCGATCAGCATCTCCTTGACCTGGGGCTTGATCAGGTCAGGGACGCTGTCGTAGGTACGCTTGCCCTTGACGATCAGGGCGACGTAGATGACTGCCATGTTGTTCACCTCCTTTCTGAGCCAGGATCTGAAGCGCCGGATCATCTTACTCCTCCAGGAGCGCGCGGACTTCGTCGCGCAGATTTTCGGGCACGTCGTCGATGGTTTTGAGCCCCTTCTTGATGAGGGCTGCGTAAACTTTAGCCATAGTTATTTACCTCCGATAATCATTTCATAGACCTCAGCCAGAGCGAGCTGAAGGTCGGTGATGCTGTTGGCGTTGGTGGCCAGAGCAGCTGCGGCGAGTTCCTTCTGCTTTTCCTCGACCGTCTTCTCGGCCAGGATAAACCAGTAGCTCTTGCCGACCTTGCTGATCTGGACCAGCTTCATGTCCTGATAGGTCTGGGTGCCGTCAGGCCCCTCGATGGTCACGCTGGAGAGCTTACCGGCGAAGGTGGCCTCGGCGACGGCGGCGGAGCTGATGTAGTTGTTCCCGTTGAGGTCGAGGCCGTCGAGGGATGTGCCATCAGCCAGTGTAATCTTCCATGTCCTTTTTTCCATTTTGGTCTCCTTCCGAACAGCTCATAGTAGAGGCTGCTCATGTTATAAACTTGATCATGCGACATATACTTCCAGTGACTTCCCAGCCAGGACTTGAAGGCGTTCTCGACCGTCGCGTAGTCGATGCGGCCGCTATCGAGCAGGCGCTTGTAGGCCTTCAGCTTGCGCCGCTCCCTTGTGATGTTCTTCGGGTTGATCTTCCGGATAATTCTGCCGGTCTCCGTTAAGGAGTAGCACACCTGCAGGTGCCGGAACTCCGAGGACAATTTCACGATCCTGGTTTTCTTGCGGTTAATTATCAGCCCATACTCTTTCGCCTCCTTCTCCAGACCGTCCAGAAGTTCCAGCAGCTCCTCCCGGGTCCGGGCGATTGCGTAGGAGTCATCGGTATAACGGCCGTATCCTTTGACCGCCTTGACGATCTTGGCATAATTGTCCAGCCGGTAGGGGTAGACGATACCGATGTTCTGCGAAGGCTGGGAGCCGATGTCCACACCCTTCCGGAGCATTTTCTCGCCGGTCAGGAGCGCTGGATCCACGCCGTAGTTCAGCATCGGGTCGATTTTTCCGGCCATCATCGCCTCGATCTCCTTGTCAGTGAAGCGAGAGACGTCCTGCTCGAAGGTCTTGAAGATGAGCGGCAGTAGCATCTCAGTTATGGCCAGCGTCTCAGGGTCTTCGACCTCTCGTTCCAGGAATGTCTGGAGCACTTCCAGGCACTTGTCGTGCGGGATATTGGCATAATAGCCGGAGAAGTCCACCAGGAGAACATAGCCCTCGTTGGTGCCGTTCTTCATAAAATATTGATGCAGATGAGCCTCGAAGCGGTGACGGTGGAAGGCCACGCCCTTGTCCTTCTGCGATGCGCCGTTGTCATAGATCAGATACTTGCTGATGGACGGCGTCAGCACTTCGTCGCAGAGTAAATGGTTGACGGTCTTGTCCACCATCGTGTTGCTGGTTATGTAGCGCGGATGCCCGCGCTCATTGATCGGGAACTTGTTGCCCGGATCCGGCTTGTAGTCGCCGGTGATAAAGCCCCGCCGGATGTGGGCAGTGGTCAGCAGGTGGTTCATCTCGAACAGCTGGGTGCCGTGTTTGAACTTGCTGCTTTGCATCGCCTTGGTCCCGGCGTCATAAATGTTATTAGCATCAAAATATACAGTCATATAAAAACCACGCGATAGCCCCATCGGTCGTGACCGGGAGCGTCCTGGTTAGCATTTACCAGCTTCCGCTGGAAGGATGGCCTCTCCTTTCCCATTGCTGCACGCGGGAACTTGCCCGATGACTTTGTGCAGTTGTGAAATCCGGGCGGACGCCGATGGAGTTCGAGGCGTTCCAGTTGTTGGCATTACCGTTGTTGTTGACATTGCAGAAATTCGTCGCCGACTGGACGGTCCGTACAGAGGACACCCTATATTCTTAGTCTTTCAGATGCTTCAGGAAACGGTTGTCAGACTGCCGCAGTGCCTTGATCATGTTGAACAGGGCCTCGACTTCCAGCACGATGTCCATATACTTGTTCTTGTCTGCCGGCAGCGACTCGGCGATGTACTGGAGCTCGTCCTGGAGCTTGTTGCAGCACTTCAGCGCCTGGTTTAGCTCGCCGCGCCTGTCCTTATACTCGAAGCGGTAGGTCGGCCAGATGGTATTGGCGCCTCTGAGATGCTGCGCGATGTCGCAGCAGAGGTCGTCCACCCGGTCGCGGTGGCGCTTGATAAACCAGCAGGCGAAGTCTTCCTCCAGGTTGCGGATGGCCTGGGCGGCCTCCGCCCTGTGCTCAGGGTCCTGGATGTGTTGCGTCTGCTTCCGGACGGCTTCCTCCAGCTTTTTCTCGCTGTAGGCGAAGCTGGCCAGGAGCTCCACCGCGATCTTCCTGCGGATCTCCAGCGCCTTGTGGTGCGCTTCCAGGTTGGAATATGCTCTTTTACTTTTGGGGATGTCTGACACGCTATCTTATCTCCTTGATTAGATTTACCCGGCCCACGAGGGGCCGGGATTTTTGATCAATAGATCAGGAAAGCCGGGCGGACGCCGAGGGAGTTCGAGGCGCCCCAGTGGGTGGCATAACCGGCGTTGCCGACAACGCAGAAATACGTCGCCGACTGGACGTCTCTCAGCCACCAGTTCTCTCTGTTCGTGATCAGATCCGGGCGTGCCTGGAACAGAGCCAGCTGGCTCTTGTCTGCCCCGACGTCGTAGCCGTTCTGCGCTCCGCCGCCCCATGCGTAGGAGCCGTAGACCATGTGCTCGTTCATCAGGTCGATCTGGCTGTCGTACCATGCCCAGCCGGAGCTGACGCCATTGCTGACAGCGTTGGCCAGGAGGATCCTGTGAGTCAGGATGTGGTCTGCGCCGAAGTCAGTCTTGACAGTGGCCAGAGCGTTGGCCAGGCCGGAGGTCTTCATCTTGCTGCCGTAGTAGGAGCCGGTCGTGACGTTAGTGTCATTCATCACGCCGTTGTAGAAGGACTTGTCGGGGATGACCAGCATATGGTGGGTGGTCAGCTCGGTGTCGCCGCAGTGCAGACGGTAGTCAGCATGGGCGGCCCAGTATTTGCGGCCGTTGATGGTCCAGTAGCCGCCAGTGCGGGCCTTCTCAAACTTGCCGGCACGGATGTCGGCGGACTGCTCAGCGGTGAAGCTGGTGCCGAGGTCGTGCTCATAGATGAAGGAGTTGGCCCTGGATGCCCCAGTCTGGCCGAGCATTGTTGTCAGCGCCTTCAGTGCTCTGATGTCGTCGGCGTTGGTGCCTGCCAGGCCGAAGACTTCGTTGATGGCGGCGATCAGGCTGGTCTTGTCCTCAGTCTCCAGCGTGGTCAGGTCTCCGTTAATGAAGGCCTTGACGGCGCTGAAGGGGATCCTCTTGACGCCTGTGCCGTCTGCGAGTCGTACCAGGAGAACGTCCTCCCCGCTGGCCACGGCAGCCAGCGCGTCGTACTCTGTGAAGCGTTTGCCGTTTGTTACGTCAATCTGCATAATGTTCCTCCTTATGCGGTTTTATATTTCCAGTCGCCGATGATCGCATTGCCATCGTCGTCCAGGATCGGGTTGCCATCATCGTCAACGATATGAGTGAACAGATCGTTGTGGATGATCATGTATTCCAGAGCGGTCAGGCGCTCGTCCAGATCGTTCGTCTTGTTGATGAGCCTGCCGGCGACGTCCTCATCCAGAAGGCCCTGCACGGTGGCAAACCACTCGTTGAAAGCGTTCTGGCTGGTGCGCTGGAACTCTTTCATGGCCTCCGTGATGGCGGTCAGGTCTGTGTTGCCCTTGGCCTCCAGCGCCTCGATGTATTCGTCGATGGCAGCCGTGAAGCCGTCATAGGCTGCCTTGGCCATCTGCTCGAACTGGGAGTAGCTGGCGTTGGACTTGGCCACAAACTCAGCATAGAAGGCATTGAACTGGTCATAGAAGGCCTCGGTGTCGATGCTGTCGATGAACTGGGTGATGTAGCCGCAGACTGCGCTGTTGGGGCGGGTGTCGCTGATGGAGCTCTGAGTGATGACGGTCTGGTTGGCGCTGACCGTTACATTTGCCAGGCCCAGTTCGTAGTAGTCGCCGCTGACGGGCTGGATGAGCTCCGGAGCCTGGGGCGTTGCCGCTGCCGTGCCGGTCTTCACGATGATCTCGCAGAGGCGCTCCAGGTAGTTGCAGCGCAGCACGACACGGTCGATGCGGCTGTAGCTCGTTGGAGCTGCGGCCAGCTGGAAAGTGGCAGGAGCGGGATCATAGGCGAAGGCGCCGTTGATCAGGCCGAAGCCAGGGCGGACCGTGACGCTCAGGCCAGTGTCGCCTGCCAGCACTTTGAAGCAGTCGGCAGGCTTGGCCAGCACGCCATTGGTCAGCAGTTTGGAAAAGAGCAGGCGGAACAGTTCCGACGTCTCTGCCCTGTCAAAAATAGGCATACCCTCGGAGTCCACGCCGGTGATCTCCGAGTCAAAATAGCCGTATCTCATGGCCATGTTAAAATACCTCCCTTTGGATGATTTTCGTGATGCTGGTCATCTGGTCATTGCCGAAGACGACGGAGAGGGTCTGCTTGCTGCCCTCGTAGACCTCCTGGATCTCGGTGATCCGCTTGGTGGTCTCGATGCCGACGTCTGCGTAGCGGTAGGTGCAGAGGTCGCCCAGGTCGAAATCCACGCCGTAGGTCAGGTTGGCGTTGGGATCCACGTCGCCGTTGACGGTCTCGATCTTTTGGTACTCGGCCAGCTTCTCCAGACCACGCTGACGAAGCAGCGCCCTGTACTGGTCGGCCGTATACGTGTGCTCGTCGCCGGCGTCGTCCTGGTAGGTGCTCTGGAGATCCCGGGCGTCCACGTAGACCTCCCGGCGCTCCTCGTCCGCACTGCTGCGGAGATCCACCTCCACGATGACACGGGCGGAGCCTTCTCCCTCGCCGGCGACGTAGGCGAAGTTCTTATACTCGGACTCGTCCCGGTCGTAGACGGCGTTCTTGACGTTGTAGAAGCTATCCGAGAAGATGGCCCAGCTGTTCTCAGTCTGGCCGTCCGTTCTGTCCTTGCCTTTCCACACCTCGAAGATGAGGTCGTTGTTCAGGTAGTCGTAGCGCAGCCGGTGGCTGAGCTCCTGGGTCTTCTCGATTTCATAGAGCTTGTCGCCCAGGTTGTCGCCGGTAGCCGTAACCGTGACACTCGCGCCGATGCCCTTCAGCTCGCCCAGTTTGACCTGGGAAATCTTCCGGCCGGCATCGGTCGGGTTGATCACGTAGCGGTCCACCATCTTCCGGCCGATGACCTCCGGCGTGCCGGTGAGGCTGATCTGCGTGTTGAGCACGCGGCCGTTCAGGAGTTCCTCAGAGAAGTAGCCCTTGCAGTAGGCTGTCCGGGTGCCTTTGGCGTCTCTCGCGAAGTTGACCTCGCGGATCACGCCCAGTTCGTCCCGGTCGTTCCGGTAGAGATAGCGGCCGGTGTTCATCAGCGTGAAAAACTCGGCGGGAGTGTGCAGCTCGAACAGGCCGGAGGCGTAGTACCGCCGGTCCCAGATGAGCGTATTGAACACGCTGACGACGCCCAGCGTGTCGAAGTTCTGGTCGAGGATGATCAAATTCATGCGCTACACCCCCAGATACTTCGGAGTGTAGAACAGATTGACGTCCAGGTTGGTGTAGTTCCCATCCGCGTCGTACTCCAGATAGTTGTCGCCCACTTCCAGCTTGAAGGGCTCACTCCGGCGGTCGATGCGCTGGTAGTAGTTGACGCCGTTCAGAGTGATGACCTGGTGCCGGTCGTTGGTGTCGATGAGAAGCACGTCGCCGGTCTGCATCGTGACACTCACGCGCATGAACTGGCCCGTGCCGGTGTTCGTGATCTTAGGGTTGACCACGGTGCCCCTGGTCGCGATGAACTGGATCTGGACACCGGTCGGGACGTCTCCGTCGTTGCTCAGCACGACCTCCTTCTTCAGCGTTCTGTAGCCGGCAGTGTTGCCACCCAGGAGAAGGCCACGGGCTTCCGGCTTGTAGTCCAGCTTGCCCGTCTCCATCCTCTTGCGGAGGGAGATCCAGGGGAAAGAGAACAGCGGCGTGATGTTCGCCATATTCTTGCCGAAGTTGTCCACATTGAGCATATACGGGTCCGGACAGATCAGATCCACCAGGATCTTCAGCTTGCTGTCCATGTTCTTCGATGCTGCGAAGGTCCAGCCCTCCAGCTCGTACTCGATGTTGCGGCTGACGCCCATGTTGGTGATGAGCGCCTTGCCGGTGTACTTCGGGTTGAAAAACTTGATTACTTTGGCCCGGTTTTCCGGGTTGTTCTTGCTGCTTCTGAAGCTGGCCTCGATGTGGATCGGCCTTGGTTTGATCTTCTTGCCATCGACAGACGCCCCGTCCACCAGGGCGTTGTCTGATGTGCTGATCTCCACCTCAGAGGCCTCCAGGCCGGACACGGCAGTGATGTCAATGTCCTGGCCCGGTCCCATTTTGAAGGTCTTGCCGTTGCAGGTCAGCTCGATGGTTAATGTGTTTACTGTCATTTCACACCTCCGACCATGTTGCGCAGAGCCTCGCGCTGCTTCTTGGCCACCTCGGAAGGAGTAGCCACGGGCACGTTGTAGGTGTTGCTCTGCTCCATGCGATTGTCATTGTAGACGGTAGTGCCGGCGCCCGCCATTCTCAGCCCCGCAGCGTGCGAAGCTCCGACGGAGAGCTGGCCGACGCTTGCCGACATCTCGGCCCGCATGGCACTGACGAGCTCGCCGGCCTTGGCCTTCATGTCCTTCAGCGTTGCAGGCATGGACTTGTCCAGGCCCTTGCCCACGCCGGGCATGATCCAGCGGCCGACCTTGTCCGCGAACTCTTTGGACGGGGAGTTGATGCCGAGGGCGTCTTTCGCAGCGTCCAGCAGACTGTTGGCCAGGTTGCTGACCTTGTTCGTCAGCCAGTTCCAGCCAGAGCTGATGCCGTTCCAGATGCCGCTGACGATGTTGCTGCCGATCTCCGCCATCTTGCTCGGCAGGCTGCTGAGCCCGTTGACGATGGAGTTGAACAGCTGGGTCGCCGCTGCGGCGCCCTTCTGAGCCAGCTGTGTGCCCCAGGTGACGACCTTCTGGGCCGCCTGGCTCAGATAGTCCCAGACCTTGCCCGGGAGCTGCTGGAGCGTGCTGGAGACCTTGCTGAGCATATTGCTCGCTGCGGTCGAAGCGTTGGAGACCATCTGCTGGCCCCAGGCCACCACTTTATTGACGGTGTTGACCAGGTGCGTCCAGATCTTTCCGGGTAGCTCCTGGATGATGCCGCTGACCTTGCTGAGCATATTGCTCATGGCGGTCGAAGCATTGCTGAGCATCTGCTGGCCCCAGGCGATGACCTTGTTCACCGCGTTGACCAGGTGCGTCCAGATCTTGCCAGGGAGTTCCTGGATGATGCTGTTGACCTGGCTGAGCATATTGCTCATGGCTATGGAGGCATTGCTGAGCATCTGCCGGCCCCACTCGACGAGGTCCGTCACGATCTCGGCGAAGACTTCACCGATCAGACCGGGAAGCTCGGCCAGCACGTCAATGATGGCCGCGACGATGTCCGGCACGGCCTCCGCCAGCTCGACCACGATGACTGGGATGGCTTCGACCAGGGCCCCCAGGAGCTTGATGCCAGCCTTCGCGATCTGGGGTGCTGCGGCGATCAGAGCCGTCACGGTGGCCCTGATGATCTGAGGCAGGGCGTCCACCAGCGCGTCGATGATGACAGGCAGGGCGTCCACCAGTGCCATCAGGAGCTCGATGCCGGCGTCAATGATCTGCGGGACGGCCGAGATCAGGAACTCCACGATGGAGCTGATGACCTCCGGCAGTGCTTCGATCAGTACGGGAAGCGCCGCAAGGATGCCCTGAGCCAGACCGAGGATCAGCTCCAGCGCGCAGTCGAGGATTGCGGGCAGTTGGTCCAGGAGTGAGGTCACAACGTAGCTGATCAGCTCGATCAGCGCAGGCAGAAGCGACGGCAGCATGGAGCTGATGCCATTCACGATGCCGGTGAAAATTGTGACAAGAGTGTCCAGGAGAGAGCCCAGTCCGTCGCCTTCGATGAAGCCCGTGATCATCTGGACGACCTTGTCAGCTGTTCCGGCGAAGTCGAAGTCCAGGACCGCGTCCTGGAGCTGCTTCAGGACGCTCTGGCCTGCTGAGAGCACGGCCGGAACGATGGCAGCCACCAGACCCGGAATCTGTGCAATAATAGCGCCGCCGAGCGCTGGAAGCGTCTCAGCGAAGCGCGGAATGATCTCGGCGAGGTTCTTGACGATATTGTCCGCTGCCGTGGCGAAGGCGTCCGCCAGCTGGTCCGCGTCGCCGGATCCGTTCATGAAGTTGTCCCAGGCAGCCTTGGCCGAAGCCATGGAGCCCTCCAGCGTACTCGCGGCCTCTTTGGCCGTGGTGCCGGTGATCCCCATTTCCTCCTGAACCGCGTGGATCGCCTGGTAGACGTCGTTCAGGTTGTTGATGTCATACTTGACGCCGGTCAGCTTTTCAGCATCAGCCAGGAGGCGCTCCATCTCGGTCTTAGTGCCGCCGTAGCCCAGCTTCAGGTTGTCCAGCATGGTGTAATTCTGTTTTGCGAAGCCCTGGTACGCGTTCTGGATCATATCCATGGACGTGCCCATCTTGTTCGCGTTGTCGGCCATGTCGATGATGGCCATGTCGGCCACTTTGGCCGCTTCCTCGGTATTTCCGCCGAGGGACTGGAGCAGGGACGCCGAGAAGCTCGTGACCGTGCTCATGTAGTCATTGGCAGACATGCCCGCCGTCTGGTAGGCCCGATCTGCCGACGCGATGACCGCGTCAGCTGCATCGCCGAAGAGCGTCTCCACGCCTCCGACGTTCTGCTCCAGTTGCCCCACACTGTCGAGAGCTGACTTGCCGAGATTGGCCAGAGCATCAACTGCTCTGGTCATCATCTGGCCGGTGAATACGCCCAGCGCTTGCTGAGCGACGCTCGCGACCTTGCCCATGCCGGACTGTAGGCCGCCAGTGTCCAGGCTTGTATCAAATTTCAGAGTCCCGTCTGATGCCATGACCTTCTCCTCCTGTCAAAAGGACGGCAGGGTTGCCGCCGTTCATGAGTAGAGAGTTCAGGTCACTTTCAAGCTGCTGCCGGTCAGCCGACTGAGGGAGCGCATAGACGCGCTTCAGGTGCTCATAATGCTGCCGTTGCTCCTTGGACGCCTTGGCCGGGATCTTCATCGTGCGGTAGCCGATGATTTTGACCAGCTGAGTCTCTTCAGGGAGCGATCGAAAAAGCGCTCGAAACTGCCACCAGTGGAGGGGATGCCGCGCCAGATCCAGGCCGTAGGCCTGCATAAACGCGGAGTAAATATAGTCGGCGTCGTACTCGTAGGAAAAAGGCGGATCCTTGTCGCTGCTGTCCGTGGCGTCTTCTTCCGTCGTCTCAGCGGGATCCGTGCCGCAGCGATAAAACCAGATCATTTTGCTGATCGCCTCGTCGAGCACGTCGCCATCGAAGACGACGCCCGGGAAGTAGAGATCCAGCGCGGTCCTGAGTTTCTCCAGGTCATCGAGCTGGCCGTCTTGCAGGACTTCCTCGAACAGGATCCCCGTGCGGAAGTCCGTGGTGATCGGGACCAGCTGGCCCGCGATCTCGACCTCCTCAGGCAGGCCGTCGATCAGAAGGTTCAGTGTCTTTTACCCTTGCCGTGACCGTGCTGCTGGGAGACGAACTGCGCGGTCTGCATCTGCCGGGTGGCAGCCTGCTGGCGCTGGGTGTAGCGGTTGGTGAAGTCGTTGAGCGTCTTCCGCTCACTGGCAGCCCACTCGCTGACCTTCTCGATGGCCTTCAGGTGCTCCATGACGTTCATCTTGCCGTGGAAGAGCCTGTCGGCCGTCCCGGCGCCGAAAATCTCGTCAAAGCACACATTGACCACCTCACACTGGGCGCGGTAGTTGGCCGCAGCGGTCGGGAAGTTCTCGCGCTTTTTGGCCTGAGCCGTGTCGCGCATTTTGATCATGGACTGCTCGAACTTCTCCATGAAGTCCGCGTCCATCAGATCGCCTTCGAGTTTCACGTCGTTAATAATCAATTCCATTATTCTGTTATCCTCCTCTGGTCGGTGCTATAAAAAGAGCGCCAGCAGGCTGCACCGTTGCGCCTGCTGGTGCCTGGTCGCTCACTGCCCTCGCTGGGCCAGTAGTACGGAGCCAGTGTTTACTTGTTTACACGACGGGGGTGTCGTACTTACCGGCGAAAGTGCCCGCCGTGAACTTCTTGCTCACGGTGTCAAACTTGCCCTGGATAGGATCGCCGACCGCGTGAAGCGTGCCGGAGACGCTGATCTTCTCGCCGCCTGCTCCGGAGTTGTCGCTGACCTCATTGGCCACAGTGAACAGGCGGGCGGTGAACTCGGCAGCGGCCTCAGTAGCTTCGCCGATGGGGTTGAACAGTTCGACGCGGACGTACTTCAGCTGGGCGTCAGTGCCGGTCGCATGGTCGCGGCCCATCTTCCAGAGCTTGTAGATCGCCTTCTGGGAAGGGATCAGACGGGACTCATAGGAGAACTCCGTCTCGTAGCCGGTGATGTCGGTGGACGCGGTACTCTCATTGATGTAGGTTTCGCTGTCGGTCTGTGCGTTGGGGCTCTCGTCCAGAGTGGTGAAGCCGGTGCCCATGAGCTCGTAGGTGCCGTCGATCTCGGCATAGTCCGCGATGGCATTGCGGAGCAGGGCAGCACGGCTCTCGTCAAAGAGCTGAAGGTTGATCTTTTTCATGTGCTTATGCCTCCTTGTGATAGATGAGTTCTAACTGGATCTGGTAGCGTGCATTCCTCATGGACTCGTCGAACATATAGCCAGACGAGAGCACGCTGAGCTGTTCCGGGTGCATACCTTCCGGCAGCTCCGGAAAATTGCCTGCAGCTTCCTGAGCTTCGACCCAGTTGGCGAAGTCCTCGTAGAAGGTGCTGTTGGCGATGTTCTGGAGCCGGTCCATGTTGTAATACTCCCGGCTGCCGAAGTTGAACTGGTAGCGCCGGTCAGAGCTGCCGTCGATGTATGTCTCGATGATCGGGTTGAAGATCCCCGTCTCGATGGTGTACTCCTGCGGCTCGTCTCCCAGGGCGTCCACGCGGAACACTCCGGCATTGAGGAGAGGGCAGTCCTTGAAGAAGTCAGCGACGCCCTCGATGATTGACTTGACCATGTCGGACCTCCTTTACTTGTTGACCAGCTTCAGGATCTGCGTCCTGTGTGCGGTTTTCATTCGCTCAAACCACATACCGCCACGCCTGGAGTCGTAGCTGCGGGTCGGGCTGGTGTTGTAATACTGTCGGCGGGCGTATGGTGCGATGTACTGCACCTCGCCGGAGCCGATGACGGTGCCCAGCGTGCCGGATCGCTCCAGGGCGCCGGTGCGTTTGGGAACCATCGGAGCGCAGAGCCTGAGCACTTCACTGTCGATGATCTCCTGCTTCTTGCTGAGCATTTCGTTCATTCTCGGGGCGCAGCCGGCGTTCCAGATCAGCTCGGCCTTGCCGTTCTTTCCCCGGATGATGGCGCCCCTGGGGTTAGTGATGGGTTTAAACGCCATTATTCGCCTCCGATCCGCCAGTGCTTCACGGCGGCCGAGCCTCTAATGGTGTTGTCCGCGTACTCCTTGACGTAGATCAGATGGCCGAGCGCCTCCATCTGCTTCTGATCGACCGGAGCCGTCAGCTCGGTCGCCATAGGCAGCACATAGTCGCCGGTCTGGAGCGTCCACGCCTTGGCAGCTGCGTCCTCGTCCAGCTGGCGGAACTTATCCGCCGGGACATAGCTCCGGCCGTCCTGGATCTTCGCTCCCAGCGGGATCCTCAACTTGTAGGCGAGGCTCTGGGAGTGAGCTCCGTCCGTAGAGTGGCCGGAGCTCTTGTTCTCCAGGAAGGACGCGCTGCGGATGCAGGTCGGGAAGTAGACCTCGCGCCGATCAGCGCCCAGGCGTTTATTAAAGACTGTTATCGCAGTCTGCACATACATGGCGGCAGCCTCCCTTCAGTGATCGGCTCAGCCATCCGGTCGGCAGCAGGTAGACGCGGGCCGCTTCGAGGATCTTCTTGCGGAGCAGCTCCTCAGCGGTCTGGCCGTCCTGGCCCTCTGTGATGTAGGTCACGGAGTAGCCGTCGTTGGTTTCGCTTTTCACACCTGCAGCCTGGTTGCCGTTTGCGCTGGCCTGGTTGTTGTGATAATGGACGACCTCCGCCGCAGCGCAGACCGCGAGCTTCACGCGGTTGTCCTCTTTGGCGAAGATGTCCCCATTGATATAGGTCAGGTAGCCGATGACCGCCTCCGCCTTGGCCTCGACTTTGGAGAAGTCAGCCTCGGGGATCGCGCCCCCGAAGGTCTGCTTGTAAAAATCATAGGAGACGTACATCAGGCTGCACCTCCTTTACTTAGACGTTGGTGGGGGTCAGCACGGCGAACGGGAAGCGCTTCGCCTTTTCCTTGGCCATGGCGTTGACAGGGTTCGGGATCTCCCAGCCCAGACGCATGACAGCACGGAGGGCCACCATGTCGTTCTGCATCAGGTTGTAGGCGATGGTGCCGTCAGTGTTCTGCACGACGCCCTCAGTGAACAGCTTGAAGGTGATGTCCTGGCGGATGGAGTACACCAGCTGAGAGAAGTCGCCGGAGATCATGTGGGCCTTGGTCTTGTCGAAGGCGCCATTGCGAGGGAACTGGATGGCGGAGCCGTCCAGGGTATAGTTGCCAGCCTGCTGCATGGAGTTCAGGAACAGAGGACGCTCGTTGCCATCCTTCAGGCCGCGCAGCTTAGCACGCATACCGATGTCGGCCACATGGCCGGACACGAAGTAGCCGGACTCCTCCACCTTGGAGATGATGCCGCCCTCGCCGAGCAGGTCAGTGTAGAGATCAGCAGAGATCTGCTTCACTGCGCCGGCAGTAGTAGCGGAAGGCACCAGACCCTCACGCCAGGTTGCAGGCTTGTCAGTGCCGAACAGGATGGCGGCGTCGATGACCTGGCCAAAAGCCTCCTGGATACGAGGACGGACCTCGCCCCAGATGTCGTAGTCAGCGTCGTCCAGAACTGCCTCGGGGATTGGAACGATGACCGCGATCTCCTCGGCGATGATGGTCTTCTTGTCCCATGCCTGTCTGGTGGTCTTCTTCTGACCGGTGTCGCCGTTCACGAAGTAGGCGATAGGCAGAGCATCCAGAACAGGGAGACGGGTCTGGGCTGCAGTCATATTGGCCAGACGGCGGCCCATGGAGAGGACAGCGGACTGAGCGATGGCGCCCTGGATAATTTCCGCAGCACGGTCCTCGGGGATCAGAGACTCGGCGCCAGATCTGTCAATGATCTGGGCGTCGGTCTCAAAAAGCTGAAGATTAAAATACTTTTTCATGTGGTTATTCCTCCATAATTTTGTTAGTTGCGGCCCGCTTTTCTGCGGATGGCAGCGTTGATGAAGTCGTTGCTGTTCTGGTTTCCAGAGCTGCCCGCACCGGAACTTTCCGTGCCGGTCTTCACGCGGTAGGACCCGCTGCCGCTGGTAGCAAAGCGGGGGTTTTCTTTCAGGAACTTGGTGGCGGCCTTCTCGAAGTCGAGCTTGCTGTCCTCTTTCATCAGGGCCGCGATCTTGAACATGACGTAGTCAGTGTCCTCGGCGCGGACGCCCTTCTGGGCGAGGGTCTGGCTGTTCTTCATCTGAGCCAGTTCTGCGAGCGCGTCATCGCGCTCTCTCGTGATGGCGTCCACATTGGGGCGCTGCTTCTCTCGGTTGGCCTTGAAGTCCTTGATCGCCTGGTTGATTTCCTCCTCGCTCATGCCCTGCTGCTTGAAGTAGGAGCTGAGAGCGGCCTTCTCGGCGCGTTCTGCACGAGCCTGGGCGATCTCCTCGGCCTGCTGGAAGCTGTAGCCTCCGGTGCCTCCATTATTCCCGGCATTTCCCTGGCTGCCGTTGCCGTCCCCAGCGTTTCCACCCTGGCCCCCGCCAGAGCCGCCCTCGCCGCCGTTGTCAAAGAGCTGAAGGTTAAAATACTTTTTCATTGGGTCATTCCTCCGTTTTTGTAATGTGTCGTGAACATTCCCGCCGGCTCAGAGCCCGGCGTCTGCTCATAATAAAAGCGCCTCGCGGCGCTCAAATTATCGTTATTTCTCCATAGCTGTCCCGGATGCCTTCCAGGCCCAGGACATAAGTGCGGACCAGCGCCCGGCCGATCTCGTTCAGATCCGGCCAGCTGATGACAGTGCTGCCCGGTCTGACGCTCTCCTGGATCTCGATGCCCGCCACCTCGCGCAGCCCCTCGATCAGTGTGAGGGTCAGCGCCGAGACGCCGGCGCAAATAATGTTATGCCCGGGAGACGCCCCAGGGAGCCGCTGTGCGTGCCCTGAGACGGTGATCCCGGTGTCCTTGACGTTTATCCGGATCATGTGCTTGCTCCCTTCTGAGCTGCGTCCTGGGCCGCTCTGCGTTGCTTCTCGGCGCGTTCTTTCGCACGGTTGGCCGCTTTGGCTGCCTGCTCGGCCTGCCATTGCGCGTAGACCTGCGGGCTCGGCGAAATTCTGCCCGCGGTGCGTCCCGTGTAGATGCGCTCCGTCTGCTCCTCCAGGCCCATCGCCTTCGAGAAGCTGCGGTACTGCTCCAGCTGGGCCTGGTACTTGCACCGGGCGATGGTGATGTCTTCCTTGTCAGCCCCTCCAGCACGAAGGAGCTGCACCTGCTCACGCCGGGCCCGCATAGCTGTTTCCATCTGCCTCTGCTTCTGAGTGGCCTCGTAGGTGGTGTACTCCTTGCCACGAAAGCGGCGCGGAGTGTTTTCCCTGGCGTTCTGCTCCTCCAGCCATTCGTCGGTGTAGAGCCGCTCGCTCACTCCGGGGATGAAGGGATAGTAGGTGTGGCGGCAGTTCCAGCCCAGCAGCCCCGGGCCGGTGCCCAGGCCGCACTTGGTTGTCAGCTGCTCCTTGGTGTAGACCTTGCCCTGCCATGCAGCGTGATCCGGACGAGCTCCGGCGTGCCATGTGACCTCGAAGTAGTCGGTCCCCAGCCGCTGGGCGTTCAGATCCGTGACGTGACCGGTGAGCTGGCCGAAGCCAGTGAGCAGAGCACGGCGGGCGGCCACGTCCACACGATTGTGCCAGCCGCTGGCGTAGTCCACGCCGTAGTCGCTGCCGCCATCGCTGAAGGGGTGGTCGGTCCGGAGCCCGGAGGCTGTCATCTGGCTGACCATGCGGCGGACCAGCGTGTTGTAGTCATAGGCGCCGTTGGCCATGCCGGTGATGGCGTCGTCCAGGTAGCCATTGTAGACGTCAGCCAGGGGCGTGAAGACTTTCCCGCCGTGGCCGTTGTCCAGCATGAAGCCGGTGCTCCTGGTGATGTTGTAGAGCTCCTCGCTGGACTGATGCACCAGGGCGTCGGTCAGCTGCTTGAGCTCGGGGTTTTGCTCGTAGGGGATGAACTCCTTGCCGATCTGCTCGTAGAGGCTGCGGTCGCGGGTATATTCCCGCTCGATGACCTCAGCGTAGAGCCGGCGGACTTCCTCCTCGTTTCCGTCCACGGCCTTCCGGATCAGGTCCTCAATGTCCTGGGTGCTGTTGCCCAGGATGATGAGGCGCTGGATCTGCCAGTCGGCCGAGTCGGTGATTGTGCCGGCCTTCCGGATCCGGCGGATGATGTCGTCCATGATCGCCATCTCCAGGTCCCGGAAGCGCTTCTCGACGCCGGCAGCCAGTAGGTCGTGGTAGCTCTGATCCATTACATCAGAACGCCGGCGGACTGGTCAGGCAGCTTACTGGCTGCGACCTCCTCCGTCTCGCCGTACCATTTTGCGCGGTACTCCGGCAGACCCATGGCGCCCATGGCGACGTCCTTGCGGTCCTCGGCTCTTTCCGTCTGCTTGTCTTCGATGATGGAGTCGTCGAAGTCGATCACGATGTCGGTGTTCTCCGCCAGGCCGGACACGTTGGCAGTCTTACCCAGGCGGATGATCGTGCGGATCAGGTCGGTGAGAACGTCCTGAAGGATAATCTCATGCTTGCGGATCGTGCGGTACATATCGGAGTTTTCGCTGATGACCTGGGTGGCCGTCGCGACCGTGCCACGCTCGAAGCGGTAGTATTGGGTGCCGAAGCCGCACTTGAAGGAGAGCAGATTCAGATCGTTGTTGATGGCCTGCTCGTGCTGCTCGGTCCTCAGCTCCATGTTGACCTCGTGCAGCGCCTCCTTGGTGTTCTTGAAGTAGTCCTCCGGCAGCGTATAGAAGACGCTGTCGTCGGGATCGAATACCTGGGAGCCGTTGGCGTCGGTCAGCATCTCAGGCGCCACGAAGATGCGCTTACGACCGAGGGCGAACTCGTTGGCGTAGCTGTCGTACTCCAGGTCGATCTTGGCCAGGACGTCGATGCTGTTGGCGAAAAGTGCCACGCCCATCGGGTTGGTGTCGTCCTCGTCCACATTGTTCGCGATGTTCAGCTTGTCGATGATGAACTGGGGCTGATTGGAGCCGGTCTCGACTCTGGCAGCCAGGCCCTCGAAGTATGGGATCGCGTTCCACTCGGCAGGCGTTAGATCTCGACCAGCGCCGGAGGAACACTCCACGACGCTGTTCTCGATGACGTACTGATAGCCGAGATCGTTGCCATCCTTGTCCTGCCAGGGCTCCAGCTTATGGTGTTGGAGCTGGACGTACTTCTTGCGCTTGTAAGTCTTCGGAAATGCGAAGATGACCTCGGTGATCCTGGAGTTCTCCCAGGCTGTGGGGTAGATGTTCTTGGCCACCACATAGTCCAGCTTGATGTCAGCACTCAGGACGCTGCCGTCTTCGGCCACTTCCATGTTGGTCAGATACGGGACATAGGCCACGGTGCCACAGGCAGCCTTGCGCTCCTGGTACTCGTTGCCCTGCACGGTGAAGTTCGCAGCATCGAGAACGCTGCGGACGAACTTGGCCGTGGTCTCGTCCTTGATGGTGATGGTGACGCGCTCGTTCAGCAGCAGGTCGCTGATGTCCTCGCAGATCTTCTTCGCCATGCCCAGGCTCTTGCGATGGCAGCGCTCATACTGCCCGGTGCCATGGTAGACACGGTACTGGTGGAAGCGCTTGACGTTCGCCCTGTACCAGCTGTCCCACATGGCGATCTTGCTGTAGAAGGAGCTGTCGATGGTGTCGATGCCCTTCTTTTTGAAATACTCGAAAATGTTCATTTTATGGCTCCTTCCGGCTCCTCCTCTTTATCCCTAACGGGCAGGTAGTTCTTGATTTTCGACCACATTCCCATGACCAGGTAGCGGATGGCGTCCATGCCATGGTCGTCCTGCTTCACGGGCTCCTCGCGGCCCCTCTCGATGCTTTTCTTGTCGTACTCATAGAGACCGAACTCCCGGACGGCGTTCTCCTGGTCTGGCGACACGGTCATCATCTTGAAGGTCAGGAGCTTCTGCACTCGGGAGATTCCCAGCGCCACGTCGTTCTCGGCGTCGCGGATCAGCACGTTGTAACCGATGCCCCTGGTGGCCCGCTTGATCTCCTCCATCAAGCCACGGGCCGAGGGGTCGATGAAGGTATAAAAATAGCTGCATGAGTAGGTTTCATGCAGCAGGTTCAAAAACTTGACGAAGTCCCCGGCGTACTCGCTGGGACTTTTCTGTGTTCCGGTCTCCCGGCCGCTGTGGTAGTATTCCGCCAGGCCGTCCAGCTTGTGCTCGTACTCATTCAGGCCGGCCGCCTGGTATGTTGTGGCGTTCTGCTGGCCATAGTCCACGCCGATGCCGATGATCCGGTAGTGGTCGCGGCTCGGGCGCTGGATGGCAGCATCGCCGAACATATAGTAAATAAGCTCGTCCACGCCGATGCTGAGACCGAGCCAGAGCCATCTCCACTGGCGCTCATCCACTTCGTGGAGGATCTCAGCCGCCTCGATCAGCTTGGCGCCCAGCCACTCAGGAGGCACGTCCCGGTAGTCCACATGGACGTGGATGCAGTCCAGGCGCTTCTCCATCTTCCGGCACCAGACCACCACGGGGGCGTTGGGGTTCTTCGGCGGGTTGTAGAGGTAGAGCATCTGGAAGCCTTCGGCGTTGCCTCTGATGAAGGTCGCCTCGATGTTCTGGAGCTCGTCCTCGCCTTCGCCGTCTGTGAAGAACTCGCTGACCTCATCCAGCAGCACGATCTTGATGGGCTTGCTCTCGTCGATGATGCCCTTGGTGTCGTCAATGCTGTCGGATCCGGTGAAGTAGATGGTGTTGCCGTTTGGCTTGTATGTGATTTCCATGGGGCTGACCGTGATCTTGAACAGGCTCTCCGGCAGCCCCAGGCGCTTGATGGCTCGCTTGATCTCTTTGTAGACCGTCTTCCGGAGCTTATTATGGCGCTTCCGGATGACCACGGCGGAGCAGTCTTCCTCGCTGACGATCTTATACACGACCTCGATGGCAGCCTCTGAGGACTTGGTGCCGGCTCGCCCAGAGGTCAGGATCTTGTGCGTGTGCTCTCGATCATTGAAGGCCGGCCAGAACTTCGGGATGATCAGGTCACTGATGCGGGTCGTGCGTGTCATTGATGATCACCACCTTCCCGGCGTCATCGGAGCCGTCGTTCAGCTTAGCCTTCAGCAGATGAAGGCGAGCTTTCTGCTCCTCTGTAGCTGCGTCCCAGTCCTTGTGCAGCATCTCGTCGTATTGCTTAATCAGACCCCGGAGCTCACTCTGAGCGCGTGCCTGTGCTTTCATAAAGTTGGCCTGCTTGTCCCAGGCCTGCTGGACTTCCCATTTCTCGCCCCATGACTCGGCGCCGCTGCGGTCCTCGATCTTCTCGATGGTCTTGTCTTCAGCGTCTTTGACATAGGCGATCTTCTGGGCCCGGATGATGGCAGCGTAGGCCAGCTGGATCTGGGTCCAGAGAAGATCCAGAGGGGAGGAGCCCGCTGTCAGGTGCAGCAGTTCCAGTGTCTCCTCTGGGAGATACTTGGACAGGAAGCCGAACTTCTCGGCGTTCTTGTTACCGGGTGGCCCGGTGGCGTTCTTGTTACCAGGCTGCCCTCCTCGTTTGCGAGCGTTCGGTTTTTTAGGTTGCGAGCGTTCGGTTTCTTCGGGGGCGTCCCATTTGTAGGTGCATTTCCATCGGCGGACAGTCCCCTCCGGGATGTCCAGCTTCCGGGAGATTTCTATGAGTTTAAGGCCCTGCCGATACAATGCAAGGGCCTCGTCCACTTTCGAGTTCCTTGCTTTTGGCATGGTCTCGCCGCCTCCTATTCGTCGTTTCGATAAACGGAAAAGAGCAGGCCCTTCCGGTCCTGCTCTCATTCGTCCACTTTACCAGTATAACACGTTCTGGTTTGCAATGTTCGCCGACTTTCTAAAAGTCGTTCAGTAGTTCGTCCTCGGCCTCCTGGATGCGCTTGGTGGCCGTGTCGAAGTATTGGTCGGACAGTTCCATCCCGATGAAGCTCCTGCCGGTTTTAACGGCCGCGACGCCGGTGCTGCCGGACCCCATGAAGGCGTCCAGGACAGTTCCGCCGGGGGTACAGATGGCCAGAAGACTCTCCAGTAGCTCCACAGGCTTCTCGGTCTGATGGAAACGCTGCTTCGGTGCCACTATGGGGACGTGGTAGACGCCCGGCATGGCCTTGGTGCCTTTGGCAGCCTTCCAGTCAATAGGCAGGTCGCCGTTGGAGCACCAGACCACGAACTCGCAGTCGTTCCGGAAGCGCCCCGGCTGGTTTCTGCTGATGCCTTTGTCCCATACGACGACGCCCCTCCACACCCAGCCGGCCATCTGCACGGCGTCCGTCATCGCCGGGAGGTTTCTCCAGTCCACGAACATCTCCAGGATCCCCCCCTCCCTGGTCTTTTGCCTCAGCTCGCTGCACACCCATCGCATGAAGGCCGTGAAGCTCCGCTGGTCCATGTTATCGCCGGAGAAGGCTGGGAGCCTGGAGGCCCCGTTGAAGTCGTTGTCGGTGTACTTGGCCGTCGTGCTGGCCTTGCGGTCGCCGGCATGAGTTCCGCCGGAGGAATAGGGAGGATCGCAGAGGATCAGGTCCACGCTGCCAGGCTCCACCTCTTTCAGCATTGCCAGACAGTCGCCATGCAGGAGTCGTATCATCCTAAAACCTCCCCCAGATGGGTGACGCCCATCTTCCTGAAATGATACGCCCTGCGGACGCTGTAGTTGATAGCGTCAGCCGCCTCAGCCATCGGTGCCCGTGCTATGTAGAACTCGGTCAGCACGGTCTTCTCGTTGTCATCTTCCAGCGTCTCAATAGCGTCGCTGATCTCGATGACCAGGGAGGCCTTCTCACGCCGGAGCTGTTCGATCTCTCGGTCCAGCTCGTCCACTCTGACGATGACGTCGGCCATCTTATCGGTCGGAGTGCTCTGGACCCTGTCGCGGTCATAGCGGATGGCGCCAGGCAGCAGGCAGGCCCTCAGCTCGTCCCGCTGTGTCTCTTTCCGTCTGATGATGATCTCCTTGCGGCGGATCTGCATCAGAAAGTCATAGGTCTCGTCTAAAGTCATGACAGCGTCACCTCCTTCGTGAGAAGCTGCTCCAGGCTGACGATGATCTTGTCGGTGCCCAGGGCGAAGCCCAGCTCGCGGCTGGCGCCGATGGATCGCTCCCAGCCGGGAAGCTGCACCAGGTAGTCAGCAGTGGACAGGAGCTCCAGGTCGATCCGCATGATTTCCTCGTAGCTCATGCACTCGACGGGAATGGCGTCATCAATCGCCGCAGGGTTAATGACATTGTAGCCCATCTCCTTCAGCGCGGCGGCAGCCTTCGCAAACTGACGCCGGTAGTCTTTATGGCCCGTAATGGGACCGCTTAAATATCCGATCATCTGAAAATCCTCCCTGTCTTTTTGTGTTTTATCGTGATGCGGCCGACTATTTCAAATCCAGCCATGTCAGCCAAAAGGCGGAAGGTGTGGATCAGGTCCTTGTTCTTTCGCTCGGCCTCGTTTTCTTCTTGTATGACGTTTTTGGTGCCGAGATAGGCTGTCACATCGAGATAGCCCTCCGCGTTTCTCCTCGGGTCGCTCATTTATTTCTCCTTTCTTTCAGTGCTGCCATCAAGGCCGCCTGACTGGTGTCCTTTGCCTCCAGGGCATCCATGACCTGCTCGTCCACGGTGCCCTCTGCGATCAGGTGGTGGATGATCACCGGCTTCTCCTGGCCCTGCCGATAGAGGCGGGCGTTGGCCTGCTGGTAGAGTTCCAGGCTCCAGGTGAGGCCGTACCACACGATCACATGGCCGCCCTCCTGGAGATTGAGGCCGTAGCCCACACTGGCCGGATGCGCCAGGAGCACCTGGACCTCGCCAGCGTTCCACTCTGCGATGTCCTCCGGGCCGTCCAAAGTCCGGGCCTCGGGGATCGCCGCCCGGATAGCGTCCAGGTCGTGCTTGTAGCTGTAAAATACCAGGACAGGGCTGTCGGTGGTGTCGATAATCTCCAGCAGCGCCTCCAGCTTTGCATTATGCAGCCGGACGACATTGCCCTCGTGGGAGTAGACGCTGCCGTTGGCAATCTGTAGGAGCTTGGTCATCACGGCGGCCGCGTTCAGGGCGACCACGTCCTCGTCGTCGATGTGAAGCAGCTGCTCGGCCTCCATGGTCTTGTACTGCTTCATCTCCTGGGGGCTCAGCTTGACCGGGATCCGGTTGTCGATCCGCTTCGGCAGCTTCAGGTAGTCGGCCGCGCTCATGCTGATGCAGATGTCGCTGATGGCGGCCTCGATCTTCTCCCTGGCTCCCCGAAGGGGCTCCCACTTGAAGACGATGTAACCGTTCCGGGCTCCCGGCCGGAAGTATTTCTCGCGGTAGGCGCCCAGCGTGTGGCCCAGGCGTTCGCCACGGTCCAGCAGGTAGATCTCAGCCCAGAGGTCCATGAGACCGTTGGCCGAAGGGGTGCCGGTCAGACCGACGACCCTACTCACCTTCGGCATGACCTTCCGGAGAGCCCGGAAGCGTTTGGCCTGGGGGTTTTTGAAGCTGGAGAGCTCGTCGATCACGATCATGTCGAAGGGCCAGCCGGTCTTCAGCTTCTGGTAGAGATCCACCAGCCAGACCACGTTGTCGCGGCCGATGACGTAGATGTCGGCGTCCGTGGTCAGCGCCCGGCGCCGCTGCTCCGGTGATCCCAGCACCTTGCTGACGCGAAGGTGACGGAGGTGGTCCCACTTGGCGTGCTCTCGTGTCCAGGTGTCCTCGGCCACTCGCTTCGGCGCGATGACCAGGACGCGATCCACCTCGAACATCTCGTTGATCAGGATGTCGATGGCGGTCATGGTGATGACGGTCTTGCCCAGGCCCATCTCCAGCAGCATCCCGGCCTTCGGGTGCTCCAGGATGAAGTTGGTGGCCCTTGTTTGGTAGTCGTGGGGGGTGTACTTCATCAGCTGATCACCTCCCAGATCCAGGCTCGCGCCTCCTTCATGCCTGCGATCACTGCCACGTTGCAGCCCAGCTTCTGGAGTCGTTCGATCTGCCATTCCTGGATCTTTTTCGGGACCTCGCCGTCCTTCTTCAGTTCGATAAACCACACCTGGCCCCCTGGCAGTATTGCGATCCGGTCAGGCACGCCATCATTGCCGGGGCTGGTGAACTTCATCGCGACGCCGCCCAGTTGCTGGATCTTCTCGCGCAGCCATTTTTCTATGTCTCGTTCTCGTTTTTCCATGGGTGTCCTCCTTGTCCACAAGTTTCGCCGAAAATTTTCAATATAGGCCCTGTGTATATGCGCGAGGGCGTTTTACGGGCGCTCTTTGCGGTTGTAATAATAAAAATTCATATAATACTTGTGGTCACTTGTGGACTTGTGGAAAAGCCTTGTAAAATCAAGGTTTTTCCGTGTCCACATATCTGTCCACAAGCTGACTTGTGGACTCCGTTCAGGTGTCCACAAGTGTGAGCGTCCACAAGTTCAAATCCACATCATTCCTCGACTCTTGTGTACACTCGCTGGTGGCCGTAGCCTGGGACCCTCGCCTCCCTGCCGGTCTTTTCCCAGCCTGGGATCCTCGCCATGATGCCGGCGATGTCGTAGCCGTCCTGGCGCTTCCAGGCGTTCTTTGGCCGCCCCCAGCACTCGCAGAAGATCTCACGGGCGCAGACCTTAGTCCGGCGCATGGTGCAGTCCACCTTCACGTCCAGGACGTCACGCTGCTGGAAGAAGTCCACGCGCTTCGCCATGTCCCAGCTGTACCAGTCCGCCGGCAGTAGGGTCTCCAGGTAGTCGATGACCTCGCCCTCGCGGTCGTCGTACTCGATGGCCTCGCGCTGCATCTTCGCAGCCTCCAGCTCCATCGCGGCGTCCAGATAAGAGGTCTCGCCCTCAGCCACGAGGATCATGGTCTCGGCCCAGATCTGAGCGCGGGTGTCTTCGGTCATATCCCAGACACTGAGGCGGCCGCCGCCGTTGACAGGCACGGGCCAGAAGCGCCGGTTGCCAGTGGTGTCTCTCAGGAAGCCGGTTGTGCTGTTCGTGGTGCCGCAGATGATGCAGGTCCTCGGGTGATGTTCCACGACGCGGCCGTAGGCTGCGCGGTACTCATCCACCTGGCGGCTGATGAAGCCCTTCATAATATCCACGTCGGCCTTGCGGGTGCCTTGCATCTCGCCGATCTCCATGATCCAGACGCCCTGGAGCTTCTCGGCTGCGGTCTTGTCCCTGGTGTCGGCCAGGCTGAGGGAGTCGCTGAACCATTTCCCGCCCAGCTTCCGGAGCAGGGTGCTCTTGCCGATGCCGGGCTTGCCATCCAGGACGAGGACGGTGTCGAACTTGCAGCCGGGCTGCAGCACGCGCTGGACGGCTCCGATGAGGGTCTTGCGGGTGACGGCCCGGGTGTACTCGGTGTCCGGTGCCCCCAGGTAGTCGATCAGCAGCGTGTCGGCTCTTGGGATGCCGTCCCACTCAGGGAGCTGCTGGACATATTCCCGCAGCGGGTTGAAGCGGCGTTTGTCCGTTACGGTCGTGAGCGCTTTGCTGAAGCGGTTCTCCGGGAACTGGACGCCATACCGGTCGGCCACCCAGGTGTAGAGCTGGGCGTCGTCGGCGTCTCTCCAGTATTTGTTTGGGCGCGGCCAGGGCAGCTTGCCCTTGACCTCGATGCCGTTGCTCAGCTCGTTGTAGCGGATCCCCTGAAGGGCGGGCTCGTTTTCCAGGATCAGCACGGCGTTGGTGATCAGCGGCTTGACGTCGCCATTCTCCGTGCGGACCAGCTTGGCCTTCCAGCTGTCATCGGTGTCGTCTTCCGGTGGATCTGCCTCGAAGTCGAGCACGGCCCTCGCACGGGTATCGTTCGCGAGCGTCAGGCTGACGCTTTGATCCTCGCTCGCGAAGGTGGCCATGGCGCCGTAGCTCGGGCGGTCCTTGCCGCTTTTGTCTTCCTTGCCATCATCCAGGTGCCCGAACTTGTGGAGGCGGACCAGGTCGAAGGCGTTGCAGAGCTGGCCGCCGGCCGGGTCGGTGCTGTGGTTGGAGTAGGCAAAGACGTCGCCGTCATAGACCACGAGGCCGGCAGCAGTTGAGCCGGCTGCGTAGGTGTAGCGGTCCTCTTTGGCCGTCCGGGTGTAGACGTCCGGCAGGAACTTGGCGATGGCCTGGGTGATCGTATAAGTGCGGCAGAAGGCGCCCACGATGCCCTTCTTGGTCAGCGGATCGCCCTGTTTGTCTGCCTGGCGCTTCCGGATCCCGGCCATGCGCGAGGACTCCGGCCAGTAGCTGGTGTCGGTCCAGTCCGGGTACTCTGCCAGGATGGAGTCAGCCGCCAGGAAGGGGGCGTCGTAGTATTGGAAGAAGGGCTCGACGTCCACGCTATGGCTCGGCCAGTACATCAGACGGGTCGGCTGGAAGGTGGAGTCGTCGAAGTAGTCGATGCCGATCTTCTCGGCGATCTTGCGGGCGATGGCCTCGTACTCGTCCGGCGTGACCTCTCTGTCAAGAGGCATGATCAGACGGTAGCGGGGCTTCGCCTTGGTGTGCTTATGTGTGGAGTAGACCGCCAGGGCGTTGTCGATCTCCAGGTTGTCGATGATGTTGTCCCAGAACTCGGCCGGAGGGAAGTCCAGGTCGAGGGTGAGCAGCTGGCGGGCCGTGACGTAGCCGGTCTTGCGGCGGCCATCCCTCAGATGACCGCCGACGAAGCCGCCGATGTCCTTGATCTTGTCCTGCTGCTCCTTGCTCATCTTCATGTACTCGGCGTGGGTCTCTGTGGTCTCCATGGAGCGGGAGAGCTTATTCAGGAGAGCCGCCCAGCTCATGGTCTTGTTCTTCCAGGAGGTCTCGAAGCGGCTGCGGCCGGTCGAGATCAGGAGGTCGCCGTTGTACTTGACCATGAACAGGGGCAGGGTGAGTTTTTCCGCTGTGTTGGTCATGGTCTCAGCACCTCCGCGTTCTGTCTTAATTTTTCAGCCGTGGCCTCAGCGGCCTCGAACTCGCGCTTTTTCTTCCGGAAGGCTGAGAGGGCTCCGGAGCGCTCGGCGGTCAGCTTCTTCAGCTGTTCCCGTTCCTCGTGCAGCCGTTCAGGGTATCCCAGCTGGCGGGCCCTCTTTGGCTGCTCTTTGATGCAGGCCCGGAGGGCGGTGATCCGGCGCTTGGCCGTCTCGATCTGCGGCTCCAGGTCCGCTGCTTTTTGGTGGTGGTTTACTGCCTCGTTGGCGAGGCTCTTGCGGCCGTCCAGGATCTTCTGGGCTCGGCTCTCGCAGGCCCCGGCCAGCTGCGTCCGGATGACGTCCTGACGCTCAAAGTCCAGGGCGACCACCCGGAGGAGCTTCCGGATCCTGGCTGTGCTTGTTGGGAAAAAGGCGTCCGGGTTGATGGTCATGTAGCCGGTCTCCCAGCGTATAGTGATAGGCTCCATCGCTGTCCTCCTTGCTTGTAGATGGTTTATGTCGGGGGCACGAGGCCCCCGGGATTTACGATAACTTGATCAGGAAAGCCGGGCGGACGCCGAGGGAGTTCGAGGCGACCCAGTTGGCGGCAATACCGTAGTAGCTGACAACGCAGCAATCCGTCGCCGACTGGACGTACTTGTTCTGGAGCCATCCCCACTCGTAGCTCTCGCCCTTGCGTTCGGCGACGCGGTTGGCGCGTTCCTTCATCAGAGGCCACTGCTCGCAGTCGTCAGGCTCCACGGCGCCGGAGTTGTACCAGTCATCGTGCCCGAACATCTCGCCGTAGAACGGCAGACGGAGCAGATCGCCGTTGTCGAAGGGCGCCAGCTCCAGACCAGTGAAGTCCTTCAGAATCTTCTCGCTGTTGAGCTTCTCGCGGAGATCGCTCTCCTGGTAGCCGCCCTTGTTGGTGTTCTTCTCGTTCATCTGCATGGCCTTGTCGAGATACTGGTCCAGAAGGAAAAGAGCCAGGCCTTCGCCAGGCAGAGCCTGGCAGGTGGCGGTATAGTGGCCGACCTGGACGCGGTCGCCGATCTGGATCTCGTTGGTTTCGATGGTCATGGTGCGGTTAATTTTCATTTGTGTGTCCTCCTTAGTCTTTCATGTAGAACGGGGTCTCGTAGCCGTCGCCCCGTAATGGTAAACCGGGCGCCCAGGGGATCGCCTCGCCCATGCAGGCGTTGATCCGCTCCAGCGCGTCAGTGTCTTCGATTGGCACGTCAACGATCATTTCGTCATGGACGTGCATCACGATGTTATAGCCCAGAGCTGCGACCCTCTGCATGGATATGGCCAGGCAGTCTCTGGCGATGGCTTGGGTGATGTTCTCGACCAGCTTGCCGCCGTAGGTCTCAGTCTCTCCCCATTGCTTGGTTTCCTGATTGACTCCCATGTAGACAATGTGCTCGCGGCCGTCCCTCGGGTCCATCTTCAGGTGGGTGTTCCAGTAGCAGAGCTTCCGGCCGCTGGGCAGCTTGATGAACAGGTTGCCGTTGATGTAGCCGAAGGCGATGCCGTTCTTCAGCCGGACGGTGCGGTGCTCTTCGATGACTGTCCTGGCCGCCATCTCGCAGTTGCGCCAGAGCTTCACCACGCTGGGGTTGGCCCCCCGCCACTGGTCCACGACGCTCTGGAGTTCGTCCTCCGGGATGGTGCCGCCTTTGTCCATGCGCTTCATGGCGCCGACGCCGCCTTGGTAGCCGCAGGCCAGAACTGCGACCTTTCCCTTTTGGCGGAGGTGGCTGTTGGCTCCGTGCTTTTCCACGGGCACGTGGTACATCATGGAGGCGGTCTCGCAATAGATGTCCTTGCCCTGCCGGAAAGCCTCCAGGGTCCATTCCTCGCCGGCGATCCACGCCAGCACTCGGGCCTCGATGGCTGAGAAGTCAGAGACCACGAAGCGACAGCCTTCTGATGGGATGAAGGCCGTCCGGATCAGCTCAGAGAAGACGAAGGCCGTCTCTCCGAACAGCGTGCCCATGGTCTCGAAGTCTCCCTCGGCCGCCAGCTCGCGGGCTAGGGCCAGATCCGGCAGCGTGTTCTTGGCCAGGTTGTGCGTCTGCACCAGACGGCCGGCCCAGCGTCCGGAGCGGTTGGCGCCGTAGAACTGAAGGATGCCTCGCAGCCGGTGATCCTGGCAGTGCGCCACCAGCATCGTGCTGTACTTGGCCACGCTGGTCTTGCCCAGGGCGGTGCGGATCTCCAGCACTCTCCGGACGATGTCCGGGAGATCCGGATCTCGCAGCGCTTCGGTGATGGTGTCCTTGGTGACGCTGGTCATCTCCACGCCCTGCTCTGCGAGCCAGCGCTTCAGCTGGGCCAGGCTGTTTGGGTTTTTCAGTCCGGTGAGCTCCTGGGCTTCTTCCTGGAGCTCCTGCCGGCGCCGGGTGTCATATTCGACGATTTTCTCGACCATGGGGATGTCGAGCGCCACGCCGTTGTCGTTCATGTGTTGGTCCAGAGCCCAGAGCTCCTGCTCTGACTCCGGTGTCTTGTAGATGGATAGCTTCCGTAGGATCTCCTGCTCGGTCACAACGTCCTGCCGGTTGTAGCTCTTGTAGAGTTGCCACTTGGCCGGGTCATGCTGTGGGAGGTTGCGCGTCCTCTGGCCGTTGGTCCGGGTCGGCTTGCACGGCTTCGAGAAGAACTGGATCAGAGCCTTGCCCTGGGGGTCCTTCAGCTTCTCGGGAGGAAGGCCCAGCGCCTCGCCGGCGCCTGCCAGATTGCCCGGCAGGCCCAGTGTCAGCGCCTTGACCATTGTGCAGCGCCACTCCTCCGGCGGCATGGGCTTCTGGAGCCACTTGGCCAGACAGGTGCGCTCGAAGTTCGCGTTGAAGGCGGTCTTGACGATCTGGGGATCGAGGAGGGCCTCGCAGAACTCGGCCATCATGTCAGGATCAGCATCGAAGCAGTCGATGGTCTTGACGTCGTCCTCGCCCCAGTCGTCGAAGATGTACGAGATGAGCAGGATGTCGAAGTCGGGCGCCTCCACGTAGGCGTAGACGCCCGCCTCGGCCAGATCCACGGAGCTATAGGTTTCTATATCCACGCCCATAACTCGGTGCATCTGTATGTCCTCCTTAGAAGTCCTCGAAGTCGTCGCCGCCGAAGTCGGACTCGGCAGAAGCACGGGCAGCGCCCAGGCGGTCGTCGTCCTTCAGCTTCTGGATGTTATTCAGGCCGACGCCGACGCCCTTGTTGCCGTTGGTGTTGAAGGGGAAGAAGTTGATGGAGGCGCGGCCCCAGCAGCCGGAGTAGACCTCGTCGGGGTCCAGGATCTCGTTCAGATCCTTGTCCACGATGCCGGGCTTCTGGGTGCTGTTGCAGTTGAGGAAGTACATACCCTCGTACTCAGGAGCCTCATCGGCACGCTCGGCGTCGCCGTCGCGCAGAGGCTGCTTCAGGTTAGCGGGCTTCTTGCCGCCCCACTTGGAGCTGATGCCGTCCTGGACAGCTGCGTCGATGGCTGCCTTGATCTTCTTGATGGTGGCCTTGTCCTCTTTAGGGATCAGCAGGCACACGCTGTACTTGGCGTCCTGGCCAGCCTGGAAGGCGCGGCTCTTGAAGATGTTCACATAGCTGAAACGAACTTTTCCGGTGATAACTTTGGTAGTAGACATTTTATAATCCTCCTTAATTAGAACGGCGCGACTTCGTCGTCGCCGGTGGTGAAGTCGGCCTGAGCCGCTTCGGTTGTGTTGATAGCTTCGCGTTTATCAGACTCCGGCACGAGGACCGGCTTGCCTGCGGGTTTGATCAGCAGGTCGCCCAGAGTGGCGGCCAGCTTCTTCTTGCCGACGAGCTTCTCCATCTCGGTGATGCCGTAGAGCTTGCGCTGGTAGAGCATTGCCTCGTCGAAGCCGGCAGCCTTCAGCTTGTCGGCCACCTGGATCTCGTCTGCGTACTTGCGATTGCTGCGGCCTTCGACCAGCTTCCAGCCGTCGTAGTGCTCACCGGCCAGGGCCTGCTCCAGAGCGTAGGCGCTGACTTCCTCGGCCCACTTCTTCAGGTGCTCGGCCTTGGCCAGCACTTCGCCGATCTCTTCGTTGGAGAGCAGCGGGGGCTTCTGGAACTCCAGACGGGCCAGCTCCAGGTTGAACTCGGCACGCTTGCGGCAGCGAGCCTTCGCCGGGCAGAAGCGGCACCAGTCGCCGGCCACAAAGTAGTCGGAGCCCTCCATGGCCATGATGGCGCAGGGCGCGACTTCCTCCTCGCCCCAGAGCAGCAGCTCCTTCAGGATGACGACCTCGCTGTCAACGTGATCGAGGCGGGGCTGGATGACGGTGGTCTTCACGGTGTCGAAGTCGTAGAGATCGCCGAACAGAGAGACGGCGCCCAGGCCGTAGAGGCGGAACTGGGGGTTGTTCTTGGCCTCGACCTTGATACCTTTGCCGTACTTCAGGTCGATGACCTGGATCATGCTGCCGCCGATGATCACGGCGTCGGAAGTGCCGAAGCCCTCCGGGATCCATTGGGAAAGATCGAGGCGCTGCTCGATCATCAGCTCGGCGCCTTCGCCGGCTGCGGCGAACTCCTCCAGGACGGTCTCGACATAGAAGTCGGTGGCCTCGTCCATCTCGCCGTTGTAGTAGTCGTCCTGCTGGATCTTGGCCAGGCGCTTCTTGTACTGGGCGTCGGTGATCTCATGCAGGACGTGGCGGAGCTTCAGCTCGGCCAGGCTGTGGGCGACTGTTCCCTCATCGGCGTAGCTGCTGGAGCCAGGATCCGGACACTGATCAGACAGGGCGACGGATCCGGGGCAGTTGATCCAGCGGTATGCGGCCGATGCGGAGCAGCGGGCGTGCTTAGTCGGCATTGGTTTCCTCCTTTGCTGCTTCCATGAGCTTCGGCAGGTCGGCAAGTGCGACCTCGGTGAGCTTGCCCTTGCCGGTCTGCTCGTTGATGAGTTCCGCCGCACGGTTGTAGCCGCGCTTCTTGTTGAGGGCTGCGAGCTGCTTGCGGACGGTGATGCGGAAGTCCTCGGTCACTTCTGCGGGCGCAGCGGGTGCAGCATCGTCAGCAGACTCAGGAGAGGGCTCAGCTTCCGCAGGGGCGGTCTTTTCGACCTTCTTGGTGTTCTTCTTAGGGGCAGGGTCCTCCGGTGCTTTCTGGGGCTCCTGGACGGCCTCAGCGGGTGCAGGAGCGTCCTCTGTTTCCTTGGATGCCTGGGCGAGCAGGTTCGGGGACTCGACGCCCATGTACTGCTTGAACTCGTTCAGGTTTGCAAATTCGACGGTGATCTTCATGCTTTTATTTCCTCCTTGTTTGTGTTATACTGGGACTGTGTTCTATTGGGCTCCGAGGCATTAGCTCCGGGGCTCAATCTTTTTGTGCAGCCATAGGCACCACCTCCTTCACAGTCTCAGGCTCCTCAGCCTCTGCGGTTTCCACGCTTCTCAGGATCGCCCGGTAGGCCGAGCGGGCCAGCATTGTCAGGTCAATGTCTTCCATGCGCTTGTCCTCCTTAGATGGTTTTGATGGTCTGATGACCTATGCAGCCGGTCCCCCCCCGCTCCCACACAAACCAGGAGTAGCTGGTGGCGTCGGTGCCTCGGCCGGTGAAGCTGGGGCGCTTGTGCAGGGTGTAGAGACCGCTGAGCGGGTGCTCCTGCCACCACTTGAAGCGCTTCTCGCTCTCCAGGAAGTTCGTCCGGAGCAGGAAGATCAGCAGGCCGCCAGGGTGCAGCAGCTCCAGGCTCTTATTGATGAAGTCCAGGGCCAGACTGTAGGGCGGGTTGCCTATGATGACATCGTAGCCGCAGTCGGGCTCGTAGTCGAAGAAGCTGCCGATTGTGACGTTGTCAGCCAGAGCTTCCAGGGTGCCCCGCTCCTCCGGTCGCAGCTCCACGGCGTCGATCCGGTTGTCATATCCGCCTTCCCTCAGCACTCTGACGATCTGGCCGTTGCCGGCAGAAGGCTCCAGGATGCGGTCGCCGGAGCTGATGCCATCGAAGTTGGCCAGGAAGGCCTGGACGGTTTCCGGCGGGGTGGCATAGAAGTCGTAGGCCTTGCGCTCGCAGCCTCGGTTTGTGGCGCTCATTGTGGTGTCCACCTGCTTCCTTCGCAGATGAAGTAGTCGTCGGCCGGGGTGTAACTCTCCAGGACGAGAGCGGTCGGGCTGCCATCGTGGCTGCAGCAGGCGTCACAGATGTGATCGCCTTCGCCTATCGGCTGCATATTGGCGCAGGTCTCGCAGCACTTGAAGGGCTCCGGCTTGCGTTGTCTGTTCTTTCTCCCCATGTGTGTCCTCCCTTTGAAATAAAGTAAGCTCAAAGTTTACTTAGAATGTAAAAAAAATAGCTTCCACGGTGCTGTTGAAATAACGGGCCAGCGCCACCTTGATGTCATCAGCCGGCACTCGCTCGCCGCGCTCGTAGAAAGAGATCGCCATGGCGGTCACGCCGATGGCGTCGCCGACTTCCTTCTGGGTGCGAGATCCGCGCAGAGTGCGAAGTCTCTCCCCGATGGTCTGAGCGTCAATAGTTTTTACTGTGGCCATGCTTTGCCTCCTTCCTCGGTTTAGTCTCTGGGGTCGTGGATCCGGATCCGGATCTTTTCGCCCAGCCAGTCCAGCCCCTCGCGGGTCATCCAGAAATAGATGCCCTTCTCGCCGGGCTTGCCGCTCACGACGTAGCCCTTTTTCTCCATCTTCCGCAGCGTTTCATAGTCGGGGCCGGATAGCGCCGAGCAGAAGTAGTTACGGTAGGGTTTGTAGTATCGCCGGCCGTGCCGGATGTAGGGGCGCTTGTAGTTCAAGCCGATCATGTGGGTCGCGATCTGCACGTCCTTCGGGTATTGGTGCAGCGGGATGTCCTTCCTCATGGCGGCCTCCTTAGTGCTGCACCTTCTGGCTCTTGGTCTGGAGCTTCAGCCAGATCTTCATGGTGTCACGGGTGATATAAAACGATCCACACACGGCGATGAAGTGGTCGAGGCAGGTGTGGACCACCTCGCCCTCGATGACGTACTTGGCGCCGATCCAGCAGAGCTCGAAGGCGATCAGAGTGCCCAGCAGGCAGGCGAGATAATTGGAATAATACTTGAAGCGGGTCATTGTTGTGTGTCCTCCTTTTCTTTGGTGGCAGCGAGCGCGTCGCACCACTCGATAAATGCTCGTAAAATGGGGTTGGTGTTGCCCTGGTCAGCCCAGCCGGCGAAGCCGATCCAGCCGTCAGCGTTGAAACTGATGCACTCCCGGCGCTCGAAGTAGTGGCTGTTGACGTAGAGGAAGCAGCTGATCAGGGTGCCGTTGGTCTTCCGTTTGAGGTCGATTCGGCGGCTCAGGTACATGGAACCCATCGAGGTCTCGCAGTCTGCGTTGGCCTTCTTGATGTGCTTGTTCAGCAGCATGACCAGGGCGAGGATGTCGCCCTCAGTCACGTCGGCATAGGTGAGGCCCTTGCCGGCGAAGTAGGCCCGGGCCTCGTTATTGGTGCAGACGGGGAGGATCCCCGTCTTTCTCATATATGCAGCCATCGGTCCGTCCTCCCTTACTTCCCGGCGACCAGCAGGTCGTAGAGCTTAGCTTTCAGTTGGATGACTTCGGCCTCGGCGGCCTCAGCACGACGCTGGGCTTCTCCAGCGGCGGTTGCTTCCTCATCACATCTCTGGCCATTCCAGCGGGCGGTCTCCTGGATCTGCTTCAGCTGATCCTTCAGCTTTGCAATCTCGGCGTCCTTTTCCTCGGCGACCGCATGGGCGGCAGCATGGGCGGCCTCGTAGTCCTTCACGGCCTCGGACAGCTTGTCCTCCAGTTCTGCGACGCGCTTCTCAGCGTTGCGGGCGCGGTCAGCCATGGAGCAGGCCCAGTCGTTGTCAATGTTCTCAGCGGCCAGGTCGAAGCAGCCCTCGAAGGCGGTGGCCAGGTAGGAGTCCGGGCCCAGCTGCTCGACCATCTTCCGGATCTTCTCCAGGGTGTCGCGCTCCTGTTGTTTGGTGGCCGGGGTATTGGTGCTGGCCAGCTCTATGCTGATGATGGTAGCCGTGCTGTGACGGTAGCACTCGCCGAAGTCTTTGCGGGCCTGGCGCTCGTTGATGGCGGTGAAGTGGTCGGTGCCCTGGGTCCCGTTTTCGCGGGTAAAAATAATCTTGTAGGTGTTCATTGTGTGCCCTCCTTGCCGGTACTGTTTACCGTCGTTCTCTTTGATGTAAACTAATAGTTTACATTGACTATAATAAACTCTTAGTTTATAATTGTCAAGAGGAAAATAAACATTTTTTTAGGGGGACAGAATTATGGAGTTTTCTCAGATTGTGAAATCTTTAAGATTAGAGCGTGGCTGGTCCCAGCAGGAGGTGGCCGACCGCGCTGGATTGAATAAAATGACCATTTCCCAGTATGAGAACGGAAAGCGCAAGCCGAGCTTCGAGGTGATCGAGGCCCTGGCCGAGATCTTCCATGTCGATATGAACTACTTGCTGGGATATACTGATAAGATTGAGAAGCCGGCAGGCGATGAAACGGACCCCGCCGCCAATAAGTTTCTGGCCGTAACTCTGGCCGAGATCGACCTGATCGAAGCATACCGGCACGCCGGAGCTGAGACCCAGGCAGCGATCAGAGCGATCCTGCACATTTAACGGGAGGCCCCCGGGAAGGGAGGACGGTGCCATGCGCGGCGTCATTTATGCGAGATATTCACCAGGCCCGCACCAGACGGAGCAGTCCATCGAGGGCCAGGTTGCCGACTGTCAGCAGTATGCTGAGGAGCACGGCATTGACATCATAGAAATATATGCAGACCGGCACGTCTCTGGCAAGAGCGTCGTCGGCCGCGACGAGTTCCAGCGGATGCTGCGAGACGCGGAGAAGGGCCGCTTCGACTGCGTCCTGGTGTGGAAGATCGACCGCTTCGGTCGGGATCGCCAGGACATTGCTATGGGAAAAATGACCTTGAAGCGGGCAGGCGTCAAGCTGATGTACGCCCGGGAGAGCGTTCCGGAAGGTCCGGAGGGGATCATCCTGGAGAGCGTACTGGAGGGCCTGGCCGAGTATTACTCCGCCGATCTCCGTCAGAAGGTCATCAGAGGCATGAAGGAGACCGCGAAGAAGGGTCAGTATTGCGGCCAGCCTCTGCCCATCGGTTACAAGGTGGACTCCCAGCGCCACGTCGTCATTGACGAGCGGGAGGCTGCTGCTGTCCGTGAGGCGTTCAAAATGCACATAGCAGGCGCCCAGCTCCGGGACATCGTCCAGATGTTTGCGGAACGCGGGATCATGGGCCGGCGCGGGAAGCCGGTCTCCAATGCGGTCGTCTATCGTATGCTGCGGAATGAGAAGTACCTGGGCGAGTTCTACATCCAGGACGTGAAGCTGAACGTGGAGCCGATCATCGACCAGGCGACCTTCCTGGAAGCTGCCCAGCACTTTAAGACGAGCCGCAACAATGCGGCGGGGAGGGCGAAGGTGAACTATTTGCTGAGCTGTAAAATGTTCTGTGGGTATTGCGGCTCGATGATCAGCGCAGAGGCTGGCACCGGGAAGCTGGGGAAAGTGTACCGATATTACAAGTGCGGGGACAAAAAGCGCGGGAAGAAGTGCGAGCTGAAGCCGTTCCCGAAGGACCACCTGGAGGATGCGATCATCCTGGCCACGGTGAACGATATGCTGACCGATGAGATGATCGAGAAGCTGACCGTCCGGATCCTGGAAGTCCAGGAACAGGAAAACGCCGACGATCCCGTGGTGGGATTGCGTCGGCGTCTTGACTCAAATAAAAAGCGCCAGCGGAACTTGCTGGACGCGATAGAAGAAGGCGGGGCCCGTGGCCTGGTCTCTCGTTTGGCTGCCCTGGAGGAAGAGGAGGAGCGGCTGGTGCTGGAGATCCAGCGGGCAGAAATAAAAAGGCCCCGACTCACCCATGAGGTGGTCGAGGCCTGGCTGCGCTCCTTCCGCGTCGGAGACGTCACGGATGACGACTTCCGCGCTCGGTTGGTTGACACGTTCATCGCCCGAGTCGAGCTCCGCAACGATGAGGCGCTGATATTTTACAATATCCGAGAAAAGGGCCCGCACTCACGTGTTCGAGTACGGCCCGAATGGTGGACCAGACGGGAGTTGAACCCGTGTCCAAAAACCAATTCCCTGTTCTTCTACTATCATAGTCCGTTCTTTGACATTCCCTCTATCCTGCGGAAACGAACATCCTCAGAACTTCAGTAGTTCCTGATACGCCTGACAGTCCGGAACCCGCCTGTCATCGTTTCTCACATATTCGATGCCAGATTCTTAAAGTGTGAGTGCTCTAAGGCTGACAACTGCCAAATTAGGCAGCGTATGCTAATTTGTTGTTAGCGTTTAATTTTAAGTTTGCCATTTAACGCATCGCATGCGGATAGCTTCACCAGCTTCATGATCCCTGTCGAAACCGGTACTGGCCCTTATATTTAGATCCTTATTATCATACCATGAAAGAGGCGGTCTGTCAATGTAGTGAAAACTCAAGAGAAAAATATCTTGACAAAATAGAAACAGCTGATATAATCGAGACTGTAATGATGAACCAGAAACGGGTTTATCTATATAAAGAAAGTGTTGAGAAGACCAGTAGGATTGTGGAACTGGACAGAGAACGGCGTCGCAGGAAAAGCCTGAAATAACAGAGGCAGGTGGCTGTGGGTGGAAGCGTCGGACAGGAAAACAAATCTGAATACCAGCTTTGAATGTCCCTTAATCGGGAACGGTGATTCCGTTATCATCAGAATGAAGTGGAATCGATCCGAAAGATCGATTCAATAAGGGTGGAACCGCGATTTATCGTCCCTTAGTCAGAAATATCTGGCTAAGGGACTTTTTTTGGTTCTTCTGGTCAGGAAGCTTTTATTATTTCAGAACGAAAAGGAGAAAAAAGATGAAGATCACATTAAAAGATGGCTCTGTCAAAGAATATGCGAGCCCGATGTCCATCATCGACATTGCAAAAGACATCAGCGAAGGCCTGGCGAGAGTGGCATGTCTGGGTGAGGTTGACGGTAAGGAAGAAGATCTCCGTACCGTGATCGACCATGACTGTCAGTTAAATATCCTGACTGCAAAGGATGAGAAAGGTCTGGCAGCTCTGCGCCATACCGCCAGCCATGTAATGGCACAGGCTGTAAAACGCCTTTACCCGGAGACAAAACTTGCGATTGGACCGTCCATCGCAGACGGTTTCTACTATGATGTCGATCCGGCTACTCCTCTGACTGCAGAGGATCTGCCGAAGATCGAGGCAGAGATGAAGAAAATCATCAAAGAAGCACTTCCACTGGAGCGCTTTACTCTGCCGAGAAATGAAGCGATCGAGTTCATGAAGGAGAAAGAGGAGCCGTACAAGGTAGAATTAATCGAGGATCTGCCGGAGAATGCAGAGATCAGCTTCTACCGTCAGGGTGATTTTACTGACTTATGTGCAGGACCTCACATGATGAACACCAAGGGTGTTGGTAAGGCATTTAAGCTGATGAATCTGGCAGGCGCATACTGGAGAGGCAGCGAGAAGAACAAAATGCTGACCCGTATCTATGCGACCGCATTTGCAACCAAAGAGGATCTGGAAGCATACATCACAATGATGGAAGAGGCAAAGAAACGTGACCATCGTAAACTGGGCAAAGAACTTGGCCTGTTCATGATGCACGATGCAGGTCCGGGTTTCCCGTTCTTCCTGCCGAAGGGCATGGTACTGAAAAATACCCTGCTTGATTACTGGAGAGAAATCCATAAAAAAGCTGGTTATGTAGAGATTTCCACTCCGATCATCCTGAATCGCAAGCTCTGGGAGACTTCCGGACACTGGGATCATTACAAAAACAACATGTATACAACTGTGATCGATGAAGAGGATTACGCAATTAAACCAATGAACTGTCCGGGCGGCGTTTTGGTATACGCTTCTGAGCCACGTTCCTACCGTGATCTGCCGCTGCGTATGGGTGAGCTTGGTATCGTTCATCGTCATGAGAAATCTGGTCAGCTTCATGGTCTGATGCGTGTACGCTGTTTCACACAGGATGATGCACATATCTTCATGACACCGGAGCAGATCAAGGACGAGATCAAGGGCGTTGTACACCTGATCAACCAGGTATATTCCCTGTTTGGGTTCAAATATCACGTAGAGCTGTCCACCCGTCCGGAAGACAGCATGGGAAGTGATGAAGATTGGGAGATGGCAACCGAAGGCTTGCGTTCCGCTCTGGAAGAGCTGGGACTGCCGTATGTGGTAAACGAGGGCGATGGCGCATTCTATGGACCGAAGATCGACTTCCATCTGGAAGATTCTATCGGAAGAACCTGGCAGTGTGGTACCATCCAGCTTGACTTCCAGCTTCCACAGCGATTTGAATTAGAGTACACCGGAGCAGACGGCGAGAAACATCGTCCGATCATGATTCACCGTGTTGTATTTGGTTCCATCGAGCGTTTCATCGGTATCCTGATCGAGCACTTCGCAGGTGCATTCCCAACCTGGCTGGCACCGGTACAGGTAAAGATTCTTCCGATCTCTGACAAATACGCAGATTACAGCAAGGAAGTTCTGGAGAAGCTGACCGAGGCTGGCATCCGTGCAGAGATGGATACACGTTCCGAGAAGATCGGCTACAAGATCCGCGAGGCACAGACCCAGAAGATCCCGTACATGCTGGTTGTTGGACAGAAAGAGGAAGAAGAGAAGACCGTTTCCGTCCGCAGCCGTTTTGCGGGTGACGAGGGCGCAAGCAGTGTAGAGAGCTTCATCGAGTCCATCCAGAAGGAGATCGAAGAGAAAAACCTGCGTGAGACTGTGAAAGCAGACGAAGCTAAATAATTTTGAAAAATTAAAAAATCAGGCAGACGCATCTGTGAGATAAAATCATGGATGCGTTTGTTTTAGTTTACACGAATAAATCCAAAAAAGAAGCAGATACTACTCCTGAATCAGATTTTGCCGATTTGGAATGCGAAGTATCGGTAAAATCCCGTTACTGGTCATACATGTGTGAACAGCAATGAAAACCATGACACATTGAAAAGCGTATCGCTGAAAAGTTTGATGGCTGGATGCCGGAGGAGACTTTCGGTGATGCATGTCAGAAAACAGGAGGAAAAATCATGACAAAACTGGATTGTAGTGTAACCGGATGTATGCACAATGCGGAAAACTGCTGCTGTAAAAATACCATTCTGGTAGAAGGAAAGACGGCGCAGGATAAATGCGATACCTGCTGCGGCAGCTTCGACGAGAAGAAAGGCGGCACATTCCGCAACCTTTTTAAAACACCGGAGAACCGTCTCGAAGTAGAGTGCGAGGCAACGAACTGTGTTTATAATACAGACCGCCGGTGCAGCGCGGAACACATCGGAATCACCGGAGGCAATGCGACGGTTTCTATGCAGACGGAATGTTCGAGTTTCCAGAAACGGTGACTCTGATGCGGTTTTCTTTTTAATATAGAAGAAAGCCTGCATAAATATTCGAAATAAAAAATGCCGCCGGATATGGCAAATTCTGTCAGGAAAGAAGTAAAACCGGGCAGAGGTAATGACATCCGGCGGTAGTTTTTAGTATGTCCGTAAATGTATTTGCGTACGTTGCCGTCATTCGCGCAACACGTGAACCATATTTAAAAATCATTTGTAAATCTTCTCAAAAATCTCGAAAAAACCGGTTGACATTCCCAAGAAACCATAGTATACTAACAAAAGTTGTGAGGAAACAACTTCACGAAGACAGGAAAGCAGGTTATCTACCTCACCTCAGCACGAGCAAGTGACTGTGGGTTCATAAATTTGAGAAATTTCCTATATTGGATTTCCTATTATGAGTAAGTGGATGGTCTGTACTGTTCACTTATTTTTTTTTGACACTGAATCAACCAAAATCATCACATATCATGGGGGTGCACGGCTATTAGCGAGTTAATGATTAACGAACAGATTAGAGACAGAGAGGTTCGTTTGATTGGCGAAAATGGAGAGCAGCTTGGAATCATGTCCGCAAAGGATGCTTACAAGTTAGCGAAAGAAGCGGAACTGGATTTAGTAAAGATTGCTCCGACTGCGAAGCCGCCGGTCTGCAAGATTATCGATTACGGTAAATACAGATACGAGCTTGCAAGAAAAGAAAAAGAAGCTAAGAAGAAACAGAAGGTAATCGAGATCAAGGAAGTTCGTCTTTCTCCAAATATCGATGAAAATGACCTGAATACCAAGATGAACAATGCGAGAAAATTCCTGGAAAAAGGCAATAAAGTAAAGGTTACACTTCGTTTCAGAGGTCGTGAGATGGCACATATGTCAAAGACAAAGTATATCCTTGACGATTTTGCAGAGAAGCTTGCCGATATCGCAGCCGTTGATAAACCGGCAAAAGTAGAAGGAAGAAGTATTGTACTGTTCCTTTCTGCGAAACGCTAGATATAAGGACATAACTATTATTAAGGAGGACTACACCATGCCTAAAATGAAAACAAGCAGAGCAGCTGCTAAACGTTTTAAAACAACCGGAACCGGAAAGTTAGTAAGAAATAAAGCTTACAAATCCCACATCTTAACTAAGAAATCTACAAAGAGAAAAAGAAATCTTAGAAAAGACATCGTTACTGATGCTACAAACAGCAAGGTAATGAAGAAGATTTTACCGTACTTATAAGATTCGAGGATTAAGAAGGAGGAAATAACCGATGGCAAGAGTAAAAGGCGGATTAAACGCTAAAAAGAAACACAATAGAGTATTAAAGCTGGCAAAGGGTTACAGAGGCGCACGTTCCAAACAGTACCGTGTAGCTAAGCAGTCCGTAATGAGAGCTCTTACAAGCTCCTACGCTGGTCGTAAAGAGAGAAAGAGACAGTTCAGACAGCTGTGGATCGCTCGTATCAACGCAGCAGCACGTATCAATGGTCTGTCCTACAGCAAGTTCATGTACGGCTTAAAGCAGGCTGGTGTTGAGATGAACCGCAAGATCCTTTCTGACATGGCTATCAACGATGCAGAAGGTTTCGCAAAACTGGCAGAGCTGGCTAAGTCCAAACTTGCGTAAGCAAAGAGCAGTGCGAAAAAAAGAAGCCACACACAGAAGCGTTGTGTTTACACAAAAGCGGCTGTGTGTGGCTTCTTTTTTTCATAGGGCGAATGCCCGACAGCGAGGAAAAACGAAGTTTTTTCGAGCTGCTGCACTGCGGACTAGAAAGAAGTGACCAAGAAACTTTTTTCCTCCAGCCGCCCCACGCGGCGCAGAGGAAAGCTCCCTGACATCAGCAAAAATCACAACCCACATTTCCACGATATAGAATTTACTTATGAAATTATATTAAAAAAACTATCCAGAAATCGGAAAACTTGTGGTATAATAGATAAAAATATGGCTGTGAATTATTTAATCAGCCAGGTCGCAGATAGTTGACTCATAATAAAAGTGTATTGGGAGGTATCTTTAGAATGGCAAATGAAAAGAAAAAGCCGGTTAAGATTGTGGAAACTGTCCTTCGTGACGCGCACCAGTCTCTGATTGCAACCAGAATGACAACGGAGCAGATGCTTCCGATCATCGGAAAGATGGATGAGGTTGGATATCATGCAGTAGAATGCTGGGGCGGTGCGACATTCGATGCCAGCCTTCGTTTCCTGAAGGAGGATCCGTGGGAGCGCCTTAGAAAGCTGAGAGATGGTTTTAAGAAGACAAAACTTCAGATGCTGTTCCGCGGACAGAATATTCTGGGTTATAACCACTATGCAGATGATGTGGTAGAATATTTCGTACAGAAATCAGTTGCCAATGGTATTGATATTATCCGTATTTTTGACTGTTTAAATGATATCCGCAACCTGGAGACAGCGGTAAAGGCAGCCAACAAAGAAAAAGCACACGCACAGATAGCGCTGAGCTATACACTGGGTGATGCATATACACTGGATTATTGGAAAGACATTGCAAAGAGAATCGAGGATATGGGTGCCGATTCCCTATGTATCAAGGATATGGCAGGTCTTCTGACCCCGTACAATGCAGAGATCCTTGTGAAAGCGCTGAAAGAAGCAGTTGATCTTCCGATTGATATCCATACGCATTACACCTCCGGCGTCGCATCCATGACGTACTTAAAGGCAGTGGAAGCGGGCGCTGACATGATCGATACCGCGATGTCCCCATTTTCGATGGGAACGAGCCAGCCGGCGACCGAGGTTATGGTTGAGACCTTCAAAGGTACTCCGTATGATACCGGACTGGATCAGGAAAAACTGGCGGAGATCGCAGATTACTTCCGCCCGATGCGTGAGGAAGCGTTAAAGAGTGGTCTGATGAATACCAAGGTTCTGGGCGTTGACATCAATACCCTGCGTTATCAGGTTCCGGGCGGTATGCTTTCCAACCTGGTTTCCCAGCTGAAAGAAGCGCGCGCAGAGGATAAATACTACGATGTACTGAAAGAGATCCCGAGAGTCCGCAAAGACTTCGGTGAGCCGCCGTTAGTTACTCCGTCTTCCCAGATCGTTGGTACACAGGCTGTATTAAATGTCCTGATGGGCGAGCGCTACAAGATGTTCACAAAGGAATCCAAGAAACTTCTGATGGGCGAGTTCGGACAGACTGTAAAGCCGTTCGACAAAGAAGTTCAGAAGAAAGCAATCGGCGATGCAAAACCGATCACCTGTCGTCCGGCAGATCTGATCGAGCCGCAGCTTGAGAAGATTGAGGCGGAGATGAAGCAGTGGAAGCAGCAGGATGAGGATGTCCTGACTTATGCACTGTTCCCACAGGTAGCAAAAGAGTTCTTCGAGTCCCGTCCGGCAAAGAAACCGCCGGTTGAGAAACGCGAAATCCTGAAAGCGGCTGCGCCGGAAGTAAAGAAAGCACCGGTGTCCACTGAGGAGATGGATGGAAACGGCATCAATACCTGGGCTGGAAGAAAAAGCGAGTCTTACCAGATCTAAGCTAAAAAGAATTTAAGGATTTTGAGCCAAAAGGAGTGCCAGAATCGGTAGAGTGTACCGGGTTGGCACTCCTTTTTATGCTACTATGCATTCAAAAATCATATATCCGGAAAACATTTCAAAGCCAACCTATACTGCTTCTAAAAATTAAGAAAATCTTACAATTCCACGCAAAAGCCCCAAATTTTGCGAAGTTTTTTCGGTAAGGTTGACACATATGGTCTTTTTTCATTATAATAGATACGATTGTAAAAACGTGAAAAAGATGGAAAACAGTCGAGCGGCTGTCTGGAAATACGGCGGCAGACAGAATAAGAATTCCGTTGCGGGGGATGAATTGCAGAAAACGCAGCAGAATGAGGAGATAGACGGATGAAAAAATGGAAGTTATTGGGGAAACGGGCGGCGGCGTTTCTGCTGGGCGCTGTGATGGCGGTCAACCCAGGGCTGGCAGGTACTGCAGCAGAGTCTTTGCTGGGGATCGTCAGCTATGCGGAAGAGAGAACCGCGTCGGTCAATGCGACAAACCTGAATGTCCGGAGTGGTCCGGGCACTTCGTATCAGGCACTAGCGAAGCTGTCCAAGGGCGCACCGGTTACAGTACTTGGTGAGCAGACGGGAACGGATGGCGTCGTATGGTATCAGATACGATATAGCGGAAGCGGCGGTGAGCAGACGGGTTATGTTTCGAGCAAATACATAAAGTTTCCGACTGCGATCAAATCGGATTCGGATTTTGAAAGCTATCTGACAAAGCAGGGATTTCCGGAGAGCTATAAACAGGGGCTCCGGGAATTGCATGCACAATATCCGAATTGGACGTTCACGGCGTTCCAGACGAATCTGGATTGGAACACAGCGTTGAAAAATGAAAGCGTGATCGGACGGAACCTGGTTGCGAGCAGCAGCATTTCGTCCTGGAAATCGACCGAGACAGGCGCGTATGACTGGGGAACCGGAACCTGGCCGGGCTTTGACGGAAGCTCCTGGGTACAGGCGTCTTCGGATATTATCGCCTATTATATGGATCCGCGGAATTTCTTAAATGATAAATATATTTACCAGTTCATGAAACAGTCGTATGACAGTTCGCTTCACACGAAGACGGGGCTGCAGAACATGGTGAGCGGAACCTTCCTTTCTGGCACGGTGTCGGGCGGCTCGTCGGTATCGGCCGGTACGGGAAGCAGTTCTGGAAGCTCTTCTTCCGGTTCAGCGACGGGACCGGGAAGTTCGTCAGGTTCGAGCGGAAGCAGCGCCGGTCTGTCGTCTCCGATTGCTTCGATCAGCGATCATAAGACGGAGCGGGTGGCAGCGACCAATGGACCAGGCATGGCGGGAGATGGATTTTCTTCCAACAATGCAGACGGGGAGACGGCGCCGGTCAGCAGCGGCACATCGAATAAGTCATCGGGGACAACCAGCAGCACGGCTGGAACTACCAGTGGCAGTACAAGCGCACCGGGAAGCAGCACAACTGGAACAACTTCTGCTTCAACCAGTAGCGGAAGAACAAGTGCACCGGGAAGTGGCACTTCCAGCAGTTCGGGAACTTCCACGGGAGTGGCGCAGCAGTCTGCAATCGGTACTTCCTATGTAGATATCATCATGAATGCGGCATCCGAATCGGGAGTCAATCCATATATTCTGGCGTCGATGATTCTGCAGGAACAGGGCAGCCAGGGAACCGGACGCAGTATTTCCGGAACGGTGTCCGGCTATCAGGGATATTATAACTTCTTTAATATAGAGGCATATCAGTCCGGCTCGATGAGTGCGGTAGAACGCGGACTCTGGTGGGCATCCCAGTCGGGAAGCTATCTGCGCCCGTGGAACAGCATCGAGAAATCGATCCGCGGCGGTTCGGTTTATTATGGCGATAATTATGTAAAAAAAGGGCAGGATACGCTGTACTTAAAGAAATTTAATGTGCAGGGCAGCAACCTTTATAAACACCAGTACATGACGAACGTGCAGGCGGCAGCTGCCGAAGGACTGACGCTTTCGAAGATCACGGCATTGGCAAATACAACACTTGAGTTCTCGATTCCGGTGTATAAAAACATGCCAGCGGGCGCCTGCGTCAAACCGACGCTGGACGGCAGCCCGAACAACAAGCTGTCGGCGCTGGGTGTCGATGGATTTGCACTGACACCGACCTTTAACCGAGATACAGAGTCCTACGATCTGATCGTGGATCCATCGGTGGCAAGCGTGACGGTAGCAGCGAGCGCGATTGATTCCAAGGCAACGATTGCCGGAACGGGAACGGTCGATCTGCAGAGCGGTGTCAATGAGATCACCGTGACGGTCAAAGCGGCAAATGGAAATCTGCGAAATTATGTCCTTCACGTAGTGCGCCAGTCGGGCGGTCCGACCTACTCAAGCTCGATTGGAAGCGGCGTTTCCTCTGGAAGCAGCTCTAGCGGTCCGGCGACGGGACCGGGCATGTCTTCAGGAAGCAGTTCAGGAAATTCTTCCTCCGGCGGTTCGGATGTGCAGATTGTCGGCCCGACCTCTTCGGGAAGCAGTTCAGGAAGCTCTCCTTCCGGGCAGTCTGCACCGGGATCGAATGTGAATGGATTTGGGAGCGGCAGTTCCGGAACCCTGATTGCGCCAAATGGGGAGTCTGTCGGGAGCGTCGGCAGTCCGCAGGGGAGCCAGTCGCCGACCAGCGCGGCGGCACCATCCCAGTCCACATCGGGAACGCATGCGGCATCGTCGGTGCGCGGGGATGTCAACGGCGACGGTAAGCTGAACATCATGGATGTCCTGCTGGCACAGCGGTCGATACTGGGACTTGGAAAGTTAAGAGCGGAAGAAATCGCGCGCGCCGACCTCAATGGAAATGGAAAAGTAGATATTTTGGATATTCTTCTGATGCAGAAGAAGATTCTGGGACTGTAGGGATATTTCACGTACCTGCGGCTGGTCTTGAGAGATGGCAGCGGGTACGTGAAAATTTGTAAAGAAAGGGAACGGTGCAGATATGGGACCGTTACCAATAAAGAATATAGGACAGGGCAGTTGAATGAAAAGGTTTAAAAATATCATATTAGGTATACTTGCGGCAGGTATGCTGACGGTGGCGGCGCCGGTTGGCGGGATCAGCGCCTATGCATCTAGCGCAAAAATTTCATTTTCCGATCCGAGTGCGACGGTGGGTCAGGAGTTCAGCGTCAATGTGAAGATCTCCTCTCAGGATGGAAATCTAGGGGCATCCGACGTGGTACTTTCCTATGATCCGTCGGTCATTGAGTTTGTGAGCGGAAATAACGCAAGCGGCGGTGCAGGTTCCGTCCGCCTGGTTGGAACGATGGATTCCAATTCGACGAAGGCATTTTCCTATACGCTGAAATTCAAGGCAGTGCAGGCGGGAAATACTTCGATCTCTGTGGGAAGTTATGAAGTCTATGACTCAGATGCACAGGCAGTCACAGTTTCTAAAACGGGGACGGCGAGCGTCAAAGTAAAAGCACCGGCAACCTCCTCGGCGGAAGCGGCGCTTTCGTCCTTGAAGATTTCTCCAGGAACACTTTCCCCTGCATTTTCGCCAAATGTGACTTCCTATACGGCGCAGGTAGGAGCCAGCGTCGATAAGCTGGCGGTCAGTGCGAGTGCGAAGGACAGCAAGGCGAAAGTCCTTGTCAGTGGTGATTCCGGCTTAAAGGTAGGTGCTAATACCGTTGTCTGCAAGGTGACGGCGGAGGATGGACAGACAACTAAGAGCTACACGATCACAGTCAATAAGCTAGATACGGTCGATGTGCCGTCAGAGGCGGAGACAGGGGCTGAAACAGAGGCAGTTGGGACAACGCCGGTTGTGACAAACGGGCTGGATGTGGAAATAGACGGCGTTTCCTATACGGTGGCGACGGAATTTGATGCCTCCCTGCTTCCGGAAGGATATACGCAGTCTACCTGTACTTATGGCGGTTCAGAGGTCCAGTGTGGAAATGGCAATGACCTGACGCTTCTGTATTTGCAGGGTGCCGATGGAAATGGTGCATTTTATATTTATATACCGGAATCCGGTGTGTTATCGCCGTATGTGACGATCGATGTGACAGCAAAGTCGATTCTGGTGCTTCCACCGGATGAGTCGGTTCAGATTCCGGATGGATTTATGGAGACGACCATTCAGTTAAACGGCACGTATAAAGTGCAGGGCTGGGTGTGGAAGAGTGATGAACAGCAGAAGTATTGTGTCGTATATGGTATGAATGAGAGCGGCGAGAAGTCGCTGTATCGGTATGATATTGCAGAAAAGACCTTCCAACGGTATTTTGAAGACCCGTCTCTGGCAACTAAATACGATGATGCACAAGTGGAAGAGATTGTAGATAAGTACAACGCACTTTGCAGGGATTATAATATTCGCTTTGTCATGCTTGCGGTTCTGGGCGTAGCGTGTGTAATCTTGTTCTTTATCGTGATCAATCTTCTGCTCAAGCGGAAAGAGTGGAGAGAGGAAGCGCAGGCAGCCGGAGGCAGACAGAGTTTCAAGCGTCGTCCGTCATCGCCGAATGCACGACCGGCGGCAGACGCACGGGTGAAACGAGGCACTGGGCGCGACAAGAGAGAAGATGGGGAAATGACGCCGGCAAGACCGGCAGCGCGGAGTGAGAAGGAGCGCATGGCAGCGGATGACAGACGCCGCCCGTCCGCAGAGCGGATGGAGGAAGGGCGTCGGAGTGCGCGCCGAACCCAAGAGACGCTGGAGACAAGACCGGTCCGCCGGGAGCGGGAAGAGGAGCGCGAGACGCCGTCGACCCGCCGGACAAGGGATGAGGAGCACGCGTCCCAGCCGGTTCGCCGGGAGCGGAGTATGGAGGCAGCAGCATCGGCAGACCGCGCAAAACGGATGCCGGAGGAAAGACGCCGCCGGGAAGCAGGAAGCGAAAATCGTTCCGAACGCGTCCGTAGAGAAATGCCAGAAGAAAGCAGACCGGCTTGTGTCCGCAGAGAGGCATCAGAAGAAGAACGTCTGCAGCGCACCCGCAGAGATGCGGCAGAGGAAAGCCGTTCAGAGCGTCCGCGCAGAACTTCGGCAGACGGAAGCCGCGCAGAGCGGGAACGCCAGGCAGTGGCAGAAAGCCGACGCACAGAACGGGAACGTGCCGTTTCAGCAAAAGAAAGCCGCCTGCAGCGCGATTACACGCCTGCATCGGCGCATCGTGCGGCGAAAGAGTCTGCAGCATCGGGAGAACGCCGGAATGCGCGCCCGGCGATTTATGTGCGCCCGGCATCCCGCTCGGAGCTTTACTACACGCTGGAACGGGAGGAATACGGTGATCGCCCAACGAGATATGAGTCGGAATCAGAGCGATCCAGACGCGCCCGCGAGGCAAAAGCCCGGTTAGAGCGGGATCGGCGTGATGAGGATGGATTTGAGTATATCGACGATCCGCGGTAAATAAAAGAGGAAAAGATGGATATCTGTCCAGGAGATTTCTGGTGGGTATCTGTCTTTTCTTTTATATCGATTTTTTTGTAACAAGTTCACACAATTAACACAGTTTTACAGTTGACGAAAACACCTGTTTGTTATACAATCTATATAACAAATGATAAAATAGGCGGCTGACTGTATTTAGAAACGGGGTCTGCCGTCAGAATGAAAGATGGTGGAGTATGATTGTAGAGATTGATTTTAACAGTGAGGAAGCGCTTTATATTCAGCTCATAAACCAGATCATCATCGGGATTGCGACCGACCAGATCCGGGAGGGCGATACGCTGCCATCCGTGCGCCAGTTAGCGGATAACATCGGAATTAACATGCACACGGTCAACAAGGCATATTCTGTACTGAAACAGGAAGGTTTTCTGCGTGTGGACCGCCGCCGCGGGGCAGTGATTGCACTTGATACGGATAAGATGCGGACGATCTCGGAGATGCGCCGGGATCTCAGTGTGATTCTGGCAAGAGGTGTCTGTAAAAATGTGAGCCGAGAGGAGGTTCACAATCTGGTGGATTCCATTTATGACGCATTTACAGCGGAATAGCAGGTTCCGGCTGCGGGCGATGGTTTTTGTGTATTGGAACCGTTGCGGGATGTGTATGTTGGGAGGATAAATTATGCTGTGTGAGAAATGTGGGATTCGCGAAGCGAATATTAAATATACAGAAGTGTTTAACGGCGTCAAGACAGAGCATAATCTCTGCGCCCAGTGCGCGAAAGAGATGGATCTGGGACCGTACTCGGCACTGATTGAGGGAGAATTTCCGCTTGGAAAACTGCTTTCGAGCCTTTTGGGACTGACGGATGCGTCTGCCAGCCAGGCACCGAAAGAGGATGTGGTATGCCCGACCTGCGGCACGACGTATGAAGAATTTATCAAGAACAGCCGTTTCGGATGCGCGGACTGTTATCATGTGTTTGATCCGTTGCTTGGAGAGAAAATTAAGAAATTGCAGGAAAATTCGAGCCATACCGGCAAACATCCGAAGATCCAGCCGCGCAGTCAGGCGGCTGCAGAGGTGACGAAGAAAGGAGAACTGGAATTCAGCCCGGAAGAGCAGATTAAGCAGCTGAAACGCAGGCTGGAAGCGGCGTTGCAGGAAGAAGACTATGAGACGGCTGCTGCCTGCCGGGATAAGATACACAGTCTGGAAGGAGAAATGAGACATGACGAAATGGTTTGAGGAAGTGGCGAATGATGCGTCCAATATCGTTTCCAGCCGGGTGCGTCTGTCTCGGAACTGGGAAGAATATAAATTTCCGAGCCGTCTGGAGCCGGATGAGGCGCGGACGATGATTGCCCGTTTAAAACAGAATTTCCGCGATCTGGGTGACCGGGACGGTCAGTTTTATGAATATGAAGATCTGGAATTGATGGAGAAGCTTGACCGCACCGCATTGCGGGAACGGCGGCTTTTAAACCGCACGCTGGCGGAGAAGACGACGCCGGGCGGGATCCTCTGTTCGGAGGATGAGCGGGTCAGCATGGTATTAAATGCGGACGATCATATCCGTTTACAGGTGCTGGCATCGGGACTCGATCTGCAAGAATGTTATGCAAAAGCGGATGCGCTGGATGATTATATCAACGAGAAGATTCCGTATGCATTTAATGAGAAATATGGATATCTGACGTCCTATCCGACGAATGTCGGAACAGCAATGAAGGCGTCCGTGGTCGTGCATCTGCCGTCTCTGACGATGAATAAGAAATTTCAGGAACTTCTGGGCGATATGGGACGTTTCGGCACGACCGTGCGCGGCGTTTATGGCAGAGGCAATGAAAACTACGGTGATCTGTACGAGGTAGTCAATCAGAAGACACTCGGCATCACCGAACAAGAGATTCTGGAGCTGGTAGCCAACGTGGCGGGACAGCTCTCGGCGCAGGAAAATCAGTTCCGCGAGGTTTCTCTGTCGAGGCACCGCCTGGAGCGGGAGGATGAGGCGTACAAGTCCTACGGCGTTCTGAAATATGCGCGCCGGATGACGCTCAAGGAAGCGATGACATTTCTATCTCATGTCTGGGCGGGCATCGCGGACGGGCTGTTAAAACCGGCAGAATTTGTGAGCATTTACCGCCTGATGATCGGCATCCAGCCGGCAAACTTACAGAAACGTTCGAGCAAGCCGCTGGGACGTGAGGAACTGGAGGCAGAGCGGGCGCGGTATCTGCGGGAGGAACTGCCGAAGCTGGTGTAAAGTAAAAAGAAACAGGAGGAACAGTAAAATGATCGATCGTTTTACTCAGAAAGCCAGAGAAGCGATCCGTCTGGCAGTCGAGACAGCGCAGGAGCTGGAACACGGCTATGTGGGGACGGAGCATCTGCTTTTAGGACTGATAAAAGAGGGAACTGGCGTGGCGGCAGCGGTTCTGGCAGAACATGATGTGACAGAAGAGCGTGTCATGGAACTGATGGAGCGTCTGATAAGCCCGGCAGTGGCGACTCAGGTAGAGGGACAGATTGAGTATACGCCGGGGGCGCGCGCCGTGCTGCAGGCGAGTTATGATGAGGCGGTTTTTTTTAAAGCGCCTCTGATTGGAACGGAGCACATCCTGATTGCTATCATCAAGGATGGAAAATCAACTGCGTGCCGTTTACTCAATACAATGAATGTTAATATTCAGAAATTATATGTGGATCTGATGGGGGCTATGGGCGATGACGCGCCGTCCGAGGCAGCGGAAGATGCGGCAGCAGGACGCGTGCGCCCGGAGAAAGGCAATACACCGAATCTGGACAATTTCAGCCGGGATCTGACCCAGATGGCGCGGGACGGAAAGCTCGATCCAGTCATCGGCAGGGAACGGGAAATGAAACGTGTTATTCAGATTTTAAGCCGCCGGACGAAGAATAATCCGTGCCTGATCGGGGAACCAGGCGTCGGAAAGACGGCGGTTGTGGAAGGTCTGGCACAGTTCATTGTTTCCGGCAATGTACCGGAGACGATCGCGAAAAAGCGGGTTGTCAGCCTCGATTTGTCCGGCATGGTCGCAGGATCCAAGTACCGCGGTGAGTTCGAAGAGCGGATTAAGAAGGTACTTGCCGAGGTGCGGGAGAGCGGAAATGTGCTCTTGTTTATTGACGAGATTCACACGATCATCGGCGCAGGCGGCGCGGAGGGCGCGATCGATGCCTCCAATATCCTGAAACCGTCGCTGGCGAGGGGCGAGATTCAGCTCATTGGTGCGACGACGCTGGAAGAATACCGCAAATACATCGAAAAAGATGCGGCCTTGGAACGCCGGTTTCAGCCGGTTATGGTAGATGAGCCGACGGAGGCGGAATCCATCGAGATTTTGAAGGGGCTTCGCAGCCGCTATGAGGAGCACCACAAGGTGACGATCCAGGATGAGGCACTGGTGGCAGCGGTGCGCCTGTCTGCCCGCTATATCAATGACCGTTTCCTGCCGGACAAGGCGATCGATCTGATCGATGAAGCATCCTCGAAGCTGCGTCTGACTGTATATACGGAGCCGGAGGAGATCAAAAAGCTCGAAGCGGAGATCAAAAAACTCGAAGGTCAGAAGGAAGAGGCGATCAAGGCTGAAGCCTATGAGAAAGCCGGTGAGATCAAGAAGAAGCAGCAGAAAAAGCAGGAAAAGATTGAAAAGATTCGTGAAAAATGGGAAAAAGAGAAAAATTCACGCAAGTTAGTGGTCGGTGAAAATGAGATTGCGGACATTGTTTCTGACTGGACGAAGATCCCGGTTCGCAAGCTGGCAGAAGAAGAGTCAGAGCGGCTGTTGAAACTGGAGTCCATTCTGCATGAGCGTGTGGTCGGACAGGAGGAAGCTGTATCCGCCGTGGCGCGTGCGATCCGCCGTGGTCGTGTGGGACTCAAGGATCCGAAGCGGCCGATCGGTTCGTTTCTGTTCCTGGGACCGACGGGTGTCGGAAAAACAGAGCTTTCCAAGGCACTCTCGGAGGCGATGTTTGGCACGGAAAATGCGATGATCCGCGTTGATATGTCGGAGTACATGGAGAAACACAGCGTTTCCAAGATGATCGGTTCGCCGCCAGGATATGTTGGCTACGAGGAGGGCGGACAGCTCAGCGAGAAGGTGCGTCGCAATCCATATTCGGTTATTCTCTTTGATGAGATTGAAAAAGCGCATCCGGATGTATTTAACATTCTGCTGCAGATCCTCGATGACGGGCACATTACGGACGCACAGGGACGGAAGGTGGATTTCAAGAACACGATTCTGATTATGACCTCCAATGCAGGTGCTGAAAATATTATTTCCCCGAAGCGGCTTGGATTCTCGTCGGAGAGCGGTGAGAAAGCGGATTATGCGTTTATGAAAGAGCGCGTGATGGAGGAAGTGCGCCGGATGTTTAAGCCAGAGTTTTTAAACCGAATCGATGAGATTTTAGTATTCCATCCTCTGACGAAGGAGAATATCAAGACGATCGCGGGCATTCTGCTGCGCGGCATCAAGAAAAGGACGGAGGATCAGCTTGGAATGACGCTCACGATCACAGATGATGCGATCGATTTCCTGGCAGACAAGGGATATGATTCCAAATATGGTGCAAGACCGTTGCGCCGGACGATCCAGACGCAGATCGAGGATCAGCTTTCTGAGAAGATCCTGGAAGGCACGATCCGGAAAAAAACAGAGGTTCGGATTGAAAAAGATGGCGATCAGCTGAAATTTGAGACGGTCTAAAGGGCTGGAAGCGAAAAGACTGGTAAACCCGGTCGAAGTGTGTTAAAATGATACTACTGAGTAACTGTGTAAGTGCGGAGCAGTTGCGATATTGATTAAAAGGATACTAGGAGGATAAAGCATTATGCCAGTAGTTAGCGAGTTAATCCGCATCGAGGATGACGGAACCATCAGTTTTGGCAATTATATGTTAGCAGCAAAGTCCAAGCTGCAGGATTTTGAATTTCAGGGCGATCTTTATAAGGTAAAAACATTCGGCGAGATTACCAAGCTGGAGCGCAACGGAATGTTCGTATATGAGTCGGTACCGGGCACGGCAGTCAATCATTTCCAGGCGGGAGATACTTCCGTACAGTTTTCGGTTGAGGGCGAGAAGGATGCTCAGATTACCATTCAGTTAGAGGATGAGCGTGAGTATGAGGTATATGTAGACGGCGTATCGGTTGGTGGCATGAAGACCAACGTCAGCGGCAAACTGGTACTGAGCGTGGAGCTGAACCCGGGCAAGGCAACCGCAATCCGGATTGAAGCCAGATAAGGAAAAGAAAAACAAAACGTTACGTACAAGTTACAATGCGTGAGATGAAAGCTGCTGCATGGCAGGAATGGCGGGCGTGTGCGCCGGAAGCCGGTTTCCGCCATGCAGTAGCTTTTTGTGTAATAAGAAATATGAGAAGAAGTGTTTGGAAAGGAATCAGCATGGCAAAGGCAAAATCAACGGGATTTTTCTGCAGGGAGTGCGGTTATGAATCTTCCAAATGGATGGGGCAGTGCCCGGCGTGCAAGGCGTGGAATACGATGGTGGAAGCGCCGTCCGCACCAGCATCATCCGGTACGGCAGCAGGGCGGTATGCGGCAGCGGCTTCGCTGACGGCGGCACCGGGGAAACGGGTTGGCGCGCAGGCAAAGCCGGTCAGCTTAGATGAAATTGAGCTTTCCGATACGGATCGGACGAGAACCGGATTTGCAGAACTTGACCGGGTGCTTGGAAGCGGCGTGGTGCGTGGCTCCCTGGTGCTGGTCGGCGGAGATCCGGGAATCGGAAAATCAACCCTGCTTCTGCAGGTCTGCCGGAACCTGGCAGGACAGGAACAAAAGGTTTTATACGTCTCCGGCGAGGAGTCATTAAAACAGATCAAACTGCGGGCAAGCCGGATCGGGACGGTGCGCGGACCACTTTCGTTCTTGAGTGAGACGAACCTGGATACGATCGCGGAGGTGATCCGGGAGGTACGCCCGGATGTGGTCGTGATCGACTCGATCCAGACCATGTTTATCGAGGCGGCAGGTTCCGCACCGGGCAGTGTCAGCCAGGTAAGAGAGTGCACCGGCGTCCTGATGCAGCTCGCAAAAGGACTGGGTGTGACAGTCTTTATCGTCGGTCATGTGACGAAAGAGGGCGTTGTGGCGGGACCGCGTATGCTGGAACATATGGTCGATACAGTGCTATATTTTGAGGGCGATCGCCATGCGTCCTACCGGATTCTGCGGGGAGTGAAGAACCGTTTCGGTTCGACCAATGAGATCGGCGTGTTTGAGATGCGGGAGGAAGGACTGGCGGAGGTGCCGAATCCATCCGAATTTATGCTGGAAGGGCGCCCGGCGGAGGCATCCGGTGCGGTGACTGCCTGCTCGATGGAAGGAACCCGCCCGATTCTTCTGGAAGTGCAGGCGCTGGTGTCAAAGACGAATTTCGGACTGCCGCGGCGGACGGCAGCGGGCGTCGATTACAACCGTGTGAACCTGCTCATGGCAGTGTTGGAAAAACGATGCCGTTATGCCCTGTCCGGGTACGATGCGTATGTCAACATTGCAGGCGGCATGAAGATGAACGAGCCGGCGCTTGACCTTGCGATCGTGATGGCGCTGATTTCCAGCTATAAAGACCGTCCTCTGGATGAGAAAACGATCGTATTTGGCGAGGTCGGACTCTCTGGCGAGGTGCGCGCCGTCTCGATGGCAGAGCAGAGAGTCCATGAGGCAGTCAAGATGGGATTTACAAGATGCATTCTTCCGATGGTCAATGTCAGTAAATTGAAACCAAGGTCGGATATCCGGCTGGAAGGGGTGGCAAATGTGCGGGAGGCGATTGGGCTGCTGTAGGTTGCTTGGATTTTGGGAAAATTTAAGAAAAATAATATTAGCGTAATGTGAGTAATAGCAAATTTGTCTCAGTGGGAGTTAGGTCTCCGACTGAGATAAACGCTCCGCGAGGATACGCAGTGATTCTGATAGGAATATGTCAGCTTCTCTGACCAGAATCACGCGCCAAGTCTCACGGACGTTCGACTTGAATGTTTAAAAAACAAAAAACGCCAATGACTCATCTCTGAATCACTGACGCCTTTAGAAGCAGGGGAAGAGGGATTCGAACCCCCATTAACGGTTTTGGAGACCGTGACGAACACCCCGAAAGTATTGTAAAATAAAGGATTTTTAGAATCAGTGACATTTTCAGTGACAGTTCTAATATTTGTTACTGATGGTCTGTTTCTACAATGTCTTTTTCCTATGTGATGTTTGGAACACCAAGAACTTCATTATATTGTTGAGAAAGGTGTTGCTTATGACGGAGAAAGAATTGGAAAAGAAAATCGAATCCACAGACAAAAAACTTGCGAAGATGAAGTTACCGCGAGGGGAAGGAAAGATTACATGGAAAAATAAGGCTACTTGTTACTTGGAGTACAAGAAAACATTGGCATTGCCAGATGGTACATCTAAAAGAATTTCTGCATATGGATATAGCATTGAAGATGTAATAGATGCTATGCGAAAAAAAGAAGTAGATACCTTGCAGGAATGGCAGATTGGACAAAGACCAGTATTTTCATTAAATGGAAAGCGTCTGACGAACAAAGTAATTCTTGCTGATGCCATCAAACATTGGTTTTACAAATTCAACTATCTGAATAAGAGAGGCAGGACATTTGACAGAGAAGAATCTACATTGAAGAATCAGATTCTTAAACAAACCAGCTTTGCCAATATCCAGATTCGTGCCATCACGGATGAAGTGATCCAGAACTTTCTATCGGAGCTGATGAAGAAATACTCATATTCCACGGTAAAAAAGACGTATGAGTTGTTAGATCAGTTCTTTCGATACTACTATTCAAAGGATGTGAATAACAATCCTATGACTACGGTGGTTAAACCTAAAGAAGTGGATGTAAATAAGGTATCTGTCCATCAGACGAAAGATATTCGATGCTTTACACCCGATGAGATAGAACGATTCGTTCATGAAGCATCTGCAATCTGGTCTACAGGAAAGCCAAGATACAAATTTGGAGAAGGACTGATCTTTATCATGTACACAGGGGTACGTTTTGGAGAAGCAGTTGCATTGACATGGAAAGATATAGATGAGAAAAACGGATATTTGAATGTCAGTGTAGCAGAATCCTACGAATTGAAGCGAGATGCTAATATGCAGTCAACAGGACAGCGGATCAAGAAAAAAGACAAGCCTAAAACAAAAGCTGGTATCAGAAAAGTATATCTTATCTCCAAGGCACTGTACCATTTGAGACGTTTGAAAGAATTGCAGAAACCAGATTCAGAAGATGAGTATATTTTTGCAACAGGACTACACGCACCAGCGGTCAGTTATTACAACCTGCATCGAGCATTTAATCTGATCTGTAAGAACAGCGGAATAAAAGAGATAGAAGAATCGGTTGGTCTACATACCCTTAGACATACATTTATTTCTCTGCTGTGTAGAAAGAACATAGACAAGATGGTAATAGCAAGTATTGTAGGACAGGCTGACACAAAGACGATAGAACGTGTATATTATCATATCATGCAGGAAGAAAAGGATTTAGCTTTATCTACGCTGGATGAGAAGGAATATGTAATGCTAGATAAGATTTCTTCTCCATCCCAACTTTCACGGTTTGAATTGTAAATAATAGAGATAGGGAGTATTCAGCGATGGATAGTCCCTATTTTTATGTGTGGAGAGAAAATCCCAAGTGTGTCCACGTGGTTGCAGTTGGGAAATAGAGTTTCGCCTTGCGTCCACGTGATCACAAGCCAGAAGAACATATAATTTTGGATGCGTCCATGTGGTTGCATCCAATTTCAGACAGAATCAGAATCAAACAAGGTATTTCCAATTCAGAGATCCCCGTATCTCAAAATCATACTACACCGATGGAGTCGCAAATTGCTACCCCCTTATTTTTATATGTGGTTTCTTTGAACATTTCATTCCACAAAATTGTGGAGTCAGATTTAATGAGATTATCAATGTTGAGTTATCCCCGCATCATAATTTCTTGGATCGTGCCATTTCTGATGTAATCTATCTTAAATCCACTAAAATTCCCATCAATTTACATTTCAGATGAAACCTGTGTTTCAAATCACATGAGACAGAAAATATCCTGTTTGGAATCTTCAAATTATCCCTATCAAAATCTATATATACCTCTGTAACGCACCAGAATCAATTTTAAGCCATTTTATATATTAGACAGTAAACTTTACCAACAAAGCAAATAAAATCCAACCACAGGTCAAATATGAAGCCTATAAGAACCTGCTGTCACAGCTAAAAGAAGAAAAGGAGTGATACACGATGTACAACAAAATTAATACAGGTCAAGTCTACAAAAAAGAAATAGTTACCAAGATAAAAGAAAAAACCGGATTCTGGAAGAAAGATATTGAGTTAATGTTACTGGCTTTAGGAGAAGTAATCACAGAAGCAGTAGAAGAAGATAAATCTATTTCTCTGAAAGGAATCCTCACAATTACCCCCATAATGACGAAGGACAGACTGAGATACAACCGATATAAGGATGAGATTGTTCAAGAGCAAGGACACCAGAAAGTAATTATCACAGCAGGAGAACAGCTAGATAAAGCAGTTGTGAAGTCATTAGAACGAAAAGAAAGATTGGAAGAAGAAAAGAAAGCTAGGAAAAGAATCTATAATCAGACCTATTATCAAAATAGAAAAAAGAAGAAAGCGGAACAAAAACAATCAGAATCTAAGGGTAAGTCTAAATCATGATTCAGCGCAATTTCGCGCTCTATTCCGGTTGAAGAATTAAAAATGAATATAATCAGATGAAAAGTTGTCACTCCTTGAGTAATACATATTAAGTTGTCCTTGCGGACAAGAATCTGGATCTTGGGATGAGATATTTCAAATTTGTCTCTTGAGAAGGACATATTAAATGATTTTTAAAAGTGATAACTTTTGAAAAATGAAAAAGTGAATATAGTAGAGAAGGATATTGTATGTGCTTCAGCATAGACAACTTGATCTGTGTAAATCAAAAGACGAAAAGGAGAACGAAATTATGTACTTATGTAGAAGAATGAAATTGTGTGGATTCTTATTAAAAAAGGGATTTAACTATGAGAAGATTATTGCTGATAAGTATAACCCTAGATATAATTGCTGGCTGTTTAAGAATACACCAGAATTAAAAAATGCAGTAGAAGAATATTATGCACAAATCAAATAGATAAGAGTTCAACTTCGATAGAAGTGAAAAATATTATCTTTTACTTATTATTATGTATTATTTATACTGTAAAAGTTCCAGCAAAAAAGTGTTGTAGTTTTTGAAGTGTACCTGCCTTTGCCCAACAAAAAAATGTTGCAACTTTTACTCCAAGAAAAATTTAAAGAACGAAAGAGCGAATGGAATGAAAAATTTATTTATTATTAAGAAAATAACAGAGAACAAAGAACTATCCGATCAAGCATTTGTTGTATGGTGTGGACTTAGGAATATTATGCAAATGGATAAAGTGGAATATTTTATATCTTATAATATGATTGCACATTCTATATTCAAACGTGTACCTAACAGATATGAATTGACTGCGATTAAAAATGGTTTGGAAGAATTGCTAAATAAAAGAATGATTAAGATTGAAACAACATACAGCAAGTCAGAGATGGTTTTGAATTTGACAAATTTATATTATAAAAAAGATGATGGATTCTTCGCTGATTTATCAGAGGATGAAATGCATAAAATAATGAATCTTAGTGGTAATTTTGACAGATATAAGTTGCTTCGGTATTTTACCTGTCAGATCGGTTCTTTTAATAGAAGTGAGGATATGGGTAAATATAAAGGAAAACTTGGTGGAATGGGATTGGACTATTTTGCAAATCTAATATCTATAAGTAAGCCTACGGTTATCACTTTTAATAAGATTTTAGAAGAAAATAAAATTATGTTTATCATAAGACATAAAGATTTCTTTCAAGGCATTGCACATAATGGCAGTGGTGAATTAAGAGAGATACCTAATACATATAGCAGATGGTGTGATAAAGCATTAGCGGAAGCGTATTCAGAGAACATTCATGGATATAAGTATAATGAAGCTAATAAGAATAAAAAGACAGAAAGGGCGAACAAGAATCGTTCGTTGGGACAAAAATTACATTATTTTGCTACAGAAATGAAAGAGTATTCAGAAGATGAAATAAGAGAACTTTATGCTTATGCAGTAGACAAAAATAAAAGATTAAAAAGGGATTATGATTTGAATGTGGAGAAAGGTTATTCTGCGGATGAACCAAAATATATTGATATGAGTATTTTTGATGAATATGATTACCTTGATACAGATTCCCAAAATGGGAATGTGGTCGAAAAAACATATACGATCGAAGAAATGTTAGATTTTTCTATTGCATCTGATGTAGTAGCCTAGATAAGGTGTTGCACGTAAAGCAACACCAGCAGATAAGGAGAAAAAAGAGAGCGAATGAAGCACATAAATGTACATTATAATTATGATATTCCGGAATGTAACTGGATCATCAAACAGGGAGCAAAAGTAATTGGTTGTGGGAATCATCCCATAACAGGAAATACTTTTATTGTTTTCCAAGTGACAGATTTTTATAAGTCCCTATGCGAAGAGTATAGAGCAAAACATAAAGAATAATTCGAAGAAAGAATTTCAAAACTTAATATCATATGAGTGATTGGGACAGTATGGAATCATACTGCCTTTTTTATTGTTCAAATTTATCGGAACGCTGTTCTTGCGTTCTGTCTATGGCTGAAATAAGCCGTCTTATTTTTATTCAAGGAGGAAGTTAATAACTATGTCTAATATTAACACAGTAAAAAATTTAGAAGATACAAGAATATGCAAAGAATGTGGTCGGGAATTACAGATGAGTGAGTTTAGAACCAAAACAATAGGATGGACAACACATACATATCACATTTGTAATGAATGTTTTAATGATAAAATGCTAACTGCCCGTAAACAAAATTTCTATGAAAAGGGTATCGCTCTATATAAATCTGATAAATCCATGAGAACGATCCGGAAATACAAGACTGTTCATCCATCCAGAATTTTACCAGAATCCGTGTCTGGAATAGAATCAATGGCATCAGACGAAGTATTTGCTCGGCTACTTGATTATAAAGATACATGGGTATCAAATTATGGCAGAGTGATAGAAAAGAGACAGGACAGCTATCAGTTGCTTAAATCCACCTGTTCCAGAGCAGATAAGGAATTGTATTATAATCTCAATAAAAATGTGTATAATGAGAAGAAAGAAGTGTGGGGATATAAGAAGTTCAAAGTCAGAGCGTGTGATCTAGTGATTCAGACGTTTATTGTGAATGAAGATATGAAGAATAATATCGCCTGCTACCATCGTAACGGCGATAGACAAGACAATTATTATAAGAACCTCTATCCTGTGACGGAAACGCAGTATGAAGCCATTGAAACTGAATATTTGAAGAATGGTACAATTTCAGAAGATAGGATCATGAAGATTGTGAATGATATGAAATATAAGGCTGACGGTTGGAATCCTTGGTATTATCGTCGGAGTTTTGAAGGAGTAGGTTATCTGGGAACAAATGATGTTGACTATTACTCTGACGCATATAACAGATGGACAAACATGATCCAGAGATGCTACAACTCAAAGATTCATGCGTACAAACCATATTATAAAGATACAAGAGTATGTGATGAATGGCAGAATTTTTCCAACTTCAAAATCTGGTATGATGAACATTATATTCAGGGAAATGCGATTGATCTTGACAAGGATCTTCTGTGCAATGAAGCTAATATATATAGTCCAGAAACATGTGCATTTCTTTCTCATTATCTGAATACGGTATTTGAGGACAGAGAAGCACCTAACACCACTCTGAATGATGATGGGAAGTACGAGGTCAGCATAATGATTTTAAATAAGAAAATTGACTTAGGTACATATGATACAGAAGATGAAGCAAAGAAAGGTGTGATTGAGGGTAAGAAGAATTATATTGATGAGCTGGCAGAGAAGAGCAAGGGGAAAGTTCCAGATTGTGTGTATGATGCTATGAAAAATTGGGAGGTTAAGGTGTCTTAGAAATAGACACTTTAGCTTGCTAAAGTGAATAATTAAAAAATGTAATAATATCAATAGATCACTTTAGCGTAGTAAAGCATGACGAAGATATAACAATGTCAATAAAAATTGGTAAAATGCTTTAGTGCACTGAAGTGAAGATATAATACATAAGGGCATATTGGATGTGATAATATATCTGATATGCCTTTTTTCGCCGTTTTGGGGTGGTATATGATAAAAGATATTGACACCATATATGACACCACCTAGAATGTAGGCAGGAGGCGAAGAATAATGAAAACGCTGAATGATTATATGGCAATGTCCTATCGTATGGAAATTGTAGAAGATAAGGATGAGGGGGGATTTGTGGTATCTTATCCAGATTTGCCCGGATGTATTACTTGTGGCGAGACATTAGAATCCGCGATTGAGAATGCACAGGATGCGAAAAAAGCATGGATTGAAGCTGTAAAATAGTAGATGAATTTGGAATATGTTATATGCGCTAAGTTGTAAAATCAAGTGCGACAAGGGTTAATAACTCTATCGCACTTGATTTTTTATTATAGAAAATATGAGTGCTACAAGAGAATTAAAAAACTCTTGTAGCACTTTTTATTTTGCCAATTTTTAAGGAAAGGTGGGCGGAAACGTGAAAAAAGGAGATAAGCGTATTACATACGCCGACAGACAGAAGATTGAAGCAATGGAGCGAACCGGGGCAAAGGTTACAGATATTGCAAAGGCGGTTGGGTTTCACAGAGCAACGATTTATAACGAATTGAAGCGTGGGGGAACACCATACCGGGCAGAAGTAGCACAGAGAAGTTTATAAATGCCAGGCGGCAGCAATATAGAAAGGAACTCAACATGGATATATCAAAATGGTTTTACAGACCGCACTACACAACGCCGGAACTTGATAAAAAGATTGAAGATGTGGAAAAGGCGTTGGGGTTCAAATTGTTTATATGGCAAAAAACATATATAGAATATGGCGTTTTTAGACAGTACGGGGAAACGACCGCCAAAATATTAAGATTGCTTATAACACCGGGGAAAATAGTTGATTTCACAGAGCGACCAAGGGGAGATAGAGAAAGATTTTTTAGAAAAGAACTTTTAGAAGTGAAAGCAAAGTTAAATGCCGCCGGAGTTCAGACCAACGAAGTCTACACAAATAAAAAGGACTTATACAGAGCAATGAACGAAAGGACGGGCGGCAGCAGATGAAAAGAAAATTAAAGGTTAATGACTTTTTTTGTGGATGCGGCGGAATGGGTATTGCATTTAAAAATGCCGGGTATGAAATAGCCGGGGCATGGGACTTTGATAAATACGCCGTGGAGAGCTACCGGGCAAACGTAGGGGACCATGTACAGAAAGCAGACATTAAGGAATTACACCAAGCAGACATCCCACAAGCGGATGTGTGGGCGTTTGGTTTCCCATGCCAGGATTTGAGCGTTGCCGGAAAGCAACGGGGCATGATTTTAAAATGCGAGGATTGCGGCGAGGAAATAGAGATAAACCCGGAAGAGTACACGGGCAACACCATTTGTCCTAAGTGCAGCAGTAACAATTTTAAGGCGGCGAGCCGTAGCGGATGTTTCTTTGAAATGATGCGATTGCTTGAAGAAACAGAGAGAGAGAGAGAACACGCCATGCCGGCCGTTATCATTGCGGAGAACGTGCGAGGATTACGCCCGTATTTGCCCGTGTTACGCCTTGAATATGAACGCCACGGGTACACGGCACATATTGAAATGTTTAATTCCAAATATTGGAACGTGCCACAGAACCGGGACCGTTACGCAGTAGTAGGGACCAGGAACAAAAAGAACCTATCATTTACATTTCCAAAAGAGCAACACGAATTTGTACCGAAATTATCGGATTACCTGGAAAAAGATGTGCCGGAAAAATATTACTTGCCGGACGAAAAGGCACAAACCATTATAGCCCAGGCAATGGAGAAATTAGAGAAAATGGGAAAGTGCCATGCGTGCATTACGCCGGACCGTATCAACAAGCGGCAGAACGGACCGAGGGCAAAGGCAGAGGACGAGCCAATGTTTACACTTACCGCCCAGGATTTACACGGCGTTATCATCCTGGAAGATGAACAGACGGAAGAAAGCGTTGTTACGGACATTGCAGAGGAAACCGGGCTTTTAGACCCTAACGGTTGCGGAAAAACATTACGAGTTGGGGGGGCGGAAGCATCACAAAGAAGCATAACTACCAACACGTTATTGTCAATCCAGGGGGGGGGGCAGAGAGCAACAGAGTTTCCCATAACGGTAACGGTCAATAAGTGCGGAAGAAATGTTTTAAAAATTGCGGATGTTTCCCCGTGCCTTACCGCAAGGGATTATAAAGGGTACGCCGGAAAGAAAGACATGATAGCAGTTATAGAAGAGCGAAAGGAACAAGACAATGGAAAGAGCCAACAACCAGGGTTGCCAAATGGTGGGGATGCTTGACATAAAAGGTCAAGACCAATGCCGCCGGGTGTATTCAACGGACGGAATAGCACCAACCCTTACAACATCCGGGGGGGGGGAAAGGGAAGTGAAAATATTTGATACAAAGCGGTTGAGGGTGCGAAAGTTGACACCTAAAGAATACGGAATTTTACAAGCGTTCCCTATGGACGATTGGAAACAAGTTGTTTCAGATAGCCAGGCATATAAACAATTTGGTAACGCAGTAACTACAACGGTATTTACTGCAATAGCGGAAGAGATAGCAAAAAGCATTTATGCAGCAGAAGAAAGCGAGGAACAAAACATGGAAGCAGAAAACAAGAACTTTACCGGAATGAATGAACCGGAAGAGAAGCCAACGGCGGAAAGCATTTTGGCAGCAGCGGAAGCAGAAGCCAAGACAGCAGCAGGACGGGAAGAAACAACTAAAACAGCAATTCCGGCAGAGGAAACCATAACACCGAACTCATTAGCCAACGGGATGTTGCAGTTTCTTCTTGATAGCGGAATCGTAGCGAGTGCGTGCGTAACGGATGAAACAGAAAAGATGTTTGCAAAGCACATTAAAGAAGAATTGGACGGAATAACGATTGGGGAAACACCGGAGATATTGAGAGATTGGGAAGCGGCACAAAACGCCGTCAATGATATGCTTTCAAAATATGCACCGGGCGGATATATGGGGAAAATCATTTATCCATTACTTACCCCATTAAAAGAGCGGTTGGAAGCCGGGGAAAGAACACCGGATTTATACAACGCCATTGTAGAAGCCACAAGGTAGGTGCAGCGTATGACATTAGCGGATATTGTGGCCGTTATGTCTGGCCCGGACCGTGTACGGATTACAAAAGGAAGCAATGAACTATTTGCCGGATATTTGGGTAATTTGGTACACATGGCAGAATATGAAGCACTTATGGCGGAAGAGGTCACACGGCTAAAAGAAAAAGTGGACATAACCCATAAAAGATATAAGGAATTGGGACTAATGCAGCCATTACACCCGGAAGAAACACCAAATTACAGTTTTTCAGATTTGCAGTTGACTATATACCGGGAAATCATATTGAAAAGCGAGGAATAACACATGGAAGAAAAAACAATGATGCCTATTAACAATCAGATTGAGCCGGATTTTTTAGAACACATCAAAAGCACCTTTAAGCGGTGGAGAGATTTAAACACCCAGGGCGTGACGATTGGGGCAAGGGAATTAAGTAATTTTGCCTTTACCTTAAAAGGTGCATCCATGAATAGCCATTTGGGATTTAAGTACAATTTCAACCCACGGGGAACGGATACAGACGGAAACCCGGCAATCACATTAAAACTTTATACCAAACCGGAGCAGATGAACCCGGCAGCAGATAGGCCGGTATATGAATTTGCAGCCCCTTACATGGTTTAGGGTGCAGCAGTACAGAAAGCGAGGGAACACAACATGATGCAGAAATTAAAAGAAGAAATCACGGCAGCAGCCAACAGAGAATTAAACCGGGCAAATGAGCAATTCCCGTTATTTACATCAAAACATGAGGGCGTGGCGGTTGCCTATGAGGAATTAGAAGAGAGCAAAGAAGCCCTTGAAGAGTTGGAAACATCCTTTAAGTGCTTATGGGATGATGTGAGAGGGAAAGAAACGCCTTGTTATCTGAAAGAAGAGATAACACCGCTTAAAATCGCAGATTACGCAATTAACCTTGCGTGCGAAGCCGTACAGACGGCCGCTATGCTTATGAAATATGAAATGAGCCTTAACCCGGCAACAGAAAGAGAGGGCGAATAATGGCAATATACGCAATTGATTTTGATAACACATTGGCTATTACCCGTTTCCCGGAAATTGTAGCCCCAAACAAAAAAATGGTTGCTTTTGCGAAAGCGGTAAAAGCCCAGGGACACCAAATAATATTGTGGACAAGCAGAGCCGGGGCAGACCTGGAAAATGCCGTGGAGTGGCGCAGATTGCAAGGGCTTGTATTTGATGCCGTGAATGAGCCGTTACCGGAGCAGATAAAGCGGTGGGGAAACGATACAAGAAAAATCTATGCGGATTATTACATAGACGATAAGAATATGACAATAGCCCAGGTGGAAAGCACCATGAACCAAATAAAAGAGATTATGGAAGAAATAAAGGAGTGAAATAATGAAAATCAAAATTACAGATGTGTTACCTATTGTTAATCCGCCGGAAGTAGGGAGCGTACACACGGTTACAAGAAGAGAGACAGAACCACCAAGAAACAGACGCACGAAAATGTACTATATAGAAGTTGGTAAAAGGGAAATAGGGGTATATCCAAGAGAGTGCAAAGTGATAGAAGAGTAGAAAGCGAGGATAAATAAATGGGATTTATGGACAATTTTACATCAGATAGCCCGGTAACAGTAAAGCAACCGGATTATTACGAAATGGTAAAGGAAGCAGCCAAAGCGGAGTTAATCACAAATGCGGTCAATGCGGAAGTGCCAGGGTACTACATCCAAGCAATGATTACCGGGAAAAAGCCGGATTTTCTTAATACCCTGGATGCAGAGGAAGAGGAAACCGGATTTAGAACGGAATATGAACAGATAACCGGGGCGGTGGTATCAATTTTTGAAGCCTGGGAGAAAGAAAACGGCGTTGAGAGTGCGGCGGACGGATTACATAGGCTTATAGATGATTTAAGTAAAAACCGGATTGAGGAATTAAGGGTAATCAGAGAAAACAGAGAAGCAGAAAACGCAATATTAAGCAAATTACTAATTCCGCCATTATGTGGGGACGAAAGCAGAGCGGAAGAAACAGAAAGCGAGGGAACACAACATGATGCAGACGGCAGCAGTACAGAAGATAAGCGAACAGAATAGCCCATATAAAGCAATGTTGGACCGAGCCTATATGATAGGCTACACGGATGCCATGAACCAGGAGAGAAGCCACAGAAGAGCCGCCAGGGAACGCCGGGAAAGAAAAAAGTATTTTGCCATGCAGAAGTTAAACGGCGTTGCATTACTGATTTTCACGGCCGTAGCAATCAAGATTTTAGAGGGGGATGCAACAATAGCGTTTATAACCGTTCCTTTAGGGTTATCCATGCTTTTATCCAAAGAAATGTTGATTATCAATAAATATTATTGGAAATGTGAGGAAAAGGCGGAAAGAGGGGTGCAGTAATGAGGTTTGTTATCCAGGGATTAAAGTACGATACGGATAAAATGAAGAAAATAGCGAATGTGAAGAAATGGTATAAAACCAATAGCCTACTTGTTAAGGCAATTTACGGAAATGAAGAAGTAGGAACTACATACGATTGTGAATTGTGGAGAAGCGAAAAAGGAAATTGGCTTTTGACACATACAGAGGACTACAACACGAAAGTAGGACACGCCATAACAGAAGAGGAAGCAAAAAGCCTTTTAATGAGATATGCACCGGATATTTACGAAACAGAGTTTGAAAAAATACCGGAAGCATAGAAAAAGCGAACCCCTATTGCAAAGGTGGGGACCTAAAACAATAGGGGTTGGAACTCAACAAAGAGAGTATAGCACAATATATAGTGTTTGTAAATGTGGTTTTTCTATATATAGGAAGAAACCGCATTGGAAAGGTTGGTTTTACATGGTTGTAAGGATTATTACCATAATTGCAGCAGTTACGGCAACGGGATTTTTCACGCTTGCCGCTTTATGGTTCATAGGATTTTTGAAAGTCCGCCAGGCGTGGGCGTGGCTTTTTGAAGATTGGGACCGTAGATTTTAATTTTTTTTGACGGTGCAACCGGGTTTAGCCGTCCTTGTAATGGGCCTTAACATATCAACCATTATAGAAATATATGTTTTATATCTGCCTGGATAGGTGGGTTTTAGATAGATAAGTGAAAAGGTGGGGCAATGGGTAAAAGATATTATGACAATTACGATTATGAGGAAGCATACAAGGAGCAGTGCAAGAAGTTAGAGGAAGCAGAAATGGAAAGGTGGATGAAAGAGGGGTGGGTAAACTGCCTATACAGAACATCCACATACAAAAGCACCAATACAGAGAGCAACACAACATTGCTTGAAAGTATGGTGTACCCGTCCTTTAAATTCAAAGCAGATATGCCAAAGACGGAAAAGAAGAGAGAAACAAGCCCGTCACAATCAAACCTCAACGATAAGAACGCAAGACGGTATTTAATCCGTTTAGCCAATATCAATTTTGGAAAAGGGGATATATGGGCTACGTTTGGTTGGAATAATGGGTTATTGCCGGAAACCTACGAGGATGCAAAAAAAGATGTGGTTAATTTCATACGCCGCATAAACCGCAAGCGTAAAAAGTTAGGGTTAGAAAATGCAAAGTATATTTACATAATCGCATTTGAAGAATACACACGCCCACATTTTCATTTACTCATATCCGGCGGAATAGACCGTGACGAGTTAGAAAGAATGTGGGGAAAGTGCGATAGACCAAACACCAGGAACATAAGCCCGGACGAGAATTTTTTATTAACCGGACTTGCTACCTACATAACACAGAACCCACACGGAACAAAGCGTTGGTGTCCGTCCAAGAATTTGAAAAAACCGGATGAACCAAAACGCAGTTACTCAAAATTCAGAAAAGCAAAGGTGGAGAAAATGGCCTTTGATAGTAGCGTGTTACAAGCAGAAATGGAAAAGGCATATCCGGGCTTTGCGTTCCTGGATGCAGAGGTAAAGCACAACGGAGTAAACGCAGCCTTTTACATATACGCCCGTATGGTTAAAAAGGGCGAGAAGCCGAAAGGCAAGCCACAAAAAAGAAAGCGAGGGAACAAAGCATGAAAATTATTTGCACACTAAACCTAAAGGGCGGATGTGCCAAGACCACAACGGCGGTCAGCATGGCGGAGTTATTGGCAACCGGGTTTAAATCGAAGCATGGAACGGTTAAGCCTGGGAAAGTCCTTTTATTTGACAATGACAAGCAAGGGAACGCAAGCCGCCTATTTGATGCGTACCAGGGAGAAACAGAAAGCCCGGCGGCAGCAGTATTAAAAAATGCCACATTCAAGGGAAACACCATAAGACACACAAAAATTAAGAATTTGGACATTGTGCCGTGCAATTATTTTATGGAGTTGGCGGAATTGGAGATTAAGGCAGATACAGACACGCCACAACACGACAGATACCGCCGAGCGTTTGAGGAATTGAAAAACACGCCGACATTTGGAAATTATGATTGCTGCATCATAGACAACGCCCCGGATTTAGGCATGAACGTAATAAATGCACTTGTGGCAGCAGATGAAATTGTTATACCCGTGAATTTAGATTGCTATTCCCTGGACGGATTGGAAGAATTGGTGGACCAGGTAAACAATGTTAGGCAGTTGAACCGCAAAGCACACATTGCCGGGGTGCTTATTACGGACTATGAGAAATCAGACACAAGCGAAGCGGCGGAAACGTGGTTGAGAGAAAAAAGCGGATTGATAGTATTTAATACAATCATCAGACATTCCAAGAAAGTAAAAGACAGTACATTTTACCACAAAACGCCAATAGCCTATTCCGTGAGAAGCGGAGCGGCACAAGGATATAAAAATTTTATCCTGGAATGTATGGGAGAAACACGCATAGCAGAAATGCAGAAAGAGAGGGTATAACATGGGCTTTAATATTATGGACCTTATGAACGGAGCAACCAGGGCAGCAGTTGAGGGCGTGGACAACTACGAAGCAATAACCCTTAACCTGGACGAAATCAAAGTTACGAAGCACAACCGTTATAGCATGGATGATTTGGAAGAATTGGCAACATCAATTCTTATGGATGGATTGCAAGAGCCGTTAATCATTGGCCGGGTAAACGGGGAGTATCTTCTTTCCGGTGGACATAGACGGCGTGAAGCCCTTGTTATTTTGCAGAATGAGGGACACACGGAGATTACGCAGAACATCCCGTGCCGCTTTAAGGACATGACGGAAACGCAATTTAGATTATCCTTGCTAATCGGCAATACCTTTAACCGAAAAATGACCGATTACGATTTGATGAACCAGGCGGCGGATTGGAAAGAGGTATTGACCCAGGCGAGAAAGGAAAAATTGTTAGTCCTGGAAGAGGGAAAAAGGGTTAGGGATTATGTGGCGGCAGTCCTGGGGGAGAAACCAACCAAGATTGCACAGTTGGAAGCAATTAACAACAATGCCACGGAAGAGGTAAAAGAGCAGTTTGAAAAAGGCAATATGAAAATTACAAGTGCCTATGAAACAAGTAGATTATCCGAGGATGCACAAAAAGAAGTTGCGGCAGCAGTTGAAGCCGGGGCGGATATAAAGAGCGAAGAGATAAAACAGATGTCAGAAGAGAAGAAAAAGAAGCGTAAGACCGCCGAGGACATAGCCAAAGAACAAAATGTGTCAGATACCGACACATCCGAGGAAGAAAAGGCAAATGCCAAGAAATTACACGCCGTAAAAATGCTTGAAAAATATTATATCTATCTTTCCGAAGAGGAAACGGGCATTTTGGAACGGATGTTGGAAGATTGCAAACGCCGCAAGCGTGAATATGCCTTAGAGGAAGATTAAACGGGTATGGGGAAAATTATATTATTCCCCACGCACCCGGATTATTGCAAAAGGTGTATTTATTCCAGGAACAACGGAACGTGTGCAAGCGAGAAATACAACGAAAATCAATACAAGGTAAATTGCGTGTGGCATTACTGCAAATACCGGAAAGAAAAGGCGGAATATGAAACATGAGTATACAGAACATGAAGAGAAGCGAAACAACGGAGCAAATAGCCCTTTTCAATTGGGCGAAGCGGACAGAAAGCATATTGCCGGAATTGGCGTTGATGTACCATGTGCCAAACGAGGGCAAAAGGAGCAATGGCGGAATATTAAAGGCGGCCGGACTTAAAAGCGGCGTGCCGGATATATGCCTACCCGTTGCAAATAACGGCTTTCACGGGTTGTATATCGAATTGAAGTTTGGAAAGAATAAGGCAACCAAAGCCCAGGAAGAGTATATGGCAATGCTTAATGCACAAGGCTATAAAACGGCGGTGTGCTATGGGGCAGAGGAAGCCGGGGAAGAGATATTGGCATATCTCACAGAACCGGGACGGATGCCAAAGAAAGCGTGTGTAAATGCACCGTGGATTAACGGAAAGTGTGACGGTATCAATTTACCGTCACGAATGTTTAGCCGGGAAGAGTGCAGAGGGTGTAAGAATTTTAATCCGGGAAGAGAAGAAAGAATAATAAACGAGATTTTAAGCGAACACCCGGAAAAGAGAGAAATAAAGCAAGCAATTATAAATCTTTCATGCGGTCAGACGGGAAATAAAAAGATTGAGAGTATGGAAGATACATTGGAGATTATCAACGCCACATTGGGCGGAATGGTAAAAGGCAATGAATTAACCGTGGAGCAGTCGGCAGCAGTATTAACGGTTGCTATGAAAGCCTACGAAGTAGGAAAGAAAGCGAGGATAAAAGCATGAGTGCAAAAGCAGATAAAACGGGTTCATGTTCCTTTTGTGGACAGACCAAAATAATACAGGTCCCGGAAGAGTGGGAGCAAGGGCAGATTAACGAAGCGGTAACGTGCGAGTGCGAATGTGAGCAAGCACAAGCATACGCAAAAGCAAAAGAGAGAAAGGACAAGGCAAAGAAAAGAGTAAATGAATTATTTGGTGGCGGTGCAGAAAAGCCCGTTGCGGAAGATGTGGTTAATCTTTTAATTGCAACCGTTGATGCAATCGAGGATAAACACATGAAAGGGATTACCGTTGATGTGGGGCATGGCGTAAAAGCAAAGGTTTCTAAAATGGCGAAAGAAAGTATTAAGGTTGAACGGTCGGAGAACAAAAAGACAACCTACGAAGAATAGCGGATTGGGGGGGGGGCAGTATTGCAAAGAATTGATGATGATATTAAAGCCACAGTAAAAAAGATTATCCAGGGCAACGAGAAACGCAAACGCCGGATGCTTAACGGGAACGCATCAGCATTTGACCGTATGGCTTATAGCGTGATAAATGAAGCCCTTAATAATTCATGCCACAACATAGATAGCGAAGCGGCACGGGAGCAGATGCAGAAACAAATATATAAAAGCGTGGTTCATTGTACGCCGTATGAAAGTATTTATGATGTGATGTGTGGCCGCCGTCAATTCTACGATTACCGCAATGAATTTATAACCGCAGTTGCCGAGGGGCTAGGAATGTTGCCAGGCAGCAGGACTAAAAGGAATACCGGATGCAGCAGTACAACGGGGACATAATAGCAAGGCAAAAGAATTTATAATTGGGTTATGGGGTAGCAATACACATAACCCATAAACCATTTACAGAAAGGGCGGTGGGACCGTGAAAGAATATGCAAAGGGCTTTTATAAGTCCGCCGCATGGAAGAGAGCAAGGCAGCAAGTAATAACCAGGAGCAACGGATTGTGTGAGCGGTGCAAGGCGAGAGGAATATATAAGCCGGGTTACATTGTGCATCACAAAGAATATATTACGCCGGGCAATATCAGCAATCCAAACATCACATTGAACCTGGACAACCTGGAATATGTTTGTGAGGATTGCCACAACAAAGAACACAAGGCAGTACATACACCAATGCGTTATCAGTATGATGCAAACGGAAATTTATTACCGCCGAAAGAAAATAATAAATCAGACCACACCCCCGGGGTACAGAATTTGACACCGGGTAAAAGAACCGAGGGAGTTACCTCAAAAAAACTCCGCAAGGTCGCACGCATATGAGGGGGGTATATTTATGGCAGAAAGCAAGAATGATTTAACAGAAAATAAGAAAAAAAGACCGAACAAATTAACAAATGCGAGGATTAAAAAAGAGATAGAGTTTTTAGAAAAAATGTTCGTTGGGGTTGATGATGAAAACAAGAAAACCCTTATAAATTCACTGATTGAGGAAGCGGCGTTTTTAAAAGTGGCTTGTTTCCAGGCGAAAGAAGAATTGAAAAAAGAGGGCCTTACAACGGAAACCGTGAACGCATCACAGAAATTTGTAAAAGCCCACCCCTCAACCCAAATTTACGAGAAATATTCACGCCAATATACCGCAATTATCCACTCACTCATTGAGTATTTACCGCCAAAAGAAAAAGAAAAAGTGGACCGTTTGGCGGCGTTACGGGATGAATAGTTAATGGATAATTGGATTTTTAAATACCATGAAGCAATCCAAAAAAAAGAAGTAATTGTGGGTGTATGGGTGCGGTTGTGTTTTGAAATTTTGACAACCGGGCTATTAAATGGCGAGTGGGAATTTAACGAGAAAAAAGCGAACAAGGCTATAAAATTCATAGAAAATTTTTGCCACCATTCAGAGGGACGGAGCGACCTTTTACACCTGGAATTGTGGCAAAAGGCTATTGTGTCCGCCATATTTGGCATTATGGACAAAACAACCGGGTATAGGCAGTTTAGAGAGGTTTTTATAATTGTTGCCCGTAAGAACGGTAAAACACTTTTTGCCGCAGCAATAGCCGCATACATGACATACGTAGACGGGGAATATGGGGCAAAGGTTTATTTCCTTGCACCGAAGTTAGACCAGGCGGATTTGGTGTATGATGCCTTTTATCAGATTGTGCAATCAGATGATGAATTAGACAGTATCACAAAAAAACGCCGGAGTGATATTTACATAAAGGCTTTCAATACAAGCGTAAAAAAGATTGCTTTCAACTCTAAGAAATCGGACGGTTTCAACCCTCAATTGGTAGTCAATGACGAAATGGAAGCGTGGCCGGGAGACCAGGGATTGAAGCAATACGAGGTTATGACTTCCGCCCTGGGAGCGAGAAAGCAGCCGTTAATAATATCCATAGCAACCGCCGGATATGTGAATGACGGAATTTTTGATGAATTATTTAAAAGGGCAACGGCATTTCTAAAGGGCAATAGCAGAGAAAAACGGCTTTTGCCTTTTATTTACATGATAGACGATATAGAGAAATGGGATAGCATAGAGGAATTAAAGAAGAGCAATCCAAATTTGGGCGTGTCTGTATCGGTGGAATACTATTTGGAGCAAATAGAGATTGCAAGAAATTCAATCTCAAAAAAAGTTGAGTTTATGACAAAGTTTTGTAACATCAAACAAAATTCAGCCGTGGCATGGTTGGATTATTGGGATGTTATGAAATGCGTACATGAAGAAAAGCCGTTATCCCTGGAAGATTTTAAAGGGTGCTATTGCGTGGGTGGTATCGACCTATCAAGAACCACGGATTTAACCGCAGCAAGCATTGTAATAAACCGGGACGGAATAAACCATATATTCACACGGTTTTATATGCCACAAAAGCGGTACGAAGTGGCAATTAACGAGGACAACACGCCGTACAACATATATAGGGACCGGGGCTTTTTGTTCATATCCGGGGAAAACCAGGTGGACTATAAGGATGTTTACAATTGGTTTATCGAACTTGTGAAAGTGTATAAAATCAAACCGCTAAAAATCGGCTATGATAGGTATTCGGCAAATTACCTTGTGGAAGATTTGAAAACCGCCGGGTTTCACACGGATGATGTATACCAGGGAACGAACCTCACACCTATATTACATGAGTTTGAGGGGAATTTAAAAGACGGGCTTTTTGATTTTGGGGACAATTCCATGTTGGCGGCACATTTCCTTAACGTGGCGGTGGATATTAACCTAAACGATAGCAGAATGAAACCCGTAAAAATTGAAAAGCGTATGAGGATAGACGGGGCTATGAGTGTGTTTGATGCCCTCACAATGGTTTCCAAGTACCACAATGAGATAGGCAAGAAATTATTGAATATAAGCAAAGAAACCGCATAGATGCAAGGGAAAATGCGTTGCGGCAGCAGTATTAAAGTGGGTCAGAATTTCAACACGAAACATTATAGAATGTTGGTGTGGGAAAACTGGCCCTATTTTTGAAGAAAGGGGGAGAAGAAAACGGGAATTATCGCAAATGTATTAAATTCATTCCGGGCAAAGTACAGACCCCTACTATTGAGCCGTGGAGAGTATGAGCCAACGGGAACATTACGGGATAATGACATTGTGGGAGCAATTGCGGATGCAATCGGAAAGAATGTTGGCAAGTTGAAACCCCAGGTAATCCGTAAGGATGAAAAAGGCATGGTAATTAAAAATGATTACCTTGCAAGGCTTTTATCTTTACGCCCATGCCCGGAAATGTCAACCTATGATTTTTTATACCGTATTGCCGTTGATTTGGTTTATACATCCAATTCCTTTTCCGTGATTTTTTGGAACAAGGATTTTACCAGGGTTGAGAGCATCCAACCGATTACCACAACATCATATAGGATTTTTGAGGATGATAAAAATAACATCCTTTTCCGCTTCCGTTGGGATTATGACGGAAAAACGTACACCGTGCCATACCAAAATGTAATCCATGTTAAGGCGAGATATAATAAACGCCGTTTCCTGGGAACAACGCCGGATATGGAGTTAAAAAGAAGCCTGGACCTCATAGAAACATCCGGGGAAACCATAAAGAACATTGTAAACCGTTCAAATTCTTTAGCCGGGTATTTGAAATATAACAATATCGCAGATGATGAAGAATTGAAAGAAATAGCCCGGAATTTCCAGGATGCCTATATGAACAAGGACAACGCCGGGGGAATTGCCGCAATTGATAACACGGTGGAGTTTAAAGAAATCTCACAGAGAACGCCGAGCATACCGACAAACCAAATTACATTCTTACGGGATAACATATATCGTTATTACGGCGTGAATGACAAAATATTGACTTCCACGCTAAACGATACCGAGTTTATTTCATTTTACGAGAATGTAATTGAACCTATCAGCGTGCAATTGTCCTATGAGTTTACATTTAAACTCTTAACGCCCCGTGAAATTGGTTACGGAAACCGCATTGATTTTGTGGCAAACCTTTTACAGTATGCCACATTGCAGACAAGGGAAACCATAGGCGGCGGAATGTTTGACCGTGGAGCGTTGACAATTAACGAATACAGAGAACTTATGTATTACGGCCCGGTAGAGGACGGGGACCAAAGGTTGGTATCTCTAAACTATGTAAAGGTTGGGGACCAATCATTGTACCAGGTAGGGCAGCAGAACGAGCCGCCGGATGATACCGGAGCAAATGACAGAGAAAAACGGGCAATGCAAGCGGCCGCCCGTGCCTATATGCAGATTATGAAAGGGGGTTAATGGAAATGCCACAGATAAAACAGTTTATTGCGTGCAAAAATGCCATGACCGCAACCGTAAAGCCGTTTTGTGAGATTAAAAACATCACAGATACAACGGCGGACCTTTATTTTTACGGGGATATTGTTTCGGATTGGTGGGGAGCATGGCAAGAAGAGGACCAATACCCGGATGCAATCAAAAATTTCCTTGCAGAAGCAAACGGCAGAGATTTAAACATTTACATCAATAGCGGCGGCGGTTCGGTATTTGCCGGAATTGCTATTTACAATATGCTTAAACGCTACCAGGGAAAGAAACATTGTTTTGTGGATGCCCTGGCCGGTTCGATAGCATCACTTTTTCCGTTTGTGGATAGTGACAAACCAACAATTCCAAAGAACGCCTATTTGATGATACATAAGCCGTGGTGCGATTGCGAGGGCAACGCTAACGAATTACGCAAAATAGCGGACACATTGGAAGCCATAGAAGCCGGAATTTGGAGCATCTACGAGGAACATTTAGCAGAGGGCGTAACAATCGAGCAGATAAAAGAGTTAATGGAAGCGGAAACATGGTTGAGCGGCGAGGAAGCCGCAAAATACTTTAACGTGTCGGTGGGAGAAGAAAATACCGCCGTTGCAGCAGTCCAGGACTACACGAAATTATATTGCAAGAACACGCCGGAAGCATTAGCCGGGGGAAATCCGCCGGACGATACCAAGGACCAGGCAGCAGCCAAAGAAAAAGAAATCAGAAGCAAAATTGCAGCATTAACAATTCAACACATGGAGTAAGAAAGAGAGGAAAGCAGCATGAACAGAGAACAGTTAATGAAAATGAGCAAGAAAGAGTTAAAAGCACGCCTTGTTACCGTGGGTAAAGAAGCCCAGGACAAGAGCGGCGAGGAATTAACCGCCCTCATGGACGAAGCAAGGACCATTGGGGAAATCCTGGACGAGATTAAAGCCCGTGAGGAACTTGCAAGGGCAGCCCAGGCAGCAGCCGGAGAGGGCGAAGGACCGGACGGAAACGCCGGAGAGGGTGCAGAGGTCAAAGACCAGGCAAGAACAAAGAGCGGTAAGGCATTAAAAGCCGGAGCAAAGACCACATACAACGCAAAGAAGATTGCTAAACCTATGGCGGCACTTTCCACCACAACGGGCGTTGTTATGCCACACCATACAAGCCCGGACATTGCACAGACATTTAACAACGTATCATCCCTTATTGACCGTGTTACAACTATTCCGCTTGTAGGCGGCGAAACATATAGCCGTCCTTATGTGAAGTCATACGGGGACGGGGCCGGAAGCACCGCAGAGGGAGCAGATTACAACACATCTGAACCGGAATTTGGTTACGCAGAGATTGCAAGAGAGAAAATCACAGCATACGCCGAAGAGCCGGAAGAAATGCAGAAATTAACGGATGCAGATTATGACGGCGTTATTGAAGATAGCATTACAAGAGCAATCCGCCGTTACGCATCTCGTCAGATTTTGGTAGGGGACGGCACAAGCGGAAAATTCAAGGGAATTTTCTATAATCCGGCAAGCGAAAGTGATGATATTATTGACCGCAACACGGACATTACAACCATTACCGCCGTTGCAGATGATACCCTGGACGAGATTATTTATTCCTACGGTGGGGATGAAGAGGTAGAGGATGTAGCCGTGTTAATCCTTAGTAAGAAAGACTTAAAGAAGTTTGCCAAGTTAAGAGATAAACAGGGCAGAAAGGTTTATACAATCGTAAACCATGGCAATACCGGAACAATTGACGAAGTGCCTTATATCATCAACTCCGCTTGTGCAGAAATTGGCGGAACAAAAGATGCTTATTGTATGGCTTACGGTCCGTTATCCAATTACGAGGTTGCCGTATTCTCTGATATTGAAACGGCAAAATCTACGGATTACAAGTTTAAGTCCGGCCAGATTTGCTACAAGGGTTGCGTATTCATGGGCGGAAATGTCGTTGCAAGAAACGGATTTATCCGTGTAAAGAACCCGGCAGCGTAAGAGAAAGGCGGCTAAAGCATGACAAAGGAACAATTGATTGCGAAAGCCAAATTGAGAATTAGAAAAACATCAAGTGATATGTTAGATGAAGATGTGGGGCAGCTTGTAGAAGTTGCCCTTGCAGACTTAAAACGTATCGGTGTGCATAGTTCCTATTTGGATGAAGCAGACATAAAAGACCCCTTAATCATTGAAGCCGTTTTGTTATATTGTCACGCTAATTTTGGAAGCCCGGATAATCAGACACAGTTACTTGCATCCTATAATGCAATGTGTACCAAGATAAAAGGCGGTGGGTATCATAGAGAAGCCAATAAAACTATTGATTAAAAAGAACCAAACAGAATACCAGGAAACGGAAGTAATAGCATCAATTAACCCGGTGGGGCGTGACGAGTTCGCAGCCGCCGGGCAATTGGGTTATAAAGCAACATCACAATTGGAAGTTTGGGACTTTGAATATGACGGGCAAACGGAAGTTTCCATAGACGGAAAGCGTTATGCAGTATATAGAACCTACGGACCGAAGAGCAACGGAAAAACAGAGTTGTATATTGCGGAAAGGGTGGGGAAAGGTTGAAAGTTTCACTTGATAGCCTGGACGAAGAAATAAAAAAAGAATTGGAAAATTTCAATGCGGAAGTGATAAACGCAGCAAATGACAGTTTCCAGGAAACGGCAAAAGAAGCCGCAGAAATGTTAAAAAAAGGCGGACCGTACCAGGAAAGAACCGGAGCATACACAAAAGATTGGGCGGTTGACAAGCGAGGAAGCCGGACAAGTGTAGTTACCGGGTTAAATGGATATAGCGTTTATAACAAGAAGCATTACCAATTAACCCACCTTTTGGAAAACGGACACCAAAGCAGAAAAGGGGGCCGTGTAAAGGCATTTAGCCACATTGCCCCGGTCAATGAACAATTGGGCGAAATGGTAACCGGAAAGATTGAAAGCAAATTAAGGGGGTAAAAATGGCAACGGCAGCAGTATTAACAGAGAGGGCGGAAAGCCTGGGACTACCCATAACAAAAAACGCCTTTGAGGGGACTTTAGAAAACCCCGTGCCGCCATTACCTTACATGGTTTACCTTTTGCCACGGGAAGCAACCGCCGGGGCGGATAGTAGACCAAATAATCTAATGGCGGATGATTGGCAATTGGAACTTTACACCGTTGCAGATGATGAAGCGGCGGAAGAAATCAGAACACGGATTGAAAACGAGGTTTTACATGATGTGGACTATGTTAAATTTGTGGCTTATGTGGATAGTGAGGAATGTTTTCAAACGGCCTACGAAGTCACGGGATTATTGAGGAAAGCGAGGAAATAAGAATGGACAAAGAAAGCATTGTTTTAGGTAGCGGAGATTTGTATTGTACAGACTTCCAGGGAACAAACGAAGCAATCCCGGATGATGCGGTGATTGAAACAGAAGATAACCGCCTGGGGCATATTAAGGGCGGTGCGGAAATTGAGTATGCACCGGAGTTTTACGAAGCAAAAGACGATATGGGTAAAGTTTCCAAAGTAATTATTACGGAAGAGGAAGCCACCCTTAAAAGCGGAATTATGACATGGTGCGGAACAACGCTTGAAAAGTTATGTCAGACCGCAAGAGTGACAGAAGATAAGGCAAAGGGAATTAGAACGGTCAAAATTGGCGGTATCGGAAACGCAACGGGTAAGAAATACCTTTTGCGATTTGTCCATAAAGATACCCAGGACGGAAATATCCGTGTAACGATTGTTGGTAATAACCAGGCCGGTTTTACGATTGCCTTTGCAAAGGATAGCGAAACCGTTATTGATGCAGAATTTAAAGCACAGCCTATGGACAAAGAGGGTACTTTAATCCTTTACACAGAGGATATTGACAAAACAGAGTAGCCAAAACACGGGCCAACGATAAGAACGGGCGGCCGGTTGAAAAATCGAGCCGCCTTATTGCATGAAAGAGAGGAACACAACATGGCAGTAAAAGAATTTAACATGAACAAAATTAAACGTACCTTTTGGCCGTTTACTCTGAAAGATAAAAAGGATGAAAACGGAAATGTGGTTGAAAAGGGCAAAAAAATTATTGTCCGTATGCCGCAAAAGGGCGTTTTTGAAGCAATAAAGGATGTGGAAGCCAACGGAACGGGCGAGGATGCCGATACATCAACCATTTATAACCTTGTGGCAGCAGTATTAAACAACAATATGGGAAATGTGAAAGTTTCAGCCGAAGAGGTAGAGAGTTACGACATTGAAGAGTGTACGGCAATCCTTAACGCATACATGGAGTTTGTGGATGAATTAAAAGCAAACCCAAACTAAAAATGCCCTATTATCCACGCCAGGATAAAAAGGGCGAAATCCCGTATACAATCCTTACACGCCCGGAAAAATTGGTTATGGACTATTGCCATATCAATATTTACGAAGTCCAGGAAATGGAAATAGATATTTACCTTTTCTTCTTACGGGAAGCAATGATTTTTGAAAATTCACAGACTGAAGAGGGACGGAAATATTTAAAAGATTGCTTCCGTATGGAGCAGACAAAACCGGACCGTGAGGGATTAAGAGAAAGATTTGGAAAGAAAGGGGGAAAATCAAGTGGCTAACAACATTAAGGGTATTACTATTGAGATTGGCGGAGATACAACCAAGTTGCAAAATGCCTTAAAGGGTGTAAACGGGGACCTCAAAAGTACCAAGAATGAGTTAAAAGAGGTTGAAAAGGGCTTGAAATTAGACCCCAAGAATACCGAACTTTTAGCACAGAAACAACAGTTGCTTACAAAGGCAGTAGGCGAAACCAAAGATAAATTAGATGTATTAAAAACGGCAGAAGCCCAGGTGGAGCAGCAGTTTAAAAACGGCGAAGCATCCGAGGAGCAGTACCGGGCAATCAAACGTGAAGTAATCGCAACGGAAGCAGAACTTAAAAACCTGGAAGAGCAAGCAAAGGCGAGTAATTCAACGCTTGCAAAGGTGGGGGATGCTTTTGGAACGGTAGGGGATAAGGCAACCAAAGCCGGGGAAAAGATGATGCCCGTAACGGCCGGAATAACCGCATTAGGAGCAGCCGGGGTTGCTGCATCTATGGAATTAGATAACGGCTATGACACCATTATTACCAAGACGGGAGCAACCGGGGAAGCCCTGGAAAGCCTTACGACAGTAGCGGACAATGTATTTTCAGATATGCCAACTACAATGGATGATGTGGGCGTAGCGGTTGGAGAAGTAAATACAAGGTTCGGGGCAACCGGGACAGAGTTAGAAAATCTTTCAAAAGAATTTATTAAATTTGCAAACATCAACGGAACGGATTTAAACACGGCTATTGATAGCGTGGACAGTATTATGACAAAATTCGGCGTTGATGCTTCACAGACAAAAAATGTGTTGGGGCTTATGACAAAAGCGGGCCAGGACACGGGTATTTCAATGGAAACATTGGAAACCGCACTTACAACCAACGGTGCAAGCCTTAAAGAAATGGGGCTTGATTTAACATCATCCGTTAATTTGCTTGCACAAATGGAAGCAAGCGGCGTTGATGTTTCAACCGCACTTGCCGGAATGAAAAAAGCGGTTCAGAACGCAACGGCAGACGGCAAGAGTGCAGACGAAGCATTGACCGAAACAATAGATAGCATTAAAAACGCAAAGACAGAAACGGAAGCCTTAACCATTGCATCCGACCTTTTCGGAAAGAAAGGTGCGGCGGAAATGACCCAGGCAATCCGTGAGGGGCGTTTATCCGTAGACGATTTAAGCGGTGCTTTATCAGACTATGGGGATGTGGTAAGTGACACATTTGAAACCACATTAGACCCGTGGGATGATGCAGCCGTAGCAATGAACAATTTGAAACTTGCCGGGGCAGACCTGGGAAGTTCCATTTTAACCACATTGCAGCCAACAATTGATAAGGTTGTGAATAAGGTAAAAGAGTTTACAACATGGTTTAAAAACCTGGACGACAACACAAAGCAGATGATTGTAAAAATCGGAATGATTGTTGCGGCTATCGGCCCGGCTTTAATCATATTTGGGAAAATGTCAACGGGAATATCCGGGGTAATAAAAACCATAACGGGATTAACAAGCAAAATAGGCGGAATGAGTGGTGTTTTATCAGCACTCACGGGACCGGTTGGAATAGTGATTGCTATTATAGCGGCACTTGCCGCCGGGTTCATTGCTTTATATAAAACGAATGATGAATTTAAAGAGAAAGTGGACGGGACCATAGGAAAGGTAAAGGATGCCTTTTCGCAGATGTGGACAACCATACAACCGCTTTTGGAGAGCCTAAAGCAAGCGTTTATTAACCTCATGGCTGCATTAAAACCCGTATTTGAATTTGTTCTTACATACATAGCAAGTATTGTAAATGGGGTTATCAATGCAGCAGCACCGATAATTGCAGCAATCCAAAATGTGATTGATTTTGTTACCAATATCATAAATGCCATTATAGCGTTATTACATGGAGATTTTGACGGTTTCTTTTCGTATCTGCAAGGTGCGTTTAATAGTGCAATATCGTTTGTAAAAAACATCATCCAGGCGGTTATAAATTTCATAATCGGATTTTTAGAGGGGTTCGGCGTAAATGTAAAAACATTATTTACCAATATTTGGAATAGCATTGTTGCCGTATTCCAGGGCGTGGGTCAGTGGTTCAGTGACCGATTTACGGAAGCATGGAACGCAATAACCACAATTTTTTCTGCAATCGGTTCATGGTTCGCCGCCAGGTGGAACGACATAAAAACCGCCCTTGC